>Ga0315339_1001891_pt1 | contig 16946 bp, 16 predicted proteins | sample ASW17metaG_FD_204514 | JGI IMG/M metagenome (GOLD analysis project Ga0315339, IMG submission 204514) | Ammonia-oxidizing marine archaeal communities from Pacific Ocean, United States - ASW #17 | ecosystem: Environmental > Aquatic > Marine > Oceanic | place: USA: California | collected 2016-12-05
GTGTTGATCGACGTCCAGAAAGGCTCGCCGTTATTACGCGTTTGCCAGTCGTGCATGACCTCCTCGAACAGGCTCATGTCCTTGTAGGGCAGACCAAGTTCAAGATGCACCATGACGCCGCCGGGGCGCAGCAGCCGGTGGCATTCATGAATGATGCGCGGCAGGGCGCTCGTCGAGGTTTCGTGGAACAGCAGGTGCGACACGATCAGGTCGAAGTGGCCGTCAGGGAAATCCGTGTGCTCGGCGTTCTGCTGCGAAAAATGGACCGCCCGCCCCACCGATTCCGCGCGTCCGTGAGCATAGCGCAGCAGCGGCGCCGCAACGTCGATCGCGTGCACCTGGGCATCCGGGTAGTAGGCGGCATAGGGCAGCGTCGCCTGTCCGACGGAACACCCCATGTCGAGAATCCGTCCCGGGTTCAAATCCGCGTGATCGGTCAGCAAATAGGCGACCGCGGTGAGGCCCCGCGCGTCGTGCATGGCGCCTTGTGTACCGCAAACGTTGAGGAACGTGCCGCGGTCGAAAATGGCGCCGGCGCGCACATCGTCGTCCATCACCTCGCTGACGTAGCCGCCGGGCATACAGTGAATATCGACGGCGGACATGTAAGGCGGCGGCTTGACCGCAGGATCGAGGCGCAGGCTTCCCTTCGCCCGGCCGTTCGATTGCCAGCGCCGCGCCAAGTCCGGGACTTGCCGGGCGACGCTCTCCTCGACGGAAGCCCACATCTGTTCCTGGGCAAGGCGGGTAAGAGAACCCCACATCTGATAATAATCCTCGCGCTGAATCGCCGCGCGGAGTTCGCCGCGGCTCGCAGGCGCGCGCCCATGCGCCTTGCGGAAGGCGGGTACAGCCCGGCGCTCGGCCACGTGCCGGTTCCCGGGGGTCACGTCCGACGAGATATGGCGCTTCAGCGTGGCCGTAAATTCCTGGCGGGCAGCCTCGTCGTGGTTCGCCCTGGGCAACATGGCGTGGACAAGTTGATGCGTCATCGGCCGGCCTCCTCGGGGCAGTCAGTTTGAGAACCGCTCCAGCATATCGTTTGTTGGCGCCGCACAACAGGCCCACAGCGGCGTCCATTTGCCCAACGCCGGAGCCTCTGATAGAATTTCTGCCGGGCGCTCCCCGCAAGAGCTTAAAGCTCGGAGAGTGATTCCGGGGGAGCAATGAACGTTTGTTTAGAGCCGCGAAATCTCTTGTAATTGGCCTCACGTTCGTTGGCGTACGCGGCAATGTTTCGGGCTATCGGTTTGTCTTGCCAGTTCAAAAAAACTATGAAGGGAGGAGTTATGACAAAAGGTAACAAAAAGGGAATCACTCGGCGCGACGCTCTGAAGACGGCCGGCGTGGCCGTGGGTGCCGCCGTCGTCGGGACCATGGGTTTTCCGGCGATTGTACGGTCGAAGGAGGCGAAACGGTTCCTGAAGCCAATCGTCGCCGGGCTGAACGGCCGGATGGGCGATCCAACCGTCATGTCTGTATCAGAAATCCCGCGCATCCTTCGCGAAAAATATGACGTGGAACTAGAAATTCAAATCCACCCGTCCTCAACCTTGGGGACCGACCTGTCGCAACTCGAAGCCGTTCAGACCGGCTTTATCGATATTTCGAGTAATGCCACACCACAGTTTTCCAGGTTCGACGGCTCGTTCAACTTCGTTGACCTGCCGTACATCGTCACGGACTGGGATATGGGGAACCGGCTGTTCAAGTCCGACCTGTGGAAACAACAGGCTAAAAAGTTCGAGGCCAACGTGCCGGTCAAGGTGTTGCCGCCGGTTGGCGCTGGCGGCTACCGCCTGCTGTGGAACAACATACGGCCCCTTAAGTCGCCGGCCGACGCGCAGGGGCTGAAGATTCGCTCCACCGGTTCGTTGCTCTATATCGAAATGCTTAAGAACTGGGGTACCAACCCAACGCCTGTTCCGTGGACTGAGACGTACACAGCGTTGCAACAAAACGTCGTCGACGGCTTCCACGTACAGCCGATCTGGACCTTCAAGTTCAGCATGTACGAAGTCCTGAAGTTCGCGGTTGAAGTGAACGCAGCATTTTCCGTTCAGTTCCAGGTGATGAACATCAACACCTGGAATGCAATGGGCGAGGAAATTCAGAAAGCCTTCATGCTTGCAGCCCAGGATGCGGCCGACGCGGCAAACGCCGAGGACCAGAAGCTCGAAACGTTCTTTAAGGGCGAGCTTCGTGGCAAAGGCATGGAAATTTATACGCCAAGCGCAGCGGAAATGGCCAAATGGCGAGCAGGTGGAGAGAAGGTATGGAACGGCGCAGGCGCGTCCGTCGACAGGTCGGTTGTAGACGCAGCCGTCGCACTTCGCGCCTCGTAGTTCGTCATTTTGGAACGGCGGCTCCCGGATGGTGGGTCGCCGTTTCCTTTTGAAGGCTGTTTTTCGCGAGTATGACACGCGCTAACGAAGAACGCGTCGCCAACACTCTTGACCGTGTCGCCAACACTCTTGACCGTATTGTCGAGCATGCTGACCGACTCGCTCGCGCCTTCGTCGTCTTTTTGGTTGTTGCCGTGACGACGACCATGCTAGCCCAGGTATTTTTTCGTAAGGTTCTCAACTCGTCCTTGCAATGGTCAGAAGAGCTCAGCCTCTTCGGTCTCGTCTGGCTCGTTTTGATCGGCGCGGTGGTGCTGATGCGAAACTGGGAACACATCAACATCCCCACCTTCATTCGACTCCTCCCGGCGAAGCGTCGCGCTTGGTTCGTCGGTCTGTCCAAAGTCGCAACGATCATTTTCCTCGCAATTTTGGTCTGGTATGGGTTCGATGTCTTCTTCCAGAATTTTCATGGCACATCCCCCACCCTGGGAATCTCCACAAAGTGGGCGAAGCTGTCTATTCCGGTGGGCAGCCTATTGATGGTGATCTTCGCGATCAACACGATGTTGCGGGATGCCGTCGAATATCACCGTAAGAACTACGATCATTTTGACAAACAAGGCAAACCGGGCACTGATTAGCCCCGGGGCACTAAGAACTTAAAGAGAGCAACATTCCATAATGGAACTTGTCGGCGTCTGGCTTCTTGCGCCCTTCTTTGTCTTTTTGTTTCTCGGGATTCCCGTAGCCTTCAGCCTCGGTTTGGCATCCGCATTTTTCATTTTTTTTGCTCCGTCACCTTTGCCGATCCCGGCGCTAATCATTGTGACGGAAGCCTACACGGGGATCAGCCAATTTGCCTTACTGGCACTGCCCATGTTCGTCCTCACCGGAGAGCTCCTTAATCGCGCCGATCTGACGGATAAGCTCGTCGAACTAGCGACACACATGGTGGGATGGATAAAAGGGGGATTAGCGCACGTCAATATCGTGACCTCCATGTTTTTTGCCGGCATATCCGGTTCCGTTATCGCAGATGCCGCCTCACTCGGACCCATCCTTATCCCCGCAATGATCAAGGAGAAATACCCACGCGATTTTTCCGCCGCGGTCACTGCCTCCAGCGCGGTCATAGGCGCCATCATTCCGCCCAGCACCGTGATGATCATCATCGGCAGTCAGCTCGGTATCTCGATCGGCGGTCTGTTCGCGGGTGGGATCATCCCGGGTATATTGGTCGGCGTGTTTCTGATGGTCGTTTCGTTTTTCATGAGCTGGCGGCGCGGATACGGCGAAATTCATCGGTTCCAGGGACCAATCCCGTTGGCCAGAAGCACCTTTTACGCAACACCGGCGTTGCTCATTCCCGTCATATTGATCGGCGGGATTCTCACGGGCGTTTTTACGCCCACTGAAGCGGGCGCGGTCGCGGTTCTTTATTCGCTTCTCGTGGGTGTGTTTTTCTATCGCACCCTAAACCTGAAAAAAGTTACCGACGCGATGGTAGCAACCGCCCGCGTCACATCCTCTGCCCTTGTCATCGTCGCCATGGCGATCGTTTTTAGCCGTATACTAGTTTTTTTTCAGGTTCCCCAGGAACTTCTTGAGTTCATTCTCTCGGTTTCCGCAAATCGTGTCCTAATCTTTCTCATGCTCATCGTGTTCTTCTTGATTATGGGAACGTTTATGGACGCGCTTGCCAACATGATCATTCTCGGACCGCTCTTGATGCCGGTGGCGGTCCAGGGCCTGGGGATGGAGCCGGTTCAGTACGGCCTTTTTCTTATGGTGGGCCTACTACTCGGCCTGATCACGCCTCCGCTGGGTTTATTGTTATTCATAACGACCCCCATCGCACGAACAACTCTGGAACGCGTATCCGTAGCCGTTTTGCCCTTCCTCGCGGTGGAGATCATAGTGCTACTCCTGATCACCTTCGTTCCCGATTTGACGCTATGGATTCCGCATAAGCTCGGACTCGGCGGGTGACGACGCCCGGCGGTCGGGCAGCGTGCGCCAAGACATTTTGTTGGCGTCTGTGATGTCCATCTCGTGGACGCTGTGCGCCGCGTATTGCTGGGCGAGCTTTTGCAGATCGGTGGACGCCGCCGCATCAAGACAGGCGGCGAAGACTGCCACCCCTCATGCGCGTATTGGCGGACCATTGCATAACCAAGACCCTGGCTCGATCCGGTCACGAGATTGCTGGGCATGGATGCACATTGTGGCAATCCCGGCGGACCGTATAGCGGGTTGCGGCGATGGCTAGACTCTCGTTGACCTACGGTGGCTTCGACTACTGGGATCGTTCACGCGGTCCCGGCGATCACACTCGCCGTGCCGCGTCTCGCCCGTTTCATCTGACGCCGCTCAGGTGGCCGTGATGCCGCCATCGATGACGAGGCCAGTCCCGGTGATGTAGCTGGCATCGTCCGAAGCCAGAAAGAGGATGGGCGCCGCCACTTCGCGCGGCTCACCGAGGCGCCCAATTGGCACATGATCGGTTCCGGGCCGTCCGTCTCCGGCCTTGTGCCTCTTGCCGCTGATCGCCACCAGCATCGGCGTGGCGATGGGCCCGGGCAGCACGGCGTTGCAGCGGATATTCCATCCGGCGCGGGCGCAACGCACCGCCAGCGACATCGTGTATTGCAGGACCCCCGCCTTGCTGATCGCGTAGGCGGCACGCACCGGCCAACCCCGGACGGCGGCAATCGACGAAATATTGACGATAGCGCCGCCGCCGCCCTCACGCATCGCCGCCACGCCATGGCGGCAGCCCAGGATCGTGCCTTCCAGATTGATGCCCATGACGGCGGGCACGTCGTCGAGTGCCAAGACATCAGGCGTTTGATCAGCCTCCGGCGCCGCGGGATCGGCGTTGACCCCGGCGCAGTTGACGAGAATATCGAGGCGGCCAAAGCCATCCATCGCCGCGCCGATAGCCGTGCGCCAGTCGTCCTCCGAACGGACGTCGAGGACGACGGTGCGCGCAGCACCGGCGTCGTCCGTGGGCACGATGTCGGCCGCCAGAACCTGCGCGCCTTCGGCCGCGAACAAGGCCGCCGTTGCCGCACCGATGCCCGACGCGGCCCCGGTGACCAGTGCGACTTTGCCTGCGAGACGTGTCATCCGCCTAGACCGCCGAAAGGCCGCCGTCGACGGTCAGAGTAGCGCCAGTGATGTAGCTCGCCTCGCCGGACGCGAGGAAAGCGATCGCGCCGGCAATCTCATCCGCCGCGGCGAACCTGCCAAGTGGGACAGAACTCGCATCCGGCGGCCCCGCCTTGGCCGTCGCATCGCCCGCGAGGGCCCGCATCATCGGCGTATCGACGGGGCCGGGGAGCACCGCATTGCAGCGGATGGGCGCGGGTCCACTGGCGCAATGCACCGCCACCGACTTTGTGTGTTGGACGAGCGCCGCCTTGCTCGCCCCATAGGCCACCCCGTCTGGTGTGCCAACAAGGGCGAGCCGGGAAGCCACATTGACGATGCCGCCGCCGCCGCCTTCGCGGATCGCAGGGATCGCATGGCGGCACCCTCGCATCGCGCCGTCGAGGTTGACGGCCATAACCCGCCGCCATTCATCGTCACCGATACTCTCCGGGTCGTGCGGCGCGTCGCCTTCAATGCGGCCGCCACCAGCGCAATTGACAAGAATATCGAGGCGGCCGAAACGTGTCATGGCGTCTGATATCGCCGCCGCCCAGTCCCCATCGCTGGTGACATCAAGAATGACGGCACGAGTGTCGTCCCCGTACCCGGTGCGCCATCGTTGTGTGTCCGCGCCGGCTATATCGCCGCCCATCACCCGGGCGCCTTCTTGTGCGAAGCGAAGCGCCGCAGCGGCGCCAATCCCCGAGGCCGCACCTGTGATCAGCGCCACCTTACCGGTCAGGCGCGTCACAATGGACCGACCTCTCTAGAACCCCCCTCCCCCTTTTTGAGGGGGAGGGAGAGTGACCGGTCGGTCAAAGAGCCTCGTCGCCGGTCTCGCCCGTGCGGATGCGGATGATCTGGCCGATTTCGAGGACGAAGATCTTGCCGTCGCCGGTCTTGCCGGTCTTGGCCTTGTCCTGGATCGCCTCGATCGCCCGCTCGACAAGATCGTCGGTCACCGCCACCTCGACCTTCACCTTGGGCACGAAATTCACTTCGTACTCGGCGCCCCGGTAGATCTCGGTCTGGCCGCACTGGCGGCCGATCCCTTTGACCTCCGAGACCAGTGAGTCCCTGAACGCCAAGCTCCGTCAGGGCCAGGCGCACTTCGTCAAGCTTGAAGGGCTTGATAATCGCCGTCACGAGTTTCATCGCGCATCCCCTTAGAAGTTGTACCCACTCTCGCCATGGGAGGTCCGGTCAAGGCCCTCGGTCTCTTCGTCTTCGCCCACTCTAAGCCCAACGAACGCCCGCACGATGACCACGAGGACGACGGTTGCGATCCCGGCCCAGACGAAGGTTGCATCGGCGCCAACCAACTGGCGCCACAACTGATCGCCGATCGTTTCGACACCGTCGGCAAAACCCAGGCCCGACAGGCTGGGTGCGGCGAAGACCGCCACAAGCACCACCCCGAGAATACCGCCCACGCCATGGACGGCGAACACGTCCAGCGAGTCGTCGATCTTGAGCGCCCGTTTGACGACGCCCACGGCGTAGTAGCAGACGACGCCGCCCCTGTGCTTCCCGATGGGAGAATATCCCCGCCGGCCCCCGCTGCCTACGGTCCAAAAGGCGGCCGCAAACGGTCAGTCGATTCGATCGGGTAGCGATTCGATCGCCCCCATCAAGGCTGCAGTCACCCCCGCCTCGTCCATGGAGTGACCGGCCCCGTCCACCCAGCGCACTTCGCAGTCCGGCCAATGCGCCGCCAGGGCGTGGGCCGTCACGGGAGGGCACAGGAGATCGTAACGCCCCTGAACGATCACGCCGGGAATCCCTTTGAGCGCACTGGCCTCATCGAGAAGTTGCCGCGGGCGCAGGAAACAGGCGTTGGCGAAGTAATGGGACTCGACGAAGGGTGTGTTGGGCAGGGTCGTGGGCACCACAACCTTGGAAAAGTCATCGGCAAGGACTTTGCCGGTGGGCGTGAGAACGCTGAGCGCGCGTTCGTAGTCGTGCCAAATGACCGCGGCTGGCCCGTGCACCTTGGGATCGGGATTGCGAAGCATACCTCCGTAGGCCGCCAGGGGATCGTCACGGCCGGCCAAGGGCAGTAAATCGACGAAAGAGCGCCACAGGTCGGGACGGAAGGTTTGCGGCCCGCGGACCAAGGCCCACTCGACCTCTTCGGGCGTGCCGAGAAAGACCGCGCGCAATGCGATGGCGCTGACGCGGGCCGGAAAGCGCTCGGCATAGGCAACGGCAAGGGTGGCACCCCACGACCCGCCGACCACCATCCAGCGTTCGATGCCGAGCTCGCCGCGGATGCGTTCCATGTCGGCGATCAGGGCATCGGTGTTGTTGGCCTCGAGCTGGCCCCGGGGCTTACTGCGTCCGGCGCCGCGCTGATCGAAAAACACGGACCGGAAGCGCTGCGGATCGAAAAGGCGCCGTTGGCCCGGTTGGCAGCCGCTGCCAGGGCCGCCGTGGAGAAATACGACGGGCAGCCCGTCCCGGTCGCCGGCCTGTTCGACGTAGATCGTGTGACCGCCGCCCACGTCGATCTTTCGCGTATCGAACGGGGCTGTTTCGGGATAGGGCGTGCCGATTTGTTCCATTGCGCCTCGGCGCTTATCATCGAGAGATGGGCCAGACTAGTGTCGCAACCCCGCCGCCACCAGGGGCCGGCGAATACGGAGCTTAGATTAGTGTTATGGCCGATCCCGTCAAAATCCTCGCCTTTGCCGGCAGCACCCGCACCGACTCCTTCAACAAGCGGCTCGTCCGCATTGCCGCCGGTGGCGCCCGCGCGGCCGGCGCCGAAGTAACGTTGATCGACCTGCGCGATTTTCCAATGCCCCTCTACGACGGCGATCTCGAGGCGGCGGACGGACTGCCCGCCGGGGCCACCCGCCTGCGCGGTTTGATGCTTGGGCACGGCGGCTTTTTGATCGCATCGCCGGAGTACAATTCCGGCATGTCGGCGGTCCTGAAGAACGCGATCGATTGGGTTTCAAGGCCCGTTGGGGACGAACCCAAATTGGCCCCGTTTACCGGCAAGGTGGCGGCGATTATGGCGGCCTCGGGGGGCCATCTGGCCCCCCTGCGCGGGCTCGTTCATTTGCGCATGATCCTTGGCAACATCGGGACAATTGTCCTGCCGGGCCAGCTTGGGATTCCGTTCGCGGGTGAGGCCTTCGGCGATGACGGCAATCTTAAGGACGCACCGCAACAGGCGGCAGCGGAGACGCTCGGCGAAAACGTGGCCAAAATTCTAGCGAAGCTGGGCTAAGGCTCGTCAGATTGCGCTGGCGATATCCGTTCTTGCGGAGTCGTTCCCCTTGAACAAAAGGGGTTGGACGCTGATTCTTGGCGAGGCCCGGCTAGCGGTTGAGGCGATAGACGATGCGCCGGAAGCGGACGATCGAGATCGCGAGAAGCGCCGCTGCATAAAGGCCGCCGCCAAAGCCAAGACGGGTGCAGCTCACGTCAGGATGTTAATCACCGTTTGGCGGCGCTCGTTGGTCACGGCGTCGATGGCGCGCAGCATGGCGGGTTCAAGCTCGTCCGGCTTCTCGACCCGCAAGCCAAGCCCGCCGGAGGCCTCGACCATTTTCTCGAAGGCCGGCGACGGCGTCAGGTGGGTGAGCGGCATCGTTTCGTTGAGACGGGCCGCCTCGCCATCGGGATAGAGCGCCAGCGTCGCCATCCGCACCGCGTTCCAACCCCGGTTGTTGAAGACGGCGACCAGGAGAGGCAGGTCGTTCGCCTGGCCGACGAAGTGGGCAACGGAAGGATTGTTGAAGAAATAGCTGCCGTCGCCGATGCCGGCCACAACCAGGCGGCCGGGTTCGGCGAGTTTCATGCCGAGTGCCGTTCCCAGGCCCCAACCGAGGCCGCCCGCCGGCGGCACCGAAAACTGCGAACCCGGGCGCGTCGCCGGCAGATTCGGCCCAAAGAACGGATATTCGTTGACGTAGGTGGCCTCCGGTCCGCACAGGCGGTAGATGAGGCGCGTCGCCCAGAACGGATTTACCCCGCCCTCGGGCGAGGTTTCGCTCGCCGCCATCCGCCCCCATTTTTCGGCAATCTCCGCGCGCTCGGCAGCGAGGCGTTCTCGCCGGCCCTGCAAGGCATCGGCATCCGGGCCCGTATCGCCTTGGGCAGCCCTCATCGCCTCCTCAAGCTGGCCCAGGCCAAGCGCCGTATCGCCCTTGAGGACCACGTCGCCGGCGAAGCCGCGCACTGGGTAGCGCTCATAGATCGCGTCGGCGCCGAGATGGATGATCCGACAATCGTCGGGCGGCGCCTGTTCATCGGGGGTCCACGGAACATCGCTATCGACGACAAGAATGGCATCCGCCGCCCCGACAAATCGTTCGATGTCGTAGCCCATGTGCATCTCATGGTCGGCCGGTAGGTTCATGTACCGCGGCAACAGCGACTGCACGACCGGCAGCGCGAAACGGCCGACCAGACTTGCGAGGGCGGCAACACCTTCGGCGGTGCGGCCCACGGTCCCGGCCACGATCAGAGGCCGCTTGGCGGCAAGCAGCAGGGCCGCGGCTTCATCGACGGCGCCGGGATTGGGCACCGGCGGTGCGGCGGGCGGCAGGCGCGTGCCGTCGTTCAAAACCCGGTCCGCCTCCTCACGGGCTAAGACCTCTCGCGGCAAGGTCAAGTACACGGGACCCATGGGATCGGTGCACGCCACTTGCAGAGCACGGTCGATAATAGTTTCGACGTCCGATTCGCCGCGCAGTTCGTAGTCCCACTTGGTGTACTCGCGCAACATCGCCGCCTGATCGAAGGATTCCTGCGCCCAATGGATAGACCGGGAGCGCGCGCCCGGGAGTCCTTTCTCGGCAATCGGCGTTCGCCCGGCCGTCATCAGCACAGGGATGTTCTCGCGCGACGCGTTGACGACCATGGCCGCCGCGTTCGCCGTCCCCACTCCCACATGCACCATCACCGCCTGCGGCCGCCCGGTCGCCAGGTAATAACCGTAGGCCATACCGACGGCCGCGTTTTCGTGCGGCACGGTGATCGGTGTCGGACACGGAGTGCCCGCGGCATGTGCCTTGGCCAAACCTTCGATAATCGATGGAAAATCGGTGCCCGCGTTACCAAACAGGTACTCGACACCGCGATTCGCCAACAGGGCGAGATAGGTATCGGCCACCGTCCCCCGCGGCACAACAAGCTGCTTTCTCGCCTTATTCATCTTCGTCTCCACTCCCCGGTCATACCGACGCTCACAGCTTTGGCGCCGGCAACGGCGCCTCGTGCGCTTCGATCGCCAAGCCGATGGCAAGCAGGCCTGCGTCGCAGCCTTCGGGCGCATCGGGCCCTATATGGTATATTGCCGTCAATCGGGAAAGGGATTGGGGGGAGAGAGCCATGATCGTTCAGAGCGCGCCTTCAGGCGAAGCCCATTTTGTCATCAATATGGAGCAGCACACCGAACTGTCAGGAAAGTTGGCGCGGGCGTTCGGCAACGACCAGTTCGAGGTCCTCGAACCGTTGGACGAGATGCTGTTCGTGATCGACCATCACGATCAAGGCTGGGCCGATCTCGACGCGGCGCCGGGGCGCGACGCCGAAACCGGGCTGCCGTGGAACCTGGTCAAGACACCGTTCGAAAAGATCATCAAGACCTCGAGCCTCTCACCCGACTTCAACGAAAAACACCATCCCTATTGCGGCCTGATCTCGAGCATGCACAGCTGGGGCCTCTACAACGGCCGCTATGGGTTGTCCGACCGTGTTCTGCTGGACATGTTGGTCGACGACAACCGGACGGTCGCAGCGGCGATGTTGGACGGCGAGATCGAACGCCAGGACCGGCTCAAGGTGCGGCTCGCGGACAGCGCAGACACGGCCGCCTGGATCGAAGATGATCATCTGCTTCAGAACTACAAGCAGCTGCAGCTCTTCGACACCTTGGCGCTTTATTTCAATCAAGCCCCCGAGGGGGACCGCGGCGAGGCCACGTTCAAGCACGTCCCGTTGAATGCAACAGACGACGTGAATGTGGCGTTGCAGCCAAAGGGCGGCGGAACCTATGCCCTGGCGCCCTTTCCTTTCGCCAAAGACGGCACCGAGATCTCGTTCCGCGGCCGCTATCTCAAGCCACAAGACGAGGGTGCGGATTTAGGCGCGGCGCTGCGCGCCATCTCCGACGACGTGCAGACGATCCGGCTCGTCGCGGGTTAAGAGAACGGCGTTGGGCCGGCGCCGGGCCCTGGCGCCACCTTGAAGGCAGCAAGGGTCATACAGACCATGACGTAGTAGCCCACGAGGCTGACCAGTTCGACGACACCGGCTTCGCCAAGGTGCTCCACGCCGCGCCCATAGGCCGCGTCGTCGAGGGTGCGTTTTTCGAGCAACATCGTGCAGACATCGTAAACGGCATTTTCATCGGCTTCGGTCAATTCGGGCCGGCGTCCGGCGGCGACCGCCTCGAAAACCTCGTCGCCCAGGCCGGCCCGGCGCGCCATCGCCGCGTGCGAAGCCCAGGCATAGCCGGCGCGCCATTGGGCAGCCACCAACAGGATCGCCAGTTCGTTCAGGCGCGGGGTGAGCGACGTGCGATAGCGCAAAACAGTGCCAAGACCCACCACTCGGTCGGCGAGCACCGGACTTCGCAGCCAGGCGTTAAACGGACCGCCGATCGGGCCGCCGCCACCGGGGGAGCCCGCCGGGTAAACGTGAACGTGTTCCGGCGGCGCATCAGCAGGCTGGCGCGAGGCAACCAAGCGCTCGTACGCGGCGCGGGCGGCGGGCTCCATGTCATCGGGATGGGGATCAACAAGGCGGGTCATTGCGCTGCCTCCTGGCCAGCAGCGTGTTCTTTAGGTCCCCCTCCCCCCGCACTGCGTGGGGGAGGGCCCTGTTTGAGGGCGACCGAAGTGGCTTTGCAATGGTCCCTCTGCAGGAGGCGCCCCGGTTCGGGGCGATCAGCGCGAGAGGATGTGGATGTCTTTTTCGGTCCAGTTGGCCTTCACGGGGTCGCCCACAGCCACCGGGTCGCCAAAGAAATCGGCTTCCTGGACATTGGCCACCAACAGCCCGGCATCGCCCTCGCGCGCCATCGTTACCTTGACCCAGGTTCCCTGGTATTCGATCCCGTGAACCACCCCCGTCACGCCGTTCACGACGGCCGCCCCGGCCCCGTTACTGCGCGCCACACCGATCCGGTCGCGCCGGATCGAAAAGTCGATATGCTCGCCGGCGGCAACCGACGTGCCGGTCATTGAGATGGTCTCGCCGGCTTCCGTCAGAACATCGGCCGTGCCATTCTTGACCTCTCGCACCTCGCCCCGGAAGACGTTCCAGCCGCCCATGAATTCGGCAACATAAGAGGTTGTCGGGGCGTCAAAAATTTCCCGCGCCGTCCCGGCTTGGTCGATCCGTCCTTCGTCCATCACAACGATCAAATCGGCCAGCGCCAGCGCCTCCGGCTGGGTGTGCGTGACATGGATGAAGGTGATGCCGATGTCGGCCTGGAGGCGCCGCAGTTCCTCCCGCATCTGCAAGCGTAAGAACTCGTCCAGCGCCGACAGAGGCTCGTCCAAGAGCAAGACCTTGGGATCGGTAATCAAAGCTCGCGCTAGCGCCACGCGCTGTTGCTGCCCGCCGGAGAGTTGTTGGGGCACGCGGTCCGCCAAGTGGTCCATCTGAACCCGCGTCAGGATCTCCATCGCGCGCCTACGCCGCTCGTCCTTCCCCACCCTCTTCATCTTCAGGCTGAACGAGACATTGTCGGCGACGCTCAGGTGGGGAAACAGTGCATAGCTTTGGAACATCATCGCCGTGCCCCGTTCCGAAGGTTCCAGTCCCTCGACCGCACGCCCGCCGATCAAGACATGACCTTCAGTCGTCTCCTCGTGGCCCGCGATCATGCGCAAGATCGTCGTCTTGCCACAGCCCGAAGGTCCGATCAGGCAGCAGTACGAACCGTCCGGAATGGTTAGACTGATATCGTCGATCGCAATCGTCGGACCGAAGTTCTTCGACACCGAAACGATCTCGACAACGCCTTCTGTAACTGCACTCATCGGTTTGCTCTCTCTCAAATCTTCGCGTTCTATTCGGCGGGCTGCTCGGGCGCGCCACGCAACGCCTTGCCGTAGCGTTCCCCTTCCGGAACCGATCCGGCGACCGTTAGGGCGCCGGCGCGGCGCCTAGAGATAATGTACACGGCCGCAAATCCGGCAAAAATGACGACGAGAGAAAACACCGTCGTCATGGTACCGACCGCGTATAACGACGGCCGTGCCGCAGTGCCGGTGACCGCCACCATCTCCACCGGCAACGTATTGCCATCTCCAGTCACCAGTGAACTGCGGGGAAATTCGTCGTAGGACAGGGTGAAGCCAAATAGGGCGACGGCGATCATACCGGGAAAGACGATGGGCAAGACGACGTGGCGCATGCTCTGCCACGCGGTGGCGCCCTGGTCGCGCGCCATTTCCTCAATCGATCGATCGAGACGGCTGAAGATCGCAAGCATGATCAGTACACCAAACGGCAACGTCCACGTCAGGTGGGCGCCCAAGGTGCCCGTCCACCACGACGTCAGCAACCCGAGTTTGGCAAAGCCGATACCGATTCCCATGCTGACGAGGAACGGCGGCGCAATCAGGCTGGCCACGACCAAATAAAATATTAGGCCAGAGAAACGAAACCCTCTGCGGTAGGCCAGGCCGGCAAGGAACGAGACGATCGTCGTGATCACCATGACGATCAAGGCGAGGATCACGGAGCGCACCCACGGCATGCGGAAATCGCCGATGTAGGTCGGGTCGAAGACCTCTCGGAACCAGTGGAAGGACCACCCTTCCATAGGAAAGGTCAGCCCGCCCGTGGGGCCTTGAAAGGACAAAATGCCGATCACCAGGATCGGTAAGTAGAGAAACACGAGGAAAACGACATAGACGCCGGTGCGCACGTAAAAGCCGCGGGTGCGGCGGACTTCGACTTTCATCGACCCGGCACGCCCGGCACCCTGAGCCTGCTGGCTGCGCACCAGCTGGTAAAGGCCGACGGCAACGATGCCAACGATAACGAGAAGAACTCCGAGGCTGTCACTCATGTCTATAACTGCTCTCGCACATCCACCAGGCGCATCAGGCCGCCCACGAACACGAGCAGGACAAGAAGCAGGACGATGCCGTTGGCAGTGGCAAATGGATGTTGAACGTTAGCGTATTGATTGGCGATCGTCAGCGCGACGGTGCCCGCCTTGCCGCCCGATAGCACGCGGACAGCCGTGAAGTCGGTGGCGGTCAGCGCAACCACAAAGATCGTGCCGATGGCGATACCGGGCCGAGACATCGGAATAATGATGTTCCATAGAATCTGCCAGCCGCTAGCACCCTGGTCGCGCGCCGCTTCCAGCAAGTCGCGGTCGATCCGCGCCATGACATTGAACAGCGGTGCCACCATGAACAACGTGAACACGTGAACGTAAGACAAGATCACGGCAAATTCGGAGAACAGGAGGAAATCGAGCGGCTGGTCGGTCAGACCCATGCCGATGATCGAACGGTTGATAAGCCCCTCGCGGCCAAGAAACGGCAGCCACGAGATCATGCGAACCACGCCGGAGGTCCAGAACGGCACAACCGCAAGCAGGAAGAGCAGAATCTTGACGCGCAACGCGATGATATCGAAGACGAAAAAATAAGACAGGGTAAAGCCGAGGACCAAGGTGATGGCCCAGGTGATACCGGTAATCCGGATCGTCGCCCAATAATTTTGATAGGTGAACACCTGCCCCAGCATGCGCGAGTAGTTTTCGAGCACGAATCCGGGGATCGTGAGGAAGCCGGTGAACTTGTAAAAACTGACGACCAAAATGATGGTCATCGGCGTGACCAAAAACACGGCGAGCACAAGCGTTAGCGGTGCGATTTGCACAAAATTATTAAAGCGATGAAATAGCGAAACCATCGGCCGCGCTCACAAAGTTTGGAAAAAATCTTGAAGCGAAAAGTTAAAGTCTCAAAGCAAAAAGAAAGGTGCGGAGCGCCTGCGCGCCCCGCACCATCGGCTGGGCTAACTAACCAGCCTGGAAAGCATTCCACTTGTCTTGGAGGTACGTGAACTCGTCGAACTCGGTGTTCCACACAGCCACGTTGCCCATGCGGTTCTTGTATGCGCCGCCGTCGCGGACCGTACCCGGCTTCTCCAACACGTTGCCAAACGGATCCGGGATCTCGCCTTGAGCCGCTTTGCCTTCGTACCAGAAGCCATACTCGTCGTCCGACATGTGCTCTTTGGTCCGGTTCGGGGTCGCCATGTAGTACCCCTGCTTGGCGAAGAATGCCCCCGCCTCACCGGTGTAGAGCCAGTCGAAGAACTCGTAGGTGGCATCAAGCTTCAAGCCTTTAAGGTGCTTCGGAACGAGGTAGCCGATCGTCCACGACCGGTAGCCCTCCTTGAGGTGGGCGTACACCGCCGGCACGCCCTGCGATTTGACGACCGTCACCGCCGGCGACCACATCGACTGCAGGAGCACCTCGCCCGACAGCATGAAGTTCACCGATTCCATGAACGTAGTCCAGAACGCACGGATATGCCCCTGAGCCTTGAGATCGAACAACACGTCGAACATCGCGTCGATTTCGGGCCGCGTCGGGTTGCCCTTGTTGGCCGGCGCGGCTTCGCCCGCCGCGTCGAGGGCCATGGCGATATCCATCATGGCGATGTCCGGGAAGATCTGAAGAGCAACCTTGCCGCGCCATTCGGGATTGATCAGCTCGGACCAGGACTCGATCGGACGGCCGGTCAAATCGGGCCGGTAGCCAAGTGTGTCGGCGTTGTGCTGACTGGGAATTGCGGTCAAGTACTTGGTGGAACCGGCGGGAACAAAGTCGCGCGAGTCCATGCCCGACGTGTATTGCACCAGCGACGGGTTCTGCCCCTCACCAAATTTTGCGTCCGGCCAAATCATGCCGGGGCCCTTGTAGAGGTCGATGGCCTCGTCCCAGTACTTCAGGCGCGAAGCGTCGATCGCCTGGAAGTTACCCGTTGGCCAGCAGCGGCGCAGCTGGTTGTAGGCCGGTTCAAAAAGGTCACCCGAACGCGGCTGAGTGATGGCGCGGTTCTGGACCGAGTTAAAGTCGAGAACTGTAAACTCGATCTTACATCCAAGCGCCTTCTCAGCCATTTCCCGGAACGGATCGAGATGGGTGACCGCCGAACCGACGTGACGCAGCGTGACGTCCTTGATGTTCTGCGCCCAGATCGTTGGAAATCCCGTCAGAACGCCTGATCCGGCGGCAACGCCGACAGCTGCCGCAGTGCCTTTGAGCACGGTCCGGCGGCTGGGAGACCTCCTAGCTGTTAGTTTCCTGTCTTCGCTCATTAGTTTTCTCCTACCCCTCATGGATGGAATTTATTGTTATTTATTATTTAGAACTGCCGCTGGGATATACCTGCTCCTCAAGCGGCAAGCAAGGTGAGAAACCCCGAAAATCTCGGCTGTTCTAT
>Ga0315339_1001892_pt1 | contig 16945 bp, 13 predicted proteins | sample ASW17metaG_FD_204514 | JGI IMG/M metagenome (GOLD analysis project Ga0315339, IMG submission 204514) | Ammonia-oxidizing marine archaeal communities from Pacific Ocean, United States - ASW #17 | ecosystem: Environmental > Aquatic > Marine > Oceanic | place: USA: California | collected 2016-12-05
CTCTGGACCGCAGCGGATAGGCTCCGTACCCATTTGAACATCACACGAACAAGCTGGCCGCCACACCTTGTGAGGCATGTCTTCCTCCAACACAAAAGGGTCCCGTATGGCGAACTGACGTGCCCCCCAGTGTGGTACCACATCCTATGTTAGACCTTGAGCCAACTGCGGGCCGCGTGGGCGACCAAGCATTCCGGGAAGACCTTTCCCGATTCCGCACGAAGGACAACCGCCTCGCGAAGTACATGCTCACCGCCCTACATCTGAAAGCTGTGAACTACGAGACGATCCCCAACCACCGCGAGGTGCATCTCGAACACATTCTGCCGGTGAAGTTCGACCTTTGGGCCGAGGAAGGCTTCGACCCGGGTGACAGGAGGATGGAGGAATGGGTCAACTGTCTCGGTAACATGACCCTTCTCCACAAGAAGACCAATCAGCAGATCAGTAACCGAGTGTTCTCAGCCAAGGTGTCGGAATACCGACCGCTCGAAGGCGGCGACGGCAGTAGCTTCCCGATGACGAATAGCATCTACGAACGATATCAACAGGGGTCGGAGGCTTGGACCACAACCGCGATCTCCGAGCGAGCCGAGCAGTTCGCCGGCGATGCGATCGATATCTGGAGTTTGACACCGCCTTAAGGATGACGAGGCGCGGAATGGTGCCCCCCCCCCGAGAGGTCACTCTTCACCGACTCGAAAGGCTCTGTGCCCTCGTAGCTCGACCCCACGAGCCCTCAACCGGCGAGCCCACCCTTCCCTCGTCCCTATTGATCGCACCTCGTCATAGAGCCCCAGACGTTCCTCCTGTCTGGTGAGGCGTCGAAATTTGTCGCGGCCGGGATAGCCCTCCGGCACCATTGTCTCCTTGCGATGGAGGATAGGTGGGTTCTGTGCCTCGCGGTAACTGCGGTATTTGGCCCGCAGTGACCGGAGACTAACCGTCACGGCAGAGCTTAATTCAGGATGCGGATCTCTATCGAATCTCTCGTAAGTCAGATACGAGACCTTCGGCGTGTCGCGCCTCAGCTTGATGATGTTGGCGTCGGGTAGCTCACCGATCATCACTCTTCCACAACCTTCGTACACACGTAGTTCGGCGCTCAAGTCTTCAAGCGCAGAACGATGAACATAGAGTGAATTGGGAGTCAGTTTTCCTACTAGGGAGTCCCGGCACTCAGCATCGATGAGCAACGGATTACCCGATGCGAACAGCAGCGCGTCGGCAGCCGCACACCCGCGCTTGTAACTAGAGAATTGACCTTTGATGTCCCACTGTAACGTCGGAGAGAGATCGCTCATCCTTGAGCGTCCTCCGAAACGGTCCAAGGCCATATACACGAGGAGGTCATCGCGAACGCGAGCGGCAATGTCCTCGAGTACCTCTCGCCCTACGACCCGGCGCAAGACCTGCACAGCCCGAGCGACGCTCCCCACTTCCGTGACGAGCTCGTCTACCCCCTCGAGCTCTCCTGCCCGCGGGCCACGACCGCGCTGGGTCCAGAATTCGAAGAGGAGGTCAAGCTCGTCTTTGTGGCTTTCAAGCACTCGTTCTGTAAGCCGCATTCGCGCGCTCGGAGTGCGACGGCGGAACCGGGTCGCCAGGAAATCATGGCGGCGCTGCGGACTGCGGAATGCAGCGACAATACCGTGCTCAACAGAAACGGGATCGCCCCCCAGCACACTGGTGACGAAGTTGAGAAGCTCAACGTGGTCGAAGTACTTTTGGAAGGTGCCTCGCGACGTTAGCCGCCCGTCTCGGAACTCCCGACCACTATCAGGGCGCTCGGCCAAGGTGCGGACAGAGACCAATAATATCTCCCTCGCAAGCGCCCACGAGTCTCGAAGAACAACGGCCCTCTCATCACGATCCTCAATGACGTTTAGCACGAATCCGAGATTGACTACATCTGCAGTGAGTTTTGGAGCCGTCGGGCTGAAGTGCGGGTCCCAGCCAGAAACCTCAAACCCAAGCTCTCCTAGGCGCTTCACGTCACCGCCGTGTCCGCACCCGAAGTCAAAGACACTCGTTCCGGCTGAGATCAAGCCGGATTCGAGGGCAACACGCGCCGGGCGAGAGAGGTCGCCGCGCCGCATGGCCGTCTTGTGCCTTAGAACGACACCTCGGGCGCTGTTGTCCACCCTCATGTCTGGGTGGAGGAATCGGATCCTGGCTCGACCTCCCGAGCCACGGCAACCTTGGGGGGATCCCTAAAGACGTTCTCGCGATGCCAGGCGATGTACTGTGCCGCCGGGCGCATCAGTGGGTCTTGTGGCGGACGCAAGGCCCGGCCGGCGAAGCCACTGAGAAACTCCTTCACCCTGGAACCGCCGTGCACATGCTGTGAGACCATGATCGTGTGGTCATCGCTGATTCCTATCGCCCCCCGGTCGAGCACCGTGTGATGCAGAGAACAGAGCAGAAGCCCGTTGGTTCCGTCGTCGGGACCTCCGTATGCATGCCATCGAATGTGAGCGGCCTCCAATGCCAGGCTAGCGACGCCGAGTTTGCCATCGAACTCACACACCGCACACCGGCTTTCGTAGAGGCGGATGAGATCATCCCGAAACTTCGGCGAGCGTTGGACTCCCCCACGCCCGTCCGCGATCCACGGCATCCCGACCGCGTCGAGAAGACTCTCGTGAGACGACCGAGCGAAGTGGTTGTCGAGAAGGGCTCTGGATAAGACGTTTACTAGCTGCGAGTCGTCTCGAAGCAACTGATGGACCTCTCTCGTGAACCCACCCCTCGCGCCGACCTCAACGAGTACTCGCGGCGGGATGTCACCTTGGCGTGGGCGATCAGTGATCGCCGCAAGAGCCAACTCTCTTTCAGGCACCTGCCAGAATCCACCCTGATCTCCTTGAAGGCGCCAGAAGGGGTATTCCGGGTGTACGCGGCCCCGCGGGGGCCCGAAGTCAACTAGTAGTTGGTGAAGCCCGGGTTCCAGCTCAGCATACGCCGTTAGTCTTTCATCTCCGCGCTGAACTGCTGCCAATGCGCTCAATAACAGGAGAGGCTTATGGGGGGCGAACACGCCTTGCGCCTGGTGGATCCGTAGCTGCCCGAACCACGTCACCAAATCGGCCTTGGTGGGAGGAGGCATCAAGGCACCCTCACGCGACACCCCGCTTTGCGCTCCGAATGCGGGCGACCACTTGAGCGATGCGGTTCACAGCATAATCCACATCGTCCCGGGTGGTGGACCGACCAAGCCCGAAGCGTACTGATTCTCTGACCTCCTCGTCGGAGAGACCCAGTGCCTTGAGCACGTGGGACGGTTCCGCCTTGGCAGTAGAGCATGCTGACCCCGTAGAAAAAGCCAGGTCAGGAAGACTCACTACGAGGGACTTCGCACGCACGCCCCGAAAGCCGACGTTGAGATTGTTAGGGAGTCGGTCACCCGCATCTCCGTTACGCCGCACATCTCCAACTTCGGACTCGAATTGGGAGAACATGTATTCTGTAAGCTCACGAAGTCGGCTGCACTCCGAGTCTCTTAGCGTAGCCGCCCACCGCATCGCGGCGGCAAGGCCGACGATCCCGGGCACGTTGAGTGTGCCAGAGCGGCGCCCTGCCTCGTGGTCCCCTCCGCGAAGTAGGGGAGAGAGCTTTACTCTCGGGTCCCGTCCCGAAACGAACAAGAATCCGGCGCCTTTGGGCCCGTATAACTTGTGCGCACTCCCAGACAGGAGGTCGACCCCTAGCTCTCTCACATCGATATCCACGTACCCCAGGGCCTGAGTGGCATCGGTGTGAAGAAGCACACCCGCACTCCTCGTGATATCTCCTATTTCATCGAGTGGCTCAAGCGTTCCAACCTCATTGTTCGCCGCCATGACCGATACCAACAAGGTGTCAGGGCGAATGGCGTTGGCCACATCCTCGGGCGCCACCCGACCAACCGAATCGACAGGGAGAACCGTCACCTCCAGGCCTTCAGCTCCCAACTCAATCAGCGGATCCAGGACCGCCGGGTGCTCGATCGCAGAGGTGATGATGTGTCCCCTCTCCGGCGCATTGGCGCGCGCGACTCCCACCAGTGCGAGGTTGTTAGACTCGGTCGCGCCTGATGTAAAAACGATCTCAGCGGTCCGCGCCCCTATGAGGCCGGCGATCTCCTCCCGTGACTCTTCGACAATAGTCTTGGCGGCCGCGCCATATCGATGGTCCTTGCTGGCAGCGTTCCCCCACGCCTGCATGAAGTAGGGCAGCATCTCCTCCAACACGCGCGAGTCCACCGGAGTGGTCGCGTGATAGTCCAAATACAAGGTCCTACTCTGGGCCGACATGCGTCTCCGCCTCAGGAAGCAGCGCGAGAACGTCTGAGAGCGTACGGAGGCGATCACAAGCCATGCCAGCTCCGCGATTCATGTGGGCCCTCAGCTGGGGCATGAAATGCGTGTCCGGATCGAGGCCATCCCGCACAATGCGCTCTATCAACAGAGCCTCGTAGATGTGCTCCCACTGGCCGAGCAAGGTAGAGCGATTGAAGTCTAGGCCCTTTTCATCATACCGCTCCGGATCCGGAACTCTCGCTTCCTCAAGCGACAGACAGAAGCCCAGACGACAAAGTAGGTTGGGTGTAAGGCCCGTACGTCCTTTCGCATGGCGAAGGCGATAGGTGAACTCATCACTAAGCTGCAGACGGTTCCATTTCACTCGATTCTTCCTCGTCCCAGAAGTAACCTGACCGAACCTTACTGCAGCCGTCTACACTGTCGAAATCCAAGCTGTAGGCTCGTGCGATATGGGGTCGAAGTTGGTTAAAGTACTCGCGGTCAATCTCTGTGTCGGTCGAGAAGATCAGGGCCTGGTGGGATGCGTGAGGAAAGTACTCTCTCACGAGATTGGACCGGTGATCGCTGTCTAACCTTCCCAGAGGTGTATCAATCAAGAGCGGAAGCGCCCTCCTCGAGGTTAGGGCGAGCGCCCATAGCATGGCGATAGCGTAAATCTGCTTCTCGCCTGCGGACAATTCGGCCTTGGGTATTTCTCGCCCCCGCTGGTCCAAGAACGTCACAATGAAATCGTCCTTGGACACGCGCACCTCACGAACCATATCCTCTTTTCTGGCGAGCGCGCCGAAGCACCGTTGGAAGTGTCCTTGCAGCTCGGTCACCCTCTCCCTCGTAAGAGCCCCCGTGAAGTCAGCCAACGCTCGCTGAGCACGCGTAACCATCTGAATCCGCATTCCTACGCCATCTGCGCTCGCCAGGCGGTCCCGTTCTTTCTCCTCTCGCTTAGCCGCGCGCGCGTGCCCTCGCTCAAGTTCTCGGATCTCTTCGTCAGCACTCGAGAGCTGAGCCACTAGGCCTGACTGCCTTTCATGCAATACTGCAAGTTCTGCCAACAGAGGACGGAGAACCGCATCTTCTGGAACCTGCGCTAGGGCGGCGTCCACCTCGCGCAACCTACGAGTGGCTTCCTCCAGATCCTTCTCAAGCACACGGACCGTGCTGGGCATATCCTCCACGGCTCCCGAGAAGGCTGTCACGAGTTCGTGATCCAGCGCGGCTGAGAGGGGGAAGCTCCTACCCTCTTCAGCGCCATTCTGACTCGGTAATAGCGCCTCTCTTAACTCCGATTCCACGGCTGCAGCCAGTTCGGGACGCCCTCTATCTGGGGTCACAAGCTCCGCAACCCTTGCGGCGACGCCTCCCAATTTCTCTTCAAGAAGCTGTCGCAGAATCTGATTCTCATGCGTGGACCGGTGCGCCCCGACGGTCTCTAAAAGCCCTCGGCACGAGCGCGGTATGAGTGCGAACGGGAGGACTCCTTCGCACAACACGCGCACTGACGTACTGGCCCGACTCATTCTCTCCTCAACTGTACCGCGCTCGACAAGCAATAACTCGCGGTGACGACCGAAGCTTCCCCCCTCTCGGGAAACACGATCTTCGACCTCGCGGATCTCCTTCTTCAGAGCGTTCGACTCAGACTGATGATGGGCGCGTTCCTGCAGGTGACGACAGACGTCCTCCGCGCACCGTCCGGTAGCTGACGCAAGCTCAATCAGGCTCTCTCCACCAGCGAACTCAGCGTCACCCGCGTGCTTCCTTAGATAGGTCGAAAGATCTGCTCCCAAGCGGTCGGCCAGGTCGAGACCAAGAAGGGCTTTGATGGACCGAGCGAGCTCCGAATCCTCACCCTCTTCGTCCGCCATCGCCTTGATCTTCTCTCCATCGAAGAAGAACAGTTGCGAGACTCCGGAAGGAATCAGCTCTTGGACGAAATCCTCCCAGTGCTCCGTGTCGAACTCGATTTGCCCTTGGGCATCGAGGGATGTGACATGCAGCTTCTCGTCCACCCCCGCTCCCTCCGCCGACCATCGACGCACAACGCGATACGTTTGCCGCCTCCCCGCGTGTACGTGATCGAACTCGACGCAGACTGATGCTGAGACGGCTTGTTCTCCAGTGGCCGCACGATGAATGCGGGCCCTCAAAAACGCCTGGTAGTCGGCGGTGCGAACCTTCACCCCGCGCGAACGTCTCCCGTATAGGCAAAGCCTGACTGCTTCCAGTAGGGTCGTCTTACCTGCACCGTTCTTTCCACCGAATAGGATGACCGACTTTGGCGGGTCACAGCTTAGGTCGGAGGTCAGATCCAGGTTCGCTTCCCGAAACAGACCATAGTTGCTCAGCTCGATAGATCGCAGAATCATAAGGTGCCCTCCTCCGATTCTGGCATACTCTCGAGCACCTCCTCAAGCGTACGCCACTCCTGCTTGAGTACTCGATCTATCTTCGAGAAGATCGTAGCCCGCCGACTCATGCCCATCATGCCGCGCTCCACGTCCAAGAGCTTCGCAAGCATTTCTGAGGGCACGTCATGCGGACCGCACGCCTCCTCTAGTAGGACGCGTTCCCGGGCACCGAACGTTCCCGTGTCATCGACCAGCCATTCGAGGTCTTCACCAAACACTTCGCGATAGATCTTGGGGACACTGTCCTCCCAATCCTGCCGCTCGGTTCGCCAGATCCTACGGATCTCGCGCAACTCATCCTCTCTGACGACCTCCCCGCCTCCGTCTGGTCCGGATTCCAGCGCATGCCGGTGAATCTCGAGCACGTGGCGAAGCATGGTCCGAGATGTCTCAAGCGTGTACGGCCCCGGGACTACAGATCCGTCACCCCGGTTGCCCCACACTTTTCCATCCATGCGCCGATAGTCGCGATACCTAAGCTTGTCCTCGGGCAGTTGGGTCGACGCCAAGAAGTCCCGGAACTCAAGGAACGGCAACAGCCATTCCTCTCCAGAGGCAATCATGCTCTCCATCGAGGTATCCTTCGTGACCACGGTACACACCCAGCAGCCGAAGCGACTGTTGCCGCAGGAGGGCGTCGTCTTGTCGATAACGAGTGGGCATTCGTCAGACTGAGCACTTCGGTAAAGATCCACTAGGTCCTGGTTGTCGTTCCCCCAAGGAGAATCGACCTCGATTAGATAGGTCCATACATCGCGGACTGAGAAATCTTCGATGGGCGTGTAGACAAAGGCGTTGGGTAGGCTAGTGTGCCTCGAAAGGCGATCCCCTGGGATGCGATGGAGGTTCATTACTTGATCGCGAGTCGCGCTCTCCCCCTTCCTCACCCCAAGAACCACTATCACCTCGCCAAACTCACCGACCCGTTCAAGGATGAACCGATTCGCTGGATTGATTTTCAGCCGCTCGGTACACCACCTGAACCGCGTAGAGGGTGCCGGATAGCCCTTTCCAATCAGATTCACCCAGAAGCCCTCTTCGACCGTCGGACTCACCTTTGACGCCTCGATGGGTAGCCCTTCGGCGGCGGCTGCTTCGTTGATGCGCTCCAGCGTTGTCGTGATGTAGTTCACAATCACGGGGGTTTCGACCATCGTGTCGGACGAGATCACGTATACGGGCTTCGTGAGCTCGGCTCGATCCAACCCTCGGAGGGCCATCCAGATGAGCTGCAGCGCCGTGGTGGAGTCCTTTCCTCCACTATACCCGATGATCCACGGGCGCTCGTCCAGGCAATACGCGTCTCGAATCTCCTGGTAGAGGTCCTCGTGCGTCCGCGAATCAAACACTGAGGGCACGTCCACGTCCGGAGGCTGTGCACCGAGAATCGGGAGCTCGCTCATGCCGCTCCTCCCTCGTCTTGGACAGCCCGAGCCTCCGCTTCTAGCTCGACCTCACGGGCGGAAAGGGATAAGCCCAGTTGGGTCTTCATCAGGGCTGTCGTCAACGCCACGTGCCGACTCGCTTTGCTTACCCTCCCACCTGACAGAGCTCGTCCCTCCCAGAGCGCGGTGTTTGAACGCGCCCAATCGATGGTTGCCAATCTCCCCTCCCGAAGCAGAGCCTCCCAGTCCTCTCTCTCCCGTATAAGGGCCCTGCCCGCAATGCCCAGCGCCTGCAGGACCACTCCATGCCCGTGCACATACTGGGCTCGGAGCTGCCAAGGCTTCAGGGAACCGTTCACCACCTCGGTCCATCCAGGAAGCTCCTCCGCGAGCGTCGACCAGAACTGGAGTGCTGTGTCCCTATCCGGAGCGGTTATGGGATCGCCTCCAGACTTGTCCAGGAGCGCCCCCGTTGCAGAGTAGATAGCGGACAGCGTGAATACCTTGCCGGACCGGTTCGAGATCGTAGTCCTTTCGAATTCGGTCCGCCCAGCGAAAAGCGAGACCCGCTCGGCCAAGGTTCGGCTCAAGTCCGCCAGCGGGTCGCGGTGGTCGTACAAGATCCCAAGAGAACGGGTTGGCCGTACAGCATGCATGTTCAAGTCTGCGAACATCTGCTGCCGCCGTTCGACTCCCTCGTCTACGTAGAGGACGACCGGAACGGCCTCGGCCTCAAGTTCCGGTTCGAGCTGTACCGCTTCAGCGATGGCCCGCCAGCGATGCTGCCCGTCCGTCAAGTAGAGATGCGTCGACATCGAAAAAACCAAACGGCCCAGGTCCCAGTCCGCGTCAACGCCCACAGGGTCAAAGCTGACCGGTCCGTCGATGCATCCCACTATAGCGCCGAAGGAGTAGTCCCCACTATTGGCGGCCAAGAACTGAGCTAATCGCGGGACCCGGGCTGGATTAACCACACGCTGGCTTCGCTCAACGGGCTGCGCGACGCTTTCATCAGGTACAAACAGACGGGGTATGACGCCCATAGGACACATCGCCACATAGAACTCGCGACCCGCCTGGATGCCGCGCACCGCCGGGAAACGGTATTCGAATCCGTGCAATTGACCTCCGGCGAGGAGGTGGAAGTATGTTCGATGCCTATGGAAGTATCATACTATCCCGGGACACGCAAGTGAGACGGGTCCGCCACTGCCTCGCGAGCACGCGGGAGAGGTGGGGTGGGGTGGGGTGGACCGGGCAGAAACCTTCTTCTGGGTCAGCTAACTGCAGACGGCTAGTCTAGTAAGACGTCGAAAAGAGGGTCCAGGACACTCAACTCGACATCGACGACGACCTCCGCTGGGCTAAGGTCGTTCAGGGCGCTCAGAGTCAGCTCTCGAACAGTACTCTCGTCTTTCTGGTGCTCCTTGAGCCACTCAAATCCGACGAATGCGTAACGGTCAAGCAGCGTGAGGCGCTCCTGAAGTTCCTCATCGGATATCAGCTCCAGCTGACTACGAATCACAGCCTCAAACGGGTCGCCCGAACCCTCGGACAGGAGCACCGCAGCGCATGAAAGCTCCTCCGCTCCATCGGCGCCGAAGAGAACAGAGTCACGGATCGTCGTGACGCCCTTCTTGGACTTCGGCAACGCCCCCTCAGCGCATGGACCTCCGAGGGCCAAGGCTAGAGACGCCGCAAACACGTATGCATCTCGCTGGTCCCTAAACGGGCCCGTCTTCGTAGCCCCGGCTGCCGACTTCACCTTGCCGCTCGTGATCAGCGCATCCAACGTGTCCCTATGTTTGGAATAGATGGTCACTACGGCCATCGGGACCCTCCTTTAAACAATTCTGCAGATGCTCGTGCGGGCGGGCACAGCCCCGTCGTCTTGAGCGCTATATGTGTAGTCCTTGCCTCTCCAGCGTACCACCCGGTCCGTTGCTGCCTGCGAGGTCAGCTCCATTACGTAGATCGCTCCCAGACTATCTGAGATCTTTTCCCAGACCTTCACGGACTTGGCTGACACCGGCACGATGAGCTGTGGCAGTAGCTTGGGCAGCGCTGAAACCACGTCCGCCTCGTATTGGTCGTCGAGCGGGCTCGTGGGGGAGTCCAGAACGACGGGGAAGCCATTGGCACGGGACGTCTCGACCGCGCCGGTACGCTCCAACTGCTGCATCGCCTTCGCGATCTCCTCGTACTCCGGCGCCAGCCTTGCTATCGCACCTAGAAAGGCGATCAACACGAGGACCTTCTCCGACTGGGAAAGCGGAAGCGGTTCCTCACCTCCGGCAATGAACACGCTGATGGAGAAGTCATCTCCTACTCGAATGGAGAATGGCTTGGCGATAAGGTCCGAGAAGGTCGTGTTGATCGCCTTCTCGAAGTCCAAGCGCCCGTACTCTTCCAGTCCCTTCCGGGCACAATCAAAGAAGTGCTTTGCCTCCTTCAGCGTACCGATGGCGCTGGTTTTCACGGCATAGGCCTTGGACTTCCCAGACTTCTTCTGATAGTCGTTGAAGAGCCTATCCACGTTGGAATCAAGCTCACTGATACGATGAGCACTCGTCTTGTGCTCATCTGTGAGTGCGTCCAAGTACTTTTGCCTCGCCATGGCGATCTCTACTGGGCTCTTTCCAGTTTCGGGCCGAGCCTGGTCCTTGAACTCATCGAATTTCCTGTTCGCTTCGGCCAGCAAACTGTCCGCAACGTCTATGCAACTGCGCAGCACAGATCCAAGCACTCCCATGTCTGAGCCATCGAACGCGGGCATATTCACCTTCAGAGCTATCCCTAGCTCGTTCACCTGGTTCCGGAGTCTGACCAACTCCCGACCGTGCATATCCGCGTAGCGCTTCAGGAGAGTCCGTGTCTCTAACCCACGGACCGCGATGCGCGCACCTCCCACGTATGACTGAAGCGTCTCGACCCTCGTCTTCCCCGTTGCCGTAAGGTGTTCCCCACAGAGCGAACAGCATCCCGACTCCAGAGTCCGATCGAGGACCCCTTCGTGGATCCGAGGTGGCATGATACCTGCTTTCTCTGCCAAATCGAGCCGCTCTACACCGGCCGAGACGGCGTGCTGGGCGAAGTGCCTGTGGCAGTTCCGAGCGAGATCTTCATAGAGGCGATGAGATGCCGTGGCGTCCGCCTCACGAGCCTTAACGGCGTTGTCGAGCGTTTGGTATTCCTGCTCCCACGCCTTCATCTTCGCCGGATCGTACTGCGCGGCTTCCTTCTTGGCCTTATTGGCAGCATCTCGGGCTGTCGCGAGGAGGCCTGGCAGAAGGTCCTTCCTCTCTTCCGCCGCGTTGAGTTCCGCCTGGGCCTGCACATATTCGGCATGAGCTGCCTTGATGGTCTCATCCTTGTAGTTCATCGGAGGCTTCAAAGCATCACTGTCGAATGCCTTGCGGATATTCTCCCCCGCGTGAGCGTAGACGTCACCTGACAGTAAGGCTCGGATAGCCTTGCCAACGTCGATGGACGTTCCCTCGCCCAGGTCCCCCTCCTTGAGCACGCTTGCCGTGCTGAAGGATTCAGCCGGGAAGAAGAAAAGGTCCCTCAGCGCCTTAGGTAGAATACGGTGGACGTCATGCTCCACCGCTGGCTCCCCGTTCTTGGTGACGTCCACGCTATAGTCTTGGGAGAGTTGCCGTCGGGCATCCGTGGACCTACGGATTCGGTACTCGTCTCCGACGTGCTCAAACAGGAGTTCCACCCAAGTCTCAGCCCCTGAATCAACGCCGACCGCCTCAAGATTCACCAGTTGGTCAGGGCCGTCAAAGCCGTCGGTGAACTCGGCGTACAAGCCCCACGTAAACGCATTAAGCAGAGCGGTCTTACCTGCACCATTTGGTCCTAGCAACAGAGTTACTGGCTTGTCATCGTCGGTGGAGAACTCGACTACCTGGTCACCCAAGAAGGACCGCCAGTTCCGAAGACGGAGGGTCATGAACTTCATTCGGCGCCATCCGCTTTCTTGGCGAGCTTCAGCGCCTCGCGGGCGTACTCCTCGGGAAGCGGACCTCTCGCACCGAATCGAAGGGCGTGCTCTCTGGCCAGTACGTAGCGGACCATTGTTTTCGCCTCAGGAGCCAGGTCGTCCGCGACCTCTTTCATCCGCTCTCTAAACGTACTCACGTCAGCCATTCGGTCATTTCCTGGTCAGTTGAGAGCTGCATCCAGGGATAGTCACCCGGATCCAGCTGGTAGTTGTAAGCCCATTCAACTATTCGGAACAGTACCTCGCGGTTGCGGGCCGCATCAGCCAATTCGGCCGCCCTAGAGAGTTCAGCACCGATGAGTGTCTGCTCGGACGCGGACGGCTTTGAGTCGGACGCCGGAGGCATCACGATGAAGTCATGGATGATCGCATGGGACTTCGGATTGTTCGGATCCCTGCGTAGAAGCCGACCCCGTCGCTGGACAAACTGACGGGGGTTTTGCGTGGAAGCGGTAATGATCCCGACGCGCACTGATGGTATATCAACGCCTTCGTCCAGACACTTCATCGCGAGCAGGGCCTGCACCTCGCCACTAGCAAGGCGCTGCTGGAGAATCTCTCGGCGGTCATGGGGTGTCTCGCCATAGTATCGCTCCACACTCATCCCAAACTCGTCCCGAAGCATCCGTTCAACTTCGTCCAGTTGGCGGAGGTCGCTCTCCGGGTCCTTGCCCTCTGCTACATAGACGATCTGGTGAGTCAATCGAGCCAGGCCCCCTGCCATCAGCTCTCGGAGTCGCGGCTGCTTGTTCGAAGCATGCTGAGTGAGTCGTGTTCTGGCACGGATGAACGGGTCGGCAGCTGCCTGCCCCCCCCTGGCGAACGCTGCTGCGATACGCTGCGATATCTTCTTGTAGTCGATGCTTTCCTGCTCCGTCAACTCGATTCGGGCCGGGAAGTAATCGTACGGAACAAGGACTCGGTGATCATAGATGGCTTGCTTGATGCTGATCGAAACTACCGCCGCGCCGAAGTACTCAAGCAGTCTGCGAGTTCCTGTCTCATCCCCATGCCGCTTCGGTGTGGCCGACAGGCCAATGGTGAACCGGGGCTCCCGCGGCAACGCTGCGAGGCGACGATCGGTGCCAAGCGAATGCATCTCGTCACCGATAACGAGCAACGGGCCCTTGTGGCGGGCCAGTTGGCGTTGCAAAAAATGCCGGTCAGGGTCCTCGTCCATGCTAGAAGGTGGCGTGAGACTGTCAGCCGTCGTGATTACCATTTCTGAGCGGCGCGCACGCGCCGAGCGAGCGGCAGAGAATGCTCGCTTGAGCCCGTCTCGTTGCTCCTTGCTCAGCCCACCGTGACAAATCACCGGGCGGAAACCGAACCACTCGGCTGTCCGTCGCCACTGCCCGACCAGGTCGACCAGCGGAGCGATCACCAATATCAGTAGTGGGAGGTCTTCTTGTGCTGCATGGCCGGAGACCTGTGTGGCAGCAGCTAGGGCGGTAATGGTCTTGCCCGTCCCAGTCGCCATCGCAAAGGTCCCACGTCCGCCGGCGAGTAACCAGTCGTTTACAGCTTGTTTCTGAAAGTCGTGGAGTTGGAGGCCGTCCGGCATACTCGGAAGTAGGCTAAGCTCAGCAGCCGGAACGACCGGTGCCTTCGTCTCCTCGTCCGGCGGGGAGACCGGGGGCTTGCGAACGATGGTGCCATGCGAAGCTTCACGCATCCCGAACTGCGTCTTCATGGGATCCATCATCCAGGCGTTGACTTTCCAGGTCGTCACTCCGGGGAGACCGTTCCAGACATCGTCGAATCGTGCCCTCTCGTCCTCGGCATACGCGCGTTGGTCCTCATTCGCCCAGCTACGGTGCAGAGGGAAAGACTCAGAATGATGCCTGGCACCCCCAAGAGTCTCATTCGGGCTACCGGTGAACGTCATCCAGTGATCCTCATGATCGATGAAGACGCCTATCTTCTCGTGAAAGAGCGAGTAGCAATCCGGGTGCTCACGTAGAGCGATCCGGACTTCCAGCCTTCCCTTCGCGACCATCCAAGTAATGAGCTTGAGTCTGTCCCGAAGGACCTCATCGGGGATTGGTGCACCGGCGATCGAATTCTCGAGGTCTTCCTTGAGACGCAACCTGAGCTCCTCCCCTTTCCCCATGGCGGCAAGATCATCGTCACTGAGGTTCGCCGGAGACGTAACGAGGCGCATCATCCCGTTGTTCATCACGAATTCGTCGATCGAGGGAGCGATTTCGCCAAGTAGATGTGAAGAGAAGAACCCAACGGCACGATCATACCGGATAGATCGTGCGAGGGCCGGTACGTAGAACTGGTTGATCAGGTCATCCGGCGGTGAATTGTAGCGCCGCCTCCACTTCGGGTCCCAAGAGGGGAGGGTCAAGGTGCTCAATGGCCCTCCAGCAGTTCAGTGAGGGGGTCCAAGAAGTCAAGATCGACTCCGGCATCGGAAGCGGCTGGGGGGTGAATCTCTGGCGCAGTCGGCAGGTTCTCTGGCCTTACGATCTCCACTCCACCTGGCGCCGGGAGAACGATCACCTCGTTGTCCGGGCGGCAGCCAAGTGCCCTAAAGACCTCCGAAAGCCTTCCGACGTCAACCCGCCCCGTGGGATCATGTCGTCGCCAGATAATGCTGGCCTCACGGTGGAATCCGGTCACAGGGACCACCAGGTCGTCTTCTGGGCGGATCCCGTTCGCGAAGGCAATGTCTCGAGCCACCTTCACCGAATATCCCAACAGGTGACGCTCAGCAAGGAGGATACGCTCACCCCAAACAGCGCCCACGAGCACAGCCTCCGAATTCGAGGAGGGATCACGCCCTTCAAATTCAGAGTGGTTGCGCCGCGCCATGCCATGCTCAACGACGAAGGCGTCGGTGCTCAACATGGTCGCCACTGAGACCTCCGCCACTCCAAATCGGCGAGGCAGCTCCTCGAGAAGAACCTCAACGCTCACGGACCCACCGTGGTCATCGATACGCTGTTCGATCTCGACAACAATCCCCTCGTAGGGGTCATCGATCCATTCGACAAAACCCCATCGTTCCTTGTCAGCGCGAACCACACCGGCCATTTGCCCGAGCAAGCCCCCCAGCCGTGACAAGTCCAGATTGGCAAGGTCAGCGATCTCATGCTTCGTAGCGGCCCTACCTAGATGCGTTAGGGCGGCCGCTGCTCGCGAGCTTTGAGTGTCCCTGATCACCCACGTGTCGCCGACCTTCGAGAACCCCAGCGCAGAACGAAGGAAGTCGTCACGGTCTGCACGCCGAAGTGGCAGTGCCTCGAGAGCCAAGTCCGCGGCCTGCCCGGTAAGCACGCCGTAGGCATCTGCCGCGCCGCGAATAGTCGAGTCTACTTCTATTGTGTGCTCCGCCGCCTGCACACTCGCAGTCCAAGAGCCGAACTCGCGCCAGGGGCCGCCATACCTGAGAACGGCAGCCGCCATGCACTCAGGCCAGCGACTACCAGCCGAGAGCGCCCGTGCGGCCGTCCACAGGCGCTCAGAGGGTAGCAATCCTCCCGCACCTGCGACGAGCGCGCGCGCAAGCCGCTTGAGGTCTGGTGACAGCCGTTCCTCAACCGAACCGATCAACCTGGATTCGAGCTGACGAATGCGCTCCCGACTCACACCCCACCGATCGCCCAGGGCTTCTAGCGTGTCGGGATCCTCGAATGCGAACAGGCGTGAAACAAGGATGTCGCGCCGCCGTGTGTCGAGCAAGTCAACAAAGACGTCGAATGAATCCCAGGGCGTCTCGATGGCCAGTGCAGAGAATAGTCGCCCCAAGGTGATACCCGGCTCAGAGCTGCCCAGGATTCGCGCAACATCACCAGAGCCCCTCATAGCGGCGCTGACCAGAAGCGCATCCAGGGTAGCCTCCACTTCCTTTCCCCCAACTCCTCCCGCAAGCAGCTCCTCTGCACCACCCACCTGTTCTCTTAACATCCGGCCACGTAACCCAAGAGGATCTACGACAAGGTGCTCTCGATCATCCCGAAGTGGAGAAACAGTACGCCATGTGGAAGCCGAAGGGTGATCTTGGGCCGACTCCGCCGCCGCCGAAAAACTCTCTGCGAGCTCCCCGAGATTCTCGTGGTGCAATGCCTCGGCTAGCCTCAAAAGCCGGTCAATCGCCTGTTCGCTAGGGTCATGGTGTGGCATTCCCCGGAGCGGGAGCAACTCCGCACCAATCGTCCGAAGAGTCTCCGCTGACACCGCCATATCAGGCCACGGATGGGCAGCAAGAGCGATAGCATCAGCCAGTGGTCCGAGCTCTCCCTCCGGCGAGTCGACGAGCCCAGCGATCACTATCCGGATCGCCGAGTGGCGCATTCCCGGAATCGGACGCTCACTGGGGGCTTCGTTCAATGATTGCGGCATAGCCTAGAGCCCATTGCGAGAAGATCTTGAGTCGGACAAGCTGGCCTTCGGGACTTCGGACGCCGTGGAGAGGGCGACTCCAACTTCGGAGCAAACGATGAAGTGTTCGAAGTCCTCACTGCAAGAGCTCCCATAGTGGGTCTCGGACCTCTCCTCCCAACCCCTTGGCTCGGGCCGACGCCCCCGGCGCCCTCCTCTTCGCCCCTCCTGACTTCCTGGGAGGGGGGCTCTTCAGGGCCGGGCGCTTCCTCGCACCTGTCGCCTTCTTTCGAGGGGGGCTCTTCAGGGCGGCGTGCTTCTCGGCACCCGCTTTCCTGGGAGAACGGCTCTTCTTGGCGGGGCGCTTCTTCGCACCTCCTGCCTTCTTGACGGGCGCCGCCTTCGGCGCCGGCCGCTTTTTCGCACCTGCTGCTTTCTTGGGAGGAGAGCTGGTCAGGGCCGGGTGCTTCTTTGCACCAGGTGCCTTCTTGCGGGGGGGGCTCTTCA
>Ga0315339_1001893_pt1 | contig 16943 bp, 12 predicted proteins | sample ASW17metaG_FD_204514 | JGI IMG/M metagenome (GOLD analysis project Ga0315339, IMG submission 204514) | Ammonia-oxidizing marine archaeal communities from Pacific Ocean, United States - ASW #17 | ecosystem: Environmental > Aquatic > Marine > Oceanic | place: USA: California | collected 2016-12-05
GTTTTCGCCAATCAAATCAGATTCCAATACCGTTTTGGTCAGCTCCTCGACAAACAGCGGCACGCCGTCGGTCTTGGCCAGAATTTCGTCGTGGACTTCCGGCGGCAACGCCCGCCCGCCAGTGACATTGTCGATCAACGCTTCGCTGCCCGATTTGTCCAATCGGTCAAGGGCCATATATGTCAATCCGGCACCGTCGTCCCAATGCTTGTCGGATTCCGGCCGCGTCGTCATCAACACCAACACGCGTTGAATAGCATCGTGGTTGCCCAATCGCGCCGACAGGTTTTCCAAAAGTATTTGCGATGACGGATCGATCCAATGGGTATCTTCGACAATAACAAACAACGGACTGTCCACCGCCTTCGCCAAGATTACGGAGGCAACAGCTTCGTAAATTCGCCGCTTACGCTCATCGGGACCGGCGTCTTCGGGTTCCGCTGACAGGTTATCGGCCGCCCCCAACAGCATCGCCAAGTCGAAAATCGATGCCGGGAAAATCGATGCAGGGCCAGACGACAACTTACTGAAATATTTTGAAAACTTTGCGGTGCGTGCGACAGGCCCATCATCGGGCAGAAGTTCAATTTCCCGCGACAGCCAGGCGATAATCGGATGGAACGCGTCATTGGTGTGAAAGGTTGAACACGAGATGAGGACAGTGTTGGCGCCATGTTGTTCGAAATGCTCGCGGAGCGCCGCGACAACGCGTGATTTTCCGACACCGGCCTCACCACTGAGCATTGCAGCCTGCCCGGCACCGTTCGCTGCGCGACCCCAGAGATCCGTAAGCAGAGCGATTTCCTGTGCCCGTCCGACAATCGGTGCCAGGTGATGGGCTGCCGCTTCGAAACGGCCAGTGACACGGCTTATGCCCAATACCTGCCAGGCCTGCGCCTAATCGCGGATGCCTTTCAAATCATGTGTGCCCATGTCCGTGTAATCGAAGAACCCGCCGCACAATCGGTATGTTTGGTCACTGATCACCATGCAATTGGGTTCGGCCAACCCCTGAAGCCGGGCCGCCAGATTGGGTGTGACGCCCAAAACGGCATGCTCTTCCGATGCCCCTTGGCCGATAATGTCACCGGCAACGACAAGGCCGGTAGCAACGCCCAAGCGGACCTCGGGCATGACATCGACCTGAAATTCCAGCGCCCGGACCGCATCGATAATTTTCGGGCCGGCCCGGACGGCACGCTCGGGGTCGTCCTCATGGGCCTGCGGGTAACCGAAATAGGCCAGGATGCCGTCGCCCATATAGCGCGCCACATATCCGCCGAATTCCTCGATCATCGTGACGCAAGCGCTCTGATAGGCGGCAATAACATCACGCAGGTCTTCGGGATTCAATTCCACCGACAGCGCCGTTGAGCCGACAAGGTCACAGAACATCACTGTCAGTTGGCGGCGCTCGGCACCGGCATCATGCTCGGCGGAGGGCGCGGACGCGGGCCGTGATGATGCCACCTCAGCAACCGCCAACCCCTGCCCGCACTGACCGCAGAACTTATTTGTGTCGGGATTATCAGCGCCACAGTTGGGGCATTGCATTCGAATCATCCTGTCCCGGTTGCGACATCATAACGTTCGGTGCAGCCATTGAAACCGGGATTACGGCTTGCTCCGCACCATCGGCACAAAGGCCACCGGCAGAACCTTATCGACGGTCACTTGGCCGTCATTGCCCTTACGCACCAGGGTCAGCGTTTGGCGGTCGTGGGCGCGGCCGATGGGGACGATCATCCGGCCGCCCGGTATGAGTTGTTCGGTCAAAGCTTCGGGGATGGTTTTCGGGGCGGCGGTGACGATGATGGCGTCGAACGGGGCGTTCTCGGGCCAGCCCTTGTAGCCGTCGCCGTGTCGGACAGTGACGTTGGCGTATTTCAATTCTTTCAAGCGCTTGGTCGCGGCTTTGGCCAGGGCTTCGACAATTTCAATGGTATAGACGTGGCCGGTCTTCAAGACCTCGCCCAACACGGCGGCCTGATAACCCGACCCGGTGCCGATTTCTAATATCTTTTCATCGCCGTTGAGATCGAGAAAATCCGTCATCAAGGCAACGATATAAGGTTGCGAGATGGTTTGGCCGTGGCCGATGGACTGCGGTCGGTTGACGTAGGCGGCGACCTCGTGTTCCGGAAGTACAAACAAGTGCCGCTTGACCGCCGCCATGGCCTTCATGGTGGCATCTGAAAATTCCTTACGCCCGGTCCAGTTGGCGGTATCCAGCGCATCGCGGCGGAATTCCCGGATCAACCGGTGATGTGCCTGTTCAAGCTTTGCCGCGTCCATGCACTCGAGCATGACGGAAAACCCCTAATTGCCGCAAGGGGACTTGCGCAATGCGGCGCACAAGTCCATATCAGGCGCGAATTTTGGGGTTCCCCGATTAACCGGGAAACAAACTTGGGGTTTGCAGAAAATGACCAAAGAAACATTCTCATTTCAGGCCGAGGTCTCGAAGCTTCTCGATATCGTCGCCCACGCGCTTTATAGCCACAAAGAGATCTTCCTCAGGGAATTGATCTCGAACGCGTCGGATGCCTGCGACAAATTGCGCTATGAGGCATTGGTCAATCCGGGCTTGTTACAGGATTCAGGGATATTCCAGGTCACGCTCGTGACCGACAAAAAAGCCAAGACATTGACGATTACCGACAACGGGATCGGCATGAACCGTGACGATTTGGTGGAGACGCTGGGTACAATCGCGCGGTCCGGCACCCAAGCCTTCATGGATGCACTGACGGCATCGAAGGACGCGAAGGAAAAGAAAAAGAAAAAAGGCGACGATGCCGGTGGTGATATCGATCTCATCGGACAGTTCGGTGTCGGGTTCTATTCATCGTTCATGGTCGCCGACAAGGTCGAAGTCACGACCCGCAAGGCCGGCGAAGACAAAGCCTGGCTTTGGACATCAGACGGCACCGGTGAGTTCACCATCGACGAAGCGTCTCGCAATCAGCACGGCACCGACGTCACGGTGCATTTGAAAAAGGAAGATAAGGAATTCCTGGACGCGGCGCGCATCGAGCACATCGTCAAGACGTACTCCGATCACATTGGAATCCCGATCATTCTGGCTGCAGAAGGCAAGGACGCCGAAGAGAAAACTTTGAACCAGGCATCCGCACTTTGGACGCGGGCGAAAAAGGACATCTCGGACGACGAATACAAAGAGTTCTACCACCACGTCGGCCAGATGTGGGACGAGCCGTGGCTGACGCTGCACAACCGGGTCGAGGGCGTGATGTCCTACACCAGCTTGTTGTACCTGCCCTCAAGCCGGCCCTTCGATTTGTTCAACGCCGAGCGTAAGACGCAACTCAAACTTTATGTGAAACGCGTCTATATCACTGACAATTGTGACGAATTGTTGCCGTCATATTTCCGGTTCGTGCGTGGCGTTGTGGATTCCGAAGACCTGCCTTTGAACATCAGCCGCGAGATGCTGCAGCACAATCCGGCCCTGGCAAAGATCAAAAAAGCGCTGACCAAACGGGTCTTCAATGAACTGAAAAAGAAGGCCGAGAAAGCACCGGAAGATTACGCCCAATTTTGGGATAACTTCGGCGCGGTCCTGAAAGAAGGCCTTTATGAGGACTTTGAAAATCGCGAGACGCTGCTCAAGCTTGCCCGCTTCCATTCAACCTCCGAAGACAGCCTGATCACGCTCAAGGATTATATCGGGCGCATGAAGGACGGTCAGAACACGATCTTTTACATTTCCGGTGAGGACGCAGACACCATTGCCCAAAGCCCACAATTGGAGGGCTTCAAGGCAAAGGGCGTGGAAGTTTTGCTTCTGACCGATCCGGTTGATGAGTTTTGGATTCCGTCGGTCGGGCAGTTTGAGGAGAAATCCTTCAAATCGGCGACCCGTGGCGGTGCCGAACTCAGCAATATCGGCAAATCGAAAGATGATACCAAGGACGATGAGGCAAAGGACGGCGACGACAAAAAGAACGAAGACGCCGAAAAAACCAGCAAGATTGAGCCGCTGCTTGCCGCCTTCAAGGTGGCGCTGGGCGACAAGGTCAAGGATGTACGTGCCTCGGACCGCTTGACCGACAGCCCCGTCTGCCTAGTGGCCGATGACGGCGATATGGATATGCATATCGAACGCATCATGAAACAGCACAATCAGATCAACGAAGCGACGCCCCGGGTGATGGAAATCAATCCGGATCATGCCTTGATTTCAAAGCTCGTGGTGAAAGCGAAAAAAGCCGAAGGCATTGATCCGGTGGTCGAAGAAGCCGCCTACTTGTTGCTTGATCAAGCCCGGATCGTTGAAGGTGAACCGCTTGCCGACCCGATGGCGTTCTCAAAACGGCTGGCGTCGGTTATGGAAAAAGGCTTGATCTGATCATTCGTCCACCGGCCTCGTACCCATGTCTTCGATAGCGACGTTTTGACGACACGGAGACTATTGCATGGCTAGGACAATGAATTTAAGGGCTGCCGAATAGGGCTGCGGTGGCTTAGGTGCCGTCGAGGGCAATCCAGTCCGCGCCGATGATCTGCCGGCTGCCGGCCATTTGTAGAATGACCGCGCAAACCTCGCCGCCCGCGTCTTCGGACATCACGGACATACGCATGGCCTCGCCGTTCCATGTCCCGATGCGTTTCATTCTGCGCACGACATTATAGTGGGACAACGTGCGGCCGCTGTTTTCGCCGCGTTTGATATTGGTGTCGTGGCGACGGTCAAAAAATACCGATAGGATTTCCACATCGCCGTCGACGGACCCGGCCGGCAAGTCCAACTGAACACCGTTCGGCCCACGGTTCAGCTTGACCGGAACACGGGGCAAAGCGCGCGCCTTATCGACCATTTCCATGATGTCGCCTCGGTCGCCGCCGACCGATTGATAGGCGCCATGTACGACCATCTGTGGGGTGTAGACGTATCGGAGTTCGAATTTCCGTGAGTACTAGCGCTGGCGCTCGGTGTGTTCGGCGCGCGCGTAGGGGTCTTTCCAGCCGATGTAATCCCAATAGTCAACATGGACGGAAAGCGCCAAGACGTCGTCGCGCTTCGCCAACTCGCCAACCAGTGCATCGGCGGGTGGGCACGATGAGCACCCCTGCGACGTGAACAACTCAACCACGGTCAGCGCTTTTTCGGCGCCGGCGGCTGGCCCGCTCAACACACCGAGCGCCATGGCGACCGCAGCAAGCTTGTGACACATTCGTTTCATGGAAACTATCGGTAAGGGAAATCCGGGCTCGAAGCCAATCACATGGCGGTGAAATGCCTCGATTAAGGCCGCAACCCGCGGTGCGTCACGCGGTTTTGATAATATCAGGCTTCGCTAATTGACAGAAAAAAGCCCCCGCCATGAAGCGGGGGCTTACATTCCAGGCGGCGTGGAGGCGCTACGCCGCTTTGTTCAAGTTCGTCAAAACGAACTGCAAGATGCCGCCGGCGAGATAATAGTCGACTTCATCCAACGTATCGATACGGCAGAGCAACGTGGTTTCCTCACTGCTGCCGTCGGCACGTTTGATCAGCATTGTCACATCCATCCGAGGCGTGATACCGCCGGCCATGCCCGTAATATCGAAGATTTCGCTGCCATCCAATCCGAGGGACTCGCGGCTCACACCATCCTTGAACTGCAAAGGCATGACGCCCATGCCGACCAAGTTGGAGCGATGAATGCGTTCAAAGCTTTCAACGATCACGGCCTTGGCGCCCAACAGCTGGGTGCCCTTGGCGGCCCAGTCGCGCGACGAGCCGGTGCCGTACAGCGAGCCACCGATGATGACCAAGGGTGTACCATCTTCTTTGTAGCGCATGGCCGCGTCATAAATCGACATCACGTCTCCCGACGGCTGGTGCTTCGTCACGCCGCCTTCCGTGCCCGGCGCCATACCGTTTTTGATCCGGATATTGGCGAACGTGCCGCGCATCATCACTTCATGATTGCCGCGCCTGGAACCGTAGGAGTTGAAGTCCTTGGGACGGACCTGGTGTTCCAGTAAAAATTCACCGGCCGGGCTTTCCTTCATGATCGATCCCGCAGGCGAGATGTGATCAGTGGTGATTGAAGCACCCAAGATGGCCAGCGGGCGCGCACCGATGATGTCGGCAGGGTCCCGGCCTTCGGGGCTCACGTCTTCAAAGAATGGCGGGTGCTGAATATAGGTGGATCCCGGCGACCACGGATAGGTTTCGCTATTCGCGGTCTTGATGCCCTGCCAATTTTCTTCGCCATCAAAAACGTTGGCGTAGCGTTGGCGGAACATCTCCGGCGTCAATATGGTCGTCATATAGTCGTTGACCTCTTTGGTCGTCGGCCAGATGTCCTTCAAGTAGACGGGATTACCGTCGGTATCTTCGCCCAACGACTCAGTCATGATGTCGATGTTCATGTTGCCGGCGATGGCGTAGGCGACGACCAACGGCGGCGACGCCAGATAGTTGGCCTTGGTCCAAGGGCTAACCCGACCCTCGAAATTACGGTTCGATGACAGCACCGCCGCCACCGCCAATCCATTGTCTTCAATGGCGTCGATGAGTTCTTCGTGGATCAGGCCCGAGTTGCCAATGCAAGACGTACAGCCGTAACCGATTAGGTTGTAGCCGATGGCATCAAGGTGTTCCTGAAGGCCACCTGCCTCCAGATAATCGGAGACCACTTTGGACCCTGGCGCTAACGACGTCTTGACCCAGGGTTTGACCGTCAAGCCCAACTCATTGGCTTTCTTGGCGACCAACCCGGCCGCCACCATAACCGCCGGGTTCGACGTATTTGTGCAACTGGTAATGGCGGCGATAATCACCGCGCCGTCCTCTAATTCATAATCCTGATCCTTGACGGCAACGCTCTTTTGATCAGAGCGACCGGCGATTTCATTGAATTGCGATTTGAAGGTGGACGCCGCAGCGGTCATGGCAATGCGGTCCTGCGGACGTTTCGGGCCGGCGATGGACGCAACGACGTCACCCAGATCAAGCAACAATGTGTCGGTGAACACAGGTTCCTGCGTATTTTCATCACGCCACATGCCCTGCACCTTAGCATAGGCTTCGACCAGCGCGACCAATTCAGCGTCACGCCCGGAGAACGTCAGGTAATCCAGACTGGCCTGTGTAACCGGGAAGAACCCGCATGTCGCACCGTATTCCGGTGCCATGTTGGCAATGGTCGCCTGATCGGCAAGGGTCAGATTGTCGAGGCCGGAGCCATAGAATTCGACAAACTTTCCGACCACGCCTTTTTTACGCAGCATTTCAACGACGGTCAGCACCAAATCAGTTGCCGTCGTGCCTTCCGGCATGGCGCCGGTCAACTTGAACCCGACCACTTCCGGCACCAGCATTGAAATCGGTTGGCCCAACATCACGGCTTCCGCCTCAATACCGCCGACGCCCCAGCCAAGCACCGATAGGCCATTGACCATGGTGGTGTGACTGTCGGTCCCGACCAAGGTATCGGGATAGGCAATGGTTTTATCGCCGTCTTCTTGGGTAAAGACGACGCTTGAGAGATATTCCAAATTCACCTGATGGCAAATACCCGTTCCTGGCGGCACAACGCGGAAATTAGCGAACGCCCCCTTGCCCCACTTCAAAAATTCATAGCGTTCTTGATTGCGCTCGAATTCCAGTTTGACGTTTTGTGCAAATGCATCATCGGAGCCCGCGAAGTCGGCGGTCAGGGAATGATCAATAACCAGATCGACAGGGCTCAGCGGGTTTATTTTTTGCGCATCGCCATCGAGGGCGACCATCGCGTCACGCATGGAGGCTAGATCAACGATTGCCGGCACACCGGTGAAATCCTGCAGTAACACGCGGGCCGGACGATACGCGATCTCTTGGCTGGATCGGCGCTCGGCGCCCCAACCGGCAACCGCCTTAACGTCTTCGACAGTAACCGTCCGCCCATCCTCGCGGCGCAACAGGTTCTCCAGCAAGACCTTGAGAGAGACCGGCAATCGCTTGATATCGCCGAGGCCCGCATCTTCAGCGGCCTCCAGGCTGTAATAATCGTATGCCTTACCGCCGACGTTTAAAGTGCGGCGGGTCTTGAGGCTGTCTTGACCAGTGACTGACACGGTAATCCTCCTATTTCCGGACGGGCGTATTTTGAACTCTATAATTTGCGCCGTTTCTAGACCATGTACGAGGGGATTTTCCAGCATAACCCGACATGGGCGAAATAAGGAGGTGCAAAATTTCATACGATTTCGCGGATATCGATACACCCTACCTTTACGTAAAGGTAAATTCGCGCTTTACCGTTTCTTTGGGCTTGAGTAGGACACAGACATTCTCCAATATGCCCCGATAAGAAATAGCCTCATCGAAATATAATAAGAATTGAGGCAATGGAGAACAGGTTGAGCCCCCGGACATTAGCCGGGGGTGAAATTTGGGAAACACGTGGCTGCGACTAACGCGCCGCGACCAGGGAGAGAAGACGGCGATGACGGATAACGCATCGAGCCCGCAGGACCTCGATACACTACCCAAGCTTCTGGATCGCAACGCCCGCGTCCGCGGCGCCAAGATGGCCATCCGCGAGAAGGATTTTGGCATCTGGCAAAGCTGGACCTGGTCGCAAATGGCGGACCACGTCCGTGCGCTGGCCTGCGGCCTCAAAGACATGGGCTTGAACGAAGGCGACAAAGTCGTCGTCTGTGGTGATAACCGCCCCAATCTTTATAGCGCGATGACGGCGATCCAAGCCGCCGGCGGCATTCCAGTTCCGGTCTACCAAGACTCGGTCGCCGAAGAGATGCAGTACATCTACGAGCATGCCGAAGCCCGGTTCGCTATCGTTGAGAACCAAGAACAAGTCGACAAGGTGCTTGAGATCAAAGACAACATGCCAAAACTAGAACAAGTGATCTTTGGCGACCCGCGCGGGCTTAGGAACTACGCCCAAACATTCATTCAAAGCTATGCCAGCGTTCAAGAGCGCGGTCGCGCCTTTGATCAGAGCAATCCGAGCTTTTATGGCGATAGTGTCGCCAGCAAATCCGGCGCAGATACTTCAATCATGCTGTATACGTCGGGCACCACGGGTCGGCCCAAGGGCGTGATGCTGAGCTATGACAACATGATCATCACCGGACGCAACTGTTCAGAGCTTGAAGGCCTGGGTGACGACGACAGCATTTTGGCTTACTTGCCGATGGCATGGATCGGCGACAATATTTTCTCACACGCTCAGTCGTACGTGACCGGCTATTGCGTTAATTGCCCGGAAAACAGCGACACGGTACTTGAAGATCTTCGTGAGATCGGACCCAGCTATTTCTTCGCGCCGCCGCGCATTTTTGAAAACATCCTGACCACCGTGATGATCCGCATGGAAGATGCGGCCAAGATCAAGCAACGGATGTTCCATTACTTTATGGATGTGGCGAAGCGCGTCGGTCTGGATATTTTGGACGGCAAGCCCGTGTCGTTTGGCGATCGCCTGCTGTACAAGATCGGGGATATTCTGGTCTACGCACCATTGAAAAACGTTCTGGGTCTTTCAAACGTCAGCGTCGCCTACACGGGTGGCGTTGCCATCGGCCCCGACATTTTTATCTTCTATCGCTCACTGGGCTTGAACCTAAAACAAATTTACGCCTCTACGGAAGCGGCCGTTTTCATCACGATCCAGCGGAACGGCGAAGTAAACCCCGAAACGTCGGGCAAGCCGGCTTTAGGTGTCGAACTCAACATTGCCGACGACGGCGAGGTCTTGTTTCGTAGCCCCGGCGTCTTCCAGGCCTATTTCAAGGACGACGAAGCGACGAAAGAGACCAAAACCGATGACGGCTGGGTGCACACGGGCGATGCGGGCTTTATCGATTCCGATGGCGATCTCAGGATCATCGACCGCTCCAAGGACGTCGGCAAACTGAATGACCAATCGATGTTCGCGCCAAACTTTATTGAAAACAAAATGAAATTCTTCCCGCATATCCGCGAAGCCGTCACCTTCGGAGATGGAAAAGACTACGTCGCCGCCTTCATCAATATCGATATCGAATCTGTCGGTAACTGGGCAGAGCGTCAGCACCTAGCTTATTCCGGCTATACCGATTTGGCCGGACAGGACACTGTATACGACCTCATTCAAGATTGTATCGAGCAGGTCAACGCGGATTTGGCGGCCGATGACAACCTCAAGGGCTCACAAATCCGGCGGTTCCTTATTCTACACAAAGAGCTGGATGCCGATGACGGCGAGTTGACGCGGACAAGGAAAGTTCGGCGCAACGTAGTTGTCGAGCGTTACGACGATCTGATCGAGGCGCTTTATTCTGACAAATCTCACTGCGAAATTGACGCTGTGGTGACCTTCGAGGATGGGCGCAAGGACACCATCCGCGCCGATCTGCAAATCAGAGATGCAAAAACCGCCGATACGGCACGGGCCGCGGCCGAATAATGAACCAGGAGGCCCCCCAGATGTCCGCAGAACCTACCGTCGGACGAAAAATCGGTGATGTCATCCTCGACGTTGCGAACGTTAGCCTCTCGTTCGGCGGCGTCCGTGCCTTGAACGGCGTCAGTTTCGATGTCAACGAAGGTGAGGTTCGTGCCATCATCGGCCCGAACGGTGCCGGTAAAAGTTCGATGCTGAATTGCATCAATGGGTTCTATAAACCGACCGAAGGCATGATCACCTTCAAAGGCGAATCCCATCACCAAATGGAGACCTATGAATCGGCCTCCCAGGGCATCGCGCGGACATTCCAGAATATCGCCTTGTTTAAGGGTATGACGACCCTGGACAACATCATGACCGGGCGAAATTTGCAGATGAAAAAGAACCTCCTTTGGCAGGCCATTTATTTCGGCCCGGCATTGAAGGAAGAACTGGAAAATCGGGAAGTTGTCGAAAAAGTCATCGATTTCCTGGAAATTGAATCAATCCGCAAAACCGTCGTTGGTCGCCTGCCTTACGGCCTGCAAAAACGTGTCGAACTGGCCCGCGCCCTGGCTGCCGAGCCCGATATGCTTTTGCTCGATGAGCCGATGGCCGGCATGAACCACGAAGAAAAAGAGGATATGTGCCGTTACATCCTCGACGTGAACGACGAATTCGGCACAACTATTGTATTGATCGAACATGACATGAGTGTGGTCATGGATATATCGGACCGCGTTGTCGTGCTCGATTACGGTGAGAAAATCGCCGACGGCACACCCGACGAGGTCCGCGCCAATCAACGAGTCGTCGACGCCTATTTGGGCGTTCAACACGATTAAGTCAGCAACACCGACCTGAACCGAGGCCAACGCGCATGGAAGTCCTGAACACATTCTTGATCGCCCCATTCCTGGATATGGCAGACAGCCCGATATTCCTGCTGGAAGTCGTCATCGGCGGGCTGATGGCCGGCGTCATGTATTCGTTGGTGGCGTTGGGGTTCGTGCTCATTTACAAAGCATCGGGCGTCTTCAATTACGCCCAGGGTGCCATGGTACTGTTCGCGGCTTTGACCTTGGTCGGGCTGATGGAAAATCACGTGCCGATAATCGTGGCGATCATCTTAACAATGGCGGTGATGGTCGGCGTCGCCATGCTGATCGAGCGCTACATGCTGCGACCATTGGTCAACCAGGCACAGATTATCTTGTTCATGGCGTGTATCGGATTGAACTTCGTGTTCGAAGGCGCTGGCCAAATCGCCTGGGGCTCGAACGTCAAAAAACTCGATATCGGCATTCCCGAAAACTCATTTGAAATCGGTGGCGTTCTTCTCAATGCCTTCGATTTAACGGCCGCCATAACGGCCGCAATTCTCGTCGCCTTTCTCGCCGTATTCTTTCAGAAAACCGCAATTGGCCGGGCGCTCCGTGCGGTGGCTGACGATCACCAAGCAGCACTTTCCGTCGGCATTCCCCTGAAAACCATCTGGGTTATTGTCTGGTCGGTATCAGGGTTCGTGGCCCTGGTCGCGGGCATTATGTGGGGCGGCAAGGCGGGCGTTCAATTCTCGCTGGTGTTGATTGCCTTGAAGGCGCTTCCGGTGTTGATCCTGGGCGGCTTTGAATCGGTTCCCGGTGCGATTATCGGCGGGCTATTGATCGGCGTCTTTGAGAAAGTTTCCGAGGTCTATTGGGGCCCGGCATTCGGTGGCGCCATCGAAGGCTGGTTTGCTTACATGGCGGCCCTGGTGTTCTTGATGTTCCGACCACAAGGCCTGTTCGGCGAAAAAATTATTGAGAGGGTGTGAGGCAATGTTTTATCGCGAAGCAGGCCAATTTAAATCCACCTATCAGACTGACCAGGCGATCTTCCCGATCGTTCAGGACCGCTGGTTCATGGCCTTGGTGTTCATCGTCGCTTTCGTCGTCATTCCGCTTGTCGCCGACGAGTACTGGCATCAGGCGATTATCATTCCATTCCTGATCCTGGCGTTGGCTGCCATCGGGTTGAACATTCTGACAGGTTACGCCGGATTGGTCAGCTTGGGCACCGGTGCCTTCATGGCCGTCGGCGCCTATTCGACGTACAAGATGTCGACCGCATTTCCGGATTTGAACATCATCATCATTTTCTTGTTGTCGGGCGTCTTCGCCGCAATGGTCGGGATGGTCTTCGGCGCGCCCAGCTTGCGCATCAAAGGCTTTTATCTGGCGGTCGCGACCTTGGCTGCCCAATTCTTCATTCTTTGGGTGTTCAATAAGGTTGAATGGTTCTTCAACTACAGCCCGTCCGGCACCATTACCGCACCACCTCGAGAATTATTTGGCGTCCTGGTGACCGGCCCGGAAGCCTCGCCGGTGGCGCGCTATTATGTTTGCCTGGTTTTCTTGGTCGTCTTCGCATTCGCCGCCAAAAACATGGCTCGCGGACGCCTCGGACGGTCATGGATGGCCATCCGCGACATGGATATCGCCGCCGAAATTATCGGCATCCGACCGCTGCAGACCAAATTATCGGCATTCGGCATCAGTTCCTTTTATTGCGGCGTTGCGGGCGCACTTTATATCTTCTGCTGGCTGGGCAGCGCTGAGACGGAAGCGTTTGATATTCTGAATGTTTCGTTCCCGGTATTGTTCATGGTCATCATCGGTGGCCTGGGCAGTGTTCTGGGCGCGATCCTGGGTGCCGCATTCATTACCCTGATGCCGATTTTCCTGACCAATGCGCCGCCCATGATTGGCATTCATCTGGCCGCAGATCTTCAAAAACATATTGAAGAAATTATTCTCGGTCTGATGATCATCACGTTCTTGATCGTTGAGCCTGCGGGATTCAACCGACTATGGCAGATCGCCAAGGAGAAAATTCGAAAGTGGCCGTTCCCCTACTAGGGGATTCCGACCACTGAACAAAGCTTCAAGTCCAGGCTCTGGCTGTAATAATAAGAGCATGCTAAAGTTAGGGGCTTTTTGAAGAGACCGGCAACGGTTCGTTAAACAACTAGGGAGAGGTTCTATGAAACTTCGCAGTCTGCTTCTGGCCACCGCAGGAATTGCTGTCGGTGTGACCGGAATGATCGAGAGCAAGGCCGCCTTCGCCGCAAAGGAAGTGTTTTTTCCGGTGATGGTCTACCGCACGGGCGCCTATGCCCCGTCCGGCGTGCCGATCGCCAATGGTTTCCGTGATTACTATGACCTGCTCAATAAGCGCGATGGCGGTATTGAAGGCAACAAGGTCGTTTGGGAAGAATGTGAAACCAAGTACAACACCAAAATCGGCGTTGAGTGTTACGAAAAACTCAAAGGCAAGCACGGTGGTGCCGTAGTCGTCAGCCCTTATTCGACGGGCTTGACCTATCAGCTCATCCCCAAAGCGCCTGTCGACAACATTCCGATCTTGTCCATGGGTTACGGTCGCACCGCGGCTGCTGACGGACGGGTATTCCCTTGGGTGTTCAACTTCCCAAGCACTTACTGGAGCCAGGCTTCGGCTTTCGTCCAATACGTTGGCAACCAGATCGGTGGCTTGGACAAACTCAGTGGGCAGCATATCGCCCACCTCCACCACAACTCGGCCTATGGCAAAGAAGCCAACCCGACCCTTAAGGCATTGTCGAAGAAGTTTGGCTTCAAGCTGACCATCCTCGCCGTTGACCATCCGGGTCAGGAACAAAAAGCCGCGTGGCTGCAAATCCGCCGTAAACGCCCGGACTGGGTGTTCATGTCGGGCTGGGGTGTCATGAACCAAGTTGCCATCAAAGAAGGCAACTCAATCGGTTACCCGATGGATAAATTCGTTGGTAACTGGTGGTCAGGTTCCGATGCGGACGTGATTCCCGCCGGCGACGGCGCCATTGGCTATAAATCGACAGCCATGCACGCCGCGGGTACCAAGTTCCCGCTGTTCAAGGACATCATCAAACACGTCTATGGTGGCGATGCCGCCAAGGCGAAGGCCAACAATGTCGGCGAAGTTCTCTACAACCGCGCCATCTTGAACGCCGTGTTTGCGACTGAAGCCGTTCGTAAGGCCGCCAAAGCCAAAGGTGGCACGCCGACTGGTGCCGATGTCCGCAAAGCCCTTGAAACCTTCAGCATCGACAAGGCCCGCCTGAAAGCTTTGGGTCTTGCCGGCTTCGCCAACCCGGTGAGTGTTTCGTGCAAAAACCACGAAGGTACATCTCCGGGCGTGTTCATTCAGCAATGGACGGGCACAGCTTGGAAAGTACAAGGCGGTTTCGTGCCGGCCATGAGCGACGTTGTTCGCCCGTTGGTCGAAAAAGCAGCCGCGGCGTACGCCAAGGAAAACAAAATCAAACCGGCGAGCTGCTAAAAGCTCATGTCTTCACAGACAGCTGAAAAACTTGAGACGGGGGCGGCAACAGCCGCCCCCCCACACAACATTAATAACATCGAGGTCATTTATGATCACGTGATCCTCGTGTTGAAAGGTGTCTCCCTGCAATTGCAAAAGGGCGGCATTACCGCATTGCTGGGCGCCAACGGTGCCGGCAAAACGACAACGCTGAAAGCCATTTCAAACCTACTGCGCGCCGAGCGCGGCGAGGTGACCAAGGGCTCCATCGAGGTCATGGGTGAGCGGGTCGATCAAGAGACTCCCAACGAACTCGTCAAGCGCGGCGTTATCCAAGTAATGGAAGGCCGCCATTGTTTCGAGCACCTGACCGTCGAGGAAAATCTACTGACCGGATCCTACACGCGCCGCGACGGCCGTGCCGCGGTCAACGAATCCCTTGAAAAAGTTTACCATTATTTCCCACGCCTCAAGGAACGCCGCACCAGTCTGGCCGGCTACACGTCGGGCGGCGAGCAACAGATGACCGCCATCGGCCGCGCGCTGATGGCCAATCCCCACACCATCTTGCTTGATGAGCCGTCGATGGGATTGGCGCCACAATTGGTTGAGGAAATTTTTGAAATCGTCCGCGATCTTAACGTCAAAGAAGGCGTCAGCATTCTTTTGGCCGAACAGAACACCATGGTCGCGCTGCGCTTTGCGGAGTACGGCTATATCCTGGAGAACGGTCGCGTCGTCATGGATGGCGAAGCCGCGTCACTTCGTGAAAACGAAGACGTCAAAGAGTTCTATTTGGGCTTGAGCACAGGTGGGCGCAAAAGTTTCCGGGACGTGAAACACTATCGCCGCCGTAAGCGGTGGCTCTAAAGGCCCTCAGCCGATAGCGCGACCACCGATGGCGCGCATCGGGCCCAGATTGCAAATATGTTGAGTTTAGTTGGTAACGATCCTGACAATCTTAGCCAGATCGCATCTATGCTTTCCAATAAAGACGATATGCATTTGGTCTGGCCCGAAGCTAGATATTCGTTCGACACAGACCAATGGCGTGAGCGCCCAACTGCCCATCCCGACAACCGGTCGTTCTTGGTTGCTCAGGAAACGCCGCACGGTACAAACATTGTCGGCCATGCAGCGTTGATGGGAACAGAAGTGCCCCATACCTTCGCCGTGTCGTATCTGTATCTGGATACAGAACTGCGCGGTAAAGGATTGGGTCGACAACTGATGGGAATTCTTGAGGCGCAGGCACGTGGTATTCAAGATATTAAAGCGTTGCGCCTACGGGTCCGCACCTACAATCCCCGTGCCATCCATGTTTACGAAACGGCCGGCTTTTCTAAAACCTCCCAAGATGGCATTTTGATTTCCATATGCAAGGAACTGATATGACTGTAGGCGACTTTTACGACGAATTGGAAACCCGTTCGACGGATGCCCGCGAACATGCGCTATTAGAAGCCTTACCCGGGCAAATCAGCCACGCCAAGTCGAACTCTGCCTACTTTGGTGCGCTGTTCGCCGACGTCGACCCAATGGCGGTCACATCGCGCGACGCTCTGGCTGGCCTTCCGGTGACACGAAAATCGGACCTTATAGAGTTACAGAAAAAAAAACCGCCGCTCGGCGGCTTGATTGCGATCGAGCCTGGTAAATTGCGCCGCATATATCAATCGCCTGGCCCCATCTATGACGCCGACGGGCACAGCGATGATTGGTGGCGGACGGCGCGCGCGCTTTATGCCGCCGGCTTTCGCGCCGGTGATATCATGCATAACACCTACGCCTATCATTTGACCCCGGCCGGCATGATGCTGGAAGCCGGTGCGGCGGCGATTGGATGCGCCGTGGTGCCCGCCGGTATCGGTAATACAGAACTTCAAGTCCACGCCATCGCGGATATCGGTTGCACCGGTTATGCCGGCACGCCGTCGTTCTTGAAGATCATTCTCGAAAAAGCCGAAGATATGGGCGTCGACATTTCCAGCCTCAAAAAATCCTCCGTCGGCGGTGAAGCACTCATGCCTCCGTTGCGCCAAGCCATTGAAGATCGCGGCGTCAATTGCTTGCAAGTCTATGCAACGGCTGACCTGGGCAATGTTGCATATGAATCAGACGCCCGCGAAGGATTGATTGTCGATGAAGGCCTGTTGATTGAAATCGTCCGCCCCGGCACCAATGACCCGGTCGATGAAGGCGAAGTCGGCGAAGTTGTCGCCACTTGTTTTC
>Ga0315339_1001894_pt1 | contig 16943 bp, 18 predicted proteins | sample ASW17metaG_FD_204514 | JGI IMG/M metagenome (GOLD analysis project Ga0315339, IMG submission 204514) | Ammonia-oxidizing marine archaeal communities from Pacific Ocean, United States - ASW #17 | ecosystem: Environmental > Aquatic > Marine > Oceanic | place: USA: California | collected 2016-12-05
GGGTGTTTTTGGCGGCAATAGCGGAATCTTCCTGCCCGAGGAGGTGGAGGCGGGATGCTGCGGCACGATGCCGGCCTGTTATATGCCCGAGGTCTTCCGGAAAACATGGAATTTGCTGGAGACCGGCGACATGGAAGCGGCGCATTCGTGGTTTTTGCCGTTTTCGCGGCTGGCCGCCTGTGAAAAAGAGGTCGCGAATCGCTGTGTGTGGAAGGCCCTGCTCGTCGAACGCGGCATCATTGCTAGCGGTGCCGTGCGAGAGCCCGTTCCAGCATTCGCAGACGACTGGCAGCGCGAACAGTTGCTAGGCGTCGCCCGCCGGGCCGGGCTCTTCGAGCAATATTAGGCGACGCCCCAGCCCGGGTATTTGTCTGGTTCGGCGAACTCCTGCCCTAATTCGAGAAACCCACGTGGACCGCGTCGGCCGTATTCAAATGGATCTCTTGTCCCTTCCATCCAGCGGTGCAATCGCTCTTCTAGTTCCTGCAACGCCGGACGCGCCTCAGTGGAATCTGCGAGATTGACCATTTCCAGCGGGTCTTCTCGGCGGTCAAACAGCCATGGCCCGCGCTCGTTGGCATACCAACGCGCGTAAGTCCACCGCTCGGTCCTCACCCCTCGCCAGCGCCCGACCCACCCATCGCGATTAGGCCAACCATGGGCCATATTCTGCAAATAAACGGAATCTGCTCCGCCGGGTGTTGAATCCGTATCTGCCGGTGCATCGTCACCACGCCAGACACTTGAAATGTCTCGTCCCTGTAAACCCGTGGGCAAAGGCACACCGCACGCGCCAAGCAAAGTTGGCACAATATCAATCGCGCCAAAAAATGCATCGGTGCGCGAACCGGCTTTAATGGCACCGGGCCAACGGACCACAAACGGCACGTGGCACGATTCTTCATAAGGCGTAGCTTTGGATGCGCGCATCGACTCCGGCATCCAGTGGCTGCTGGGTTTGCCATAGCCGTGGCTTGAAAGGTGATCGCCGTGATCTGATGTATAAACGACGATGGTATTGTCGCTGACCTCCAAACGCTCTAATGCTTGCAGAACCCTTTCCATTTCGGCATCGAGGCCCGTACAACAACCGTAATAATCGGCGATCTCCTGGTGTGCAAAAGCTTTCATTTCATCAGGTACATTACCCGCTACATCCATATCGTCGGGATTGTACAGATTGTGCTCGTCGGGATATTGCTCGTAAGGCCAATGCGGTGGCCGCCATGAGACAAATACGGCGAACGGATCGTCTGGTCGTGTATCCATATGCCGTTCCATAAACCCTATGGCCAAATTAGTTTCAACCGTCGGCCCCCATCCGTCGTAAATCGTCGGTCCTCTGTTATTTTCATAATAGCTTCGGTTGAAATACCCGGATCCACCTTCGAGTGCGGCGAGATAATCGAGTCCGTAACGGTTGTCCTCGCCATAAGGTCCTTTGCCCAAATGCCAGGTGCCAATATGCGCGGTGCCGTATCCATGGTCGCGCAAGGTGCCCGGCAAAGTCGGGATATCTCTTCGCGGACTGTACTCATTGTCAATTACCAAATTTTGCCAGCCATAACGACCGGTTAAAAGAATGGCCCGATAGGGCGAACACAATGGATGGTTGGAAAACATATTGTCACACACCATGCCCTGGGCTGCCATCGCATCGATAACAGGTGTCTGTATCACATCATTGCCGTTTGCGCCCAGTGCGCTATAGCGCTGCTGATCGGAAAAAACGAATACAATATTGGGGCGTTTTGCGCCACACATTTAAAGTCCTCCAGAATATGACCTATCGGGTTGCCGTCACTTGAGCATCTGAACCACTAAAGGCCTAGCATCGATCGCATATGCAATGATAACGGGCCTTTTAGTTGAGCTGTCAAACGGTATGCGTGTGGTTTTGCGCTCTTGCCTGCGAGAAGTGCAATAGCGGTGTTTTGCAATGGGTGAACTTGCAGCAAACAACATCGGCAGGTTTATTTTCATGGGGAGCCGGATAGCGTAAAGATGTTTCAACATCGGATACACAGGAGACCTGATGACAAGCACTGCATTCCGTATCGAGCGTAAGGACCAACAAATAGACGTATTCCGCGCAGGCTCGTTTGACCCGATGGTCACGCAGCAGGCCATTTTGGACCACCGGCCGTTCCTGCATCCGATCATGGCGCCTGACGGTATAGGCGAACTCACGGAATATAGTCCGGGGCATCACCCGCACCAGACCGGTCTTTATTGGGGATTTACACGCGTCAATGGCACGGAGACTGAGCCTGAGGTTCTCAAAGAGTGGTTCTACAAGGCGGATAAACCTACGGATATACAACGACAGGTCGGTCGGGATTTTTTTCACCATCCGGGTGGAGAATACTGGCAGCGCGTATCGGCGGATGTGCTTATCGCGGCGGGCAGTGAGGTCAAATGGCAGACCGTGTATAATATGCTCGACGCGAACGGCAACGCGATCTTGGTCGAAACGCAAAACTGGTCGCTATGCGAGAGGGATGAAAAAATCATACTCGACTTGCAATGGCAGGGACAGGCGCAGGTCGAGACGACCATCGGCGAGTTTCCTTATGGCGGGATGTTTTTGCGGATGCCCTTTCGCAAGGAAAATGGCGGGCAAGCGTTAAATAGCGAAGGGGCGGCGCAGCAGGAAGCGGAGGGTCAGCGGGCGCGGTGGGTTGCTGTTGAAATGCCCATTCCCGGTCGCGAAGAAACATCCAAGCCGCTCTCTTCGATCGCGATTATGGATCACCCCTCTAACCCCGATCATCCGACCCCGTGGCGCGCGGACGGACAGTTGGGCGTTGGGCCAAGCCGTGGTCTGTCCGGAGATTGGAACATACCGGAGGGTGAATCCATAGTTTTTCGCCACCGTCTGCAGGTGGCCTGTGGGGCGTTGGATCAAGAGGGTATTGAGCAAGAATGGGCAGTGTTTGCAAAAGCCTGAAGCGCAATAAAAGGCTCCCACCGATTCACATACAAATCCTGCGTCGGGTGTGCTCTCGACCCCAATTGAGTCGCCGAGCATCTCGCTATAACCGACCTTCGCGCACGATCGATAGCGCGCCCCACGCCGCAAGTGATTTGTATGCGAGTGCAAAAAAGGTCGCGTGGGTAAGGGGCGTATCGTATGCTAAAATTTAGTTGACGCCAATGGCCAGAAACTGAGCATTTCCGATAGGAGAAAAGTTATGACAGCTTTGCAACCCGCTAATCGCTTCCAAGAAGAGTTCGGCCTACCGGTTGAGGGCGCCCGTGGCAAAGTGCGCGATTCTATGGAGGAGCACGTGATCGAATTCATCCGCCACTCGCCCTTCGCGGTGCTGGCGACCAGCGATGCCGAGGGCCATTGCGACGCCTCGCCACGCGGCGGCACGCCCGGCTTCGTACGCGTGCTCAACGAGCGCCGGTTGTTGCTGCCCGATGTGGCCGGCAACCGGCTTTTTCAGTCTTACGGCAATGTCGAGAGCGGTGGCTGCGTCGGTTTGTTGTTCTTTATCCCCGGTCTTGAACGCACGGTGCGGGTCAATGGCCGGGCGCGCGCCATAGACGCCGAGGAAGCACAGGCTTTGCAGGCCGAGCTGGCCGTCTACTGGCACGACGACAACACCAAGTTGCTGCAGGGGCTGCTCGTCGAAGTCGAAGAGGCCTTCGGTCACTGCCCGCGCGCGCTTAAGTTTTCCAACCTGTGGGACGCGGAGACCATAGAGCAGAATCGCCAGGAATCGCCCGTAGGTTGAGCCCTACGGAATCGGAAAGGCCGTCAATACAGCCCGACGCATTTCCAGTAGACGAGGTTGAGCGGTACCAGCACGATGAGATTAACCAGGCAGATGAGCATCATGGTGAGCACGAACTGGCGCATGGTCGCGTAGCCGTAGGCATAGGCTATCATAAAGGGTGCGCCCTGGTAGGGCATAAAGACCATCCCGGTGCCGACTGCAACGCTCAGGCCCACTTGCAAAGGTGTTAGGCCGGATACCGCACCTAGACTCAGCAGCGGGGGCGTCAATACTCCACCGACGACCGCGGTGTCTACCAGGAAATTGAAGGGCGTCACGACATAGCTAATTGCAGCTAATTGCATAAAGACCGGGCGATCGGCCAGATCGAGCCAGGCCGCGAAAGCTTCTGCCAGCCGCTCGCTCGCGCCAGAGGCCACGAAAGCGTCACCGAGCGCGAATACGCTGCCGACATAGATGATGATCGGATAGTTGATTTTGCGCAGGTGGTCTGCGCTAAGCGGTCCGATACGCGGCGCCATGCACAGGATCGAAAGCCCCAGGCCGATAACGACGGGGTGGATATGGTGGATCGCGTCGGTCGCCCAACCGGCTACACCCAAGAGCAGCAGGCCAAGGGCCTTTGCCTCGCGTCGGCCGAATTCGAAGGGAGACGACGGAAGGTTTGGGTGGTCGGGCAGCTTCGGTCTGAAGAGCAATATAATTACTAGGGCTCCGGCCAACACCCGCAGCAGTCCAATGACGGGAAAGACATAGCCGGCCCATTCAGCCCAAAACACCGAATGGCCCTGCCCCTCTAACACGCCCATGATCACCAGATTCGGGACGGACGCCGTCAAGATGCCGGTCCCGCCATAATAGGTTGCGCAGACCACGGATAATACGATCGCCGCGCTGAGCGGGGAGTTGCGTTCGGCCTTGAGCGCGTCGATTAATGCGGTCAGTACGGGTAGCGCGATCAGCACGCGGACGACCCCGGACGGAATCAGGAGCGCGAGCAGGACGCCAAAGAGGCTTAGCTCCAAGATGAAGGCGGCGGAGTGCTTCAGGCGGCTGGCTATCAGGCTGGAGAGTATGTCGCCGAGCTTTGTTTCGGTGATGAGCTGGCTGATCACCATTCCCGAGAATACGAGCCAGACGGCGGGCCGGCCGAAGGCTGCAAAGGTCGACTCGAAAGTAGTGACCCCGGAAACCGGGAGGGCCAGCAGCAGACCGAGCGCAGTGAGCGGGATTGGGATGGGTTCGAGCGTCCAGCAGATGGCCGAGATGAGGGCCAGGGCAACGACGACTCGCTCTGGTGTTTCTAACGGGATCAAAAAAGATAGGGCGACGATCGCGAGGATTAGGGCCAGGGCGATGGACTGGTTGCGATTCATGCAGTAGCAAAACCGGTTGGGGGTTTGGGTCGATTCAACTTCGTTCGCATGTTGCCCCTTTGTCACAAAAAAGGTTGGCGCGCATAACATGAATGCAGAAGACTTTTCTGTCCAGCACTCAACGTTGTAGCGACATTGACAATGTAACCTATTAGTTTTTGATTGGGCCACGTATTGATATTTACTCGCAACCTCTCTACGATGCGAAAGCAGGAATAGGATGAGCAATCCAGCACCTTCGACGGATACGTACTGTGCCCCCGCGTTTGCCGACTTCAACCCCGAGCATGCCGCGCCCGGCCTGACTCCCGGGCGATTGGCACATCTCGAGGAGCACGGCTTTGTGATTATCAACGACTTTGTCGAAAGTCCGTGGATCGCCCAGTTGCGCGAAGCCGGCCGCCGATTGACCGAGGCGTGCGCGCCGGAGGTCGGCTACGACCGCATCGATACTTCTAGAGGTTATGTACACCGGACCAGCGATGACGAGCCGTGGGCGATAAGGGGTATCATGCACCGGGCATTCGGGGAGCCGGTCTTTATGGATTTTTATGGCTCGGATGAGTTTTTCGATTTTTGTTCGTCTTGGTGCGGAGGCATGCGACGTGAAGATGTGGTGCTGGGCCACACGCTGCTGTGGTGCAATGCCCGCAAGGCGGATAATGTCCTGGGCTGGCATCGCGACTTGTCCTGGTGGGGAACCGGGGAGCGCAAGCCGTCGCAGCGCGACGACCGGGCGACGAATACGGATGAGTACAGCGAGGAGGTGGAGCGCAAGCGCTGGGAAGAGATCCGGGCGGATAATAAAAAACAGATCGAAGAGCGCAATGGTGTCAGTATGTTCTTGGCCCTCGTCGACGACGAATGTCATGAGCTTATTCCGGGGTCGCATAATCGCTGGCGCACGCCGCTTGAACACGACGTGCTGCTGCCGAAGAAGATGAAGGATGCGGGCATCCCGCATACGCCGAGCTGGAACGGCGAAGATGCACTGCCTGGCCAGACGGCGATCCGATTACGGGCGGGCCAGGCCCTGATCCGCAACGGGGGGACGATACACACGGGCCATACGGTGCCGGAGCGCGAACGTAATACGCTGTTGATCGGGTGGTCTAAATGGAGTGGTCCGTCGAAAGAAGAGCCTAAGGTGGAAGACGCGCGCATGGCCTGGATGTTGGACCCGGCGGTGCGCGAGACGCTGCCGCACGAGTGGATGAGGGTGGCCTATGACCGCTATGCCGCGACGCGCAAGCTGGGTGATACGCTCGAAGACCGCTATGCGCCGTGGGACATTGCTCAGATCAAGTCGGGTAAGGTGGTCGGGTGGCGAGGAGAACTGGAGCAGCAGGCGGCTGAGGCGGCGGAGGATTGGGAGAAGTTCCAGACGGTGGAATGAGGCGAGCGCTACCGTAGGGCCGTTAGCTGAATCGTTCATCCGGCCACGGATCGTCGTAATTGTGATCGCGGGCCTTTTCCCTGAAACTATAAAGAGCATTTCTAAAGGGGTGGTTGGAGCACTCTTTCGGGCCACAGGTCCAAGCCGAGAATCCGCCGGCCGATCGGGCTGAGCGGGCACGAGGGCACATCTTCTTGGCCGGTCACTATCTCGGGTATTGGGCGTTTGAAATCGGTCTGCGATCCATCCCGCCATTGTGTTATGCGGCTAAGGCGCTCGGCCTCTAGTCCGCTGCACTTCTCGCCCAGCGCGCTGCCGTCATTGCTTGGAAGTGTGCTCGGCCAGAATACTCGCAGGCAGGCTTCATGGCCCTCCTCTGTCGCCGGCCACATCGACAAAAATTGCGCGAGCCGCGGTTTCGATGACGTGTTGCAACAGTGGCCATGCGGGGTGAACGAATCCCAAATCAAAAGATCGCCGGCCTTGCCCGCTATGGGTGTCGGGCTCTCCAACCCCTGGTCCATCGGTATGTGATTACCGACATCGAAATCGCCGTTTTGTGCGGTGTGCCAGGCCTCGTAGCGATTCTGGAACCCGGGCATGCACTGGAAGGCACCTTGATCCGCGGCCGTATCCTCTAGATAGACCACCGCCTGGAATAGCTTGAAGCGCTTGGGGGTGGTTGCTACCGGGAAGTCGAAGTGCAGCAGACCACGTGGGTCACCTGTCTTGCCCCATTTGGGCCTGTCGGCTCGCAGCGGCGGCTTGAGGATACACCGTCCATAGTGGACCCACAGGTTGTCGGTGCCCCAAAGATCGCCGAAGGCGCGGTGGATTTTGGGACTTTGGCGCACTCGCCACATCGCCGGCGTGTGCATCTGCCGCATAAAGCTGTATTTCTGAAGGTTGTCGCCTTTCGGGTCCTCGTACCAGGAGTTCGGGTCGTTGCGGTCCATCCGCATGTGACTCCAGATACCGTCGACGGCGGTTAGCATGGGCGCATTACTTTCATTATTGTGAGAGATTCCGTGGGCAGCAGATCGTGTATTTTTTATACTTGTCGCATTGTGACCCAAGGTCGTCTAAATTACTGTACTGCAATACACAGTGATAATCGCAGCTTAATCGGAGTTGTAGGATGATCTAACGTAAAGGTGTTTGGCGAAAGCGAAAAGCTGTCAAATTTCGGCTAATGTCCTGATCTTGCGCTGGGTAGTCAGGACCAGTAGGACGATGCCGAGCATGACAAGGGGGCCGACTGCCATGCCCCACCGTACGTCGCCGACTAGCGCGATCGCGCCCCCAGTCCACATGCCACTAAAGGAGCTGAGGTTGAAGACAACCGAAAGTGCGCCCATGACCCGGCCGCGGATGAGTTCGGGGATGCGGGCCTGTATGGCGACGGAGGAGTAATTGGAAAAGAGGCCATTGCCCGCGTGGGCGAGAAAAGCTAGTACCGGTACGAAATAAAACGCCGGCGCAAAGGACAGGCCGATGACCATCGCAGCGAAGAACGCAGTGGCGCCGAGGATTTGATAACCTAGGTAAACACCGGGTCTGAGGCGTCCCGCGAGAATAATACCCAACGTCGCGCCGGTGCCGGCTGCAGTGGAGGCGTAGCCGACTTCGCGCTCGCCGCCGGCGAAGAGTTCGACAAAGGCCGGCAGGGTCTGCACCCAGCCGAAGATCAATAGGTAGTTGGTGACGACCAGTGCGGCTAGGACTGGAATAAGACTATTCTGCCGTATAAAGTTGAAGCCGAGGCGGAAATCGGCTAGGGTGCGGCTATTCTGGCGCCGCTCGGCTTGGCGAGCGGGCAATATGGGCGCGATAAGGACCGGCAAGCTCCAGCAGAGTGCGGCGGTGGCAAAGGCGGCCGACAGGTCTACCGCCGCGATGATCAGCCCGGCCAGGGTCGGACCGAAGATCGAGGCGATCGACATGCTCATGCTGTTGAAGGTAACGCCAGATTTGAGTGCGCTCGGTGGGACCAGAGATGGGAAGTAGCTCTGGGACAGGGGCATGTTGACGCCGGCGACAACGCCCATCAGGGCCGCGAGCACGTAGATCTGGCCGATGGGCAAGGCGTCGTTGAAGGTCAGCCAACCGAGCAATCCGATTAGTGCCGCCGACAGCCCGGAGTTTACCGCCCAGACTATCCGTGTGTCGTAGCGGTCGGCGAGCACGCCGCCCAGGACAGTGCAGAGCACCGCAGGGACGGCGCCGATGGCCGATACAATGCCTAGATCCAGCGCGGATCCGGTCGTACGGTAGACCAGGATGGCCAGGGCGATCGCCTGTATCCTAAAACCCATATTGGCCGCGAGGATGCCGCAGAGGTATTTGCGGAAGGTGGGCGAGGAGAGCGCAGAAATTTCGCCCGTCAACTAGATGCCGCGTTCATGCGGCTTGGGTATGCTAAGGATTTTGGCCAATCCCTCTTCGTAGTACTCGCCGTTGGCATCAGGGGGTAGGTGTCCTCGGAGTCGGTGCAGTCGTAGGTGCGGGTAATGGCAGATGTCGGTTATACTTTAGAAACAGAATCTCGCCAGATTAGGCGAATAGATCAAGCATTGCCTGCGCGAGGCGGCCAAGCGATTATCAACCGCAGTATAGGAGATCTTCTTGTCCGCTAAAGTGTCGTGAATGAGCCGATTGGCGATCGGCCGCAATTCCACTAAATCATGACCGCCCACATTAACCTCGGCACCTCGGCCTGATTTCAGACGACGCCTGCGCCCTCTCAACGGTAGCAGGCGAAAAAGCGCTTTCAAGACGGGCTTATCCGCGCTCGTGTAAGTGCTGTATGTCTGCGGAAGAAAGTATCTGGACCATAGGGTAACGCTCCAGTGATGAACAAAAACAAGGCTGATCGGCTAATCAGTGCTCATTGCCCCTTATTCGCTAAGCCCCTTGCAATCCATCGTATGTGACAAAAGAAAGACCACCTGAATTAAATCCAGGCGGTCTCTAAAATTTATGGTGGAGCTGAAGGGAATCGAACCCATGACCTCCTGAATGCCATTCAGGCGCTCTCCCAACTGAGCTACAGCCCCAGCAGACTCATGAAAGTAAGGAATCCTCTCCGGGCGTCAAGGACTACGGAATCATCATTTATTAATTGTAATGCCCATATTCAGATCGTTGGCTGTATAGTCGTCGCGGTTGGAAAAGCTAGGGCCGATGGAGAAGAAGGTGATGCGGACCTGGACCTGGGTCCTCGCGTCGAAACCGTCCTTGGTTTTGAATGTCAGGGTGCCTAGCGCATTGTCGCCTTCCGCCGGGTCCTCGCCCAGGATGACGCCGGCGATGCGCCATTGCCCGTTGTCGGTCAGCTCGGTGCCTGAGGGCGGCGGTTGCAGGAAGGGCTGCGTAGCTACGAAGGCCGATTTTGCGAAATCGAGCGCCTCGGCCGGGTCGATCTCAAGACGGAACTCGAATTGTTTGACAGTGTCCATGCCCTTTGCGGCGAAGGTCATGGACACCTCTTGGCCGGGGCCGGTGGCGGTAAATTCGCCTTCTTCGATGCGAATGCTCTGCACGTAGCGGCCGTCGAGATCGGCGGCGAGCTCAAGCGGACCCGTTTGGGAGGTATTGGGCAAGGGCAGGGCGCCACCACCAGGTGCTTCGGCGTTTTTGCTGGCGTCGGTGCCGCAGGCGGCGAGGATGGCGAGCGACAACAAGGAACAAAGGCGAACATTCATGGCATAACCTCAAATGAAAAATAAGACGATGAGAACATAGGTCTTATCGGCTGCTGGTTCAAGTTGGGGAGGTGCCGATAATATCGTAGGTGCCGTGTGATCGATGATCAACTACGCGGCGGCTTTATTCGTTATATCAATAGGACATTTACAGAATTCGTTCTCCAGCCGGGGCGTCTCAAGCAAGTCGCCGGCAAAGGAATTAGCATGGGCAATACTGTCTGGAAAACCACACCGATCGTCGATCTACGATATATTGGGGCAGCGCGTGCGGACCTTGGTTACCGGCCAGCAGGGGGCGGGATTTTATCGTTTGGCTTGGAAAGGAAGGGACCAGGCGGACCGGATGGTGGCGAGTGGAGTGTATTTCTATCGCTTGGCTACGGCCGGCTTCAGCCAGACGCGCAAAATGACTTTGATTAAATAGGGGCTTGAAAAGACGAAGCGAATATGGAATATTTAGGGTGTGGATGCTTTGCAACCCTATGGGCATAAAGGCGCAGCGCGATTTTGCAGACGCGCTCTGGGATAAATTGATGGATTACTACTTCTACACCACTATCGTTTGTTTTTTGCTCTGCTTGGGCTATGCCGCCTTCGTGCTCTTTGCGCGCTTCGCGACTCTGCAGAAAATGCGCCAACTCGGCTTTCGGGTCAGAATGATGGCGCGCGGCAGAGGCGCACGCCTAGGCAATCTGCTCAACGCGCATCCGCTCTTCCTGTTTTTCTTCGACCGGCTCTCCGTCGAGCTCGAACGCGAGCTTGTATATCTGGAGCGCGACCGTCATATGCGCGTACCATATCACAAACGCTGTCTGACGATCTTCCCCTCCGAACGACTCAAGCTACTGACCTACCGCGTCGAACAGCTAGAACAAAGCTGATTTCGTCACTCAGTTCTATACCGCCTCAGCAACCGCTTCGAGCAGCGCGTCCTTATTAATCGGTTTTATCAGATGACCCGAAGGATTCGTCTCCGCAGCGAGGGTGCGGACATTCTGCTGCGAGTAGAAGGTGATATAAACCAAGGCGATCTGGTCATGGCACTTGCGGATTTTGCGCCCGGTCTGGATCTCGTCCAACGTACCGGCGAGTTTGATGTCGAGCAAAACCACGTCGGGCATGGCCTCGTCGACGTAGGAGAGTGCGTCGTCACCGGACATCGCTGCAAAAGTGACCTCATAGCCATTTGCTTCAAGCACAGATTGCAGGTTGAGGGGGATGATACCTTCGTCTTCGCCTATTAGGACACGCGGTTGGCCATGATAAGCTTCTTGACTCAACCTTCGCGTACAAGGTGCCGGTCTTCGTATTCGCCGCGCGGAAAGTGCTCCAGATTCAACTCGCCGGGAATATAGTGCCAAGCCATGCTGTAGCGTGTGCGCTCGCTCTGGTTGTCGACGGAGCCGTGCAGCAGGTTGGCCGAGAAAAGGGCGACGGTGCCGGCGGGCATTGGCAGGGCGACGGCTTTTGCTTCTTCGATTTGCGTCCAACTGCCGTGCATCGAAGCACTACTTTGGTGCTCGGCGATTTCGCCCGAAAGGTGGCTGCCGGGCACAATTTGCAAGCAGCCATTGTCGAGATCGGCGTCCTGTAGGTAAATACCGCAGGAGATCACTTGGTCGGAGGTGGTACCGAAATAATAATTGTCCTGGTGCCAGTGCGTCGAGGTGCCGCCGGCGAGCTTGGGGAAGAACTTGGTGCCGAAGCAGTCGAGTTCGGCACCAAGCAGGGCGGCGACGCGATCGACGATGGCTTGCTCGCAGGCCAGCGCGAGGATGCGCGCTTCGATCTGGCAGACGCCCTGCACTTTGTGCAACAGGCCGGAGATCGGTGCGTTGTCGGGGCCGAGTTCGAGCGAAAAATGCGGGACGGGTTCGGTTAGCGCGTTGCCTCGGGCGACGAGTTCGTCGCAGACGTCGAGATAATATGCAAGCCTGTCGCCTTCGATTAGGCGCTCGAAAACGAGGTAGCCGTCCTCGTTGAAGTGGACGATTTCTTCATTGCTCAACATCGGTTTATCTCCAGGCTAAGGTCGCGTTGAATCTAAGCAAAGCGCCGCCGGGCCGCATCTGCAATTGCACGTCGGGGCCGAAATCGGCGAGGTGGGCGTCGACATAGGCGTCGATGGCGGCGAAGGAGACGCAGAGCGCGAAATAGAGCAGGCCAGTATTGCGGCGTGCTGCGTGGTCCTGGTGGATTTCGGGGGTCGGTGCGGTGTCGATGCGGCGATGTTCGACGACGACCGCAGTCAGGGCCGTCGCGCTCGCCGCACCGAAGAACAGCATCTTGATAGGCCGGTCGTTATAGTGTTGGCCCCAGCCGGGTAGTGTAGAACGCAATAGCGCGCCACGCGGTGTTTTGGTGTTGTCGACGCCGGTCGAGTCGGGAGTTGCGGCTATGGCGGGCCGGCCCAACGACAAGACCAACAGCAGGCTAAGTGCCCAGTAGTGCGCCGACCTCGATCGGATAACCCCGCACAAAGGCCGTTCCTTCCATGGCGGCTTTACCCGCCGGTTGCACATTGTGTAAGAGCAAGGCGCCGGTACCGCAGGCTATGACCGGGCCTTCGCGGCCGTCGGCGCGCAGTACCGTGCCGGGGGGGCCGGAGTCCTCCGCGTGTTGTGCCCGATGTATTTTAAAGGGTTGGCCCTGCCAGTGGGTGAAGGCGCCGGGCACAGGATTCATACCGCGCACTAGGTTGCGAATCTCTTCGGCCGGTCGATCCCAATGAATCAGCGCGTCTTCTTTGACGAGCTTCGGCGCGCGGGTGATGCCTTGCGCGTCTTGCGGGTGGCCGGTAATCCGGTCGTCTTCGAGGCCGTCGAGGGTTTCGACGACCATCGACGCGCCTTCGATACACAAACGCGTCTCCAACTCGCCGCCGGTCTCGTCTTCGCCGATGGTGAAGGGGCGTTGTAGCAGGATATCACCGGCGTCGATGCGCGGGTTGAGTTGGAAAGTGCTTATACCGGTCTCTTTTTCACCATTGACCACCGCCCAGATGATCGGCGCCGCTCCGCGGTAGGCGGGCAAGAGCGAGGGGTGCAGGTTGACCGAGCCGAGGCGGGGGATCTCAAGTAGGCGCTTGGGCAGGATCGAGAAGGCGACGACGACAAAGAGATCGGGAGCGAGCGCGGTAAGGGCCTCGGCCAATGCTGGGTCCTTACTGGAGGCGGGCTGCAGGACCTCTATTCCGAATTCGAGCGCCTGTTCCTTGACGGGCGGGCTCGCCATTTGTCGGCCCCGCCCTTTGCGGCGGTCGGGGTTGGTGACGACGGCGAGCAATTCGTGGCGGCTTGCCGCCAAGGCCTTGAGAGTAGGGACTGCGAAGTCCGGGGTCCCCATAAAGATGATTCGCACTATTTTTTGTCGTCGGCGTTTTCTTTGTTTTTAACCTTGGAAACGGCCGCGCGCGAGACCTCGATCTTGACGTTATCGGCGATTTTGACCACTAGGATGTCGTCCTTGATGTTCTCGATGACGCCGTGGATACCGCCGCTGGTGACGATGGCGTCTTTTTTCTCCAACTCATCGATCAGCCGTTGTTGGTCCTTCTGCTTTTTCATCTGCGGGCGCAGGATCAGCAGGTAGAGCACAACGAACATTAGTGCGAAGGGCAGTAGCGAGGCGATGGCATTGGGCTGGCCCCCATCGGCGGCCGTGGCGCCCATGGCATAGGCGGAGGAGACGAGATCAAACACGGGTGAAGTCCTTTCCTTGCTAATCTACGGTAAGTATCGGTGCAAATATAAGGATAATACCCACAATGTCGATATGTAGGGTGGCGGCGACCAACTTTTTCAAGGCTAGCGATTTTTTTCTGTTATCAGATTATGAACACCTCATTCTCACTGACTGGGCTCGAAAAGCGCTACGACGCCTTTCCACTACTACGATTTCCCGGAAAGTATCCCACTTATAGCGTGATAGAAATAGCCGCCAGCGCCAGGGCGATACCCGCCAAAGTTGCAGGGGAGAGACGCTCTTTCCACAGAAAGCGCGCGGCGATATTGTCCAGGACCACGACGGTGCAGCCCATCATCGGGAAGAAGACCGTACCAGGCACCTGGCTGAGCGCGGTCAGAATCACCATTAAGGCCGCTATATTATAAAGGCCTATGCCCGCTCCAGTGGCCAACTCGCTTTTTTGCGGCCGTCGCCGGTTGACGAGCAGATAGAACGCGCCCCAACTGCCAGCGACAAGGCCAGTGACCATCAGGAATTTGGGCTGATCGCCGCCGAGACCTGCGTGTTGCACCCAGCGCAGGCAAGTCAGGCTGGTGCCCTGCAGACAAAAGACCAATAAGACCAGGCCGAGATTGCGCATATTGCCCAGGTGCAATAAGGCACCCGCGTCCCGCGTCATCAGGACCAAGGCGACAAGCGCCAGCAGGGCGCCGGCCGCCTGTAGTTCGGTGAGAGGCTCGTTCCAGACGAGGGCCGACACGGCGGTGGGCACGACTAAGGCCAGGCGAAAGGCTGTGAGCACCGCAGAGGCCTTGACTAGAGTCAGTGCCCGGGTCATCGATAGCATTGAGCAAATGAAGACCGTGCCGGTGACTAGGCCGAGTTGCAGGGTGCGGTCGTCGACGGCCAATTCACCCCGGCTCAGGGCATAGATAGCAAGCAGGCCGGCCACGACCAGGTAATTGGCGCTAACGACTACGGGGGCGTAGAGGTTGCGGCGTTCGGACCATTTAAAAAGCTGGCCAAAGCCAAATTCCATGGCGAAGGCCAGAGGCAACCAGTTCAGGTCGATTCTCCTAAGAAATTGCAGCTAATAACAAAGACCGAAGCCTTGTCGCCGTCGAACTTGACATTGTGATACGCTCTATGCTATAACGTGTAGCTGAACCAGGTCTTAGCAGGAGATACTGCACATGGCTAAAAAAAATAGCAATAGCTCGTCGCGTTCCAAAGGTCTTAACAAAACACCAGCGGTCCGCGTTTCAGGAGGGTGAGGAGCGCGTAGGCCGCGAAGAGATCCAGAAATTTTTGCGGATGTCGCAGAGCGAAGATCCGACGGATCGCTTGCAGGCCGCCTCTTTTCTGTGCCCTTGTCATGTGCGCAAGCGCATCGACGAAGTTTGGGAGGCGCTCTACCGGATGCTCGAAGACGACGATCTCAAGGTGCGCCGCGCCGCTTGGCACACGCTCGAAGACGGTGGCAAACCGGATGATCCGGCGCTCGACGAGATTATCGAGCGGACTTTGCAGCGCGACACCGACCGCCAAGTGCTGAACTTCGCGCGGCAGTTCGCCAAGGGGCGCAAAAGGTGCAAGGAGATTGAATTCGAAGTCGCGGTGATCTCCGATTTCGTCGACCGCGGCAAGTGCGATTTCTGCGGCGAGGCGAGCGTGCCGATCAAGAAAGACTTTGAGACCGAGCTCGACGTGGGAAGCAGCCGGCGTTTTGCGATGGTCTGTGAACCCTGCGATAAGGCGGCATAAGCCCAATTCCCCAAAATGAAGAAAACCCTCGCCCGACTTCTATTCGGGCGAGGGTTTTCTTCATTTCAGCCAGTGGCTTCTTCAGTCCGGATCGGGAATATCGGTACTCAGCAAGGCATTGACGCCTATCGCCGTGCTGGGAATCTCGGTGCGGACGACCGGATGCCATTCGAGCACTTCGTCGATGCGGAAGACTTCGACCAGACCAGCAGAAATCTTGAAGAAGAAGTCGATATCGTTGCGAATATCCTTGCTCAAAGCGATCTCAAAGAACTTTTCGCCGCGGGCGGCGGCCGAGTCGATCAGGTGCCAGCTGAGCCAGACGGCTAACGATTCGGTATCGTCCATGCCCTCGTGGGCGTGGAATTCGCGCAGGAAAGGCGTCAGTGTGTCGAGAAACTCGCGCGCTGAACGTCTGTCCTGAAGATAAATCAAGTCGTCCCACTGGTCCATTGGCTGGTTGGCGTGCCGGTAGACGCCGATATGGCACTTCATGGATGTATGCTCCATTACCATAGGTGGGGAAACCTATTGCAAAAGGAGGGGAAGGAGGCTGTCCTAAATGAATGTAAATTCTGCACCAAAGTTTGGCTGCTTAGTTAATATGAGCTGCAACTCTTTTATTTAGTAATAAATAACAAGCATTCGGGTCCATTGCAACCCCTTAGCTATCTTGGTATAGGGCGAAAAAATCTGCCTGCCATGCGGCAAAATGACCACTTATGATCGCATTACGCATATCGCGCATCAATTGTTGGAAGAAAAACACATTGTGAAAAGTGGCCAAGTGCATGCCGAGTACTTCGTTGGTCTTGAAGAGATGGCGCAGATAGGCTCGGCTATAATGGCTACACGTTTTACAAGCGCAATCCGATTCGAGCGGTTGTGGATCTTCGGCATGGGCGGCATTTTTGAGCCGCAATCGTCCGTTGCGGGCAAAGACGGTACCATTGCGCGCGTTGCGGGTGGGCACCACGCAGTCGAACATGTCGGCACCGGCCCCGACCGCTTCGACCAGGTCATTCGGCAATCCTACGCCCATGAGATAGCGGGGTTTGCCGTTGGGTAGCAGAGGTGTGGTTTCGCGTATCACGCCGAACATCGAGTCGCGCGGTTCACCGACGGCCAAACCGCCGATGGCGTATCCGGGCAGATCCATCTGGATCAGCTCCTGAGCGCAGGTCCGGCGCAAATCCGGGTAGACGCTGCCCTGGACGATACCGAAAAGGGCTTGCGGCGGTCGGTGCGTGCGTTGTGCCGATAGTTC
>Ga0315339_1001895_pt1 | contig 16939 bp, 13 predicted proteins | sample ASW17metaG_FD_204514 | JGI IMG/M metagenome (GOLD analysis project Ga0315339, IMG submission 204514) | Ammonia-oxidizing marine archaeal communities from Pacific Ocean, United States - ASW #17 | ecosystem: Environmental > Aquatic > Marine > Oceanic | place: USA: California | collected 2016-12-05
CCACGGACTACGTCGTGACCGAACGTTCAGATGCGTTCCGTGATGCGGGCGTCGACATGGACAACTTGTGGGATGTCCAGGGTGGCGTGGAATACCGGTGGAACGATTCAGGTTCTTTGCTGGCTCAATTGATCTACACCACGGCGCTTGCGCGCGACATTCCACTCGACGCCCTGGACGAGCCCATCCTGGACCTGGGCGTTGGCATTGTCTGGGACCATTCCGATCGATCGCGCGTCATGCTCACCTTCCACGAGGATCTCATCGGGCGTGGTCCTGATTTCGGTTTCGCGATCAACTGGGAGTGGCGCTTCGATTGAGCGGAGTCGCTCCCAGGCTTCGCGCCTGGGCCTCACCGTTCTCATGAATCGGAAATTGGAGACTGGCAGATTTTTCAGCCAGGCCCGAACGTGAAGACGATCGCCAGGGCGATGGCAAAGATCACGACCGAGAAGACTCCCATGGCGAAGATCCGCCCGCGGTTCGGTTTGCCGCTGTCGTCGTGTTTCATGCCGGCCATGCCGGCGTCGTGTTTCATGCCAGCCATTGCTTCGCCGCCCTCGCCAGATGCCGCCGGCATTTTCATCGCGCCCATGGAATGAGCGTTGGCCCGCACGGTCATCATGCCGTGCTTGAGATGCCGTGTGACGAGCCACCAGTTCATCGGGTAGGCACAGAGGAAACCGACCATGAGAGAGAGCGACATGATGAACCAGAAGGCAGGGTTGAACGGACTGCTCGCTCCTGCAACGGAAGGTATCCAGAACTTGGAGACCAGGAGCATTCCCGCCATCAGGATGTTCATGGAATAGAACTCCGGGATGAAGGTCATCTTGAGCGACTTCCCGTAGTCGCCGCCCGCCATGTCGCGCATGGCGTATGCCTGGAAAAATGTCCAGCCGAACCCGAAGCCCAGAACGTATTCAAGAGCGATGTCGAGTGCCGGCTCGAGTTGCAAAAGACTTCCGATTGCAGCGCCGGCGATGATGCCCAGGCCGTCACCCGCAGCACAGTGCATGGTCGAGCCAAGCACCTGTCGCCAGGTTGCAGACACGTATTGCTCGTGCGTGCCCGGAAGCGGTTCCCTGCATCCCAGTACGTAGAAGAATGCACCGAAGGGACCGGTGAAGAGGGTCAGGATGACGAAGCCCCACTTCAGAACGACCGCTTCAGGTGTCGTGCGGATGTCAATGGCCACGAAAAGGACCGACATCCCGGTCAGGATGAACCAGAGCAGCATCACGCCATCAAGCATGGAGAACCTCCCGAACAGATCTTACCGGATTGGCCTCCGTGAGATCTCAGGCAGCGATTCGAGAATGTGGCGTGGGTCGCGGAGAAGACGTTGCTGGAAATGGGCCTGGTGCGAGATTCGAGTCAGGTCAAGACCGCATGTCACCCAGAAAGCGGCCGCCAAATCTTCGTGCATTGACGGTTTCAGCTCTTCGGTGGATTATGGAGGGCTGACTGACGAGTTGCGGGCGGCTTGTGTCGGTTGCCTGTGGGGGCGTCCACCGCTTGTACCCAACTCCGTCACACCTGGAGATCCATCATGCTTTCGTCTCTCCTGGCGCTCGGGCTGTTGATGTCTGTTCCGCTTCAAGTGGCTCCCGACAAGCTTGTGCCCGAGTTGCGCGCCGCTTTTCTCGCCAGCGATGAAGCGCGTGTTTACCGGGTTTATGCCGTGCTCGAGGAACGACTTGCGGGTGTCGACTTTGAGGGCCAGGTGGAGGGCTTGGCGCGCGGAGAGCGTCAGGCCTTTGTGGCGCAACGACTGCGCTCTTTTGCGGAGCCACGGCAGGCGGGGTTGCTTGCCCAACTGGAAAGTTTGCGCGAGGCGGGCGCCGTCGAGCGCGTGCGCGCCCTGTGGATCAACAACACCGTGGTTTTTCATGGAACGGCTGCAGCTATTGAGGCTGTCGCACAGCGACCCGAGGTGCGCTCCGTGGGCTGGGATCCCGTACGCCCGGCTTCCGAATATCAGGACGATCAGGGCACATCCGATGGCGGCGGATTCACAACCTATTACACCCAGGATTTCGAGGGCGGCGTACTGCCTGTCCAGTGGCAGACGTCGGTGACCGGCTGTGGCGATGTTTCGGTCACGAACCTCCACGGTCCTCAAGAGGGCAGCTTTCACATCGTCATGGCGTCGACCACGGACAATTGCACGGGGACGGCAAGCTTGACCCTCAAGGTGAACCTGACTGCTGCGACGAGTGCGAGCGTGCGTTACGGCTTCAAGGACATGAACGACGAGTTCAATGCCGGCCTCGATATTCTCGAAGCATCAGACGATGGAGGTGCCACCTGGGCCAAGGTGGCAGATCTCACCGGGCAAGATGGTGGCTACCTGACCAAGACACACGATCTCGACTCGCTCGGGCTGACTTATGTGAGCGATTTCCTGATCCGGTGGAGCTGGTCCGACAACTTCACGCCCGAAACGGATGGCTTCGGGATCGATGACGTGGAGATCGCCAGCGGTTTTGAGCCTCCACCGCCACCTGGCCCGCAGCCGAACCTCGTGAGCTTGCAGGCGCCGGATCTCTGGGACCTGGGGATTAAAGGGGGCGGGGTCAGGCTGCTGAACATCGACAGCGGGGCGGACTACAACCACCCGGATCTCGTGAATCGCATCTGGAGCAATCCGAACGATGTGGCCGACGGCATCGACAACGATGGCAATGGTTTCATTGACGACACCTTGGGCTGGGACTTCGCTTCGGATGACAACGACCCCAACACCTCGGCAACGCACGGCACGAATACCGCCGGCATCATGGTTGGTGACGGGAGCGCAGGTTTGTTCCTGACAGGCATGGCCCCGGAGGCCAGCATGGCCGTTGCCTTGGTCAGTGGCGAGACGGATCACTGGGCGGCACAGCAGTGGGGCATCAGCGTGGGCATGGACTGCTCTTCGTCCAGCCACTCGTACAAGTGGTACTTCAGCCCGAAGCCGGATTACCACATGCACCGTGCCGTGGAAGAGATCGTGCTTGCGGCGGGTATCATTCACGCGAACTCGATCGGGAACGACGGGGGGAGTTCGAGCGCGCCGGTTCCCTTCAACATCTCCGCTCCGGGCCTCACGCCTCCACCGTGGAAACATCCGGCCCAGACCCAGCCTTTGGCTCGGCGCTCCGGGGCCGTGATGGCTTGCGGAGGGATCTTGCTGGACGAGAGTCACTACAGCCCTTCGGGTTCAGGTCCTGTGCCCTGGGAAAATCTGTTGACCTATGATCCGGCCTATCCACACAGCCAGAACGCCGCGTATTTCGACTATCCCGTGGGTGGTTTTGGTGGGACGGGGCAAGGTCTGATCAAGCCCGATGTCTGCACGGTCACCAATGTCGTCACGACGACCAATGGAGGTGGGTACAACAGCAGCTTCGGTGGTACGTCAGCTGCGACGCCGCACCTGGGTGGCGCTCTGGCACTGCTCTTGTCGGCTCAACCGAACGCCGCGCCGCGACATGTGGCGCAGGCGCTCCAGATCACGGCAAAAGACCTGGGTGTGCCCGGAAAAGACAACGTGTATGGAGCCGGAAAAGTTCAGGTGCGCGATGCTGCGTTGCGCTTGCTGGGGCTCGTGAAATCGAGCACGCTTGTGCCGTCGCTTGGCTCGCCTGTGACTTTCACAACCTACGGTCAGGCAGGTGAGTTCTTCGCGACCATGTGGTCATTGAGCTTGGGCTCGACGCCATTCGTCGGCGGTCAGCTTGATCTGGGGGCGCCGTTCTCTTTCCTTCAGACGGGTGTGCTGCTGGCCGGTGGAAACCCTGTCACGGTGACTGTTCCAATGAACCCCGCTCTTGTCGGTGTTTCGGTCCACTTTCAGACGGTCCAGGATGACACCGGTGGATTGACTGGTCAGATTCTGTTTTCGACGGTGGAAAGCGTCACCATTCGTAACTGATCAGGCTTGCCATAGGGACCGGCGCGGGGGGAAGTCACTCTGGAGTACGACATCTGGAGCTTGGTGCTCGGCTTGGGCGCCGGGTTGGCGTGTGGCCTCCTCAACACGGCAGCAGGATCAGGCTCGGTAGTTTCGCTGCCCCTTCTGATGCTGCTCGGTGTTGATCCCCTTTCCGCCAATGCGACCAATCGCATTCCTGTGCTGATCGGGAGCATCAGCGGCGTGCTGAGTTTTCATCGCAGGCGGTCGCTGCCGGTGGGCCTCGCGCTCAAAGTTTGCCTGCCGTCTGCTTTTGGCAGTGTTGTCGGTGCGTCTGTCGCTGAGCTTCTGCCCTCCAGGAAGCTCGGACTCGTCATCACGGGCGCAGTCTTGATCGTGCTTGCGCTGTTGTTCACGCGGATCAAGAAGGCGCTCCAAGAGGCGGGCGCGGACGTTCAACAATACAGCTGGCGTGAGTCATTGGTCTTCTTTGCACTCGGGATCTGGTTGGGTTTTATCGTGATTGATGGTGCGACCTACATTCTTTTCGCCTTGACGCTTGCCATGGGTGTCAACCTTGTTCATGCCAATGCCATCAAGAGCGCTGTTTTGATTCCGACGACGCTCATCGCGATGAGTGTCTTCGCTTACAACGGGAACATTCACTGGAAGCTTGGGGCCATCATGGGGGTGGGCAGCGCGATTGGTGGAGTCTTCGGTGCTCGACTCACCATGTCAGCGAGAGCGCACCAGTACGTCGTTGGAATGCTCGTGCTTGTGATCTCCGGTGAGTTGATTCACCTTGTCGTGCACTATGTCTTTGAGACCCACTGAGCGTGGTTTTGCGTGAGTGAGGCTCGCAACGCAGAGTTTCAAAACCTGCCCACTTGGCTCTCATCTCATCCCCAAGCAGCCAATCAGGAACGACTTGGGATGACCGAGGACGAACTCGCATACGCTAAGCGTTTTAATTCGACGGTGACCCCGCGCTTTTTTTCGCCAGCGAGCGCCAACATTCCGTTTGAAGAGGTGTTCGCGCAGAGTGACTGTGAAATGTTGCCGGTTGCTTGCGGCGCTTCAGTTCGATGTTCCTGCGCGGCGCTTGACCACTGCCAGAAACTGTTCGGCCAGTGCTTCATAGATCGAAGTCGGGCAGACGCGCTGGGAACACTCGTAAGCAAGGATTGAAGTCGCCATCAAGGGCAGCGTGACAAAGCGAGCATCTGTCATTTCAAGCATGATCACGAAGACTGTGATGGGGCTTTGTACGACGCCAGCAAAGTAGGCCACCATGAAAAGCATCACGATGAGTTGTGCGTCAAGGCCATCGAACCACCGGCTGAACGTGTCGGCGAATGTGTTCCCCAAGCCCGCACCCACGGAAAGGCTGGGGTCAAAAAGACCGCCGGGAATGCCACTGATGAGCGTGACGAATGAAGCGCCTGCCTTGGTGACTGGATACCACCACGAGTAGCCTTCTTGTTCGAGATGCCAGGTGTCGTAGAAGGCACGCTCGTTGGGATCGATGAGGACTCGGTAAGCGGTTTCAATCTCCATCTGAGAGTCGTCGAGTTTTCCATGCAGACCGAGCAGTGGCTGTACGGTGGATTTTTGTTCATAGGCCTGGGTGATGACTGAGTCAGGGGCATCACGTGAAACGCCAAGCTGTTGGTAGTAGTCGGTGCCGCGGTACATCAGGATGGCTTTTGCCTGGGGATAACCGCTGCCGTAAGACTGGCCTTGAGAGGCGTATCCCATGAGGGCGAGAAGGACACCAAGCAAAAGCCCTGTTCTCCAGGGCCGGCGCGCGCAGGCGCGAGTGATGCGTGGCGTTCCCCATATGACGCAGCGCGAAAAGAGTCCACCCAAGACGCCGCCGATCACGGCAATGACAGGCACTGCGCACCAGTGCATGAGTCCAAAGCCGTAGTGTTTGTTGATGCTCCCGTAAAAGAGGTAGTCCCAGCCAAGGAGTGAGATCACGACCAGTGAGGCCACGGTTACAGTGCGTACGATGGTTCCTGCGTTGTTCTTTTCGAAGGAGCGGCCGATTTCTTCGAAGGCGAACACCATGCCAGCAATCGGCGCGTTGAAGGCTGCCGCGATTCCAGCGCCGCCGCCGCCCAGAATCAAACCGCGTTGCACAAGATGGTCGGGCAGCTTGCGGACCTTGGACACCAAGTACATGGCGCAGGCGCCTACATGTACCGAGGGCCCTTCACGACCAATCGTTGGGCCGAAGAACAAGCCCATGGCCAGCAGCAGCGATTTGCCGACTGCAATGCGCATCGACAGCATGTTCTTGCGGATGGGGCCATCTTCAACATGCAGCGCGGCTATGGCCTGGGGAATCCCCGTACCTTCAGTTCCGGGAAAAAACTTGTCGCGTAGCCGCATGATCAACGGCATGGCAAGTGCAACCGTGCCCATGGCGATGAAGATGCCGATGGCCGGGTCGACGCTCCATCCGTTGAACGTGTCCTCGCCTTGCAAGAAACGGAAGAACGCAAGGCCGGAGAAGTCGAGCCAACGAAACAGCCACGCGGCAAGGCCGGCGACCACGGCGGCGCCGATCAGCCATGCATAGTCCAGCCACGCCACCGGCGACCAAGCGCTTCGAGAGAAGCGCTCTGCCGTCGAGCATGACTCGGATTCGTTTTGTTCTGGATCGAGATCGGACACGGTTGGTGCTCAGGGACCTTTGTACTTCTTCTGCGGCGTCATTTCTGTCGTGTGGTGTGAATCCTGCCGAGTGGGCCCTTTCTGGGCAACTTGCCCCATCACGGATGTCTGACTACTGGTCAGCTGTCTGTTTGAGGAGATCTTGATCGAGTTGTTCGGCCATGTAATTGGCCACCAATAGATTTGACGCACGGTTGGGGTGTGGGTCGAAAATGTTGGTCCAGTAGTTGGAGAGGTCCTCTTCTGGGGGGTAAGCCTCGCGCAGGTTGATGGTCGGAATCTTGTGCGCTTTGCAGTAAGCCAGGACCCAGTTGTCGATCTCAGTGTAGGGGTTGGGTGTGGCGAGGAAAGGGTAGGTTGCGACGGCGAAGGGGATCTCGTGTTCAAGGCAAAGCTGTTTCATGGCGGAGAGAGCGAGGCTGACTCTCTGGCGCCCGCCTTCATGAAAGCTGCGAGCCACTTTTGCAATGGAGCCGCTTGTGCTCGCGGCCCCCATTTTTCGCAGGGTTTGTTTCACTCTGACTCCGCCCCATTGCAGAAGAGCTGAACCCAAGGGGAAATTGTGAAAGCTGTCGATCGTTGCATCTGCAGGTATGTCGGCAGGCAAGCGCGAAGGTTCGACGTCGTTGGGCATGAAGACATAAACGACAAAGTCTGGCTTCAAGGGCAGGACGCGATGCTGCAAGAGTTGTTGCACGTTGGGTGCGTTGTAACCGGGAACTCCGCAGTTCAGCACCTGGACGTCCGCCACGTTTTTTCGCAAGCGACTCTCTAAAAGGGCAGGCAGTGTGGAGTCCGCTGAGATTCCATTGCCAAACGTAAAGGAGTCGCCCGTCAACGCCAGACGGTAGCTGTCAGGATCCCATGAGTCGACGTCTGAGTCGCGAAACCCATAGCTGTTGGTCTCGACTTCGTGACCTTTGTACAGGGTCTTGAAGTTCGGGCGGAGTTCGTGAGCAACGCCGTTCATGTCACTGCGTTCAAAGGGCGTGACACTGGAAATTCCCACTTGCGCGCGCAGCCACAACTCGCTGATCGCGGCAGCAACCAGGAGTGGTGCAAAGAAGAGGAGCAGCCGGCCGGCCCAAACTCTCTTCAAAGAGTCACCCTTTCCTCTCTTCTCGTTTGTGTGCGCGCGTGGCCATGGCCTGCAATCTCGCGGCAAGGTTTGAATGCCGGTGTTTTTTAATGACTCCCGCTTAGGGCAGCCAGCGCGCCAGTGCTTCAGCAAAGGTGGACGGCTTGACAGGCTTGGGGAGGTAGTCGTCCATTCCTGCGAGCAGGCATTTTTCGCGGTCGCCTTCCATGGTGTTTGCAGTCATGGCGATGATAGGCACGCGTGAGGCGTCGCCAGTGAGTTGTCGAATCGAAGCTGTGGCGAGATAGCCATCCATGACGGGCATCTGGCAGTCCATGAAGACCAGGTCATAGGTTTTGCCGGAGTGCGCGAGCATCTCGACTGCTTGTTGGCCATTTTGAGCGATGTCGACGTGGTGGCCGAACTCAGTCAAAAGAGCGTGTACCAGCCGTTGGTTCACGAGATTGTCTTCCACAAGCAGTAGTTGAGCTGCTTTTTGTTTGGGAGCGCTTGAGAGCGGGTGTGATCCATTCGAGGGCATACCCTCTTCCTGTTGTGTCGGATGCGCGCCGCCCCTCGATTTTTCAAGGAGTGCGAGATGCAACACCTCGCGCAGCCGCTCTCGTCGAAACGGTTTGCTGATGAAGCCCTCGATGTTCACGGGCGGATCGCTTGGCATCTGCTGGCCAATCTTCGTGACTGCAATGATCGCCAGATGGCCTGTTGGATCTGCTTGCCTGAGGTTGGCCAGAGCCTCCCATGAACCTTCTTTTTCAAGCTCGAGTTCTGTGAGCACAACCTCTATCTCATGGCCGTGATCTGCCATTTCGGAGAAGGTCGCGAGCATGTCTGCGTTGGATTTGACCGCGGTGACATCGAGGCCTAGTCGCTGGAGCATCTCGGTCGCCACGAGTCGCAAATGAGACGCCTGAATGTTGAGCAAAAGCCGTTTGCCTCGCGGCAATCCCTGTGGCGCGACTTGGCCATGGGCTTGGGGAGATTGTTCAAGCGGAACCGCGAATCTGAAGACACTTCCGACTCCGACCTGGCTTTCACATGTCAGTTCGCCATCCATCAGAGTGGCGAGTGACTTGCTGATGGCCAAGCCAAGTCCTGTGCCACCGTAGCGGCGAGTTGTCGATCCGTCTGCTTGACTAAATGCCGTGAACATTTCCGGGAGGCGTTTGGGGTCGATTCCGACTCCGGTGTCACTCACTTCGGTTTGCACAGTGATTCGATTGTCCGATTCATTTACCACTCGCGTTCGGACCGAGACTTCCCCGGTTTCCGTAAATTTTACGGCATTGTCGACCAGGTTCATGATGACCTGTCGAATGCGAAGAGGGTCTCCCTGGAGTTGCTCGGGCACGTCGCTGCCGACATCCGTGATGATTTCCAGGCCTCTGTCTTGAGCTTCCCTGCCTACCAGTTGGGCGATTTCTTCGACAGTCGTTCTGAAGTTGAAGGTCTCGACATTCAGCGACAACTTCTCGGCCTCTACCTTTGAGAAGTCGAGGATGTCATTGACCAATGCGAGGAGCAGATCCGCCGACTTCTTGACCGTGACGACCATCTCTGTTTGGCCGCGATCGAGCTGAGTACGCATGAGTAGATTGGAAAAACCAATGATGCCATTCATCGGCGTCCTGATTTCGTGGCTCATGGTGGCGAGAAATTCGCTTTTCAGTTTGTCGAGCTTTTTGAGGTCTTCGTTCTGATTTTGAACCTCCTGATAAGACTCTCGGAGGTTTTGACGCATGGTGTCTATCGTTTGGGCGAGGGCTCCAAACTCGTCGACCGCTTCAAGCTGAATCGGGGCCTGCAGGTCGCCTCGGCCACATCGCTCGACCTGTAGAGTGAGATTTTTGAGTCGCTTGCCAACCAATGCCCCAAAGATCCAGATGAGCACGAGGCCAAGGCTGACAAAAGTAGCTAGCCATTGAAGGAACAACCGATTCCGGCTGGCTTCAACCACTTCTTGTGCGTGGGCGGTCGAGAGTCCGATGACGACTGTTCCCAGAAAAGGCATTGAGTCGTCAGAGTTGCTCGCGAGACCTTCTTCAGGCGGCAAGGAAATCTGCGCCTGATAATCAACGACAAGCTGGTCGGAGCCGATGGTGTGCCCCGATTCAACGAGCAACTTTCCATCCGCGCGAAGTACACGTACGTAGGTGACGTGTTCTTCGTCCTGGATTAACGCTTGTGCAAACGATTCTAGCTCTGGGTAATCCAGGCTGACCAAGGGCTCTGCGCAGTAGATGGCAGCTGCAGTGACGAGCATGCGTCCCTGCAGGTCAATTTCTTCGAGCAGCGCTTCCTTCTGAACTTCGATGCTGTAGCGCCCTGTCACCAGGCCTGCAATGAGCAAGACCAAGGCGGTCGCAACGACAACCTTGGCTGTGATAGACCTGCGAATCTTCAAGAGAAGTTTCGCCATGCTGAGTCCCGCTAGATTTTTGCGGGTTGCTTGTCCCGCGACGAATTGTCCCCCCCCGGGGGCGACTTTTGTGGTACGGGCGGGGTGGTTGGAATCGCATCAAAGTCTATCGCAGTGCGCATGCTTTCCCGCGTTGATTTGTAATGCTCATCCGACGCTTCATAGAAGCCGCTCACTTTGAGTGAGGTAAGACTCGCTTCATCCGTTATCGAAACCAGAGCCCCGGAAAGACTTTCTTGAAGTTCTTTTGGGAGACCAGCTCGGGCGACCCATGGCTTGGTGACATTCAAGAAGCTCGCTAGCACACGTAACTGCTCATTCTTGTTGAGTTTCTTGAACGTGTTGCTTTTGAGTGAGCCCGCATCAAAGTCACCCATCTCAACTGCCTTGAAGACTTTGTCATGTCTCCCCAGAAACGCATGGTGCGACAAATCGGTTGCTGTGATCCCAGCGGACAGAAGCTGTTCTTGGGCCAGGTAGCGCCCGATGGTTGAATTCTTGTCCCCAAAGGCAAAGGACCTGCCTCGTAAGTCGGCGAGGGTCTTCGCAGGGCTTTCTGTGGGCACGACGATCATGCCTTTGAACTGCGTCTCGCCATCCTTGTGCTCCATGGCGAGTAGAGCCACGTCTGGATTTCGATCCTTGGCGAGGACATAGGATGCAGGGCCGAATCTCACGAAATCGATTTCGCCCTCCACGAGGGCATCCAGGGCTTCGTCGTAGGACTTGTAGATTCTCAGGACAATGTCGGTTCGTTGTTGCAGCCGGGCACTCAGGTCCTCCTGTAGGACCTCGAGGATTGGATAGAAGGTCCGGTACATTTCTGTTGCTCGGTCGGTCGTGTAGACCCCGAACTCCAGTTCAATGATCGATTCTTGTGCAGCACTTGGCCCTGCCAAGAGGCTGGCAGCAAGAATGCTGGCGATGCAACTTGCACTCCACATACGCATTACGGAGGGGGCTCTTGGCGTTTTGCCTCTTTCGTCATAATTCATCGCCTGAGTATACAGTGCTTGTGTAGGTCAGTTTTTATGGAGCTGGGTATGTACGAATGGCCTTGATCCGTGGGCTAAGCACCCGTGGCCTGAGCAAAGGGCAGAGATCGCTTCTCCGCAGGGTGAAGACGATTGGCGGTTTTGATTCCAGTCCAGAGTTGCGAGCCATCTCGTCCCGGAGAGTTCATGCACGCACTGCTTGACGATGCGGAAAACCGTGCGTGGCTGCATGGGCTTTTCTTTTGCATGGCGATTTGTCTCTTGGCGGCTTGCTCAGATGCAGAGGGGGACAAGAGACCTCGTCGGGTTGTCGTCGTTGTGCTCGATTCAACGCACGCGGCACATCTCGGGTGTTACGGCGGGGTCGACGGTTTGACGCCTGCTCTCGATGCACTGGCAGAGAACTCCCGATTGTTTTCCCAGGCGGTCTCCAACACCACCTGGACGCTGCCGTCCACTGTGTCGCTCATGACGGGCCAACTGCAGGAAACTCATGGCATTGTGACGAATCAACACGCCCTTGATGAGGGGGCCGTGTTGCTCGCAGAGCAATTTCGCGAGGCGGGATTTCTTACAGCAGCTTTTGTGCAGATGGTTTATGCGTCGGAAATTTACGGCCTTGATCAAGGTTTCGACGAATGGAACCGCTACCAACTCACGGTTGGAATTCGGCCCGAGGGGATGGCACAGGCTGTTGCGGATTGGATGGATGAGCATGCGGATGATGAGTACTTCCTCTACGTCCATATGCGTCGGCCGCATTCACCGTATGACCCCAATCCCTTGTTCAAGATGCATCTTGAAGAGGGGTGTCCACTGGCAGACGGGCATCTCGATGAGACGCTGGCGCATGCTGACAGCCGCGTCAAAGGCTCGCTCAGTGAAGTCGAGAGGAGTCACGTCGAGCATCTTTACCGAGCGAACCTAGCCACTGTAGATAACCGTATTCGCGATATCCTTCGGAGAGCTCAGCAAGACGACGAGGCCTTGCTTGTGGTGACCGCAGATCACGGTGAAGCCTTGGGGGAGCACGGGCATTATGGCCATGGTTACTCACTCGATGCGGAGTGCATTGACATCCCACTGCTTGTGGCGGGAGTTGGGGTGGTGCCCGGGATTGATGATGAACCCGCTTCGACTGTGGACATTGCGCCCACACTGCACGAATTGTGCGGTCTCGGTCGGCCGGCGGACCTCGACGGCCGTTCGCTCGTATCACGACTGCAGGGGGAGGTGTCGCCTCGCCGCTCCGTGCTTCTCTCGACCCGCTACAACCGCTCTTCGATTCCGGAATACGGATTGATCAAGGATGGTTTCAAGGTTGTTCTCGATCGGGAAGACTCGCTCAAGGTGTTCGAGATGAGCTCAGGCGAAGATGTGACCGGCGTCCAGCAAGAGTTGGCAGGCCGCGTGGGCGAACTTCTGCGCACACGTAAGATTCGCGCGAGCACTCTTTCTGCGAGTGAAGGGCGAACTCCACTTGAAGCGTCAACTGAAGCAGAGCTTCGCGCATTGGGATACATCCGCTGACGCGGCAGCGCATCGAATCAGTGAGCAAGTCGCTTATGAGAGGCCGACTCGCTGACCTGCTTACGGTCTTCTGATTGGGTGAGCGCCCGTGTGTCGGCGGTTTTTGGAATGCCTCTGCGGTGCATCCAGTTCGTGAGAGCGTCGGCAGGAATCGGGCGGCTGACGTAGTAACCCTGTGCAATGTCGCACCCAACGGACTTCACCAGATCCCAGGCCTCGCGGTTCGAGACGCCTTCGGCGACCACTGTCATTCCGAGGCTGCGTCCCAGTTCGGCGATCGCTCGCACGATGAGCCGGCGTCGTGGATCATTCGGTGTGTCCATGACGAAGGACTTGTCGATTTTTAACTCAGTGAATGGAAGTGAATACAGGCGCCCCAGTGAACTGTAGCCCGTTCCAAAGTCATCGATGGCCAGATTGACGCGTGCCAACCGCAGTTGATCCAGAGTCTCCAGCACATGAAGCTTCTCGGTGATGGCTTGTCCTTCGGTGATTTCGATCGTGAGGCACTCGGGCGGCACGCCCGATCTGTCGACGATCTTCGCCACCCTGTCCGCGAATCTCGGATCGATCAGCAGTTTGGGTGTCGCATTGACAGAGATCCGAAAATCCCAGCCCGCTTGCCTCCACTCGGCACAGTCTTTCAGGGCTGTAGTCATGACCCAGTCCGTGAGTGCTCCGATGAGACCGCTTCGATCTGCAAGGTCGACGACCATCTCAGGATTGAGGTTGCCGTATTCTGGGTGTTTCCAGCGCAGCAAGGCCTCGACGCTGCACACTTTGCCACTCTTCAAGTCCATGAGGGGTTGGTAGTGCACCCGCAACCGGTTGTTGGCCAAGGCTTGCCGTAGATCCGCCGCAGTCAAAGTCGGTTCGTGGGCGGGAGATGTTGCGGTTTCTGGTTCCCCCCCCGCTCTTTCCGGGCCATGCAGATCGAGCAACGCTGCCTCGGCGCTCATCCGGTTCCCTTCGATGTATTCCTTTGGTGAAGGAGCGCTTTCAGGGCAAGAGCAGTGAGTCGTGCAGGAGCAAGGCTCCGTTGCGAATCGAAGTTCGAGTGGGAAGAGTGAATCTTTTTCACATGAGACATTCATGGGTCAATCGGCTTTTGGTAGTTGGCTGCTGTGTCATGCACGATTCGGCGCATGAGTTGTTGAATCTGATCTCTCAGGATCGCGGCGAATTCGTAGTTCTCTTGCTCGATGGACTCTTTCAGTTGCGTGCGAAGTCTTAGAGCTTTGCGTTGCGGGTCGGGCCTGGATTCTTTCTCGGTCGTGTTCGGATCACTCCTGTGTGGAGTGACGCCATGTATGCGTTCGAGAAAAGCCATGACATCCTTACTGACGGCTCCGTAGTCACTGGCCAGATTCAGGCGATGGGCCGGGTCTGTCATGGCGGGTGAGCGGCTTGGATAGGAGCGCTCGAGTTCGCGTTGCCTGGCTTGCCACCATTGCTTGTCGTAGTCGTTCTGATCTTTGGCCTGGCTCCACAGGCAATGCAGGCCTGCGTCCATGGGGCCGCGGAGCATGGAAGCCTCGAGCATGAGTTCTTGAGTGCGACTCATAGCGCCCTCGCTTGCTCGAGCTTGTCACTCGAAGCGCGGACTGAGTCATAGGGTGTGGTTGTCATCAGCTGCTCTCCTTAGTGCACTTGCCTCAGAGGCGCCGGGGTGGGTCAAAGTGACCGCCCGCCTCATAACTAACAGACCTGTTAGCCTTGCACTGGAGTAAAGATAACACTTCCGTTAGTTTCCGAAAGGAGAAAACTAACGGAATGTATAGTTTTATTGAATCTGGCTCTGAGAGGCCGAATTCTGGCCTTGGGGGGTGCTCGGAGGAGAGAAGTCGACCCTCTTCTATTCAGATCTCTTCAGAAATCGATCTGCGAAAGCTCTTCGGGGCCAGCGAGTCCGGGCTGGATCCTTGGTCGGGGCGCCGTTAGCGTCGGTTCGCTGCGCACGATCAAGTCCCATTGAGGAACTCGGATGACATCAAGCGAATCGGGCTCTGTCCGCACCGGGCGATGGGTCGTCAGCCTCGCACTCATTCTGGGGCTGGTGAACTACCTCGACCGGGTTGTGATTTCGTACGCGATTGGCGGCATCCAGGCGGACTTTGGAGTCGACAATGCCAGCTTTGGGTTGGCCATGAGCTTGTTTGCGGCAGGGACTCTGGCTGTCAATGGAGTGTCCGGGCTTCTTCTCGACCGGTTTGGTGCTCGCTTGGTCTGGTCGGTCGGGCTGTTCATCTGGACCGTGGCCATGTTTCTGCTGGGCCTGGTTGAGTACTGGTGGTTGTTTCTCATGTTCCGCGTGGTGTTGGGCGTGGGGGAAGGCGTCAACTTCCCCGCGATGAATCGAGTGATCGCAGATTGGATCCCGAGGCAGCAAGCCACTCGCGCCGCCGCATGGGCATTGATCGGAGTTCCCGGAGCGCTGTTACTCGGCGGCCCTGTTTTGAGCTCTCTGATCGAAAGTGTTGGCTGGCGAGACACCTTCAAAGTTCTGGCAGCCGCCGGGGCCGTTATTCTCATTCTGTGGATGTGGGCTTACCGTGATGCACCGGCGACTGAGAAGCGGAAGCCCGTGACGCGCCACGAGTACGGTCAACTGTTACGAAACCGCACGCTGCTCGCGACGTCCTGGTCGTTCTTTGGCTTTGGTGCGATCCTGTTCTTCGGTGTGACCTGGATTCCGGGTTACTTCAAGAGCCAGTTCCACGAGAACCTGACAACCATTGGATGGTTCACAACGATGCCCTGGGCGCTGTCTCTTGTCGGGATGCTTGCCGTAGGCTCTCTCTCTGACCGGCTTTACAAAAACGGCGGAGATGTTCGTCGCGCGCGGATCCATTTGATCTGGATCCTCCAACTGCTTGCTGCACTGAGTTTTGTCCCACTGGCCTATGTGACTTCGTCGGGCTGGGCCGTTTTCTGGTTGACGCTCGCCATCGGACTTTCGATGTCCGCCAATGGCCCTTACTACTCGATCTGCACGGACCTTTTCCAAGATTCTGCGGGTGCCGCGACGGGCATCATGGTCACCTTCTTCTCGGCTTCGGGAATCGCCATTCCCTTTCTTGTCGGCTGGTTGACCGATGTCACGGCGAGCTTCGATGCCGCTTTCATCATGCTGGCGGTGGTTGTGACCTCTGGCGCGCTCGGACTCCTGTTCTTTGCCCGGCCCGGTCCTCTGGCTCACTCGCGTCGTGAGGCCGAGGCGGCCTAGTCCGCGCAGGCTGTCTGAAAACAGGTAGAATCGGCGCGCTTGCCTCTTCGGGCAACCACCTTTCCTCTCAGAGGTTTTTCCATGAAGACGTTTCTTCTCGCCGGCCTGGCCGGTGTCCTCCTGATGGCCTCCGTTCAGGCCGCCGAAGAGCCCTCCCTGGGTCTCGGCGATCCTGCACCTGCGCTCGATGTCGCAGAATGGGTCAAGGGCTCGCAGGTCTCCAACTTCGAAGCAGGCAACGTTTACCTCGTTGAGTTCTGGGCCACCTGGTGAGGCCCTTGTATTGCGAGCATGCCGCACCTCTCGCAGTTGCAGAGAGACTATAAGGACAAGCATGTAACGATCATCGGCCTGACGAGCGAGGATCGCAGGAATACGCTCGAAATGGTCAAGGAGATGGTCGAGGACAAGGGCGACGTGATGGACTTCACGGTTGCCTGGGACACCGAGCGCAAGACCAATGCGGCCTACATGGCAGCGTCGGGACAGCGTGGAATCCCTACCAGCTTTCTTGTCGATCAATCGGGCAACATCGCCTGGATCGGACATCCCATGAATGTCGATATCCCGTTGGCCATGGTGGTCGCCGGGACATGGGATTACGAAGACGGCCCCGCGATGATGGAAGCGATTGATGAGAAGCGCACGGCCATCTACAGGGCGGCTTCGACCGACCCGGCCAAGGCTCTCGCGCTTCTCTCGGCATTCCGGGATGAGTACCCCGTGGCTTCGAAGGGTATGGAAGGTCTCGAGTTCTCGATTCTCTGCCAACTCCCGGATCATGTGGCCGAGGCCAAGAAGGTCGGCCGAGTTCTCGTCAATGAGGCGATTGCTGAGAAGAACGCGAGTGCGCTCAATGCCTTTGCCTGGCCGCTCGTCGACCCGGAAGAGAAGCGGAAGGATCGTTTCCTCGAACTCGCCATGCTTGCTGCCAGCAAGGCGAATGAGTTCTCGGGGAACTCTGACCCGGCCATTCTGGACACCCTCGCCCGTGTGTACTTCTGGCAAGGAGATATGCAGGAAGCCCTGGAGATTCAGAGAAGGGCCGTGGAGGCTGCACCGGAAGAGATGAAGGCTTCCTTGCAGAAGGCTG
>Ga0315339_1001896_pt1 | contig 16928 bp, 19 predicted proteins | sample ASW17metaG_FD_204514 | JGI IMG/M metagenome (GOLD analysis project Ga0315339, IMG submission 204514) | Ammonia-oxidizing marine archaeal communities from Pacific Ocean, United States - ASW #17 | ecosystem: Environmental > Aquatic > Marine > Oceanic | place: USA: California | collected 2016-12-05
TAATGGAGAATAGAAATTTTATTAATGGCGAATTCATTAACAGTATATCAAATTCCAATATAGCAATTGAAGATCCTTCAAATAAAAAAACTATTGCTAACATTGATGAAGCATTAGATGAAGAAATAGATTGGATTTAAAAATTTTTGGAGATTTGGGAGCTGTTAAGATTGGCTTTGATGATCCTATTGCAGAAGGTAATCAATATCAAATTACTAAAGATACAGAAAGAGAATTATTAGAAAAATCTGATAAATTAATATGGAATACTATTAATACAAAGCCAACACCAAATAATTTTGAGAGATTTATTCAATCCATAAAAAGTAAAAAAAATGATCAACCAGATTTTAAAAGAGGTGCTGAAATACAAAAAATTCTTGATTCCTGTATTAAAAGTTCAGAAGAAAATAAATGGGTTGCTTTATGAAGAGAAAAATGAGTAATTGGATATATGTTTGTGAAAAAAATAAAATAAATTTAGAAGATTTATTGCGGTTTGATCATGAAAAAAAAACTTATTGTATCTATTATATTAAGGAAGGTTTTTTTGCTACTTATCTCCTTTAGCTTTATATTTTGTGTGCTAGCAATTAGACGATCTAAAGCAGGACAAATCGTACTTAGTTTAAAAATTTAATTACAATCTAAACAAATATAGTAAAGTAATGCTACATAACAGTAAAAACGGTTACGACCATTGCGATAGCAACTGTCCAATTGTGAATTTTTAAATATTTTTTAAATAAAAGGTAATTTGCAAACATCTCCAATACAATATTCATTTTCTATTTTAATTTTTATAGACTGTGAGATTTTCCAATAAGGCTTTTTAAGCATTGCAATTCCAATAACTTTTTTGAAATGAGGTGAATATACCCCAGACCTTAATTCCCCAATATTATTACCATTATCATCTTCTATATTAATTGAGGAAACTACGCTGATTTCATTAGCTTCAATTTTAACTCCCATTAATTTTTTTGAAATTCCTTCAATCTTAATTTTTTTTAGTTTTTCTTTCCCTAAAAAATTAACATTAGATTCTAAATTGACAAATTTATCAAAACCACATTCAAATGGATTATCATTATTATCAAAATCATTTCCACATGAAAGCAAAGCACTTTCAATTCTCTCTATTAAATGAGGGCATCCAGGCTTTACATTATATTCTTTTCCAACTTCAAATAAATGGTCATACAAAGCTAAACCAGAGTCAGTATTTTCCACATAAATTTCATACCCCCCTTGTTTTGACCAACCTGATTGAGCAATTAAATGATTATTTCCTTTGAATTCAAAATAATCAAATCCAAAAAACTTAAGCTTCGTAATCTCTTTTCCAAAAATTTTTTCCATCAAAGCAAAAGACTTTGGGCCTTGAACTGCCATAATATCCACTTGAGGTTCAATAATTTTTACATCAAAATCATATCCAATTGCTAAACCTTTAGCAAATAAGATAACATCTGAATCAGCAATTGATAACCACCATTTTTCATTGCTATGTCTTAATATAATTGGATCATTAATCATCCCTCCCTTGTCATCAATGATTGGACAATAATAACATCTTCCATCCTTTGATTTTGATAGATCTCTACATGTCATTAATTGGACTAAACTTGCAGAATCTTTTCCAGATATTTCAACTTGTCTTTCTGCGGCAACATCCCAAATTTGAACATAATTTTTTAAATGATCATATGATGTTTCCAAAGATTCTCCAAAACCAGCAGGAAGTAGCATATGATTATAACTAGTATAATGTGATACCCCTTGGCTCTCTATTCTGGATGTATAAGGGCTACTTCTTAATCTTCTGGATTTAGCAACTAGCTGTGTTTTTTTCACAGTTTCCATCTAACATCAAATATTTTTCATGTATATATTTTTTAGTATATCAAAAATAAATAATTAAAAAAGTTAAAGAAGTTAAAGAAGTTAAAGAAGTTAAAGAAGTTAAAGAAGTTAAAGAAGTTAAAGAAGTTAAAGAAGTTAAAGAAGTTAAAGAAGTTAAAGAAGTTAAAGAAGTATAAATAAAGATATAGAGTTATATTCGTTGTCAGCGACAAGTCTAAAGAACTCTATCAATTACATTGATTGAAACACTCTACAATAGAGTGATTGGATCGGTCACTTTTGTTTAGGTGGTCAATTCTTGGCAGTAAATTTAAAAACTGGGGTAGTTGCTTCGTATTTTTCTGTAATAGAAACAAAGTCAGGTACAGATGAAGATTATGAAAAAAATATGATAAATATGTTGGATGAGATAGTTAACAAAGATTTTTAAAATATATAGCTAAATTTTATTTATTTTTTCAGCTATTAATATTTTTCTTTGCATTTCTCTAAGAACAGGTTTTTCAATAAGTTTACCATCTATTACTACTAGACCCGTATTAGACTCATTAAATCTATCTACAATTTTTTAGCTTTACTGATCTCTTCTTCAGAAGGTGTAAAAATATCATTTAAAATATTTATTTGCTTTGGGTGAATAGAGCCTTTTCCTGTAAATCCCAAATCTCTAACAAGCTCAGCTTCTTTTTTCATCCCATTCATATCTTCTAAATCTAAATAAGGTACATCTATGACATCAACTCCAGCACTAGCACCTGCATGTACTAATTTTGATCTTGCGTATATTAAATTTTGATAATTATTTGGAACTCTAAGCTCTGCAGCCATATCAACTCCACCAAAATATAATGCAACTATTCTTTTACTAGAGTGAGCAATATCATATATATTCTCAAGACCTTCATTTGTTTCCATTATAACATGTAGATCAGTATCTAAATTACAATCAGTCAATATATCATCTATTAAAGTAATTTCATCTGGGGAGTTTACTTTTGGTAACATTAAAGCGTTAACTTTCAATTTACTAGAAATGAAAGCTTCTAGGTCTAAAAGTCCAAATTTTGTTCTTTGACAATTTAATCTAACAACTAACTCAACATCATTTTTGACTTCAAGTGTTTTTAGTGCTTCTATTGTATTTTTCCTTGCTTCATCTTTATCTTTAATCGCAATTCCATCTTCTAATTCAATACAAACCATATCAGCACCTGATGCGATGGCTTTTGGAAACATTTCTGGTTTAAGACCTGGTGTAAAAATAAAACTACGTCTTACATTTATTTTATTTGAATTCATTTAATCATTATATTCTATTATCTAAAATGTTATTAGTTTTTTTTGACTTAGGATTCCTACAAACGTTTAGACGTGTCTTTGACACTGACAAACTTGCCTTCACTGAATTATTAGGAGTCCCAAATGCTATTAGGGGGGTGGGATTCTTACGATTGGCGCGCCAACTGTTGGCGCCCCGGGAACCAATGCATATTCGATTTTCGATCCAGGAATACCCTTTAGATTCAATATTAGCCCTCCTATCAGGTGTTTATATTCACGTTGAATCATATTTCAGTTTTTTGTATTGGAAAATGGAATATCATATAGAGCACCATATGTTTCCCATGGTTCCATCGTACAATTTGCCTAAATTGCATGAAGTAATTAAGGATCAATTACCAGCTCCAAAAAAAGGCTTATTGGATGCTTATAAAGAAATAATTCCAGCTGTAATAAAAAAATCTAATGATCCTAATTATTTTATTCCTGTTAAAGTTCCTTCATGATAAAGTTTTTGCCGGAGATGTAGATAATGGAGAATAGAAATTTTATTAATGGCGAATTCATTAACAGTATATCAAATTCCAATATAGCAATTGAAGATCCTTCAAATAAAAAAACTATTGCTAACATTGATGAAGCATTAGATGAAGAAATTTCTTTAACATTTAATTTAAAAAAAATTAGTGAAGGTAGTTTTTTTTTAATGATTGAAAAATATTATAATGAAGATTCTAATATTAAATATGGCAAAATATTATAATTAAAAAAATAATGAATAGATGAAAAAAAAAATATTATTTATATTATTCATAACAAGTTTTTATTATATTTTTACTTTTTCACTTAGTTTTATCAATATTTCTAATACGATAGGTGTAAATAATTACAAAATTTTAGGTACATATATTAATAAAAAAAATCTTAAAAAGAATTTAGAAAAAGATTTTTTTTTAATGAAGGATTATATAATAAAGGATATTAATTCCAATATTTATATAGAGGAAGATTCTTTTACTTTTAGTGGTCAATTGACTACAAGTTTTTATAATAAGTTTTTTTTTAAAATGGCAGATAATATATCGAATGATTTATCTGAAAGTGAGATAATACTGTACTTTTATTATAACAGCAATAACTTATATAAGTATTTTGATCAGTATTTATTAAATTTTGGAGAATATAGTTTTGAGAGGTTTATTCAGAATTTATCTATTGATAAAAATAACAAAATTAAAAATACAATTGAACAAAATGTAAATAAGTTATCAAACAAGATTAATCTTAAAGATAAAAGAAATAGTAATATTAAAGATCAAATAAAAACAATAATAAAAAAATATCTGCAAACTGATTACTTTTTTTTAATTAGTCCAATTCATTTTAAACTCCAAGTTGATCATCAGGATATGCCTTTTTCTATAATTTTTAAATTCAATGGATATAGATGGAAAATTAATGATATTAAAATACCTTTTCATTTTTTCTATAAAGACAAGATAAAATAAATTTTTTATCATCAAATCTATTTTATTATTGAACAACATTCTTTATAAAATTAAAAAGAATTTCTGATTTCAAAATTAATTTGTCTCAATGTCAGTATTTTTATTTTATTTTAAAAGATTATTTATTTATAAAAGACGAGATAATATTTCCTAAATCACTTTGATTATCTATATTATTTTTTAGTGAATATATCGCTATAGCCATTAGTGTGTAAAAAATCCCAAAAATAATAAGAATTAGCATTATCTTATTTCTACTTTTTGCCCACTTAGTATAACTTTGATAATCAATTTCAGTATTTGTAGAATTAAGAATGTTCAATAAGAAATTATAAACAACATTTGCAAGTTTAAATTTTTTCATAATATAATTTATATACTAAATTCTTATTTAGAATTATTTAAAAATACTTTTTTATTTTTTTCTAATAATCATAATTTTAAAATCAGAGTTTTCAGGCATCTTATTATCTTTTAAAGCATACCTAATGCCAGCTAAAGAAGATAACATTTGAGATTTTGATATATTTTGATTATTTGATAAATAAAAATTATTTTTATCATATTTTATACTATTTAATTCACTTTTATCATAAATATATGAAGTTGGAGATTTAATAATTTCTTTATTTAATAAAACTATAGGATTAAAAATATTTTGATTAAAATTAAATACAATTGAGACTATGAATAAAGTTATAATAATTTTTATATCTTTGATCTTAATGCTGTAATACATTATTATATAAAGAGTTACAGTTGAAAGAAGAAGAAAACCATGTGCTTGATGAGTTAAGCCAGCCCCAGGCCCATTTCTTAAAAAGACTATACTAAATAAACTAACCATTATAAAAATATCTAGCCCTTTTAATTTTATTAAGAAACTTTTATTTTGTAAATTTTTTCTTACAAAATTTATTATTATTTTATTTAAAAAATAAAAATACAATAAATAATATTTAAATATTATATATATAAAAAATAAAAATAAAATATAAGGAACGTGTTGATAGTATAGTTCTTCTACAAAAAAATTGCCAAATAATGTGCTTATATTATCTTTTGGTACCCAATTTGGTAATTGGATAAATTGAGCTATTGATATATAATCTAAAGGGTGGGCAAAGTCCCAAGCACCAATGTCTCTTGTTGGTTTTGGAGCAGTAATCCAAAAAAAAAAGTTTATACCTACTATAAAAATACCAGCAAAATTTCTTAATTGAAAAATATTTTGTAAATTTTTAAATCCAAACCAAATTATCATAGATAGACCCATTAAAGCTATGGGGGCCTTACATATTGTTAATAAAAAAGAGTAATAAAGAATATCTGCAATTTTATTTTTTTTATTGAAAATAATTTTTAGTATTTCAAGTAGTATAATTAAATAAGCAAAAGAAGAGATGGTAATATTATAAATAAATTCTTCTCTAAAAATTGAAAAAATAATTAGAAATTTAAATAAAACTAAAAATTTATTTATTGATTTATTGTCAGTATTTTCATAAATTAAAAAAATAAATGTAAAAACTATTAACAAATATCTTATTTCGATTGATGTTGCTAAATTTTTATGAATAAGAAATGATGACAAAACTGCGATTATAGATCCTGGTATTAAATGCGTAGCAGCAATATAATGTGGCCAGGCAATAGGCCATTTTGCTGGACCATTGTAATCTGCAACAAAAACTTCACTTATCCATGCAAAATATGAAAGATCATGAGATTCATAAATGTGATTTGAATAATTAAGACCTCTAAAATATAAAAGAAAAAATATAAATAAAAAAAATAAGTATAAAATATTTATAAGATTTTTTTGATTCAATTTTTCTTTATCAAAATTTTTTATCAACTCATATATAAAAATAATAATGCCTAGAATTAAAACTATAAATAAATATGGTTTAATTAATTTCACTTGACAATAAACTAATGGACCTACAATTGATGCTATAGTAAACAAACCAGCAATGAATGAAGAAAAAAAACTTGTTTTAATCAGTAATCTTCCAATTCCTAGACAACCTAAAATTGATGGAATAATTAAAATATAATCAAATAAAATAATCATTTAAAAAGCCTGTTTTAATATGTTTGCATATACAATTCTAAATATTTATAATACTACAATTTTTGAATAACTTTATCCAATTTATTGAATTTTATAATGAATAATAATCCAAATGAAATTAAAAAAATTTGTGTAAATGTTAGAAAAAAAATTTTAGAATTGATTTATTATGGCCAATCTGGTCATATTGGTCCTTCATTATCAATCGTTGAAATACTTGTTAATATTTATTTTAATCATATAGATTTTGAAAATGTTAATAGAAATAGGTTAATACTATCAAAAGGTCATGCAGCCCCAGCATTATATGCTATTTTTGATCAATTGGGTTTACTTAAAAAAGATGAAATTAAAACACTTAGAAAATTAGGCAGTAGACTTCAGGGACATCCAGACAAAAGAAAACTTGATTTATTAGATGCTGGTACAGGAGCTTTAGGTCAAGGCTTATCTATAGCAATAGGGTATTCTCTTGGTTTTAAATTAAAAAATCTGGATAACAATGTTTTTTGTATTTTAGGTGATGGAGAAATCCAAGAAGGTCAAATATGGGAGGCAGCAATGTACATCGGCACTCATCAACTTAATAATATTATTACATTTATTGATGGAAATAAATTCCAAAATGAATATTCTATAGCTGAAACTTTACCAGTAAAAAATCTCAGAGGTAAATGGGAATCTTTTGGTTTTGAATATTTAGAAATTAATGGTCATGATAATCATGAACTTCATAAAATTAATCAGAACTTTATTTTAAAAAAATTTAACAAACCACTTTTAGTCTACTGTAATACTGTTAAGGGCAGGGGTATTCCTTTTATGGAGAATAATAATTCATATCACCATATTAAAGAAATGAAAGAAAAAGATTTTAACGCCGCTATGAAAGAAGTTATAAAAAATGATTAAGAGTTTAAGAGATGCTTTTGGTGAAAAATTAGTTAGTGAAGGGGAGAAAATTCAAAATATTCTAGCTATCAGTTGTGATTTAAGAAATACCTGTAAACTTGGTAGTTTTTTTAAAAAATTTCCAAATAGATCTTTTGAAATTGGAATTGCAGAAGCTAATGCAATAGGAATAGCGGCAGGACTTTCTTTTTTAGGATTTAGACCTTTTGTAGCAAGTTTTGGTTCTTTTATTACAGGTAAAAATATTGAAATAAGAGCAACTATTTCCTATAATCTTGCACCTGTAGTAATTGTTGGTACTCATGGGGGCTTAATAGGAGCTGATGGAGCTACCCAAGCTGCTTTACAAGATATAGCAGTTATGAGAAGTATTCCTGATATTGAAATATTCCAACCATGTAGTCCGATAGATGTGGAAAAAGTTTTAGAATATGTTGTTAGATCAAATAAACCAACTTATTTGAGAATTGGAAGAAATGAGATTAAAGAATTTTTTGATCACGATCATAAGTTTAAAATAGGTCTTGGTAATATTATTAAAAATGGTTCGAAAAATCTTATAATTTCTTCAGGTCCGATGGTTAGAAATTGTATTGATGCAATAAGACATTTTGATAATAATCAAGGTGACTACGGATTATTAAATCTGACAAGTTTAAAGCCTTTAAATGAAAACTTTCTTATAAATACTATTCTGCCTTACGATAAAGTGGTTGTTGTTGAAGATCATTTAATAGAAGGCGGCATTGGAAGTATAGTTTCAGAAGTTATTACTAAACATGGAATTAATAAAACAGTTTATAGACATGGACTTGACAATGAATTTATTGAAAGTGATACGCCTGAAAAATTAGCAAAGAAATATAAGTTAGATTCTTTTGGAATATTTGAATACCTTAATGGTTTGCCATAATTGATTCAAGACTTGGAGTATAAAATTTTGGTTTGACTAAATATTTTTTTTTAATATTTTTTTTAGCTTCATCAATTTTATTAATATTAAATTCTTTTTTGTGGATACCATTTAATATTAATAAGGTATCTATATTAAAGTATTTACCACCTTTAATATCTGTTTCAAGAGAGTCGCCTATTACAATACATTTTTTGTAATCTTTCTTTTTGATATTATTAAGTGAATGTTCAAATATTATTTTTTCCGGTTTACCAATATAAATAACTTTACCACCTAAAATAGAAAATTGATAAGCTAGTTCTCCAACTTGAAAAGAGAGTTTTTTAAACTTACCATCATAAACTTTTTTATCAGGATTAGTACAAATCATAGGAATTTTTAATTTAACTAAACTATTAGCAAGATTTTTAATTTTAGATTTTGAAAATACTGGTTCTATTGACATTGCAAAAATAAATTTTGCATTTTTTTTATTACTAGAAATTAAATTAAATATTTTTATATTTTTAAAATCATTTTTATTAGAAATTATTAAACATTTTTTTCTTTTTATTATTTTTTTTATGTAATCGTAATTAGATGTATCCGAAAAAATAATTTTTTTTATTACTTCTCCGCTAGATATAATTTTATAAAAATTTTTAGGGTTAAATCTTAGAGGAATTAAAGTTTCATTGATTAAAGATTCTTTTGTTTGTGAAGTATTAGATATTAAAATAATTTTTTTATTTTTCATCTTTAAAACATTTAAAAATTTTTCAGCAGCAATAAATTTTTTAACACCATTATGAAGAACTCCCCATTGGTCAATTAAAAAAATTTCATATTCATTAATTAATTTATTTAAATTTATTTTTCTCATTTATTATTAATCATTTTTTCCCAATAATTATATCTTAAAAGATGTTCAGGCAAACTCCATGAAATAAATTGATCTACTTCAAAGTTATATATTTTTTTATCATCTTGAAGTAATTTATTCATAGATGTTGCTGTATAATACTCACCGTTAATAGTAATTTTTTTTAAAACCATATCTTCAGTACATATTTTCATTAACTGTCCAGTTTTAAAATAAAACATCCCCGTGACAGCAAAATCACTATCAGGATCATTACTAATTACTTTTTTTTCTGAAATTTCAATAATTCTATTTTTTTTAACCTTTACATAAGCATGAGAATTTGGACTTTCACTTGCAAAAGGATATTGTCTCCATGTAAAAATTATTGCATCAGGTTTATATTTTTGTATTAATTGTTTTAATTTAACTTCATCCAATACACAACTAAAATCACAAGAAGAAATTATAAGAGGTTTGTTATTTTGAATAATTTTATTAGCTTTAGAAACTGTAATAGCCATCCCTTTAGTTTTTCTTTTAATTGGTATAATTTTAGGATTATTAATTTTACTTGATAAAAGTTTTTTTAATTTAAATTTATTAATAGTTTTATCTTTAAATAAAAAAATTACTTTTTTAGATAAAGGTAAAGATTTCAAACTTTGCAAAACCATTAATTCACCTGAAATATTAATTAAAGGCTTAGGAACCTTAAATCCAAGTTTTTTATGCCTATTACCCTCTCCAGCAGAAGGGATAATATTTTGAATATTATTAAATCTGACTTTAGGTTTTTTAAAAATTGAAACCTGAAAATATTTTTGCCAAAAAAAATATTCTTGAATTTTTTTTATGGAACCTAAATCGATAAAAAAATCTATAAGTTCTGAGTCAATAATAATTTTTGATTTTAATAAAAATTCAAAAATACTAATTATCGTTAAATTTTTTTTTGACATTTGCTTAGGATTAGATTTAATAAATTTTTTAATATCTAGCCATTTTTTAAAATAATATATTCCTGCTGTAACATAAGTATTATTTTGTGAAAAATTTATATTAATTTTGTTGGAAAAAACCTTTGTAACTTTATTATTTTTTACTAAAATTTTTTCTTTTTTTTCAAAATTATTGTCTTCTAATTGATTATAATAGAAAATAGTACCACTGCAATTTTTTATTTTTTTATTTTTTAATTTCTCAATAGTTTTACTACTAATTTTAAATAAAGCATCAGGGTTAATAATCAAAACTTCATCATTATTTTTTATTAATTTTTCAGCATATTTAATTGTTGCAATTTGATTTTGTGTATATTTACCAAGTTTTATAAAAGTTAATTTATTAATTTTTGATTTAAATTTTAATTTAAAATTAAATTCTTTATATTGCTTTAATTTACAAACTATGATGATTTCATCAATAAATTTATTATCAAAATTATTTATGATTGTTTGAAGAATATATTTGCCATCAATTTTAATTAAATGTCTAGAACTTTTAAAATGACTAATAAATTTATTCTCATTGCCAGCTATAGGTATAATTAATTTCATATCTTTTTAATTATATCTTATTTATAATAATTCAAATGTTAATTGAAACAGAGCTTGTAATTGATATTGGGCAAACGCATATTAAATATTTTTTTATTAATAGTGAAAATTTTACTTTATTGAAAAAAATAATTGAAAAAAATAATTTTATTGAAAAAAAAAAATATTTTTATTTCAATCACTCAAAATTTAAAAATGATATATACAAAAAAATTTTTAAATATAAAAAATATTTTGTATTTAATAATATTGTAAGTACTTCCTTTGGATCAACTTCGTTTTTTTTAAATAAAAAAGGAGCAATTCTTGACAATATTACATATAATAACAACTCCGACGCAAGCTTAGAAAATGAATATTTAAATTTATTACCTTCATTTAAAACTACATTAACTCCTTTGATGAATAATTTCCATAATATGGGTAAACAGATATTACTGATGAAAAAACTTTATAAAAAATCTAATGAAAAATTAGATTCTTTAATTAATTTACCTAATTTAAGTACTTATTTTCTTAGTCATGAAAAAGGTTTTGATAAAAGCTACTTTGCATGCCACTCGCATTTATTTGATTACACTAAGAGAGATGTTTCATCATTAATTAATGATCTTTCTCTTGTAAAATTTTTTAAAAGATTTGACCAACCATTTGATATAGCAGGAAATCCTAGCAGAAATGTTATATCAAAATTAAAGCTTAAAAAAAATTGCAACATAAGATTTGGATGTCACGATACAAATTCTACTTATTTTTTTCATAAAAATATGAATAATGAAAATATTGATTTAATATGTACTGGAACGTGGTTCATAATTATGAGTGAGCAATTTTCTAAAACAAAACTTACTAATAATTATAATTCATTTGCAAATTTTTCATTAAATAATAAAATTGTTCCTTCATTTAGATTTCCAGCAGGTCTTATCTTTGAAAAGTTTTTTAATAAACCTAACAAAGTATTTTCTTCAAAACATTCAACTTTAGATATTAGTATTATTAATAAAGTTTTAATAAAATATTATTCAAACATAAAAAATTTAAATTATAATTTTACCAATACCAATTATGAATTAAAAGATTTAGAAGTAATTATCAATTTGAATATTGCACTAGAAACTGATTTTTATTTATCAAAAATTAATTCAAGATCAAATATAATTATTGATGGCAATTTTGCTTTCAATGAATATTTTATTTTCTTTTTAAAAATATTAAGAAATAAACAAAAAGTTTTTTTATATAAATCTATTAATTCTACTGCTTGTGGATTTCTTTACTATCTTAATAAAAGTACATTGAGTAAACATTATAATTTAAAGGAGATTAATATTGTTGAAAAAATTGAATCAATAGATAAAATAAAAGAAAAGTATAAAAATTTTAAAATTAATAATCATCTGATTTATTAATTTTGTTTATGCTGTCCTTTAATACTTTTAGTTTAAATAAATGATTTAATATACCATTAATTTTTTTAATGATAGTGTCATTGCTCCCCCTACCATATAACCTTTTTTCTTTATTAAAATTTACTGGAAATCTGATTATTTTATAATTAAGCTTTATTGCCAATAGTTGAATGTATAAATCAAACATAAAATCTAAAGGAGCATTATCAAAATATTTTATTGTTTTTTTATGAAAAATAACTGGTTGAGCATGTAAATCATAAATTCTTTTTTTAAATAATATTGAAATTAAAAATGAGAGACCTGATGAAATAATTATATCAAAATAACTCCATTTATTTTTTCTTTTATTAATTCTCTTACCTTTAATAAGAAAATTATTTGAATCATTACGATTTTCTTCTAAAATTTTAAGTCCTACTATAACATCTTCTGGATTAGCTTCAAAATCAGCATGTGTGTATATAATAATATCTCCTCTTGCAATTTTAGTTCCTGCTATTATTCCATTTCCAAAACCTTTATTAAATGCAACATTGACTTTTATAATGTTTTCTTTTTCACAATAATAATCAATTATTTTTTCAGTCTTATCTTCGGATCCATTGTTTACTAATATTAATTCATTTTGACTTTGTTCTAAATATTTTTTACATGCCTTTATAAGATCTTTAATATTTCCTTCTTCATTATAACATGGAATAATAAGAGAATTTTTGATCATAAAAAAAATTTATTTTAAATATCTTTTTTTTAATATATGGGAAAAGAAAATAAAACTAAATATTATTATTAAACTTATTAAGAAAATTGGGTCTTTAAATAAATTTATATTTATATCTGAATTTTTTAAAATTGCATTTTTCATACTTGCAAATGCTAATGTAATTGACAATGTTCCTGGTATAGTACCTATAATTGTTGCAAATAAATATTTTTTTATTTTTACTTTAATGAAAGATAAAAGATAAGAACAGATTGGAAAAGGTACGATTACTCTACAAAGAATTAAAGTGTATAAGTTATTTTTTGATTTTTCAATAAAATTATATTGAGGTAGAAGTTTGTTTTTTTTAAAAAATAATTTTTTAAAAAAAAAATAGACAATGATAGATGAAATTACACAACTAATATAACTGACAAAAAATCCTCCAAAACCTAAAAATGAGGCATTAATAATAACTAAAAAACTTCCTGGAATAGGTATACTAAATAATATAATAGAAAATAAGCATAATATAAAAATTAAGTAAAAATGATCAATAGTTTCAATATATATTAAATAATTTAATATATTCATCTTAAATTCATTTAAAAAAAATTCCATTACTTTATAATATTTGTATACATATGATTATAATTGAGCATAGAGTAAATACTAAAAAACAACTAATACAATTACCAAAGTTTTACGGTGTTGAAGTAGACATTAGATCCTATGGTAAAAAACTTATTATAAATCATGAGCCTTTTAAAGAATCTTTAACTTTCCAAAGCTGGTTGAAAAATTTTAATCATAAATTTTTAATTGCTAATATTAAGGAAGAGGGCATAGAGTATACAGTATTGAAATTACTCAAAAAATTTAATATTAAAAATTATTTTTTATTAGATGTTACAGTTCCTCAAATTATAAAACTTGAGAAAGATAATATAAATGCTCTTGCATTGAGAGTTTCAAAATATGAAAATTTCAAAGGCATTGCCAACTATAAAAAATTCTATAAATGGCTTTGGATAGATACTTTTGATGAAAAAATTCCATTAAAATTCAATTCGATAAAACAATTGAAATTATTAGGTCATAAAATTTGTTTAGTCTCACCAGAATTAGGTTCCCCAAAAATTGATTTGCATAAATTTTGTAAAAAAAACTTCTCAACATTAAAATTTATAGATGCTGTTTGTTCAAAAAATACTCTTTTTTGGAATAATTATATAAAAAACTTTTTTTAATATTATTTGTTGTTTTTAAACTACTAAAATATAAAATAAACATATGAATTTAGCAATAATACCAGCAAGAGGAGGCAGTAAAAGAATTCTTAAAAAAAATATTAAAATATTTAATGGTAAACCAGCTATAGCCTATTCAATTGAAGCTGCAATTAAATCAAAAATATTTGATAAGATCATAGTTTCGACAGACGATAAAAAAATATCAAAAATAGCAAATAAGTATGGAGCAGAAACACCATTTTTTCGACCAAAAGAAATATCAGATGATTACACACCTTCAAATATAGTTATAAAACATTCAATTAATTATTTTAAAAAAAAAAATATTCTTTTTAAAAATGTATGTTGCATATATCCTGTCGCACCTTTTATTTCTTATAAAGATATAAGAAAGGCATATAATATTTTAATAAGAAAAAAATGGAATTTTGTTATTACAGCCTCTAAAAGTCCCTTTAAGATTGATAGATCTTTCACTAAAAACGTTAACCAATCCATACAAATGAGATTTCCAAGTTTATATAAGAAGAGATCGCAAGATTTAAAGAATAGTTATTATGATGTTGGTCAGTTTTATTGGGGCAAACAAGATTCTTGGCTTAAATATAATAATTTATTCAAAAATTATTCAACAATTTTAGAATTACCTTTTTTGAGAGCTATAGATATTGATGACCTTGATGATTGGAAAAATGCTGAATTTATAAGTAAAAATATTTTTAATTTTAATCAAAATTTAAAGTCTAAATAATGATTTGTAAAAAAATTATATGAAAATTGCTGCATTCCACCATGGAGATATTAATATTGCAAGTACGAGACTGAGGAGTATTTATTTATTTGACTATCTTTTTGATAACAATATTAAAATATTTAGAAATGTGGGTTTATTAAAATCTCTTAGTTGCAAAATTATTCATTTTCATATGAAGTATAAGCCATCAGATTTAATTAAATTAATTATTTATCGAATATTTAAAAAAATTGTAATTTTTGATGTGGATGATAATCCAATTTTTTTTAAACATAAATTTTTTTTCATTATAATGTTAAATTTAGCATCAAGGATATCAGTTGATACAAAAGTAAGGATGCTTTATCTTAAAAAATATACTTTAAACAAAAAAAAGATTTTTGTTTTAAGAGATATAATAGATTTGGAACCAAACCAATTTAATAAAATTAAAAAAAAAATTTTTATTGATAATAGCAGTTTTTTTTGGATTGGAAACAGAGAAAATTATCCTTCAATTCATGAATTCGTACAAAAAGTTAAAAAGAAGCCTGAAATTAAATTAACTATAATTGCAAATTTGGATAATCAGAATTCTTTAGATATCAAATTTTCTAATATTAAATTCTATAATTGGAGAAAGAATATAGCTTTTGATGAAAGTAATTTTTGTACTTATGCAATTTTTAATCACACTCTTAACTATAATGATAATTTTAAAAGTGAAAATAAAATGGTGTTAGCAATAGCTGCCGGCATGATACCTCTCGTTAGTGATAGTCCTTCATATAGTTATTTAGCCAAAAAATTAGATGCTGAAATACTCATATATAATAATTTTAATGATGTATTTGGCATTATAAAAAAAATTGATTTACAATGGAAAAGTGAATTTATTTATAGAGCACAAAAATATATTATTGCTGAATATTCTAACAAAGTTATATTTAAAAAATTAATTCAGGAGTTAAATCTATAATTAAAGTAATATTAATAAGTTATATCCTTGTTTTTTTTATTAAAAATATTAAAAGACCAGATCATCGCGGGGTGGAGCAGCCCGGTAGCTCGTCAGGCTCATAACCTGAAGGTCGTAGGTTCAAATCCTACCCCCGCAACCAAACTTTCTTACGATTCTATTTTGGTTTTTTACATTAATTTTTTGTTGTCTTTTATCCCCAGAAAACATAGAAAAAAATAATTTTTTAATGGTTTGACAAGGATTTTTTATCCTAGTATAGCCCTACATTCTTTTTGTAAGAAAAGTGCCCTCTTCATTAAATTTTAATAATTTCATGATGAAGGCTATGCTCTTTGAAATGTTAATAAGACAAATAAAGAGATACGTAGACAACAATTCGTAATTTAAAATTTACGACCAATTGTGGAATACGTATCAACAGATACTTATGTATATTATACATAAAGTGTTCCGCAAGTACGGTCGTTCCGTAAATTAGACTTCGGTCTTTTTACTTAACTTAAGAGTTTGATTATGGCTCAGAACGAACGCTGGCGGCATGCCTAACACATGCAAGTCGAACGAAGTCTTCGGACTTAGTGGCGCACGGGTGAGTAACATGTGGGAATCTACCTAGAGGTTCGGAATAACTGCGGGAAACTGTAGCTAATACCGGATGTGTCCGTAAGGAGAAAGATTTATCGCCTTTAGATGAGCCCGCACTAGATTAGTTTGTTGGTGAGGTAAGAGCTCCACCAAGACTACGATCTATAGCTGATTTGAGAGGATGATCAGCCACACTGGGACTGAGACACGGCCCAGACTCCTACGGGAGGCAGCAGTGGGGAATATTGGACAATGGGGGAAACCCTGATCCAGCAATGCCGCGTGAGTGAAGAAGGC
>Ga0315339_1001898_pt1 | contig 16915 bp, 16 predicted proteins | sample ASW17metaG_FD_204514 | JGI IMG/M metagenome (GOLD analysis project Ga0315339, IMG submission 204514) | Ammonia-oxidizing marine archaeal communities from Pacific Ocean, United States - ASW #17 | ecosystem: Environmental > Aquatic > Marine > Oceanic | place: USA: California | collected 2016-12-05
CCTTGCGTTCTTCATCGCCAATGTAATTAATGGTTCCCCATTCGTCATCTGGACCCCATTTACCCCACTGTTTGCAGGTTTCCGTCATTTCCATGATTTTTTCATAGTTAAAGCGAAAATTTGGATCATCGTAGCGATGCATAGTTTGTCTCCTGGGTGAAAATTTTGTCTGTTTTTGTATGTGATTAAAAATTTTCAGCCTAAAATGTTATACACTTCCTTCTTGAAGTTTAGGTTTTACGGGACCAGTTAGAAATTTATTTTAACCTCATTATCTACTTATTTACTCGCTCAATAATTCAAAAAAGGAATACCATCGATTATGAGACACTTCCAGAAGATAACCGAAAAGGATCTCCCGCCGATGGAAGGTGTGGATGCGGCAGCCTTCCTTGATGATTTTGTTGTTTCGGAGGATACGCAAAAACCAATCACATCCGGATTATTTCGCCTCGAAAAAGGTAATCAGCTAACATATACGTATACCTATCATGAGATGAAGCTTATCATAGATGGAGAATTTAAGATTGCGGACGAGACCGGAACAGAGGTTATAGCGACTACTGGGGACCTTTTCTAATTTCCCAAAGGTAGTACCATCACCTTTTCCACCCCAGATTACGGTGTTGGCTTTTTCTGCGGTCAGCGGGGCAGGGATGAAGCTTGATAAGGAGCGACACGTGGCAGATGCGGGCACCCACTCGGTCACAACCACCGCACTTTATTTGAGAACGAAATTATTCTTATCCAAATGGTCACAAATGTTGGAGCTATCGACGCGAATGACTTTCTGTTATCTGCTGTACCACTTAAATTGGAGGGCTTGGATGGTTCTCCTGCGAGGGTCTTTGCTATTATTGAGTAGGATACCTCACGGCACTAACGAACTTAATATTTCTCAACTTGGTATAATTAAGTGAAATCAAACGGCCTTATATTTGATCGGTAATGGTTAAAACTGATACCTGCGCAAGCCGCCATCAACCGGGATGACCGTGCCAGTGATATAACGCGCCAGGGGTGAAACCAGATAACACACCAAGTTGGCAATGTCCTCTGGTTGGCCGTATTCGCCAACCGGAATTTTATTCTCGGATTGCCACTCTCGGTATTCGGGTGAATAATTGCGCAAAATTTGTTCGCTGATGATCCGTCCCGGCGGAATACAGTTAACAGTGATTCCATGTTTACCAACCTCGCGCGACATACCTTTAGCCCAGGAATGCATTGCCGCCTTGGCACAAAAAGCCCCGTTGATGCCATCGGGTTCGGATTTACCGGTGATGTTGATTATACGTCCCCATTTGGCGTCAATCATGCTGTTAAGCAGTGATCTCGCCAGTTGCCGTTGACGCGTAAAGTTGAGGGTCAAAGCCTCTTCCCACTGTTCTTCGGTGGTGTCCAGATCAAATGAACGGCTACCACCGGCATTGTTGATCAGGATAGCAACGCTTTTGAGTTCTTTAAGCGCCGTTTCAGCGATCTTGCCTGCCGCACCTTCCTGCAAAAGATCACATTCAATTACGATAGGAGACATTCCTCCGACATTGCTGATTTCCTTTGCCGTCTCTTGCAGCAAATCCTGCCGACGAGCTGTGATCGCTACCTGAACACCTTCGCGCCCAAGAGCGATGGCGATGCCGCGCCCGATGCCGCTGCTGGCGCCCGTTACCAGCGCCGTTTTGCCCTTGATACCCAAATCCATTTCGTTTCTCCTAATTTGCAACATAGATCGTAAACAAAGACCAGTTGTAAACGGCTATATAGTAGTCGGTGTGGGTGCCTTGTTTCGACGGTATGTCCTATTTCTTCTGCCTAAAGTTGTTTAGCTTTGGTCAAGGGATGATCCTGTTCTGGCGCAATTCATCGAACTGTCGCAGGAACATCTCTTGGCTGTCCTGAAACTCGGAAAAACCGTATTGCCTAGCCTTGGTGGTCGAAGAGATGATGTCAAACTCAGGCGTGAATACCCGGTTGCCATAATCCCAGACGACGAGTTGTTCGTAGGGGATTGGCACTAGATCGTGCTTTTGGGCTAGGCTTTTCCACTGCTGGCCTTGATCTACCATCGTATTCACCAGATCAATCTTCTGGGCAGGTCCAGCCTCCATGCCGAAGTAATCGGCAATCGTGGGCCACATATCAATCCAGCGGAAGATATCACCATTAGTAATGTTGAAGGGCTCATTTGCTGCACTTGGATCCGTAGACATCCAAACGCAAGCCCGCGACAGCAAACCACTATCGGTTACATTAACAAGAGCACTAGCATTTGCTTCAGATCCGGGGTGCCTCAGAGGCAGACCCAATGCCTTGGAGATTGTGGCATAAACCGCCAAAACCAGGACAAGGTTCATCGGATTTCCGATTGCAAAGCCGCAGATGCTATGTGGCCGTGCGGTCGACCACGTCCAGGTTTTGCCAACCTGACGTCCCTCAATAAAGGCCTGCTGGTCATGGTAGAAATTGGGCGGTATACGACCGGGGTCGCTTTCTTTGGCGGGTGTCTTGAAAGGTCCGAGATGGCTCCCGTACCATTTGGTGCCATGCATGATATTGATATGCACTAAATCGGGTGCGTGTGGTTCAATCACATCTAACAGGTTGACCAGCATCGCCATATTCGGTGCTACCATATCCGACCATCTCGGCATTTCGATATAGGCGGCGTAAAAGATGTGGGTTACTTCGTTCAAACTACCGAGTTTTTCTCTTATATCTGCCGGGTTTAGCAGGTCCACTGATATATGGCGAAAGTTACCCTCGATATCGGGTTTCCGACGGGACACACAAATTACGCTCCAATCTGGATCAACTGTCAGCTGCCGCAACAGATTGCGCCCGACTACGCCGGTTGCGCCGGCAATAAGTGCTATTTTTCGAATGTTTTTCATTGTTTTCTCTAAGAGATTATCACAGTAATTGTGTTGTCAATAGTTTGGTAGAGCTCTATTTACACCAATATTAGATGATTAGTATTATTCATTTCGGTTAAAATGTTTTTGGACAGGAGGTAGCGTTGGGAGATGTATCCAATTCCTCTGATCACAAGATTTCTGCGACCCAAACAGATTGGCGGATCAGTGTTGCATTTAACGGCGTAACTATCGCGGACAGTTCGAAGGCGATACTTTTCCAAGAAGGCTCGATGGCTCCGGTATATTATTTCCCCAGAGACGACGTCCGGATGGATTTAATGCGCCGCTCCCGGCATAAGACCCACTGTCCTTTCAAGGGTGATGCGTCTTACTGGAGCCTTACTGTTGGAGAAAAATCTCTGCAAAATGTCGTCTGGAGCTATGAAAAACCAATTGAAGAAGTGGTATCCATAAAAAGTTTTGTAGCTTTTTACATGGATCACTTAGGAGCCACCTACGATGAAGATAGTGAAGATACGCATTCTTAAGTTGCTTTGCAGAGCCTCAATAAGCGGCGGAGTTTCTGACCTACAAGCGTACTCGTCGTTAGACACTCACTGGCGTAAATCGGCCTACAAGTTTTGGCGGTTCAACAAAAATAGATCTGTCATTAAACCGTTCTTGAACTCTGGGGTCGGTGTGCAACTTATCCATCGCATCTTGGTCTGGTCCCTCAAAAACCACTATAGCGTTGTTTGGACTGTGAACGTCCCGAAGTACCCTAATTGCTTTGATACCAAGTTCTTCCTCAATTTGTTTTCTGACTTGGGCTTCTTTAAAGATGGCAAACCATTTATCATAATCGACAAGCTTGTGCTCGACGTGGAACCCGTAAGTTCCGGGATTTAGATCCGCGATCTCTGTGGCAGTGTAGTGGCCTAAAGGTTGTGGTGGCACTGCAACTACGGATCTATCGCTCACTAACTCTTGTACTCTAGGGTCGGCACGTAACTTGTCGAAAGCATCTAGGCTTTGTGCCGTAAGAACAACTATAACATGGTTGGGATCTTCGTCATTTCGAAGTATTCTAACTGGCGTCACCTCATACTCTGCCATTACACCTTTTAGAAGACCGCTCGCCCACGCTCTTTCGTACCATTTATCGTAATCAACCAGTTTTACGCTATTATTTAGTTGATACATAGCCTTACTTCCCTGTTAGCAAGGTTAATCCCCGCATTTGGAGTGTATCGGCGGAGTTTCTAACCTACAAGCGAGGGTGTTAGTCTTTGGACTTTGCCCGTTCAAGTTGTTCTAGTCGCTTTTTTTCTTTCATACGCTCAACGACCCCTTTGAAATCTATAGTCCTTTTTATTTCAAATCCCTTTTTGTCATCATCTAAATATTTCCAGCCAAAAAATGCTGCTAGTAAAGCCAATACAAAAATCCATCGTAAGCGCATTAATTCAGCCCATCTTTGCTAGTCATCGTCGCTTGGGCTTGTACTTACGTTTTGAACCAGTTTTTCGTTTCTTCCGGTCCAAAATCCCAAGCCAGACTAAGCCGAGAACGACAACAACTGCTATCGGCAGAATTGTGCTGAATGCTCCCAAGCTTCTCGGACCCCCCTGTCGTATTAATTCTGTGATGATTACATAAAGTGGGGAAGAATTGAAGTTAGTTGGTGTTTCAATATTTTACAACAAATTAGGCTGTTTTTGCCGAAGTGAAGGAAAGGTTTTCCCACTCCAGATCGCCATCGATAAAATCCCCGAACTGCGCTATCGTGACGAGGTTGGCTGCATGGCTCCATTTTTTGCCGGACACTTCAAGGGAAAGATTGAACAATCTCTACCATGGTTTTGGATCAAGCTGTTTCCGGTCTTCGTTTTCACATCGACAGGTGCATTATTTGATGACGGCTTCTTATCACGGCTAAAAAATATCATCTGCTCCAGCAAGAAGCTGGTCGCGCCATTGTTTAATTTGATTGGGATGAACATCGAACTGCTGAGCAAGCTCGCCCAGCGTCTGCTCTCCGCGAGGGTTGCAAGCGCAACCTTCGACTTGAATACGGGTGTGTGATTACGGCGCGGCCGTCGTGTTATAATGGTTCTCCTGTTGATGGCAAATTATGTCAGTTACAGACCAAAAATCCACTTATCTCAAGTGTTCAGATTTCCCGAGCCACTTCTCTCAATTTATTTTGGTTGCACTGTTAATATTAGGATGAATAAAGAATTTTATAAATTGGTACTTTGTCTGAATGAATTCCATTGCAAGGAATATTACTCGGATTATAATTTTTCAGGACTAATCCACTTAGTTGAGTATAAACTAATCCACTTAGTTGAGTATAAACTAATCCACTTAGTTGAGTATAATATGATTAATGTGTCTGTGATTCTTCCATGCTACAATGAAGCAGAAAACATAATATCGATGATCGAAGTCGTAGATTCTGTTTTATCCGAATTAAAAGCCGAGATCATTATCGTTGATGATAATTCACCAGATGGGACATCGTCGATTGTCGAAGGCGCTTTGGCTCGTTATGAAAAGCTAAGATTGATAACTAGGAAATCCGACAAAGGACTTGTCCAAGCAATCAGCGAGGGCATACGCAAAAGTCGGGGGAAAATTTGCATTTGGATGGATGCCGATCTGTCGATGCCGGCAGGTAAAATTCTAGTATTATTGGACCGAATTGAGGATGGTGCTGATCTAGCTATTGGATCGCGGTATGTGGAAGGCGGAGGAATCAAGGGTGCAACGCCACATATTGGTAAAACAGGAATTTTTCATGTTTGGAAAAATCTTCTCAATACTGAAGATTCAATATTTGCCGTAACTATTTCAAAATATGGCAACCTTTTTGCGAGGTACGTTCTGGACGGCCGATATTACGATTATACCAGCGGATTTTATGCAATAAAAAAAGACGTAATCGAAGACGTTGGGTTGGAAGGCGAGTATTTAGACTATTGTATTAATCTTCTTTATAAAACTGCAATGAAGGGTTACCGTATTGATGAGATTCCGGTCAGCATCGTGCCTAGGATGCGGGGCAAATCAAAAACGTCAAACAATTTATTTGCCATGATTTCAATCGGTTTCGAATGTATTCTTTTAATTATAAAACTCAAATTGACTGTGCGGAAAAGAAAGTTTCAATCCAATGCTAAAATGTAGATTATGTGGTGGTCGTAATTTGTCTCAATTTTTAGATCTGGGTCACACACCACCAGCAGATGATTTTTTAGTAGAAAAACGACTTTCTGACTCAGAAATTCATTATCCACTTCAAGTTGTTCGATGTGATCAATGCAATTTCATCCAATTGAGTTATGTGGTTAAGCCGGAAATTCTGTATCAGAATGATTATCCGTATGAGGCCTCGATTACGAAAACAGGAGTTGCGCACTTCGACGAATTCGCCGGTGATATTGTCGAGAAATTCGGAATGGTTTCCGAGGACCTTGCGATTGATATAGGCAGCAACGTAGGCGTCCTGCTCGCCAGTTTAAAAAAAAGAAACGTCAGAATATTAGGTGTTGATCCAGCAGCAAACATTGCCGAGATTGCCAACAAAAACGGCATCGAAACGCTTCCGGAATTTTTCAGTGAACAACTGGCACAACAAATTTTGATGAAATATGGAAAAGCGAAAATAATAACTGGGAGCAATGTTTTCGCTCATATAGACGATCTTAAATCTCTAACCGCTGGTGTGAAAATATTGTTGGAAGATAGTGGTGTTTTTGTGATCGAAGCGCCATATTTTGTTCATCTTCTGCACAATTTGGAATATGACACTATATATCACGAGCATTTATCTTACATATCTGTCTCACCTCTTGTTTCTTTTTTTAAGAGTCAAGGAATGGATGTCTTTGATGTTCGACAACAAGATATCCATGGAGGGTCCATTAGAATATTCGTCGCAATATCGGGGCAACAGGAAATTACTTCTTCTGTTGATCGGCTTGTCGAATATGAAAAAAATGAGCGGATTTACTCACCTGAAGTTCTGAATGACTTCGCTTGCAAAGTCAGAAATCACAGAGACGAATTGGTTTGGCTCTTAAAATCTTTAAAACACAGTGGCAGTAAAATTGCGGGTGTGAGTGCTCCTGCAAAGGGTATGACGTTGTTAAATTACTGCAAAATTGGGACGGAAACGCTCGAGTTTTTAACGGAAAAATCGACATTGAAAATTGGGAAATTTTCTCCCGGTGGACATATTCCAATTCTACCCGATGAGGCATTGATTGAAAGGGATATTGACTATGCGCTCCTACTCGCTTGGAATTTCAAAGATGAAATAATGAATAATTTGTTTGAATTCAGAGCAAAAGGCGGCAAATTTATTGTACCGATCCCCCATCCGGTGGTTGTGAGATCAGAAGAATACCAACATAAAATTTAGCAGAAGGCGACTATACATGCATTTGAACACCCCTGAAATATCCTTTGAAGATGATAGAGGTATTATTAAGGACATTTTGATCCACGAACCGGTTGATGCGATCACTCTGATCCAATCAAAAAAAGGCGTCGTACGCGGCAACCATTTTCATAAAGACACAACCCAATGGGTATATGTACTTTCCGGGAAATTACAGTACTTAACTCAGAAAGAAAATGAACCGGTGATAGAACAATTGGTTAATTCGGGAGATTTAATCGTGGCGGAGCCAATGGAAAAACATGCACTTATCGCCACGGAAGACACAGAGTTTTTTGTGTTTACCAAAGGGCCAAGGGGAGGCGATTCGTATGAGGATGATACCTATCGCCTAGTTACCCCGTTGGAACCACCGGCAAAATAAAAAATTGGTTTCAAGATTGGTAACCTCATGAAATTTGTACCGGTAAATGAACCTTCGTTGGATGGCAACGAGCTTAAATATTTAACGGAATGCATAAGATCCGGTTGGATCTCATCCGAAGGGCCATTTGTTGAAAAATTTGAATTCGAATTTGCCAAGCGCGTTGGGCGAAAAAAGGGAATTTCTGTTTCCAACGGTACCGCGGCATTGGAATTATCGGTAGCTGCGTTGGGAATCGGGCCTGGCGATGAAGTGATCCTTCCATCCTTCACAATTATTTCCTGCGCAGCGGCGATTATTCGTTGTGGCGCCAAGCCGGTACTGGTCGATTGTGATCGGGAAACCTGGAATATGTCCGTCGATCAAGTGGCAAATAAAATTACGGATAGGACAAAAGCGGTCATGGCGGTTCATATATTTGGATTGCCTGTGGATATGGACTCTCTTCTTGCCCTTTGTGAAAAGCACGGCCTTTTATTGATCGAAGATTCGGCTGAATCCATTGGATTGGAATATGACGGTCGACCGTGTGGCGGATTTGGTGATATCAGCGCCTTTAGTTTCTATGCCAACAAGCATGTCACCATGGGAGAAGGTGGCTTTGTCGCGGTTGATGACGAAGCGCTTGCTGAAACATGTTTTTCCCTCAGGAACCTTTGTTTCAAAGACCCCCGTTTTATTCATGATCGTTTAGGTTGGAATATGCGCATTACAAACATTCAGGCGGCGATCGGATTGGCTCAACTTGAACGTCTTGATCAATTGATCAAAATAAAGAGACAAATGGGAAAACGCTATACTGATCTTTTATCCGGCGTCTCTGGATTACAACTACCACTAAGCGCGACAGATTCAGCCAAAAATGTTTATTGGGTATATGGCATTGTTTTGGACGAATCTGTTCAATTCGACGCTCAGGAAGCAATGCACCGACTTAAGGAGCGCAATATTGGGACGCGCCCATTTTTTTGGCCCATGCATGAGCAGCCGGTCTTTATAAAAGATGGATTGTTTGCCGGTGAAACATATTCAATATCGGAAAATATAGCGCGCCGTGGATTTTATTTACCTAGCGGTGTTACGTTGACCTACCATCAAATCGATTACGTCGCAGAGAGTCTAATTGAAATATTAGAGACCTGATACCAGTTACGCGGCACGTCTATTTGTTCCGATCAATTTCATGGCACCGTTTGCTTTTGCGGTTAATTCATAAATTGAATTAGTTTTGAGCAAACTTCTCCAAATATATTTCGGCCTGAAATAAAATTTTTGATAACCCCATTTCTGTAATTTTACAATTTCGGAATGAGGCAAATGTTCTTCCCAATGATCCACAACGAACCCTGGTTTAGGATCCATTGACCATTTCTGCCAGCGATCTTTCTTGGCTAAGCCTTTCGCCACAGCCTGATCGTAAATTGCCGTATTCGGATATAAAGTCAAAATCGAAATCTGGCCATAATCAGGATCTAAATTAATTAGAAATTTGATGTTGTCGACCACATCGTTGCGAGTTTTTTCCGTCGGTAAGCCGATCATATAATCGGCAACTGTAAGAATACTCAATTCCCGACACCATTTAAACGCATTGGCAACTTTGGTAGTAGTGGTGCCCTTTTTTAGTCCTTTTAGCCCCTCGTCTGATCCAGTCTCCACGCCGAACGCAATCATACGCAGTCCGACCGCCTTGGCCCGTCGTAAAGATTCAAAAGTAACAGCGTTAACCCGACCTCTGAAATCCCATATAAAATTCAATCCTCTACGTTCAATGGCATCGCAGAAATCTATTATTTTTTGTTCATTGATGTTAAACAGGTCATCATAAAATCGAAACTCGGAATAACCCATACCCATACATTCTTCCACTTCGTCAAGAACAGCGTCCTCCGATCTCTGGCGGTAACTTTTGATTGGCACGTCACAAAAGGTACATTGATAAGGACAGCCACGCGAACTCAGTATAGTGGCTAAATCAGCAGTCACACCTAGAACGTTTTGGTATTTGATATGGCGAATGTATTTTCGATTGGGAAACGGAATGGAATCAATTTCTTCGACGTAAGCGGAAGGTACGCTGACGCGAGCCAGAAATCTTTTGTCACGATGCGGTTTGTCTTTAAAAATTTCAATAGATTCGTCTGTGTAGACCCCAGTTATGTGGGTGAAATTTTCTCCATTTGCGATTGCCTTTACGAGTTCCGTAAAGGCAATTTCTCCTTCGCCAACTACGATTGAATCAAACTGCGGTAATTTTGCAGCCTCGTGAGGATACGCGATTGGATGATGGCCACCAAGACATATGTGAGCGTTGGGAACGATACCTCGAATAGTTTCTGCAGCTTTACATATATCGATCAGTGAAATGGTAAAACTCGTAATACCAACAATATCGGGGGAAATATCAGTGATGAAATTTGACAGATTTTTATGAGAAATCCGTTCACCGACGCAATCCAAGAAAAAGAATTCATGCCCTTCGGTGTGTTTTTCACAGTGACTTAAAACATAGAGTGCGCCCAGCGGGGGAAAGTCGCCAAAATCATCACCCTCTAGGAATTCTTCGCCATCTTCATTTGGGTTTTCGCTGACTGTATTTTCGGCCGGTGGATTTATAATGAGAATTTTCATGCGTTTTTCAAACCAAGGGAAATTAAAATGCAGGACTTACATATAACTTTCGACGCTACAAGTATAGTTTTAAAATATAGTCTTAAAACGTAACCAAAACACTACAAATTTTGAATTTTAGCAGGCTATATCGTCAACTTATTAAGATATTACGGTATTGGCGAGAAAATTAAAGCCATATTAAAGCCATATTATATATTTTATAATAATTATTGAAATAACGTTAATTTACTGAAATCTTTATTTTTGAACAAATATTATCTGGCGATCAGTATCAGATATTATCTGGCGATTAGTATCAGAAATTAATCCAACGAAATGCATTTATACCGCGAATAAATCAGCTTTCGAAAATGTGAAATATTAACGATCTAGATGTGAAAAAAACTGATGGATTATTATAACTATGGAACGCGATGAATATATAAAAATTGAGGAGGTAGGCGAAAAAATGTGGTGGTTTAGGGCGCTGCATTGTAACATGCTGAACGCTCTAAAACATTATATTCCAGATCAGAAAGGAAACCTATTAGACGATGGATGCGGTGCTGGTGGGTTTCTAAAGCGCTTCCAGGCGTCCTTCGCTTCTATGTCTGCTTTCGGAATCGACAAGGAATTTAACATTGCGAAGATAGCGCGCCGACGTAGCGGCGCCGAAGTCGTTGTCGGAACGGCAAATATATTGCCATTTAGTGATAATGTTTTTTCCGCCTGTGTTTCGGCGAATGTAATGTGCCACAAGGGCGCGGATCCAAGGGAATATGCCTCAGAGGCTTTTAGATGCCTTAAACCAGGAGGCATTCTGATTGTTAACGTGCCCGCTTACGATTGGTTATTTAGTGTTCACGATAGACGAGTCGACGGCGTCCGCCGCTATACTCGGACGTCCCTTGCCAGAACTTTGGAGGAAGTCGGGTTTCAAATCGAATATGCGACTTATTGGAATACATTTCTATTTGCCTTGATGGTTCTTCGGCGCAAGGTCTTTACATCAAACGACGGAGAAAGCGATTTAAAAATGATGCCTCCTTTAGTGGAGGCTGTTTTTAACGTGGTAATGAAATGTGAATGCGCTATCTTATCCTTAGGTATGCGCAAGGGGTTGGTTTTTCTGCCGTTTGGCGGTTCCGTTCTTGTCGTTGTTAAACGTCCCAAGTAGCATGCGAGAGCTATCCAATGGATCCAGCTACGTCTCTGGTGAACTGACCGACGTGCTGGACCGCATCGCCGACCATAAGATCAACAAGGTCGATGAGCTATTGCCGTGGAATTGGGCAACGCCATGAGTGATGAAATCTCACAAAAGCTGTAGGCGTTTTGAACTGAAATTATTAATCGTGTGATTGATCGGACGGTTACATCGGGAGCAAGATACGCCCTGAAGGTATCGTCTATACGGATAGCTTTAGGGCTTATGATACCCTCGATGTCTTAGACTTCCATCATGTCCGCATTAATCATTCCAATTTGTTTGCCGAAGACCGGAACCACATCAATGGAATCGAGAATTTTTGGAACCAGGCCAAACGCCATTTGCGGCGCTACAATGGTATCACAAAGCACCATTTCCATTTCTATCTCAAGGAATGCGAATGGTGCTTCAATTACCGGCCAACCGCAAATCTGTTGATGGTTTTACTACAATGGGCCAAACTGTGAATACTTCGAGCTTATCTATGTCAGCCCCTTATTTTTTGCTAGACAATCAACACCAAGGCCGGAGCTGGGAGGCCTAACTTGGAAGAAATTTCACGGCAGATGAAGTTCATTGGCCTTATTTTTCACCGGCTTGTCACCATGATACAAAACGTAAAGGCTGTATAAGCGTTGCAACATTTTTTCCGATTTTTTATTGTCCATTTTAATTACGATAGGAACGCCAACGCCACGACCATGATAGAGCGCCTCTATTAAAATTTGTGGCGAGTAAATGATTGATGTCTGCATGGTAATGACTAAAGCAAATAACACTAATGTGGCAACCGTACGCCGGCTAAATTTGGACCATTTTTCATCATCCGTAAAAATTGCCGTGATCAGATCAAGTTTATTGTTCAGAAAGTCCAGGAATGGGTGCTCATTTGCCATTTTCGGTTCCCGCTTGAATGAAGTCCCATACACCGCTTTGTTTGGGTGAAACATCGGCGGCAGATAATCGGTGTCCGAGCATCAATGCCCGGACGCCAAGCTTTCCAGACGCGCCATCGTTGGGTAATTTCTTCAACGCTGCGGATTGGGGAATGGATTTCAGATTCTTATAGTACGTGCCTTTACTTAGGTTTGCAGGTTCGCCAAATTTATACCCCAGGACCACCTTATCGATGTTATCAATTCCGTGAATATTGATGCCGACGATAAGCGCAGTGCCGGATACGGCGAAGATTGCCGATCGCCATAACCAAGCCCCCCTCATAGAGGCAACCAGAATTAACGCCATTGCCGCTATCAAGCCGATGGAAGCCGGGTTATAGAGTTGATAAGTAATGCCGTGCTGGCTGTTGCGGACCACGATCCAACCAGCCAGCATAATTAGAAGATACAACTCCAGTCCGCGGCGTGCCATTTTGTCACCGGCTATGACGCCCATGCTGATTAAACGTCTAATCGCCGCAAAACCTAAATAATAGTATTTTAACAGCGCCAAAATGGCAGCAACCGCTACACCGGCGGTCATAAAGTAAAGCTCTGGAAATTGACCGATGATGCGGTCAAATCGCAGGATTTGACGGTAATCAAACGATGGTTTAGGTGAAAACGGATTGACCAAACTGAAACTGACATCAATGAGTTCGAAGTTTCCGTAAGGTTTTGGCACGAGAGAGATGGCGACAAGGTTTGCTAATACAACGAGTATCATGGCGATAGACAAAGGAGACGTCCTCATTTTCGCCGAAACCAAAAGAATGTACCCCACTAAACTAGCCCCCGCATAGAACAGGGATGTCCGCATCAATATCAATGCCAGGGCTAAAATGAGAAATGTCATTGCGTCGCTACGGCGATCTAAAGTCAATAAAAACAATTCGGCGACGACCAGAGCGTAAACATAGGTAGATGTGTGAATAAGGGTTTTAAGCTCACTTCGGATAAGAAAAATAGAGCAGATCACCACGAGAATAAAGACGACATCAGAAGAGCCCGAACGTCGCCATAAAAGAAACAACACCCGCGCCAGAAATACTGACATCAGTAGATAACGCGCCTCAACGGCGTGAACTAACGTAACCTCGGGCAGGAGTCCGGCCAAAACGGCGAGCGCCATGGTTGGCGCAAGCTGATGTGCTGACATTAAGGCGGGATAGTAAGTTGGCACCCGAATTCCACCGGTATAATCCGCCAAGAATATTTCGACCAAAGGCCCAAAATATATAGCGTCATCCACCATAAATTTATAATCGCCGTAGTGGATAGGAAGCATGACAACAAACGTAAATACCGTTGCGGCAATGGCCTGCATATAGGTTCGGGCCGACATCTCCCGGAACAAGCCGGTAGCAAATTGTCCCAATGTTTTGCTGCTTCTGGAAAATGCGGCATAGGCATGAATGATGAGGACGGCCCATCCGATGCCAATGCCTACTCTAAAAAGCGGCGCAACCACCAACGGTAGGAACCAAACCAATAATGATGCTAAACAGGCCTGGAGAATTATTCCAACAAGCAGGGGGCGGCCGAAACCCTTGGTACCGGTTAATAGTCCCAGGCCCGCGCATCCCATAGCGGCAACGCCAACTAGAAAATAGTCAAGTATTGTCATTAGTTATCTAGCACAAAACCCGTGGTCCCGATAACTTTAGCATGATATTTCCATGCTAAAGTCTGTTAAATTTCTATCACTTCAAGCAGCCTGAATACCTCTCGGAAAATTATTTGGCTGCTTTTCCTACAGGTAGGTTAATGTGTATCACCAAAATCACCAAAGTTCTAATTTAGACATTTATTAATTTGGTTGTAACTCGGGGTCCAGCGTCCCATGAACTGGCGGCTGTCCGTCTTGATATCTGATGTAAACTTCGTATAGCAGGCGAAGATAAATTTCGCGTTTTTGAGGAGACGCGCCCGACATTACCTTCACCCCAACTGATCGTCCATTATTAAGCGCAAGTATGAGATAAAACGGATAATAAACAAGCAGGGTTTGATATAAAAAAGCCAGCCCGGCGACCCCTGAGAATACAAACAACCATAAACGCACCTTTCTCCATTTTTCTTCTATTCCCACATAGATGTTTAACCATTTTTCCTGCGCACTGCAGAATATCCCAATCCGTTTGGTCATTGGCATTTTTACCTCCATTTTTTTATAGGGCTTGACCCAATTGTCAAATGCGCCGCTTTTATTTTTGCTTGCTTCATTGGCGTATAACCGCTCACCAAGCATCACCATCCGAATGCCAATTGCTCCCACCGGATCTTTTCCCACCTGTGATTTTTTTGCTTCCTCCGGCGTCATGTTTTTTACTACAGGAGAATTGTTGGCAATATACTCAAGCATCTCCGAGTGTTGGAGTAAACTTATAAGGAACTTGGAAGATTTTTAAATGTAAGAATTAGGGGTGTTCTTCAGTGACCATCATAAGCGTAAGGTGTGGTTTCCTCATCCGGTTTATTGCTAAAATGTATAACGCTATTTGGTGCCGTTAATTTGTTAATTATTTTCATCTAAATGGCTGAGAAACTGTCTAAAAAATAAAATACTAAAGTCAAAATTCCAATAAATACGGATATGTATCCGTCAATGTTAAAAAGATATACAAATGTTATTGACGTATAACGTCAAGATCAACTCAAGGTCGAGGTGAATAGATATGCCTGATAGATTAAAAGACAAAGTCGCAATTGTGACAGGTGCTGGTTCCATTGGTGTGGGTTGGGGGAACGGTAAAGCTGTTGCTACTCTGTTTGCGCGCGAAGGTGCCAAGGTCTTATGCGCAGATATAAATTTAAAATCCGCGAATGAAACGTCTAATCTTATAAAAGACGAAGGCGGTGATGCGAGAGTATTTGAGGTAGACGTTTCAGATGGTGAGCAGGTTTTAGGTATGGTGGAAACAGCAATGAAAACCTACGGGCACATTGATATACTGCATAATAACGTAGGAATTGCCGAGATTGGGGGTCCTGTTGACGCCTCAGAGGAAAGTTGGGATCGGGTGCATGATGTTAACCTTAAGAGCGCATTTCTCACCTGCAAACATGTTATACCCGTCATGCAGGATCAAGGTGAGGGATCAATAATCAATGTATCATCTATCTCAGGCGAACGATGGTTGGGCGTACCTTACATTTCTTATTCCACGACGAAAGCAGCTTTGACGCAGATGACACGAGTAATTGCTCGGCAGTACGCACCAGAAAATATCAGATGCAACGCGATCCTGCCTGGCTTAATGCAAACGCCGATGGTGGCTCACTCATTACAAGGCGCATATGGGGATAAAGACATCGAAGATCTTTGGGCGAAAAGAGAAGCACAGGTTCCCTTGAATAGGGTTGGTGACGCATGGGATGTAGCCTATGCGGCTCTTTATTTGGGGTCTGATGAGGCCCGTTACGTGACTGGTTCGGCGCTTGTGGTAGATGGCGGCATTACTCTAGGGATTGGATAAGGAAAAAGTGTATATAGTTATGACTTGGTTTAAACTCCTACCGGTTGAGCTGCTTGTGATCGTCCAGACTTAAAAAGAATTAGCAACATTATACCAACGTTAAGCAAGTTCCACGCTATACCGTGTATGAATGCGAATTGATAAGAGCCAGTAATGTCGTAGATCCAGCCAGAAGACCACCCCCCGAATGCCATCCCAGTAATGGTCATCATAATGAGAATGCCAACTTTTTCGGCGGCTACTCGCGCGGGTAAATATTCTCGAACGATAATTGCATAACTTGGTACGATACCACCCTGGGCAAGACCAAACATTAATGAAATTATATAAAGAGACATAAGGCCGTCAAAAGGCAAATAGAAGACTAACACAATGCCCTGTAGCATCGATCCGATCAACAGAGTCCTTACCCCTCCGATATAGTCTGCAATGAAACCCGAAACAATTCGGGTGACAGCGCCACCGGTAAGCATTAGTGACAGCATTTCCGCACCGCGTGCCAAGCCGTATCCCAGATCTCCACAATAGGCGACGATATGGACCTGCGGCATCGACATAGCCACGCAACAGGCTATCCCGGCTATAGAAAGCAGAATGATAAGCGAACGTGGCGAAAGATCGATCGTTTGTCTGCGGTTATTCTCATTTCCGCTTTTAGACAGTTCAGTAGAATTTGTAAGTGGATCTTCTTTCGGTGGTACTCGCCGCAGCATTAGTCCGAGAGGAACCATAGTCAAAATGATTACAATAGCCACAACAACGTAAGTTGTACGCCAACCATATCCCTCCATCAGAAAATTCATGACGAGGGGCCATATCATTCCACCGAAATAATTACCGCATGCACACAAGGCGACAGCGACACCTCGGCGTTGGCGAAACCAATGTGAAACATCAGCGATCAATGGTCCAAAACTTGCTGCAGTGCCAATGCCTACAAACACACCCTGAAGCACACCCAATATCCAAATATTTTCTGCTGCCG
>Ga0315339_1001899_pt1 | contig 16912 bp, 16 predicted proteins | sample ASW17metaG_FD_204514 | JGI IMG/M metagenome (GOLD analysis project Ga0315339, IMG submission 204514) | Ammonia-oxidizing marine archaeal communities from Pacific Ocean, United States - ASW #17 | ecosystem: Environmental > Aquatic > Marine > Oceanic | place: USA: California | collected 2016-12-05
CATCATTGGCTTATACCTCGATCCGCCGCGACACGCCGCCGTGTTCTGCGTGGACGAAAAGACCGCCATTCAGGCGCTGGACCGTCGCGACCGCGTACTGCCGCTTTCGCCCGGCCGCGCCGAGCGTGGAATCACGGTCAGCCACGAGACGATCCGGCAGTGGGATCTCAAGTTCGGCCGCTCCTACGCCCAATCCCTGCGCCGCCGCCAGGGACGACCGGGCGATAACTGGTTTCTCGACGAAGTCTTCGTCAGCATCAACGGCGAGCGTCATTACCTGTGGCGGGCGGTTGATCAAGACGGCGATGTGCTCGACATCTTGGTGCAGAAACGCCGCGACAAACTGGCGGCCAAGCGCTTTTTCATGAAGCTTTTGAAGGGTTTACGCTATGCGCCACGCGTGATCGTGACCGACAAGTTGGGAAGCCACGGGGCCCCTCGTAGGGAACTGTTGCCGAGCGTGACCCACGTGCAGAATCGCTGGCAGAACAACCGCGCCGAGGTCTCGCACCAGCCGACCCGACAGCGGAAGCGGCAGATGAGACGGTTCAAGTCCATGCGCCACACCCAGCGATTCCTATCGAGCCACGGAGTGATCAGCAACTTATTCCGGCTGTGCCGTCACGGCGTGAAAGCGGCGCACTATCGCATCCTGCGAGGCAGGGCGTTTGACGAGTGGCGACAGGTGACGTGTGCCCGAAACGTGTGCTGAGAATGACGCTTCCTCGCCCGTTGTCGCGCGACCTTTCCGTCGTCGGATTGACAAGTTGACAATACCCTCGTGAGCCACTCAAAACCCCTGGTGATTTGGGCTGTTGCGTCCTAGTGCCCTTTCGTGCAACATTTGTCTTACACTTTGAGATTCACAAAGGCCACGAAGGGGTGTTGACTATAGATGCACTCCCACGACAGAACCATATCCTGTAGGATGACCGGAAGAAATCAATCAAAATTGAGAGGGTCGTTGCTCGGCGACGTTGTCAGCTGGATCACGACCGAGGACCCCATAATCCGCCAGCTCGAGGATCAAGGTTCTGGCAATTAACCCGGCGAACGACCTTGCTTAGCGCAACCTTCTACTACATGGCGGCCGCCAGCATCGCGAGCGCACTTCTGGCCGTGACGCGGAAGAGTCCCGTCCACAGCATGCTCTGGGTGCTGGCGCTCTTTCTACACGTGGCGGGCATCTTCCTACTGCTGGCGGCGGAGTTCTTGGCCGCGGTGCAGGTGATCGTGTACGCAGGAGCCATTTTGATTTTCTACCTCTTTGTCGTGATGCTGCTCGACCTGCCGGACGAGGAGGTTCGGCCGCGGTTCGGCAACCATTGGCCGCTCGCCGCCGCCGTGGGGCTCGCCTTCGCGGTTCTGGCCTGGGTCGCGAGAATCGAGACGCCCGGTCCCGAGCGCATGGCATCGGCAGGTGTGCCTCTGGGGAGCCTTTCCGAAGTAGGCAAGGTGCTCTTCGGTCCCTTTGCGTTGCCTTTCGAAATCGTCTCCCTGGTGCTGTTGGCCGCCATCGTCGGGGCCGTTGTCCTCGCCAGGAGGAGGCCCGCGCAGTCATGATCGTGCCCGTCAGTACGATTTTGGGATTGAGCGCTGTCCTGTTTGGGATTGGAGTATTCGGCTTCCTAGCCCGGCGCAACATCATCCTGATGCTCGTATCCGTTGAGGTCATGCTCAATGCTGTCAACGTCAGTCTAGTCGGTTTCAGCCATCACCTCGGGGACGTGCGTGGTCAGGTCCTGGCTCTGTTCGTGATCGCCGTGGCAGCCGCGGAGGCAGGGGTCGGTCTGGGGCTCGTGATCGCCTTAAACCGGAACAAGCCTGGGGCAGCCGTAGCGGACTTGACCGAACTCAAATGGTGATGTTTTCGCTTATCCCGCTGCTCGCGGTGTCTGTTCCCGCCTTGGGCGCAGTCCTGATTGCGTGTACCGGCGAGCGCCGCGCCAATCTGAGGGAATTCTGGTCCGTTGCGGCCGGTGTGGTGTTGTTCGTTCTGGTGGCCTCGATGGTCCCGGATGTTCTGGCCGGCCGCTCGCCGGAGTGCGTGCTGTTCCGGCTCCTCCCTGGCATCGACCTGGCTTTTCGGGTGGATGCCTTCGGCCTCCTCTTTGCCTCGGGGGCCTCGCTGCTGTGGATCTTGACCTCGTTTTACTCGATCGGCTACATGCGTTCGCTGAAAGAGCACGCGCAAACCCGCTACTTTGCCTGTTTCGCTCTGGCCCTTTCCGCCACCATTGGGGTGGCCTTCTCCGCCAACCTCTTCACGCTGTTTCTGTTCTATGAAGCCTTGACCCTGGTCACATACCCTCTCGTGGGTCACAACGAGACGGCCGAGGCGAGGGCAGGCGCGCGCAAGTACGTGATCTATCTACTGGGCGCCGCCAAGGTGTTCCTGGTGGCCGCTATCATCCTGACCTACAACGTTGCGGGAACGCTGGAGTTTCGCGATGGCGGGATACTGCCGGGCACGCAGCTCACCGAGCAGCCCACGCTGCTGTTCATGATCTTCGCCCTGTTCCTGTTTGGATTCGCTAAGAACGCTGTCATGCCGCTGCACAGTTGGCTACCGGCCGCCATGGTCGCTCCCACCCCTGTGAGCGCACTGCTGCACGCGGTGGCGGTGGTCAAGACCGGGGTCTTTTCCACTCTTCGGGTGTTTCTTTTCGTTTTCGGTCCTCATGCTATGCGCGAACTCGGCGCCGACCAACTGGCCTTGGGAGCCGCGTCGGTGACGATTCTGGTCGGATCGCTGCTGGCGCTCGGGCAGGATAACCTCAAAGCTAGACTGGCCTTCTCCACCGTGAGCCAGCTCTCCTACATCATTCTGGGGGCGGCACTGTTGAACGCCAGCGGGGTGATGGGCGGAATCGCTCACATCACCAACCACGCTGTTTCGAAGATCACGCTCTTCCTATGCGCCGGCTCGATTTATGTATCCGCGCATAAGACCGAAATCAGCCAGTTGTCGGGCTTGGCCAAGCGCATGCCATGGACCATGGCCGCGTTTTCGCTTGCCTCGCTGAGCATCGTGGGCATTCCCCTTACCAGCGGGTTCGTCTCTAAGTGGCACCTAGCCCTCGGCACAGTGGACGGCGACGGCCGTTTTGCGTTGTTAGGGGTGCTCTTGGTCAGCTCGCTCCTTAGCGCGGCCTACCTCGGCCCGATTGTGTACAAGGCCTACTTCGAAGAGGAGTCGCCAACGAACGAAGAAGTCCGCGAGGTACCCTGGATGGTCGCGCCGTTGACGATCAGTGCTGCCGCAAGCCTGTTGCTGGGCCTCTATTCCGGTCCTGTCCTGGAACTGGCAGGGAGGGTAATGCCGTGAACTTTTTGGAGAAGCATCTGGAAGATCCCGCCCGCGTGGCCCGGATCAAACGATGGTCTTATGTCGTCTTGGCCGTGGTAGCTCTGGCCGAAATCGTCCTGCCCCGTATCTTCCAAGGTGGTCACCACCATTTCTCGTTCGAGAGCCTTCCCGCGTGGGGTTCGATCTATGGGTTGATCTCCTGTGTCGTGATCATAGTCGGATCAAAGCTTATCGGAAAGGTGTGGCTCATGCGCCGCGAGGACCACTATGACTCTTGAGTGGGTGCATCCGGGGCTCCTGCTCATCCTGGGCGCCTGGGTCCTGCCGTTCCTTAGAGGCCAGGTCAAGCGCGCGGTGATGCTGATTCTGCCCGCTGCAGCCTTAGCCGCCTGCCTGTGCATGTCGCCTGGCAGTTATGGCGAGGTAAGTTTCCTAGGGCACGACTTAGTATTAGGCCGAGTGGACAGCTTGAGCCTGGTCTTTTCCTATGTCTTCTCAATCATGGCCTTCCTGGGCATGGTCTACGCGCTCCATGTCGACGACGATTATCAGCACGTAACTGCTCTGACGTATGCGGGGGGCGCGCTGGGGGTGACGTTTGCCGGGGACTTCCTCTCGCTTTACATCTTTTGGGAGCTGATGGCGGTTTCATCCGCGCTTTTGGTATGGTGGCGCCGCGAAGCATCGGCCGTTGCGGCCGGGTTCCGCTACTTTCTCGTCCACGTAGTCGGAGGGCTCTTCCTTCTGGCGGGAATCGTGCTCCACTGGTCCCAAACCGGGTCGCTCGCCTTTGGCGATATGGGAGTCTTTTCCGGCGGCATGGCTTGGGCCCTGATCCTCGTTGCCTTTCTCCTCAACGCGGCTGTTCCGCCACTGGGGGCCTGGCTTCCGGACGCCTACCCCGAGGCCACTGTCACGGGCGCGGTTTTTATGACCGCCTTCACGACTAAGTCCGCAGTCTACGTCCTGATCCGCGGCTTTGCCGGGACAGAACTCCTCGTGTGGCTGGGAGCGGCGATGGCGGTCTACGGCGTGGTCTACGCAGTGCTGGAAAACGACGCCCGCCGGCTGTTGGCGTACCACATCATCAGCCAGGTCGGCTATATGGTGTGCGGGGTGGGAATCGGGACCGCACTGGCTATCAATGGGGCGAGCGCCCATGCTTTTGCTCACATCCTCTACAAGGCGCTGCTGTTCATGGGCGCCGGCGCCGTTCTGCAGATGACCGGGCTGCGAAAGCTTAGTGAGATGGGCGGGCTCTACAAGACCATGCCGGTCACGCTCGGGCTCTACATGATCGGCGCGTTTGCGATCTCGGCCGTGCCGCTGTTTAGCGGCTTCGTGAGCAAGTCCATGGTGGTCTCCGCCGCTGGCGAGGAACACCTGACGCTGGTCTTTCTCCTGCTGACTTTGGCCTCAGCCGGAACTTTCCTGCACACCGGCCTCAAGCTTCCCTACTATATGTTCTTCGGCAAGGATTCCGGCGTGCGCGCCCAGGAGCCACCCAAGAACATGCTCGTGGCCATGGGCCTGGCGGCGGCGGCGTGTGTTTTGATTGGGGTCTTCCCCGCGCTCCTTTACGAGCATCTTCCAAACACCGTCGCCTACGTCCCCTATACATTGGAACACGTCACAAGCACGCTCGGGATGTTGGGCTTCACCGCGTTAGGTTTCTTTATGCTGCTCAAGCACCTCGACCCGGAACCCACGATCAGCATCGACACGGATTGGTTCTACCGCCGAGGCTCGGCCGGCTTCTTGGCCTTGGTGCGGAGTCCTTTGTCGCGCCTCGAATACGGCTTTGTCGGAGAGATCTACGAGTTTGTGATCCGCCGGCCGGTGCTGGGCGCGGCGGATCTGTTGCGCAGATTCGAGAGCCTTGTAGTCGACTCCGCATTCGTGGGCGTTGGACGCTCGACCCTGAACTTCAGCCAAGTCCTGAAGACAACATCGGACGGTCACGCCCAGCACTATGGCCTGATCATGGCCGTTGGTATCGTGCTGCTCCTGGCTCTGGCAATGCTTGCCCTATGACTGGCTACCCGGTCCTGACCGCTACAACGTTCCTGCCGCTTGCGGGAGCGGTTTTGATCGTGCTCATTGGCAGCGAGCGACTTGCGCGCTCGATCGCACTGGCCACGACCCTGGCGACTCTGGCTGTCTCGGCTCCGCTCTATTGGTACTTCAACAAGGGCTCAAGCGCTTTGCAATTCGTCGAGCTACGAGAGTGGATTCCATCGTGGAACATCGCCTACAGCATGGGGGTAGATGGTATCAGCCTCCCGTTCATCTTCCTCGCCGCACTGCTGAGCGTCCTGTGCGTCGGCGCCTCGTGGACCGCGATTCAGACGAGGGTGCGGGAGTTCTACGCCGCGCTCCTAGTCGCGGAGACGGCGATGATCGGGCTTTTCGCCACATCGAACCTCTTTCTGTTCTTTGTGTTCTGGGAGCTTATGGTCATTCCCATGTTCCTGATCATCGGCGTCTGGGGCGGCCCGGGGCGAGTCTATTCCTCGGTCAAGTTTCTGCTGTTCACGCTGGCCGGCAGCGTTTTAATGCTTGTGGGCATGATCGCGGTCTACCAGGCCTTTGGCACGCTGGACTTCAAAGCGCTCGCGGGGGAGACGATTGAACCTGTATTTCAGGCCTGGCTCTTCGTGGCCTTTTTGGCCGCCTTTGCGGTCAAGGTACCCATGTTTCCGGTGCACACCTGGCTCCCGGATGCCCACACCGAGGCTCCCACGGCGGGGAGTGTGATCCTGGCCGGGGTCCTGCTCAAAATGGGCGCCTACGGTTTTCTGCGGATCTCGCTTCCCATACTTCCCGACGCGGTGCAGCTCTTCCTCATGCCCATGCTCGTGGTCTCCGTCGTCGCGATCGTCTACGGCGCCTACGTGACCCTGGTCCAAAAAGACATCAAACGCCTCATCGCCTTCTCGAGCGTTAGCCATATGGGCTTCGTCACGCTGGGCATCTTCACGCTCAACCGGAGCGGTGTCGAGGGCGCGATCCTCCAGATGATCAACCACGGGATCGTCTCCGCAGCGTTGTTCCTGTGTGTCGGTATGATCTACGAGCGCACTCACACGAGAGAGATCAAGGACTATGGGGGCGTCGCCAAAATCGCGCCGGTCTACTCCACCCTGCTGGCGCTGTTTTGTCTGGCGGCGGCGGGATTCCCGGGTTTGAATTCATTCGTAGGGGAATTTCTCATCATCGGCGGCGCCTTCAAGACCCAGGCTTGGCTTGGGGCCGCGGCCGTCTGGGGAGTCGCTTTAGGAACGACCTACATGGTTTGGCTCTTCTACCGCGTGGCCATGGGCGAGATCAACCCGGGGCTCGAGGGGCTGAAGCTCGAGCTCAACCTCCGCGAGGTGGCGACGCTGGCCCCACTCGCCTTACTCGCCGTGTGTCTCGGTCTCTATCCTGAGAGCGTCCTTTCTTATCTTCGCGCCCCCGTGGCCGAGCTTCTGGCATCCGGAGTAGCGCCATGAAGGGAGCCGCGACCCTAGCTGACTTGGCCCTGCTTGTCCCCGAACTGATTCTGGTCGGCATGGCCCTGGCGCTCATTCTGACAGCGCGGCGGATTCAGAAAACGCCCGTAGCCGCTGTCGGGACCGTCCTCGCCGCGTTGGCCGCCGCTGTGGCTGCGGGTTGGACCTTGTCCGAGGACGCCCAGACGGGGTTTAGTGGCATGATCACCGTCGACGAGTACTCGCAATTCTTCAAGGTGCTCATCGCCGCCACTCTGGCTCTTGCCGCGCTCCTGGCCGTGAGGAGCATCGACAGGGAGCGGATTCCGCGCGCCGAATACCATGCCTTGCTCCTTTTGGCCTCGACGGGAATGATGCTCGCGGTTTCAGCCCTTGATCTGCTGACGCTCTACTTGGGCTTGGAGCTGATGACGCTGTGCTCCTACATCCTGGTCGGGATCAGGGTGGAAAGGCCGACGTCCAACGAGGCTGCCATCAAGTATTTCCTCCTTGCTTCTTTTGCCTCGGCCCTGCTTCTCTACGGGATCAGCCTGACGTACGGAGTCACAGGCGCGACGGACTTCGCGGGTATTGCCTCGGCTCTTGGCGAGCAGGGTTCGAACCAGCTGCTGTCGGTGGCCATCGGACTGGTAACGGTGGGAATTGCCTTCAAAATCGCGGCGGTACCGCTTCATGCCTGGGCGCCGGACGCCTACCAGGGCGCGAGCGCTCCGGTTGCGGCCTTTCTGGCTGCCGGCTCGAAGGCGGCCGGTCTGGCCGCCCTGGGACGGGTCGGCCTGGTCGCGTTCGGCTCTGAAGCTGACGTTCTGTCCGCAGTTCTGCTGGGGCTTGCGGCTCTGTCGATTCTTGTGGGAAGCGTCGTCGCTTTGTCCCAGACCGACATGAAACGGTTGCTGGCCTACTCTTCCATCGCGCATGCGGGCTATGCGCTTCTGGGCCTCATCGCCGGCACTCCCGAAGGGGCCTCGGCGACAATGACCTACGCCTTCTTCTATGTGTTCATGACTCTCGGGGCCTTTGGCGTGGTCATCGCTCTGGGCGAGCGAGGCGAGACCCTGGACGGCTATCAAGGCCTAGCGGCACAGCGGCCTGGAACAGCTGCTATCCTGCTGCTGTTCCTGTTGTCTCTGACCGGCATCCCTCCCACAGCCGGGTTCGTAGCGAAGTTCGTCGTGATTCTAAGCGCAGTGCGCGCGGGCCATATGGCGCTAGCGGTCCTAGCCGTGGCCTGCAGTGTGATCTCCGCGTTCATCTATATGCGGGTAGCCGTCTTTATGTACATGAGGGAGCCGCGGGATCCAGCGCCGCCGCGCTTCCCGATGGCGGTGTCGGCGGCACTTGGCGTGGCCGCGCTGGTCACTTTGATCGGCGGAATCTCGCCCGGAAGCCTCACGCTGTGGGCTGTGTCGCCGTGATGGAGAGTATGATATACAGTAGCGCTCCACGTAGGACCCAACGCCCTAGAGAGGTTGCCGACCTGTGAACGAATATACCGGAATTGTCGTCACTTTCGTCCTGGCCGGCGGGATCGCAGCCGCCATGGTGGTCCTGGGCTCTACGCTGGGGAAAAAGAAGCCCACGCCCGAAAAGCTGGCGCCGTTCGAATGCGGGAAGGACCCCTTCTCGCTCCCCATGGGAAGGCTGGCGATCAAATTCTATCTGACAGCGATCCTATTCATTCTCTTCGACGTCGAGCTTGTTTTCCTGTACCCATGGGCCGTGATCTACCGCACCCTGGGGTTCTTAGGCTTGGTCGAGATGGGCGCCTTTCTTGGGATCTTGATGGTCGGTTACGTATACGCGTGGGACAATGGTGCTCTTGATTGGAAGTGACTATGCCCGGAAACGATATGCAGAACGAACAACCATCGTATTTCACGAGCCGCCTCGATAAGGCGATTGGTTGGGCCAGGAAATACTCAATCTTTCAATACCCGTTCGTGACTGCGTGCTGCGGGATGGAGTACATGGCAACAGCCTGCTCTCATTACGACGTAGACCGCTTCGGAGCGGGCCTTCCCAGGTTTTCTCCGCGTCAAGCCGACGTACTTTTCGTCGTCGGCACGATCAGTCACAAGATGGCGCCGGTGTTGAAACGCATCCATGACCAGATGGCCGAACCAAACTGGGTGGTCGCCTTCGGAGTCTGCACATGCACGGGCGGGTTCTATGACAACTACGCGACTGTGATGGGTATCGACACGATTATGCCGGTGGATGTTTACATACCGGGATGCCCACCGCGACCGGAGATGGTGCTTGACGGCCTGATGAAGCTCCAGGACAAAATCCAGGACCAGCACACAACCGGCAACCGACCCGCGCCCGAAGCTCGCCCGGACACCCTCTGAAGCATGAAGACCTCCCTTTTGATCGAGTCTGTCACGGACCGTTTCCCCGACGTAGTGTTGGCTTCCCACACCTACCGGGGCGACGCCACCGTGGTTCTCGGGCGCAAATCGCTGCTCAAGGTGGCACAGTTTCTCAAGGAGGACCCGGCCTTCGAAATGAACTTCCTGATGGACTTGACCGCGGTTGACTACTCCGCTTTCGGGAAGCGGGCCACTCCGGCTTTCTTCGCTTCCTCCGGAGTGGCGGTGAAACCATCTCCGCAGATTCCGGATGAGGACCCCTGGCCCGGCCCCCCGGCAGAGTCGCGCTTCGCGGTCGTGTATCACTTCTTCTCCACGGCCCACAAACACCGGCTGAGGCTGGTGGTTCCCGTGGAGGAGGGGGATGCCGAAGTTGATTCCCTGATTCCGTTGTGGCCCGGAGCCAATTGGCTCGAGCGAGAGGTCTGGGACATGTTCGGGATCAACTTTACGGGGCATCCGGACTTGAAGCGCATTCTCATGTACCAGGAGTTTGAGGGTCACCCGCTGCGCAAGGACTATCCCGTCAACAGACGACAGCCCTTGATCGGGCCGGTCAACTAGCATGCCCATGGAGACGACCCAAACACCTCAAAGCGACCCGGCGGAACTAGAGAGCCGGGACATGATGCTCAACATCGGCCCTGCGCACCCGGCCATGCACGGAATCGTCCGGATCGTGACCAAGCTCGAAGGGGAGCAGATCCAAGAGGCCGAAGTGGAGATCGGCTACCTCCATCGCGGCTTTGAGAAGATGGCGGAAACGGTGGACTACAACGGTGTCATCCCTTACACCGACCGGCTCAATTACGTTTCCCCGCTCATCAACAATATGGGCTACTGCATGGCCGTGGAGAAGCTCCTTGGGATCTCGGTTCCGGAGCGCTGCCACTACATACGGGTCATCGTCTCGGAGCTTTCCCGGATCTCGGACCACCTCACCTGCGTGGGGGCGAGCGCCATGGAGTTGGGGGCCTTTACCGTCTTTCTCTACATGATCAAGGCCCGCGAGTATCTGTGGGAACTCGTGGAAAAGGTAACCGGGGCACGCCTGACAGTGAGCTACTGCCGTGTCGGCGGGGTGAAGGGCGACCTCCCCCAAGATTTCGCCGAACCCTGCGCGAAAGCCTTTGAGGAGACGCGCAAGGTCCTCAAGGAAGCGGATGGGCTGCTCACCCGCAACCGGCTCTTCGCGGACCGCATGATCGGAACGGGAGTGATCTCCGCCGAAGACGCCATCTCCTACGGAATCACGGGGCCGTTTCTCCGCGGCAGCGGCTCGGATTATGACGTGCGCAAGGACTGCCCCTATGCCGTCTACGATCGGCTGCCCTTCGACGTACCGGTCGGCACCCACGGGGACAACATGGATCGCTATCTCGTGCGCATGGAAGAGATGGAACAGTCCATGCGCATCGTTGAAAGGGCGCTGGCCGACATGCCGCCCGGCCCGGTCCTGGTCAACCCTGAGACGGGGCGGCCCATCCCGGCGGCTGAGATGGTAGACCAGGCGAAAATGGGAAACATCGTATCCATTTCAGGCACTAGCGCTGTGGCTTGTCCAACTCTTGAGGGTGCGAATCATACCCAGCATCCTTCCATCGCGACAGACGAAAAGCGGGTCTTCCTCCCTCCCAAGGAGGATACCTACGGCAACATCGAAGGCCTTATGCAGCAATTCAAACTCGTCATGTTCGACCACGGAGTGCGGCCACCCACGGGCGAGGTCTACTTTCCGGTGGAAGGGGCCAACGGAGAACTCGGGTTCTACCTGGTGAGTGACGGAGCCAGTGGCGCGTACCGCTTGCGAGTTCGTCCGCCGTGCTTCGCCATCATGTCCGCCCTGCCTAAGCTCCTCACCGGGGGTATGATCGCGGACATGATCCCCACCTTCGGGTCCGTCAACATGATTGGTGGGGAACTCGACCGGTGAATTTCTCCCAACTTGAAGGTGAAGCCGGCGAGATCCTCGACCGTTACGAATATCCCAAGGCAGCCATGCTGCCTCTCTTGTGGCTCGTCCAAGAGACTCACGGCTACGTCTCCCAAGAAGCCGAACGCTGGGTAGCACGCACCCTGGGTGTGGTCCGGTCGCAGGTGCGCGAGGCGGTCTCCTTCTACAACATGTATCACACCAAACCGGTGGGCCGGCGCGAGCTTCGGATTTGCACGAGTCTGCCGTGCCTGTTGCGCGGGGGGGAGGACCTGCTGGACCGGATCAAGGAGAACCTGAAGATCAGCCCGGGTGAAACTACTCAGGATGCGGCGGTCACCCTCACCGAGGTCGAGTGTCTGTGTGCCTGCGAGATGTCGCCCATGGCCCAACTCGACGAACGCTTTGTCGGCCCTATCGAGGGCGAGACGGCCGATAAGCTCGTCCAGGACGCGCTCGCGGAACCGGGCAGTCCGGAATCGACCCCTGAACCCGACCCTTTCATCTGTTCGGACGGCCCGGTGCTGTCCACACGATTCAAGGATCCCGCGGGAGCTTGGTTGGAAGCCTACGTCGCGGACGGCGGATACCAAGCGGCCGGCAAAGTTCTCACCTCAATGACACCGGCGCAAGTGATCGAGGAGGTCTCCAACGCCAGGTTGCGCGGCCTGGGCGGGGCGGGGTTTCCGGCCGGAAGAAAGTGGTCTTTCGTTCCCAAGGAAACAACCAAGCCTAAGTACCTCGTGGTTAACGCGGACGAGGGTGAGCCGGGCACTTTCAAAGACCGCTACATCATGGAGCGGGACCCACACGCCCTACTCGAAGGCATGATCATCTCAGCGTACGCGATTGGCAGTCACAAAGCCTACGTCTACATTCGAGGCGAGTACTTCCGCTCGGCCAAGCGCTTACAACGTGCCATCGATGAGGCCCACCGCCAGAACTGGCTTGGCAAGAACATCCAGGGAACCGGCTTTGACCTCGATGTGGTTATTCACCGTGGGGCCGGAGCTTATATCTGTGGCGAGGAGACAGCGCTGCTGACCTCGCTCGAGGGAGGGAAAGGTTTTCCGCGGCTCAAGCCCCCGTTTCCGGCGATCTCGGGACTCTTCGCTTCCCCCACGATCGTGAACAACGTTGAGACCCTCTCCTGTGTGCCTTTCATTCTGCGCAATGGAGCGGACCGATTCGCCGAAATAGGCACCGAGAAGCAAGGTGGCACGCGGCTGTTTTGCGTGAGCGGCCATGTAGTCCGGCCCGGCGTTTACGAAGAGCCGGTCAGCGTTACCCTGCGCGAACTCATCGAGAAGGCCGGTGGCGTGCGCGACGGCAACAAGCTCAAGGCCGTCATCCCCGGAGGTATCTCAGCCAAGATCCTGACAGCGGACGAGATCGACGTCGCCATGGACTTTGACTCGCTGATGGCCGCTGGCAGCATGGCGGGGTCCGGGGGCGTGATCGTGATGGATGAGACGACCAGCATGGTGCACGCGCTCGATTCCGCCTCGCGGTTTTTCGCCGATGAGTCCTGCGGTCAATGCTCGCCGTGCCGTGAAGGGACCGGCTGGGTCCATCGCATCTTGCGTCGCATCATCGACGGGCAAGGGAGCGTTCAGGACTTGGATGACCTCCTGGCCATCGCCGGCGACATGGAAGGGAACACGATTTGCGTTTTCGCGGACGCGGCCGCCTGGCCGGTGCAGTCCTACATCAAGAAGTTTCGGCACGAGTTTGAGGAGTACATCCGCACTGGTCAGAGCGCCGAGCCGAAGGAGGCGATGACATGCCCAGCCTGAGCATTGACGGCCGTGAGGTGAATGTGGCCCAAGAGACCACGGTCATCCAGGCCGCAGAGGAGTTGGGTATCTTCATCCCGCGCTACTGTTACCACCCCGGGCTCTCCATCGCGGGCAACTGCCGCATCTGCCTGGTGGAGGTGGAGAAGTTCCCCAAGCTCCAGATCGCGTGCAACACGTTCGTCAGCGAGGGAATGGTCGTCCACACCAAGAGCGAGAAGGCAGAGGATGGCCGTCGCGCGGTGCTGGAGTTTCTATTGGCCAACCACCCGCTCGACTGTCCTGTTTGCGATCAGTCGGGGGAGTGCGACCTGCAGAATTTCTACATGAACTTCGGGCTCTATGACCCGCGCTTCAGGGAGAACAAGGTCAAAAAACGAAAGGCCGTGGAACTCGGCCCCCATGTGACGCTGGACCAGGAACGCTGCATCCTCTGCTCCCGCTGCGTGCGCTTCACGGACGAGATCACCAAGACCGGCGAGTTTGGCATCTTCAACCGCGGGGACCGGGCCGAGCTGGGGATCTACCCCGGCGATGTGCTCGACAATCCCTACTCGGCCAACGTGGTGGATATTTGTCCGGTGGGAGCCCTGACGGAAAGTGATTTCCGCTTCAAAGCGAGGGTCTGGTACCTCTCCAGCGCCCCCACGGTCTGCAACGGCTGTAGCCAGGGGTGCAACGTGGACATGCATCATGTGCTCGACAGGCCCCACCTGAACGACGGGGCTCGGGTCGTACGCATCAAGCCTCGTTACAACGCGGCCGTCAACCAATGGTGGTTATGCGACGAAGGGCGCTACGGCTTTGGTTGGATAGATCAAGCGCGTCTCAACAATGTACGCGGGCCGTCTGCGGATGGTCGGGATGCCACCGATGCAACTTGGGAGCAGGCCCTCACCGCGATCTCAACAGCTCTGGCAGGGTCGGTCAAGGAACAGGACGGCGACCGGAACGGGGCCGGTACAGGGATTGGCATAATCGCCTCGGCCCAGCTTACCAACGAGGAGCTCTTTCTGATCCGGGAGATTTTCGAGGGTGCTCTGGGCGCCCGCGTCAGTACCTCTGTTCCGGAGAAGCCCGGTTCCTCGGACGACTTCCTCATCAAGGCGGACAAGAACCCCAACACGCGGGGGGCAACTCTCCTGGGTCTGGCCGGCCCCGATGCACCCGACGCCAGGCAGATTGTCGACGAGGCCTTGGCCGGAAGGCTTGACGTTCTGTGGGTCGTCGGTCATGACCTTGTGGAGCTATTCGGGCGGGAGAATGTACAAGAGCTTCAAGAGAAGGTCGGTCTCTTCGTCTTCTCGGGTACGAACGAGAACGCGACCGCGGCCTTGGCTCACTGGGTCCTGCCAAGCGCGGCTTATGTGGAGAAGGACGGCACCTTCGTGAATTGCCACGACCGCCTGCAGCGGATCGGCCGAGCCTTCCCTCCGGTTGGGGACTCGCGCGAGGACTGGCGCATTCTACTGGAGTTGGCCGAGCGGCTGGGTCTACGGCTCGATTGGCGGGGACCGGAGCAGATCTTCCTGGCGCTAGCCGAGGCTGAGGCGCCCTTCACGGAATTGAGTTACGAGGCGATCGGCGCGCAAGGTATTGACGTTGCGACAGCCAAGCCCCCGCCAGAGGCGATCGTACAATGATGGAAGACTTGGTCATCAAGCTTGCATTGGCGGGGGTGGTCCTCTTCGGGGTCTTGAATCTGGCAGGCCTGCATACCTGGGTTGAGCGGAAACAGTCGGCCCTCATCCAGGATCGGATCGGGGCCAACCGCGCTGACATCTTCGGCTTTCGCTTGCTGGGACTCTTTCACGCCCTGGCCGACGCGGTCAAGATGTTCACCAAGGAGGACATAGTCCCCGCCCGCGCGGACAAAACCCTCCATGCCTTAGCCCCCTTCTTCTCGGTCTTCTTCGCCCTGGTGGCCTTCGCCGCGATTCCCTTTGGGGACCGTCTCATTCTGGGGGAGGGACGCGTCATCGAACTCCAAGTCGCGAAGCTCGACGTGGCTCTGCTGTACGTCTTCGCCATGCTCTCTCTGGGGGTCTATGGCGTGATCCTCGCCGGGTTCGCGTCGCGCAACAACTACGCGATCCTAGGAGGACTGCGTGCCGCTGCGCAGATGATCTCCTACGAAATCGCTCTGGGTATCGCGATCATCGGCGTGATCATGGTCTACGGAACCATGGATTTGGCCGAGCTGGTACGAGCCCAGGGCCGGATGATCGGCGGGTGGATCCCTTTCTGGGGGATCGTCGCCCAGCCCGTGGCCTTTATTGTCTTCGTGACCGCGGCACTGGCCGAAACCAAGAGGGTTCCCTTTGACTTGCCGGAAGGAGAATCGGAGATCATCGGCTACTTTGTCGAGTACAGCGGAATGAAGTTCGGAATGTTCTTCCTCACCGACTTCCTGGAAACCATCATGGTGGCTTGCCTAGCCACGACGCTCTTCTTCGGCGGGTGGCAGGTGCCCTTCCTTATGCCGGACGGATTCCACTTTCCTTGGGGCGGAGAACTCCTCGTTCCTCATCTGGTCTACGTCCTGCTCGGGGTGGCGAGCTTTTCGATCAAGGTCTTGAGCTTTTGCTGGCTGTTCATGCAAATACGCTGGACGCTGCCCCGCTTCCGCTACGATCAGCTCATGAAACTGGGCTGGAGGGGGCTGTTCCCGATCTCGGTGGTCAACGTCGCGGTGACAGCCGTGGTGCTGCTCTTCTTCGGGGAGACGTTGTAGTGGCCGTAAAAGTTGTCCGCAGACCGGAGCTGACCTTCTGGGAGAAGACCTACCTCCCCCAGATCATGAGCGGACTCAAGATCACCTCAGCCCACTTCTTCCGAAACCTCTTTCTCCACATCGCCCACCTGCTGGGCCGTTTCAAGCACCTTCGCGCCTCCGCTACGATCCAGTATCCCGAAGAACTGAGGCCCTTGATGTCGAGGTTCCGCAGCCGCCACCGGCTCACTGTGCGCGAGGACGGCAGCCCGCGCTGCGTAGGGTGTATGCTGTGCGAGACAGTCTGCCCGGCCAAGTGCATTACGATCGTGCCCGGGGAGCATCCCGACCCCAATGTCGAGAAGTATCCGGTTCGCTTCGACATCGACCTGGGCGTCTGCGTCTATTGCGGGTATTGTGTCGAGGTATGCCCCGAAGACGCGATCCGCATGGACACGGGAATCCTCGACCTGGCGGCCTACTCGAGAGAGGCCATGCAGCTTGACATCCACGAGCTGATGGACCCAAAGCTGCGGAAGCCCGTCAGCGACTGCAGCCTGAATTTCCCCCACAAGTGCGAGATAACCGGCGGAGAACTGAGGGGTACCTGGGACGGCATCGACAGGTCAAAGGGCTAGGCGGGATACTTACCAGAGATGTAGTCCTCAAGCTGACGGATCGTGAGGTCCTGGGCCGTAATGATCCAGTGGACGACGTCGCCAATCGACACCACTCCGACAACCCTCCTCCACGACCGGCAGGTGGCGGCAGCGCTTGTCCGTCATGCGTTGCATGCACTCATCTACCATGGCCCTCAGATTTACCGTGACGGCCGGGCTGGACATGATCTCATGGACCTTCATTTCCTTTGACGAACGCCTGTCGAGGATTACTTTGCGCGCGTAGTCGCGTTCGAACATAATCCCAATAAGATCGGTCCCGTCAATGACGACAAGAGCTCCGATACTGTTCTCAGCCATCTTCTCGAGAGCCTCGTAGACTGGCCGGCCCCCTGAAAACGAATCCGAATCTTGAGGGAGAATCGAAGGATTCGGGTGTGTGTAAGGAGGCAGGAAATGACGAGGAAGCGATACACGAGCGAACAGATTATCCACAAGCTGAGGGAAGCAGAAGTTGAATGGGCAGCAGGCAACAGCGTGCCGACGATCTGCCGCAAGCTGGCGATCAGCGAGCAGACGTACTGCCGCTGGCACAAGCAATACGGCGGGCTACGGATCAATCAAGCCAAACGTCGTAAGGATCTCGAGCGAGAGAACTCGCGGCTGAAGAGGCT
>Ga0315339_1001900_pt1 | contig 16906 bp, 18 predicted proteins | sample ASW17metaG_FD_204514 | JGI IMG/M metagenome (GOLD analysis project Ga0315339, IMG submission 204514) | Ammonia-oxidizing marine archaeal communities from Pacific Ocean, United States - ASW #17 | ecosystem: Environmental > Aquatic > Marine > Oceanic | place: USA: California | collected 2016-12-05
TTGGATTCGGACAGCCTTGATTGGGAAATGATCAGTGAGAGCGTCAAGCGCACCAACCGTCTTTTAGTGGCGGAACAAACAGCGCGCGGACCATCTCTCGGTGCCAGTATCGTGCAGGAAGGCCAAGAGCGCTTGTTTGATTACCTTGACCATCAAATCCTGCGCGTTTCCGGCAGCCACTCTGCACCAGTTATCTCGAAGGTTTTGGAAGAGGCGGCGCTCGCCGGTGTAGATGATGTTGTTGCCGGCCTGACGGCACTGATGTGCAACAGCGCCCTCGAGGCGGCGGATTAAACCTGCCATGATAGATCAAGCTGAACCGCCGCGCAACCCACCATCACTTACAGGTAAACGCGCGCTTGTAACCGGTGCAGCGCGTGGCATCGGTGCATGCACGGCAAAAATGCTAGTGCGCGAAGGCGCGCGCGTTGCCGTGCATGCACGACAGCGAGATCAACTTGATGATGTCGCCGAACGTCTGCACGCCATCGGCGGCGAGGCCATATGCGTGACCGGCGATCTCACTCAAACGAAATCCATTGCCAAATTCTGTGCCCAGGCCATAGATGAACTCGGGGGCATTGATATCGTCATCAACAATGCTGGCATCGCCGCGCATGGTCCTGTCGTCGATCTCGAAGAGGAAGAATGGAATCAAGTGATGGACGTCAATTTAAAGGCGCCCTATCTCGTTACTCAACACACCCTCCCCACCATGATCGACCAAGGCACTGGTGGTGCTTTTGTCTTCAACGCCTCAAGTTCAGCCCGCATGGCTCAGGCGGAGCGCTCGGTCTATAATGCCACCAAGGCCGGCCTGGTCGGCTTCACCCGTTGCCTTGCCGATGAAGTGGGCCCGCATGGCATCACTGCCAACGCCGTCTGCGCCGGCTGGATCGCCACCGAGATGGCGGTAGAACTACATGAACAAATGGCGGAAGAGACCGGCGTGCCGTTTGAGAAACTTTACGACGAAGGCATGCGCGTAAACGCCATGAAAGCTATCATCCCGCCTGAAGACGTCGCCGACATGATGGTATTCCTCGCCGGACCGGGTGCGCGCCACGTAACAGCGCAATCTATCTACGTATGCGCCGGGCGCAGCATCACTTAGTAATTAAGCACGCTGGCACCTTGATTATAGAGGCTGCAACTACCTCGTCGACGCCCTCCCATATTAACGATCATAAATATATATCAGCTTACTTATTTTTGGCTGCCCTACTTATCGGCGGAGATATGCAGAAAGCCCAACTCGTCAACGCGGAGTTTCTGACCGGGGTGGACGATGATGTTGGCCGAGGGTTCTTCGACGATCATCGGGCCCTGCGCTTCAAAATCGGGCGGTAGCGAGGCGCGGTCAAAAATACGCGCATCATGTCGACCGTCTTCACCGTAATAGATTGAGCGGATGCCTTTTCTGGCAGCCGCCTCGGAGCGGCCTTCAGCGCCCAAAGGTTTGACTTCAGGGCGCGACACGCGCGCGGTAGCAGTGAGGCGAAAATTGACGAACTCGACCGGCGTGTCATCGAGGCGAAAGGTATAGGCGCGCTCATGCGCAATGTGGAAATCGTGCAGGATGCGCTCGACGCTTAGACCATCAAGCGCCGCCGGCACCGTTACCCAATGTTCCTGGCCGAGATAGCGGAGATCAATGCCGAAATCAAAGTTAAGCTGCCCGGCCTCGACTTCATCCTGAGCGCCAAAATAGTCCTCGGCCTCTTGGCGCAGACCAGTGAATAGCTCGTTAAGACCCGTCGTTGTCATGTCATCCGCGCGGCCAAGCGCAGTTTGCACGAAATCACGCCGGGGTTCGGTCGCCAGCATGCCCCAGGCAGAGAAATAACCAGGATAGAGCGGGATGATAATCTCGCGCACGCCAAGCTCACGACCAAGCGTCGCCGCATGCATGGCGCCGCCTCCACCGCCAACGATGAGGACAAAATCGCGCGGATCATGACCGCGCTGGATTGACACCAGCTTTAGCGCGTTGATCATATCGGCGTCGGCGAGGCGAAGCACGGCGACCGCCGCCTCTTCCACGCTGCAATCCAGACCATCGGCAATTTTTTGCATGGCTTTCGTTGCCGCAGCAACATCAAGCTGGATGCGGCCACCGGCAAAATATTTCGGGTCGAGCACTCCTGTCAGTAGTTTGGCATCGGTTACGGTAGGCTCGGTGCCGCCCTGACCGTAGCTCGCTGGGCCCGGATCGGATCCGGCGCTAACCGGGCCAACTTTCAGCGTACCCACCCGATCAAACCACGCGATGGAGCCGCCGCCGGTGCCAATTTCAACAATATCAACCACCGGCACCTTGACCGGATAGCCCGGATTGATACGCGACCATTCTAATTTATAATCGGTGGTAACCTTTACTTGCCCACCCTCAATAACTGAGCATTTTGCCGTGGTGCCGCCGATATCGAGATAGACAGCATCTTTTTCACCGCACAGTTCAGCCACCAGCGCCGCGCCATTGACGCCGGCGGAGGGGCCGGATTCGACCAGAGTGATGGGATGTGCCTTGGCCCAGGCGAAGCTGGTTGAGCCACCATTGGATTGCATCGCCGCAAACGGACAATCGAGACCCTGGTTACGCAGGCTTGATTCAAGGCTCTCGAAATAACGCTGCACGATAGGCTGCACATATGCATTGAGCACAGCGGTATTGGCGCGCTCATATTCGCGCCACTCACGAGTAATCTCAAAGCTTGCCGTAATTGCAACGCCGGGCAGATTATCGCGCAAATATTCAGCGCAAGCCGCCTCATGGGCGGGCGCCGCATAGCTGTGCAAAAGTTGAATGGCCACCGCCTCCACGTTTTCATCACGGCAGCACATCACAACGGCATCAAGGTCCGCCAGCACCAGCGGGCCAATCTCATTGCCAAGGGCGTCCATACGCTCACGCACTTCAAAGCGCAAGCGGCGCGGAACAAACGGCTCCGGCTTTTCAAAATTTAAATTGTAGAGATCGGGACGATTACCGCGCGCGATCTCAAGTACATCGCGAAAGCCTGCGGTGGTGACCAGAGCCGTCTTTGCGCCCTTACGCTCGGTGATAGCGTTGATCACCGTGGTACCGCCATGGACGAAGAAGTCAACATCTTTACCGTCAATCTCAGCTAAACGGATTGTCTCTTCCACGCCACGGGTTAAATCCTTTGGCGTGGTCAGGGATTTCTCGACCTTAAGCTCACCGCTTTGGTCATCAAAATAAACCAGATCGGTGAAGGTACCGCCGATATCACTTGCCAATCGTCCCATTGCTTTAACTCCTTGCCGCGCGCAGCAAATCCGTCGCCGCTTTATCGATAGCGCCGTCCGCCGTCAGGGAGACCCCATATTGGGCGCGCGCGGTTTCCAACGTAATGTAGTCATTTCGGAGATCCGCCAACACTTCTTCGGACGGGCGCTCAAATGCGTCGCCGTAACCGCCGCCACCGCCGGTGACGACACGCACGTGATCGCCTTTTTTAAGAGCATGATAAGGAATACGGGCGACGCGCTGGACATCATCGCCGCTCTCGATCTCCATGAAATTACAGCTTCCCGTGCCGCCACCCTTAAGACCCCAGGGCGGTTCGCTGGTGCGCCCGAAGCTGGCATAGGTAAAGGCCTCATCGGCGAGAATTGTAAATTCGCGCACTGCACCAAAACCGCCCCGGTAGCGCCCCGCACCCACACCCTCTTCCGTGTTGAGCGCATATTGGCGAACATAAAGCGGGAATTTAGCTTCAAACAATTCGACTGAATAATTATAGGTATCGCCATCCGTGGTGGCGATCAGAGCGCTGGTGCCATCACGCGTTGCCGTCGCACCCCAGCCGCCAACCGCAGGTTCGATATGAACAAAAATCTCACCGTTCTTCGGGTCCTTGCCATACACATAAGCGCCGCAGAGACTCATATAGCTACCGGCACTGAAGCGATCCGGCACAATTTCAGCCAACGCCTTCCATACCAGCTCCGAGGCATGGGCCGAGCCCTCATAATACCAGCCGGTCGGCGACGGCTTTTGTGCGGTGAAGACAGTGCCATCCGGGCAGATGATCTCGACCGGGCGAAACCAGCCCTCGTTGGATGCGCCTTGTGGATCGACGAGGGATTTAAATACGGTTTTCACGGCCGAATGCAACGCGCCGTAAGCGCAGTTAATCGGACCGGGACGCTGACCACTCGTGCCGGTAAAATCGAAGGTCATACGCTCGCCATCAATGCGCACTTCGACGCAGACCGGAATTTTTTCTTCGCTAATGCCATCGCCATCGATTAAATCCTCGGCACGATATACACCGTCCGGCATGGCGGCGACGGCTTCGCGGCTAAGTTGTTCGCTGGTGCTAAGTATATAATCGAAGCTGCGCTCGACGGTCTCGAAATCGTATTTCTCTTCAATCTCCTGAAAACGCACCTCGGCGATACGCACCGCTGCAAGCTCAGCATTAAGATCACCGAGGCACATTGTCGGCAGGCGCACATTTTCACGGATGATATCGACTACATCGGGCATAAGCTCATCATTGCGGCAAATACGTATGCCGGGGAAACGGATGCCTTCCTGATAAATTTCAGTTGCATTCGGCGCGATGCTGCCAGCTACAGAGCCACCTACTTCGCTCCAATGGGCCACGGCAATGGCAAAGGCACGAAGCTTTACGCCTTTGAACAGCGGGCGTATGAGCGCCACATCGCAGGTATGGGTACCACCCTCAAACGGGTCATTAATCATGAAAACATCGCCTGGGCGCATTTCATCACCGAACTTCTTCAGGATCGCCTGGAGCTGAAAGGAGAAAGTGCCGGTAAAAAGGGTGATGCCGTTGGTCTGGGCGATCAGTTGCGCCTTGGTATCCAAAATACCGCACGCAAAATCGAGCACCTCATAGATCACCGGGCTCATGGAAGTCCGGGCAATAACGATGCCCATCTCATCCACTGCCGCCAATAACTTGCCGCGCACGATCTCAAGTGTAATTGGATCGATCTCTTTCAAAGCCTCAGGCATGGTGCCATCCTATTTCCATTATCGCGCCGAATTCTTGCTTCCCACCGGATAAAGTCAACTCCTGAAACACATCGTTGTCCCGCGATTTCGCCATAGTGTAAACTTGGTAAAAATAAAACGGCTTTGGGAGGGGCGGTATGGCAAAAATCGCTATAAATGATGAGAGCGCTCATTCGTGCCCGCCTACAGTGGATTTGATCCGTACCGATCTCGCGAGCAATCCGCTCACCGTGATGGAAAGCTATATTGAACGCGGCAGCTTCAAAGCGGTTAAAATGCGCGTCGGTGCGGGAGACGGCGAAGTAGCGAATTCGGTCGGGTCCATGCTGCGCGCGAGTTTCTCGGCCCTGATATCGATATCATGGCCGATGCGCATGGCACATATTCGTTGCCCGAAGCCAAGCGCTTTACCCGCCAGGTCGCTGATTGCCGATTAGCGTGGTTCGAAGAGCCGGTCAACGCCGACAACAAACAAGGCTGCGCCGAAGTCCGCGCTACCACCGACATCCCGATCTCCGCCGGCGAAAGCGAATTCACCCGCTTCGCCTTCCGCTACCTCGCCCTGCTAAACGCTGTCGACATCTTCCAGCCCAACCCGGCAATCTGCGGCGGCATCACCAATTGCATGCGCATCGCCGCACTGGCTGACGTCTATCAAATCCGCCTGGCGCCGCATCTCTGGGGCGGCCCGCTGCACTTCTCCGCCTGCTTACAAATTTGCGCCGTCTCTCCGGCAGCAACCTTCATCGAGTATTCGCTTGGCGCCAATCAGTTACTGCATAAGGTGGCAGAGAAAAATTTCACGGTGGAGAATGGCGAGTTAGTAATCCCGAGCCTGCCAGGCTTAGGGATTATGATTGATCAAGGTTTTGTAGAGAAGTACACCCGCCAATGAAGCTTATCAGATCAAATATAACTTTCTAGACGCCGGACCTACCCACACTTGAAGCTCCGCAAACATAAAGCGTCTGGCCGTTGATAAAACCGGAATTTGCGTCGAGGAAGAAGGCCGCTGCCTGGGCGATATCTTCCGGGGTGCCGATACGGCCGGCCGGGATTGTTGCCAGGGACGCGATAGTGCGCGGGCTATCTGCCGGGTTGGCATTTTTATAGAGTTCAGTGGCAATTGGGCCTGGGCAGATGCAGTTGACCGTGATGCCGTCGGGTGCCAATTCGAGCGACCAAGTGCGGGTTAGGCCAATCAGGGCGGCTTTGCTGGCAGAATAGTTGGTGCGAAGCGCTTTGCCGAGGGCGGCACGGCTGGCGATGTTGACGATGCGGCCCAATTTGCGCGCACGCATGCCCTGCACCACGGCCTGGGTGCATTGGATGGCGCAGCGCACGTTCAGCGCCATCAGGGCGTCAAAATCTTTAAGAGATGTATCTTCTAGCAGCGCGGGGATAACGACACCGACATTGTTAACCAGTCGGCTGACCGGGCCAAGGCCTAGCGCCCAATCGAGTGCTGCCTGGGTTTCCTCTATGTTGGCGAGATCGACGGCGCGGAACTCGCCAATGCCAGCATCTTCGGGCGTGACCCGATCAAAGATGATAGGAGTGAGGCCTTCAGATTTTAAGCGACGGCAGATCCCAGCGCCAATACCCTGCGATCCTCCTGTCACGATTGCATACTCAGACACTTGTGTAAGCACCTGCGGAAATAGAGTAACTACTATTCCGCTGCTTCCTGCGATCCAATGGCTGTATTAACAGCAGGCATAACTTCCTCAGCCAATAGCTTAAGTGAACGTTTCATCGCCTCTGTATCTGTCCAATCCTGGGCAGTAACCGCCAAAGTACCAAAATGACCAATCTCCTCACGAAAACTGAGGATCTTCTCTGCTACGGTGCTCGGGCTTCCATACAGAGTAAAATTATCCCTTAGAGATTCATGTGTTAGTGCATCAGCATCATCACCTTTATTTACAACAAAAGCGCCCTTCATTTGCGCTCTATCAAAAATGCTGTGGAGATATTTAAAATACCAGTCGCAACTACCATTAACCTCTTTAACAAAAGCCTCGGCTTCAGCATCTGTTTCAGCCACATGAACATTACGGGCAACACGCCAGATTTCGGGGTCCGCCATGCGTCCGTTCTTTTCACACTCCTCCGAATAAACGTCCCAATGTGATTTAACAGACCAATTTCCAATAAAATTTGCTGAGATTGGTATGAAATCCATTTGAGCTGCATAGCGAATAGAACTAGAAAACGGGCTCATTGCAGATATTGCCATTGGGGGGTGTGGTTTTTGGTATGGCTTGCACATGGTGCCCATGCCTATATCTTCATAAACCCAATCCTTGACCTTCACCTGCCAATATTTTCCCTGAATATCGTAAGGCGGATCGCCATCCCAAATCTGACGAATGATGTCAATTGACTCCTTCATCATTTCATTACGGTCAGCATCCATGGTGCCAAATAATTCAAAATCGGACGGAAGGCCACCCGGTCCCACACCCATGATGAATCGGCCCTTTGTCAAATGATCAAACATAGCTGCTTGGCCGGCAACTACTCCCGGATGATATTGGGGTAAATTAGTAACCCCACTTGCAAAGACAATATTTTTTGTCTCACTCGCCACGCTTGCCAAAAAAATCATTGGGTTAGTGATTTGCTCAGGTCCTGCAGCATAATGTTCACCTACCCAGGCTTCAGAATAACCTAATTTATCGGCCAAAATTATAGCTTCTCGATCTTCCATAATTGCAGTGTGATAATCTTTATCAACCGCATGTATTGGCATCATAAAAAGGGCATGTTTCATGTTCTGCTTCCCTGAGTTTTTTTGCTAAATTTACGCAATCTTATAGAGGAATTTCCGGCGATGCACTAATCAAACAAATAATTTGTGATATCCACACCAAGCGCCTGTTAATGCCCACACCCCCACCACCTTATTTAATCTTCGCCTTACGTACCGGAGGCACAGGTCACGCAGACCGCCGCCACGGGATCAAGTTCCAGACGAGCAGCGACAATTTCCTCGCCGCAGGCCAGGCAATAGCCATATTCACCCTCATTAACCCGCTTCAATGCCGCATCGATTAGGATAATTTCAACGTCACGGCGGCGCGCGGTCTCCTGGGCCATAGCTTGGCCCTGCAGGGCGTCCATGCGGGACAACCGGCCGATCCGGGTTTGGTCGAGTTCAACCGGCTCGCGCGCAGCTTCCACCTGCGCAATTAGTTCAACCAGAGCCACACGGCGCGCCATGAGTTCTGCCTTGATTTTCTTACTGTCCATGATCCATCACGCGATGATCCGTTTCTATTATTCTGGTCAAAATTGACGTCTTGCGGTGCTCTTCTGCCAGTGGGTTATGAAGATCAGGTCAATCCATTATGATGAAAGGTAATCGTATTCTGGTATTAATTGCGATTAAATTGAGTAAATGCCCCGCGTGCAATAGATTCTCTCAAGGAAATAAGGGCGCGCGACAGAAAGAATTGGCGATATGGATCACGGCCTTGAGGGCAAACGCGCGCTGGTAACTGGTGCAGGTAGCGGCATCGGTCGCGCCATTGCTGAATCTTTGGTGAAACAGGGCGCCATTGTCGCTCTGCATGGCCGCAATGAAAGCCAAACCGCTGAGGTGCAAGCGAGCATTGCCGCCACCGGTGGTGAGGCTTTCCCAGTAGCCGCCGATTTACTCGATTCCCTTGCCATCAAAGCCATGTGCGATAAAGTTCTGGAACGCCTCGGCGGCATCGATATCGTCGTCAACAATGCCGGGTGGGCTGATTTTGCCCCCGTGCTGGAGATGAAAGAGGCCATGTGGGACCAGATCATGGATACCAACGTCAAGGCACCCTATCTGGTATCCCGCTACCTGCTGCCTGCCATGCTTAACGCCGGCACGGGCGGCTGTATTCTGTTCAACGCCTCGACCAGCGGCAAATCAGCTGATGCCAATTGGACCGCCTATAACGCCTCCAAACATGCAGTGCTACAATTCATGAAATGCTTAGCGGTTGAGGTTGGCGAGCAGGATATTCGAGTCAATGCGATCTGCCCGGGCTGGGCCGAATCAAAAATGGCGACAGCGGCGCTGCAAAAAACGGCAGAGACAAATGACGAAGAATTCGAGACGGTATACGCACGCACCATGCGCGGTAATATGCTGGGGGCGTTGATCGGCCCGGAAAGCTTGGCCGATATGGCGGTCTATCTGGCCGGTCGCCATGGCCGCTATATCACCGGCCAGGCGATTAATGTCTGTGGAGGCGTCAACCATCACTAGTTTATCCTCTCTCGTAAGTGAGGCGGAACTCTCCGCCTTCACCGCCCTCACTCACCGCATCTGCGATGTTTCCGGCGAGGTTATCCTGCGCTATTTCCGTAATCCCGTGGACGTTGTCGATAAGGCCGATAAAGGCCCCGGAGTCTATTCCCCAGTGACCAAGGCTGATCAAAGTTCGGAGAAAATCATCCGCCAATTGATTAATGAGACCTTTCCGGAGCACGGCATCAAGGGCGAGGAATATGGCGACGAGAATCTCGACGCCGAATATCTCTGGGTGCTCGACCCGATCGATGGCACCAAGGCCTTTATCACCGGCTTTACCTCCTGGGGCACGCTAATTGCGCTCTTAAAAAATGGCGAGCCAGTGTTGGGCGCCCTGAATCAGCCTTATGTCGGCGAGCGTTTTATCGGCACGCCGGACGGCACCACCTTGAACGGCGAGGCGATCAAAACCCGCGCCTGCGGCACATTTGAGCCGGCGCGCCTCAGCATGACCGAAATGGCGATGATGAAGACCGAGGCCCAGCGCCAGGCCTTCGATAAGATCGCCGAGCAGGTCGGCTATTTTCGCCTCGGCGGAGATTGTTACAATTATGCCCTGCTCGCAGCCGGCCATATTGATCTGGTGATCGAGGGCGATCTGATGCCGTGGGATATTCAAGCGCTGATCCCGATTGTCGAGGGCGCGGGTGGCATTATCACTCTTTGGAACGGCGCCCCAATAACCGCGGGCGGCTGGGTTGTGGCAGCGGGTGACACCAACTTGCATGCCCAAGCGGTGTCTATTTTAAAAGACGCCGCACCCGCATGAAAGAACGCAAAGCGAATAAAAGGAGCAGTCCATGTTTAACATAAAGGATATTGCCAACAACGCCTTTGCCGAGCGTCTAAAGAAGGCCAATGCAAGAAATTTCAGCCGGCAAAACCCGGACTATGCCGATATCATCACCTGGGTTGAGCGTATGTCATTGGAGCGCATCGCTGCTTCAGATGCGCTCTTGATCTAGAACAAACTCTGCTGGTCAAGATATTCTGCTCGGGAGGCATATCAGCGATGGCCTGGATTATTTACGCGTGACGCAACGCGGCAAACAATGGATTGCCAATCTTTACTCGCACATCTTTGCCGCCGAGTATAACAAACCCCAACTCAGCCCCCCAGCAACGCAGTTGAACTAGCCATTTTGGGACAGCATGCCGCCATCGACTGGCATGATATGGCCGGTGACAAAGCTAGCCTCCTCAGACAGCAACCAGCGCACGGCGTAGGCGACCTCTTCGGGCCTGCCGATACGGCGCATAGGCACGCGGCCAACCTGTGGGCTCGGATCACCATTCCAGCCGCGCAACAAGAGTGGCGTCAGGATCGGCCCCGGCGCCACGGCGTTAATGCGGATATTTTGCGTCGCAACTTCGAGAGCGGCTGATTTTGTCATACCGGATACGGCGTGTTTAGCGGTGATATAAGCCGATTTTTCAGGATAGCCGGCAAGGCCCCACATGGAGCTCATGTTGACAATCGCACCGCCGCCACCTTCGAGCATGGCTGGGATTTCAGACTGCATCGCCAGATAGACACCATTGATCATGATATCGAAAACACGCTGAACGCGGGCCATATCCTGATCGGCTAGATTTGCCAGATCACCTTCAACACCGGCATTGTTAAAGGCTAAATCGAGCCTGCCAAATGCGCCTTGCGCGCGCGCCACCATGGCCTTGATCTGGCCTGCATCGGATACGTCGGTGGCCAAAAATTCAGCCTTGCCGCCTCCCTCCGTAACTTCATTAGCAACCTCTTGGCCGCCCGCCTCATCCACATCAGCGATTAATACGCTTGCGCCGACTTCCGCCAGAGCCAGCACGGTAGCGCGGCCAATACCAGATGCGCCGCCTGTAACGATTGCCACCCGATTTTTCATTATTATTATCCCCTCAATTTGGAAAGCCTCAACGATAATTACCAGCTAACACCGCTGCTACTGCTGATAATCCAAAGACATGGTGCCATCCTCTTGTTGAGCGGCCAACCGCAAAAGGATTCTCCCAGGAGAAAAATATTACCAAATGGTGCCCGCGGGGAGACTTGAACTCCCATGGCCGTTAGGCCAACGGATTTTAAGTCCGTCGCGTATACCAATTCCGCCACGCGGGCTCCTGGGGCAAAATAGGCGTCTTTGTCGCCTGTGTCTAAGCCTGAAGCTAGGCCTCCGGTTTTGGCCAGCTGCCATCCGAAATAGCAGCCTCGTCCTCTGCCTCCCCGCCCAAATTGAGGAGAATTATTTTGAGTTCTTCTGCGGCCTGCTCTACGGCTTCTGCATCAGTGCCGCGCAGGACCAAAGTGGTGCCGAATTTTCCTTTTCGCACAAAGGGATAACTGCCTATCTCCAGGCTGTCATATTTATCCTGCAACTCGCCCAATGGTCGGGCAATATCGCCCTCGCCCATCAGCACGGCGACCGAGCGCGAGGTTACTTTAGTGCCGCTCGCGAGATCAGGCGCAATACTTTCAAACATAGCACGCATAACGGCAGGAATGCCAGCCATGACGATGACGTTCTCAACGCGAAAACCAGGTGCGCGGCTGATCGGGTTGTCGACCAGGGTGGCGCCTTCCGGGGTATGCGCCATGCGCAGACGCGCCTCGTTGAGTTCGCGGCCCGAGCCGTCATAATAATTTTCAAGAATTTTCTGCGCTTGTGGATTTAAGCTGTAGTTGAGACCAAACGCCTTGGCGACGCTTTCGCTGGTGATGTCGTCATGAGTTGGGCCGATACCGCCGGTGGTGAATACGTAATCATAGCGTACTCTGAGCGCGTTGACCGCATCCACGATCTCGCCCTCATCATCCGATACCAACCGCGCCTCGCGCATGACAATCCCCATGGCAGTCAATTGCTTAGCGAGATAATTTAGATTGGCATCCTGGGTGCGGCCCGATAGCAGCTCATTGCCTATCAACAGAAGGGCGGCGGTGACAGTTTTTGCCATAGTCGGATCTTTCCAGAATCAATTGCAAAAAGGGAGTATAGACCATCGACCCGTGACCGCGCATACTTTCAAACTATGAAATTCCCCGATCCGCTGATCCGCGCCAACCTGATCAAGCGTTATAAACGTTTTCTCTCCGACCATGAGCTCGAAGACGGCAGCGTTGTGACCGCACATTGTGCCAATACTGGCGCTATGCGCGGCCTAACACAGCCTGGTGCTAAGACGTGGCTGTCTCCAGCGCGCAACCCGGAGCGCAAGCTACGCTATAGCTGGGAGATGATCAGTGCGGCACCTGACGCTGATGGCCTGGTCGGCATTCATACGGCCCATCCCAATGCGATTGTCGCCGAAGCCATCGCGGCCGGACAGGTGGCGGCTCTTAGCGGCTATGATACGCTAAGGCGCGAGGTGCGCTACGGCACGAATTCGCGCATCGATATCCTGCTCGAGACGCCCGGAGCTCCGCCCTGCTATGTGGAAGTTAAGAATGTCCATCTCGTCCGCCACAGCGGGTTGGCCGAATTTCCTGATTCCGTCACAACGCGCGGCGCCAAGCATTTACGTGAATTGACAAATATTGTTCGGGATGGTGGCCGGGCGGTGATGTTCTATTTGGTGCAACGCGCCGATTGCCAAAATTTTACCCTGGCCAGCGATATCGACCCGGATTATGCAGCGGCCTTTGCCGAAGCACGCCAAGGAGGCGTTGAGGCGCTGTGCTATGATTGTGTGCTAAGCCCGCAACAAATCAGTCTTGGCCACTCCCTGCCGATCAAAGAGACAGACTGATAGCCAGCCCTTGGTAAAAATTAATACTCATATATTATGCTTAATGCAGGTAAAATCTGGCGATAGCGACCGCCGAATGCAGCCACCACCCAGGAAACCAGCACATTGTACGAAAATGAACAGCAACACCCCAATCCGGACTCCATGGAGAGCGTCGTGAACGGTGATCAATTCGTGGAACGTAGTATTAAGATTCATGGCCCAAACGAATTCGCGGCCATGCGCAAGGCAGGGCGCCTTGCAGCCGAGGTGCTTGATTATATCTCACCATTCGTTGTACCCGGCGTCTCCACTGAAGAACTGGACCGACTATGCGATAATATGACCCTGGAGCGCGGTGCAAAATCTGCGCCGCTTGGCTATCGCGGCTATCCCAAATCCATCTGCACTTCGATAAATCATGTGGTGTGCCACGGTATCCCAAGCGATAAGCGCCTGCAGAAAGGCGACATCATTAATATCGACGTGACCGTTATCATTGATGGTTGGCATGGAGATTCAAGCCGCATGTTCTACGCTGGCGCCCCCTCTACTAAAGCGCGCCGCCTGGTCGACATAACCTATAAGGCGATGATGCTGGGCATTGCCGCGGTGCGCCCCGGTGCGCGGCTGGGCGATATTGGCCACGCCATCCAGAGCTTTGCGGAAGGTGAGCGCTGCTCCGTAGTACGCGATTTTTGCGGCCACGGCATCGGCCGAGTATTCCACGATTCGCCAAATGTTGTCCATTACGGCGAGCCCGGCGAAGGCCTGGAACTTCGGGAAGGTATGATTTTCACCATCGAGCCGATGATCAATCTCGGCACTTGGAAGGTAAAGCTGATGAAGGATGGCTGGACCGCCGTCACCAAAGACCGCTCGCTCTCGGCCCAATTTGAACATACCCTCGGCGTAACCGCTGATGGCTCTGAGATCTTCACTTTGTCACCGGCGGGTTACACTACGCCGCCCTACACCTAAAACTGGCACCGTGGCCGAAGTAAAAAGCGCGGGCAAGGTGGTGATTCACGCATTAATGTAGCCAAGGAAATTTAGCTGTGGACACTACGCAGTCAAATTGTCGAGCGTCCGGTGATTGCCACGTGGAAATCCCTGCTTGATTATTGCAAGACCAAGCTTGCCCATCAAATGAACGAACAGTTCCATGTGCTATTTCTAGACAACAATAATTCTCTGAACGCCAACGAAACCCAGAGAAAGGCACCGTTAATCATGTGCCGCTCTATCCGCTCGAAATGATCAAACTCGCATTTGAGCTCAATGCATCAGCCATCATTCTCATCCACAAATACCCAAGCGGCGATCCGACGCCTTCGCCAAACGATATCGAAATGACAGAGGAAGTCTACGAGGCTGGGAAAAATCTGGGTATTGCCGTGCATGACTACCTAATTTTCAGCCGCACCTACCATGGCTCGTTTAAATCGATGGGCTTGTTGTAGTGAAATTATTGTAAAGGGGCTAAATTTTGCATGCATAAACGCGTCAGTTGGTGCTTATCCACCATTTTTACAGTCCTAGCTCTTTGCCTGTTGCTGCTGCCTGCATCGCGTACACACGCCGAAGACCTTGAAAGATTGACCGCCCTGCGTGGCATTCACTGGGGCATGGCAGTGCCTGATGTGATTGCATTGTTTGATCGCTCGGAACTTATTCAGCAAACCAAAACATCGCGCTCCGGCTGCTATGTCCAATTCGCCATTCCCATTCGCCTGCTCGGTGAGGATTGGTCCATATGGCTGTGTGAAGAAGAAAATAAAGCGGTGGTCACAGCGCTCAATTTTGAATCTGCGAGCGGCCATACAGCGCATTTCGAAGCGTTTTTGGCAGCTTTTACCGAAGCCTATGGCCCCGCGCACAGCTACTGGCATAGCTGCCATAATGTGAACTGGAACAAGACAGTTCAGTATGATTGGTATTTTTCAGAGATGCACATCAGCTTGGTTAACCGCGATACACCGGCCAATTGGGTGGTCATGCGCTATGAGCCGCCCTCGGACAAGATCGAATACGGCCCCGGCGTCTGCCTCGAGCCACCACTCGACTTACGTCGTGATGTAGCGGGCGTTTCACCGCCGTCAGAATAACACTTCTGAGTGTATCCGACGGCGGTGCAATGCAATCTTGTTAAAAAGCTTATTAAGCGTCAGACGCTTTCGCCGCCGCGTCCATCATATCGCGCAGCATGTTGGGTTTGGGCACGCTCGGCTTGGGATAGGCCTTGCGGCTGTGGGTCAGGCCGAGACCGATAAACATCTCTGCCATTTTATAAGTGAGCGGCCCCGGATTTATCACCGGCACCGGCAGATTTGCCGCCATATGGCCATGCGCCTGATGCATGGTGGTCGAGCCGAGCAAAATCACCTCAGCGCCGTCTTCCTCAATGCATTTCATGGCGCAATCAACCAATTTGGGAAACACCACTTCTTCCTTGCCTCCGAGCAGATTAGCTACGTCAGGCATAACGTTGATCGAGCGCACCGAGGCTAGGCGATCATTCATCCCATATTCCTGCGCGGCCTTTTTATAGAGCGGAATCCAGCCGTCCCATTGGGTCACCACCGAGAAACGGTTGCCCAACATCAGCGCCGTGAGAAAGGACGCGCGGCCTGGGCCGATTACTGGAATATCAAGCACCGAGCGCATGGCGTTCATGCCGGAATCGCTCATGGTGTCGATGCAGACCGCATCATAGCCATCATCCTGTGCTGAGATGGCTGCTTCAAACAGCGCCATATCGCCCAACAGATAGTCGTGATAGCAATCCAAAATGGCGGGGCCCGCCTTGACCCCGCGAAAATCGAATTCGATATCCGGACCGAACGTGACGGAATCGAGTTGAATCCGGCGATTTTCGATCCCATCGTCGTCGAAAGCGAAGGGTACGATTACCAGAACTTTGGCCATAAGGCTCTCCCTGAGTGATATGATAGTTGCTAAAATTTGTCCGGACATTCTGCCCGATATCCTCCCCTCTGGAAAGTAGAACTCCCGAAAATCGGCAAAAAAACAAACAAAAACGCACCTCACTGCAGCGCGTTCTTGACGGCACAACAAGCGCGACCCAAACTGCGCTCACGTTGGCGGAATTCCCCCGCCCTTTGGACGCAAGCAAGGCCCACAAGACAATTGGAAATACCTGATGAAATTGATTGGCGTTGATGTCGGTGGCACCTTTACCGACCTGATAATTACCGATAGCGAGACCCAGCAAACCGACATTCATAAAATCCCAACGACGCCGGAAGACCCCAGCATTGGCGCCACCAACGGTATTGCCGAGCTGTGCAGTCGGAGCGGTATCGTGCCGGGTGATATTGACCATGTCTTCCACGGCACCACCATCGCCACCAACGCCGTGCTTGAACATGACGGCGCGCGAACCGGCATGATCACCAGTGAAGGTTATCGTGACATTCTCCATATTGGCCGCCATCAACGGCCCGAAAATTACTCGATCATGCAGGATATTCCCTGGCAATCGCGCCCCTTGGTGCGCCGGCGCTATCGCAAGACGGTGCCCGAGCGCCTGATCCCACCGAGTGGCGAAGTGCTGGTACCGCTCGATGAAGAAGCGGTACGGAAGGCCGCGCAGGAATTTAAGGCTGAGGGCGTCGAATCCATTGCCATCTGTTTCCTCTTTTCTTATCTCGAACCCAAACACGAGCAGCGGGCGCGCGAGATCGTGCTAGAAGAATACCCTGAGGCATTCGTTGCCACTTCGGCCCGGGTAGCGCCGCAATTTCGTGAATTTGAGCGCTTCACCACTGCAGCTATGAACGCTTTTATCGGCCCTAAAGTACGCAATTATGTGCAACTCTTCGGCGGTCGACTAAACGAGGCCGGATTGACCGCCG
>Ga0315339_1001901_pt1 | contig 16901 bp, 16 predicted proteins | sample ASW17metaG_FD_204514 | JGI IMG/M metagenome (GOLD analysis project Ga0315339, IMG submission 204514) | Ammonia-oxidizing marine archaeal communities from Pacific Ocean, United States - ASW #17 | ecosystem: Environmental > Aquatic > Marine > Oceanic | place: USA: California | collected 2016-12-05
ATCAGCTTTTTCTCAGAGATCAGGTGCATGAAGTAACACGCAACCAGCGACCCTTTGACGGTCGCGATAATCAGCGCCAAGGTCACGGCCATCGCTGTGGAAAGGTCAAGGTACGAGACCGCCACCGTGACGATTGTCAGGATCATGAGCGCGACGAACACGGTGATATAAACCCTGACGTGTTTGTCAATGTCAGCTGCGTGATCGCTTGTCCTGGATGCCGCTACGTGGTCGCTTGTCATGGACGTCCTACAGAAGATACAGGGTCGGGAAGAGGAAGATCCAGACCAGATCCACGAAATGCCAGAAGAGGCCCGAGTGCTCGACCCGATTGGTAAACCACACCGGATTCGTCTTCCAGAGCTTCGCGCCAGGACCCCAGAAATAGGCGTTCACCGCCATCCCGCCAAGCACGTGGAGCATGTGCAAGCCGGTCATCGTGTAGTAGACGGCGAGGAAGTTGTTGGTGCTGGGAAATTCTCCCAGGGCGAGATGGTGACTGTATTCGAAATACTTGACCACGAGGAAGACGCCCCCGAGCAGGATCGTCGCCCCCATGTAGATCCGATAGGTTCCGAAACGGCCGCGCATCAGCGAAGCCCAGGCCATGACCATCGTGATGGAGGACGTAATCAGGACGACCGTGTTGAACGTGGCAACCGGAACATCTAGAATCGTGTCGCCCCGCGGCCAGTCCGGCACCCCCGTCCGGATCAGAATGTAACTTGCGAAGAGCGCCCCGAACAGCATCACCTCCGAGGCCAGGAAAAGCCAGACGCCGATTTTGCCATTGGTCAGACCGGTGTCTCGGCGAACCTCTTCGGTGTAGGGAATGTCCATCTTCGATCAAGCCTCGTGCTGCGGCACGAAATCTTTCGCCGCGCCTGGAACGCTGTACTCGTAGGGCCCGCGATGCGCTGTCGGCTCCACGGCGAAATTGCCGTGCGGCGGCGGCGATGGAGCCGCCCACTCGATCGTCGTGGCCTGCCACGGATTGTCGTCGGTCTTCTCACCCTTCCGCATACTCCAGAAAAAATTGAAGATGAAGGGAAGTTGGAAGATGGCGAGGAGCCACGCGCCCCAGGAAGAGACGGCGTTCCAATGGAGGACCGGCTCCGCAAAGGCGTAGCTCGCCCCGCCGTCAAACAAGCGCCGCGAGACGCCAGCCAGCCCCACAATGAACATCGGCATGAAGATCACGTTCATGAAGACGAACGAGCCCCAAAAGTGGATCTTGCCAAGCGCCTCGTTCATCTTTCGCCCAGTCGCCTTCGGAAACCAGTAATAGATCCCCGCGAAGAGGGCAAAGATTGTTCCGGGAGCGACGACGTAATGGAAGTGGGCGATGACGTAGTACGTGTCGTGCAACGGAATGTCCGGAACGTTAAACGCCAACGGAAGCCCCGTGAGCCCGCCGATACCAAACATCGGGAGAAAACCGATCGCAAAGAGCATCGGCGTGTTGAAGCGTATCGATCCACCCCAGAGCGAAATGATCAGGGACGTGAGAATCACGACCGACGGGATCGAAATAATCATCGTGGTCGTCTGGAAGAACGTCGCCATCGCCGTCCCCATGCCAGTCATGAACATGTGGTGCGCCCAGACGACGAACGACATGAACCCCAGGAACATGAGCGAGTAGACCATCGAACGATAGCCCCACAGCGGTTTGCGCGTGTTATTCGTGATGACCTCGGCGATGATCCCCAGGGCGGGAAGGATCAGGACGTAGACTTCCGGGTGCGCCAGGAACCAGAACAGATGCTGCCAGAGGAGCGGATTGCCACCACCCGCCACCTCAAGGACCTGGCCGCTCACGACGAGCCCGCTCGGGAGGAAAAAGCTCGTACCAAGCAGCCGATCCGCCAGCTGCATGACCGCAGCGGACTCAAGTGGCGGGAAGGCCAGGAGCAGGAGGAAGGCCGTGACGAACTGGGTCCACACGAAGAAGGGGAATCGCCAGAAGGTGAGCCCCTTGGCGCGGATTTGGATCGTGGTCGTGATGAAGTTGACCGCTCCTAGCAGCGACGAAGTGATCAAAAAGATCATTCCGATGAGCCACCACGTCTGGCCCGTAGTCGCGATATTGGCAAGGGGCACGTAGGAGGTCCATCCGGAATTCGCAGCTCCACCAGGGACGAAAAAGCTAGCGAGCATAACGACGCCGCCGACGAATAGACACCAGTAGCTGATCATATTCAGCTTCGGGAAGGCCATGTCCGGGGCGCCGATTTGGAGTGGGAGCACGTAGTTCCCGAATCCTCCAACGGCGAGGGGGACCACCCCGAGGAAGACCATGATGGTGCCATGCATCGCCCCGAGCGAGTTGTAAAACTCTGGGAGCATCGTCCCGCCCGGCATGCGCGTCTCCCCGAGGATCGCGCCCAACAGCGGCAACGCGGTCTCCGGGTAGGCGAGCTGCCAGCGCATGAGCATCATCAGCGTAAAGCCTAAGAACAGGAACAGGAGGCCCGTGATGCCGTACTGGATGCCGATGATCTTGTGGTCGGTGGAGAAAATGTACTTGCGCCAGAAGCCGAGCTCTTCGTGATGGGCTTCATGCGCAACGGCCGGCTTGCCTGCGACGACGACGGGGTGCTCACTCATGGGGCAACAACCACAGTCTGCTCACTAATGGATCCTTTTTCTTCGCTAGCTCGGAATGGCGAACGTGAAGTCCTGGCTTGCCGTCTCGCTCTCACCAACCGTGATGGAAGCCGTCTGCTCGCCGAGCCTCTCGTGCCAGGCGGTGATCTCGTAGGTTCCTGGGTCCAGTCCTGAGATCGTGAACGACCCATCCGAACTCGTTACCGAGAAGAAGGGATGCTCGAACACACCGATGTTGGCAGTCATCCATGGGTGAACGTCGCACTTGACCTCGAAGATTGCCTCGGCCATGTCGAACGTCGTGGTCACTTCTGTGAGTGTCGCCGGCATCGCTCGGTTGAATGAGCTGTTGATCTCGGGAAGCGTGTGGACATTGTGGAGGATGCCGTCGGAGTTAAGAATATTGTAGGCCTGACCAACCATGAGCCCCATCGAGTGCGGCACGTAGAGGCAACCCCTCTGATCGAGAACCACCGGAGTCGTCGGCACGGGCCAGTTGACCCCTTCGGGCAGCCCGCCCGAGACCGAGACGATGATGTTCCCCATGGTGTTGCCGTCGCCGAGGACCAACATCTCGGCCGGCACGGGTCCCGAATGCATCGAAGCGCACTCGGGTTCGGCGTCCATGGCGAGCGCCGGGAGATTGGGGGCAACCCCATCGAACGTAACGCTTCCGGTAATGGACGAGTTACCCAACTCTTGAACGGGACCGGTTGCCATTTCTGGCGCCGGCTGAGCAGTATCAGCAGGCTCGGATCCACCGCATCCGGCCGTGTAGCCAAGCACCAGTAGGCCAAGTCCAAAAACGAGCGCGCGATTCATGAGGAACCTCCAAACATCGAATGACAGCAGCCGAACTCGCCGCTAGATGAGCTGCATACTTTGCTGCTCTCTTGCGTCGCGTAATCTCATCTTGTACCACGTTAGTGAAAAAAAGATCAAGGCACGACCCCTGCTCCTAAACCTGTCATCCAGACAACCCCTCGCGCTCGATGCGGGACTCTTGTCCGACCTCAAGTGTTTTCCAACGCGAGCGATTCCGCGAGCCTTGGGTCGCGTAGCGGTACAAGCGCCTGCCGTCGCATCAGCCAGCTCGCCGCCGCCAGGAAGCACCCGCCGACGGTCACGAATGCGGCGACGTCCAGCACCGACGGACGGAGTCCGTCAGGGTGGAGTACCGGCATGACTTGCCAGTAGAGATCCACGAAGTGCATGGCGAGGAGCCACAGTCCTCCGATAGCCAGAGTCGTTCCGCTGCGTTTGACCGCGCGCCCCATCAGGTAGAAGAACGGGATCGCGAAGTGTCCCGCCATGAGCAAGAGCGAGACAGTCATCCAGGATCCCTCCATCCGGGCCTGGAACCAGATCGCCTCCTCCGGGAGGTTCGCGTACCAGATCAGGAAGAACTGCGAGAAGCCGATATACGCCCAGAACGCCGTGAACGCGAAGAGGAACTTTCCGACATCCTGCAGGTGATCGGCGCTGATGACCGTGTCCAGCAGCCCCGCCCGGCGAAGCGCCACCGCGACGACCGAGAGAAGCGCGATGAACCCCACGAACGAACCCGCGAAGAAATACACGCCGAACATCGTCGAGTACCAGTGCGGCGTGAGCGACATGATCCAGTCGATTGAGGCGAAGGTCTGAGTCAGCGCGAGGACGATGATAGAGGGCCCGGCGAGGCGACGCAATCGGGCCGAGACCCTGGGATCCCCTGTCGCGTCCTGACCACGCGAGCCGCGGTAGTAGAGAACGGCGATGAAGGACCAAAGTCCAAAGTACAGCGCCGCTCGGATCAGGAAGAACGGCACGTTGAGGTATGGCGCCTTCCAGCGAAGCAGCGCATCCTGCTCAAGTGCCTCGGCGTGGGTCCACTCGTAGAGATCGTGCAGGCCGAGAAGCACCGGCAGGAAGAGGGCCGCCATCACGGGAAGCATCGCGAAGGTCGTCTCCCCGATCCGTCGCAGCACGACCCCCCACCCTCCCTGGGCCGCGTACTGGATCAGCACGAAGAAGAGCGCGCCGAGAGACAGGCTTAGAAAGAACAGAAACGACACGAGCCACGAGAAGAAGAACTGCCTCGGATCTGCCGGTCCCAGAATCGCGCAGACCGCCGCGCCCAGCACGGCGCACACGACGCCGACGATCGGAAGACGATTCCACGAGTGCCCCGGCGGGATCGTGACCTGCTCAGGCCGGAGTTCCACGCGATCGCGTATCGTGGTCACTCAGGACTCCAAGAGCTCGACGCTTCGTGCGCCTAAGGACTTCAGCAACGTCCCGGTGGTCGATGGATCGAATCGGGGATCCCACGATTCGATCGAGATGAAGAAGGCGTCGTCAGTCACGCGCTCGAAAACCTTGGACCGAAAGAGCGGATGGTGGTGCATCGGGAGCCGGTTCAGACCAAACATGCCGAAGACGGCACCGAGCGCAGCGAAGAGAACTCCCACCTCGAACGTGATCGGAATGTAGGCCGGCCAGGCGAGTAACGGTTTGCCGCTGATCACAAGGGGGTAGGCGTCGGAGTGCACCCACCACTGCAGGCAGAACCCAAGTGTGAGCCCCAGCAGTCCCATGCCGAGGACGATCCACGGAAGCGGAGAGCGCCGGAGCCCCATCGCTTTCTCAAGGCCATGGACGGGGAACGGAGTGTGGGCGTCCCACCGCGTGAAGCCTGCGTCACGCACTCGCTCGCACGCGTGATAGAGGTCTCTCGGCGTCGTGAATTCGGCAAGAATTCCGTAGTGGGGGCCCGTTGGAAGCTGGGGACCAAAAAGCGACATCAGGAGGCTCCCTCTGGCGCGGGCTCGAGCGCCCGACCGTCTTTGATTTCACGTTCGGGTTTAGGCTCCCAATGCGGATCGGCCTGCGGCAGGACGGTCTTGACCTCGGCAGTTGCCACCATTGGAAGAAAGCGCACGAACAAGCAGAACATTGTGAAGAAAAGCCCGAAGCTCCCGAGCAAGCACGCGATGTCCCAGAACGTGGGCGAGAAGTAGCCCCACGCCGAGGGGAGGAAGTCACGGTGCAGGGACGTCACGATGATCACGAACCGCTCGAACCACATGCCGATGTTGATAACGATCGACAACCCGAACAGGATCGGAATACTTGTGCGCGCCTTCTTGAACCAGAAGATCTGCGGGCTGATCACGTTGCAGCTGATCATGATCCAGTAGGCCCAAGCGTACGGGCCGCCCGCCCTGTTCAGGAACGCGAAGACCTCGTAGGGGTTCCCGCTGTACCAGGCGGTGAAGAACTCCATGCCATAAGCGAAGCCGACGATCGTCCCGGTCACGAGGATGATCTTCGCCATGTAGTCAAAGTGCCGGAGGGTCATGATGTGCTCTAGGCCGAACGCCGTGCGGCAGATCACCATGAGCGTCAGCACCATCGCGAACCCGGAGAAGATCGCGCCCGCGACGAAGTAGGGCGGGAAGATTGTCGTATGCCATCCGGGCAGGATGGAGACTGCGAAGTCCATCGAGACAACCGAATGTACCGAAAGAACCAGCGGCGTCGCGAGGGCCGCGAGGATGAGATAGGCGGTTTCGTAATTGCTCCATTGCCGCACGGAGCCCCGCCACCCGAGAGCGAAGATGCCGTAGACCAACTTCCGTGTCTTGGTCTTCGCACGGTCGCGCATCGTCGCCAGGTCCGGGATCAGGCCGACGTACCAGAACATGAGCGAGACGCTTCCGTACACGCTAACCGCAAAGACGTCCCAGAGCAGAGGGCTCCTGAAGTTGGGCCACATGTCCATCTGGTTCGGGAGCGGGAACATCCAATAGGCGACCCATATGCGCCCCACGTGGATCCCCGGGAATATCATTGCGCACATGACCGCGAAGATGGTCATCGCCTCCGCCGCGCGGTTGATCGAGGTGCGCCACGTCTGCCGGAAAAGAAAGAGGATCGCCGAGATGAGCGTTCCAGCGTGCGCAATCCCGACCCAGAACACGAAATTCGTTATGTCCCACGCCCAGCCGACAGGGACATTGAGCCCCCAGATACCTATCCCCTCCCAGAAGAGCCACGAGACCGCCACGCCGAGGAGGCCGAGGAGCGCAAGTGAGGGGAGGAAGAAAAACCACCAGGCGGTTGGCGTCGGCCCCTCGACCACCCCCGCGACGGCCTCGGTGATTGAGTGGAAATCCGGCGAGCGCAGGATAAGTGTTGGACGATCCGCAACAGGGTTGTCGAGCAGGTCTGCTTCCGTCTGAGCCAAACGTATTTCCCGTCTTGGGTCTTGAAGAGTGATGCGTTATCTTGGGTTTTGAGTAGCGGTACGTCGGTATGTATGTACCATCACGCGTTGCGGGGAGTCAAGCACCGGAGCCGCTAATCCATGTTCGCCAGCTGCGCGAGGATCGCATCAATCGGCGCCTTCGCGCACGCGAACATCGGCGTGTCCCGCTCCGTGTAGAGGCTCGCCTCCGTGTAACGCAGCCGCCCCACCAAGTCAACGAACTCCTGTGGGTAGTCCGAGTCAAACGCGACCACAAAATCCTGATCATCGATACCGTAGCTATAGCTCGTGTTCAGGCGAACGCCCTTGAACGGCATGGAAGCGGCGATGTGCTCGTCCATCATCCCCTGTCGCGCGTGGGGCGAAAGACGGTACCACTCCCGCGTCTTCACGAAAGGGTACACAAACAAGAACTTCCCCTGGCCCGGCAACAGCTCAACGCCTTCTCCGGAGCCCTTCAGGCGATTAACGTACTGCGACCGGCGCTGCAGCGAAAAAAGGCTGTGGGTCTGCAACAGATAAGCACCCAGAGGTGACAGCCTGATCGCCGCCTCCATCGACTGAAAGCACAGCGGATCGAACGCTATCCGCCAGAGCATAAAATCGACGTCCGCGCGCAGGCCCACAAGTGAGTACGTGCGAAGGATCAGATCGTCGGAAGACTCCCACTTCCTCACCAGTTCGATGAACCCGGTCGCTGCCACTCGTTGCTCGTCAGCGGGCAGCCGCCGGAACGATGGGTCAAGTCGGTAAAACGAATAGTTCAGGAACTGGCGGCGTTCCCTGTCCGCGTTTTTGCCCATGACGATCCCGGTCGGATCGAGATCCACGGAGGGACCACGGCGACGTGGCGGGCCCGCACCCTCGGGAGAACGTTCCATGCTCATACCATATCGAAGAACATTGCGGTCGCCCAGACGAAAATCGCCACCGTCACGAAAAGCGGCACGATTGCCCAGCCGATTTCGAGCGGAATTGACCCATGGATCGGTTCTCCCGCCCCCTCGCCAGGCCGGTCTTGATACTTGACCGCGAACACGACCACGAAGACGACGACAAGCAACGCGAAGAGCGCCGTCACTGCGGTGATGAAAAAATAAAGGCTGTCCACCCCGGAGGCGAGGGTAGGACCCTGTTCGATAAAAAGCGGAATACCAGACGACATAAAACTTTACGGTCTCATGCTCAGCTTGGCGCCGACACGCGTAAATCGCGGCGACGCATCGTGGGGATGAAATCACCCATCAACAAATACGGGGATGACGCCACCGAAGCGAAACAAATTAATCACCGCCAGGCCATAGCAGCCGCTTTCGGGGTCGTAGTGGAAACAGTAGAACAACGGTTCGTCGGTCGCTGAACCAATCTGGCCCTCGCTCGACTCAACCAGCGCGGGGCGCAGCTCCTCCGGTGAGTAATCTACGCCGCGAAAATACTTGGAGAGAAGCCCTTCCTGAGTAGCAACCAGAACACCGTTCAACTGCGCGAACTGCATTGAAAGAGATCGAGCCCCAATGAAGCGCTGAATCGATGGCCAAACTTTGAGATCTTATTCGACGACAGTGGTCGAGATCCATATCCATAATCTCTCTGTAACGTTAGCTTGGATCCACCGTGGCCCTCGCATAGAATCCTTCGTGGCACGTCGGTGCCAGTAACGCACCCTGTCGGGTTACGCCCATGCTTAACGGTGTACCCGCCACATAACGAGACATTCATGAGCGAACGCAAGTACCGCCTGCGCGGGTACCAGGACGACGATCGAGACCGGCAGCCCAAGCCTAAGCCCGCTCGACCAGCCCGTGAGCCTGGCGCCCCAGCCGGCGCGCGGAGGATTTCTCAGGATGGACCTCGCAATATCAACATGCCGGGATTTCGAGAGGTCGTGCGTTGCGCGCCGTGCGGCACAACGCTGGACCCGGAGGTTGGACTCGAGAGCCGCTGTCCCCGCTGCGGCACCGATCTCCATACTTGCTCGCAGTGCGGGTCCTTTGACCCGAGTGCCCGGTTCGAGTGCATGCAGCCCGTACCGGTACGTGTCACACAAAAAAAGGCTCGGAACACATGCACCTTGTTTGCACCTCGCACAACCGTTGAGCGTCAGACCACCACGCCGCGAGAAAACGTAGACAACCCCCGGAAAGCATTCGACGACCTCTTTAAACTCTAGTTTTTGGCGAAGCAGGCATCCTGCCGCGGGACCCCAAATCGAAACCGTTATTGGGCTTCGGTGCCGCTTCGTTAAGTAGGATTTACTGGGAATGAATGGCGGAGGGAGAGGGATTCGAACCCCCGGTACCCTTTCGGGTACAGCGGTTTTCAAGACCGCCGCCATCGACCACTCGGCCATCCCTCCGCGACCAGCCAGGCCCAAGTGTACTGCGACGCAATCCCGGAACGTGATCTCGCCCGATAGCATTTTGTTCCCCGCCAAGAACACGTGACAACACTTGCGGTCCGTTATTTTCCAGCACTTAGCTACCAGGACCAATCCAGCTGCCAACGAGGTATGACAGCCTGCTATCGTTTCGGGATGACAGACTGCCCACCCATGAACGGGCGCAGCACCTCAGGAACCACCACCGACCCGTCCGCCTGCTGATAGTTTTCAAGAATCGCGATGAGCGTGCGGCCCACGGCGAGGCCCGATCCGTTCAACGTGTGGGCGAACTCAGCTTTACCCGCACCGGTGGGCCGGAACTTGATATTGGCCCGTCGGGCCTGGAATGCCTCGGTGTTGCTGCACGACGAAATCTCGCGATACATGTTCTGGCTCGGCAACCAGACCTCAATGTCGTAGGTCTTGGCCGACTGAAACCCCATATCGCCCGTGCACAACAACATCGTTCGGTAGGGCAGTCCCAGCCGCTTCAACACTTCCTCGGCGTTGCCCGTCAACCTCTCTAACTCGTCATAGGACCGTTCCGGCGTTGTAAACACCATAAGCTCGACCTTGTCGAACTGATGCTGCCGTATCAACCCTCGGACATCGGCACCGTAGGAACCCGCTTCACTGCGGAAACAGGGTGTGTAAGCAGTGTAGCGAATCGGTAACTCACGACTGTCGAGAATCTCTCCGCGGTGCATATTGGTGAGTGGCACCTCCGCCGTTGGGATCAGATACAGGTCCCACTCGCCAGCAACCTTGAAAAGATCCTCCTCAAATTTCGGCAGGTTCCCTGTGCCGGTTAGCGACGCGCTGTTCGCCATGAACGGCGGTTCGATTTCGACGTACCCATGCTCGGTCGTATGCAACTCAAGCATGAAGTTGATCAGCGCCCGCGCGAGCCGAGCACCAGCACCAACCAGCACTGCAAAGCGGGCGCCCGCGATCTTGGCACCCCGTTCAAAATCAATGATGCCAAGCGCGGGACCCAGGTCCCAGTGCGGCTGCGGCGGGAACGCGAAGGTGCCCAGTGTGCCGTGGTGACGTACCTCGACGTTCTCCGCCGCGCCCTTTCCTGTTGGCACGCTCTCGTGCGGTAGATTCGGAATTGCCAGAAGGCCGCGCTTTCGTCGCGTTTCGATCACGTCCAATTCGGCGCCCACTTGCTTAATCCGCTGACCGCGCTCTCGGCTACTGTCCTGAATCGCACTGAAATCGCGCCCTTCTTTTCGGGCGCGCGCTGCCGCTTCACCAGCTGCATTCTGATCGCGCTTGAGCCTTTCGAGCTCTGGAAGCACACGACGCCGTTCGGACTCAAGCGTCACGAGTTCGTCAAGCTCAGCGGACAGATCCGCGCCGCGCCGCTCTAATGCCGCGCGAACAATCGGTGCGCCGTCTCGAAACAAAGCAGGATCTACCATGCGTCCTTCGATCCTATATCCATCCATCGTTCCTGGGTTACGATGGGCCCCTGCCGTGGGGAAGGCTCGCAATGCTGTGTGACGGCGCGGCCGCATGTGTCTTGCCCGGCGACACGGCTTCCGTTCTCGAAAATAAGAAATAGAATCCCGTTGCCAACCAGCCAAGATCCGTGCCTCAAACAGAAGACGACTCGCTGACAGACGCTGACGTTTCGGCTATTCGCGCGGGTGGACGAGATCCAGATCGCGTCAAGTCCCAGTTGCGACTGCTGCGACACGCTAAACAGGCGACCCCGATTTTGCGTCCGGCCACGCTCGGCGATGGCATTTCCCGGCTTGAGGACCACGACCGCACCGAACTGCTGGTTCACCACGAGGAGGCATGCCTAGCCGGGCGGGTGTCCTCGTTCATCCCGGCGTCTGGGAGTGGCACACGCTTATTCCACAGTCTTCTAGAACTACATCGAGACCAGGAGACCGATCTCGACCGCTTGCGATCGCGCGCGTCGCGCGGAGATAGTGTCGCGAAAGACGCGCTCGTGGTACTCGATAACATTCGCGGTTTCGCTATCTGGCCTGAATTGGAGAGCCGGGGCTGTTCTCCGGACTCGATCGAGCAGATTCTTCGTGGACTCTTTGGTTCCGGCGGGGTTTGGTATCACCTTTTGCCAAAAGGTCTCATTCCGTTCCATCTGTACAACGATGGTGTGCGTTCCGCCTTTGCTGAGCATCTTGACGAAGCGGCACAGCTGACTGCTAACAAGCAGGCACGACGACTAGCGCACTGCCATGTGCACTTCACGATCGGTGAAGCTCACATACGACTGTTCGAGCGCGCAAGAGAGACCGAAGCCTCTCGAATCGAGGAAGCCATCGGTGTGCAGTGTCGAGTGACCTTTTCGGTACAGTCACATGCCACCGATACGATCGCGTCAGAGCCCAACGGATCGATTCGACGAGACGGCGAAGGTTGCATCGTATTTCATCCAGGTGGTCATGGAGCCTTGGTAAGGAATCTTGCTCAACTCGACGCGGATGTAGTTCTGATCAAGAACATCGACAACGCCACTCGCCAGGAGGCTTTGCCGCAGACTGTGGATGTTCGCCGCCAGATTTGCGGACTCTTGGTGAAACTTGAAAAACAGGTACACGATTCGCTGAGGCGCCTGTCCTCCGGCCGAGATGCAGAACAAGCGATCAATTTGCTTGAACGGTTGTTCGGGATCAAGCCATCAGCGCCACTTTTGGATGACAAGTCGAAACGGCAGTTTGCCACGTTCCAACTGAATCGACCGATCCGCGTATGTGGTGTGGTCAGCGCCTTTGACCACAACGGCGGCCGCCCGTTCTGGACCGACACGCCTGGTCGCGGTCCCTCTCTACAAATTGTCGAGGGCTCTGAGGTTGATCTCGGTGACGCAGGCACCCGCGAACTGTTTTATCGCTCGCGCCATTTCAACCCGGTCGATATCGCATGCTCGCTCCGCGATTCCAACAAAGAACCATTTAAGCTCGATGCCTTTACCGTACCGGGACGGGCGATAATCGCCCGGAAGTTGTTGACGGGTGTGCCATCGCTCGTCTACGAGCACCCCGGCCTCTGGAATGGAGCGATGGGGCTCTGGAATACCGCCTTCGTCGAAGTCCCCGATTTCACATTCAATCCGGTAAAATCGCTGGCTGATCTCTGGGAACCTGGCCACCACCCCTAGGCGCGTCTAGCGAAGGACTGGCTCAGTCTTTTTTCTCGCTCGTGGTCGGCGCTGGCGGAGTTGTCGACTTGGCAGCCGCATCGCTCTTCTCCGAGGAAGCGGCTTTCGTTTCCGTTCCACTGCTACCCTCGGACTTGCTCTCCGTCTTGCCCTCGGCCTTGGAGCCCTTGCTGGGGGCGGCAGCATCAGACTTGTCATTCTGCTTCTGCTCGGACGACCCCTCGTCGGCCCGCTTACTTGCATCGCCCGTTTTCGGGTAATCGGTAATGTAGAAACCCGACCCCTTAAACTGGATGGCTGGAGACGAGGGAAGCCGCCGTATCGGACCGTGTCCACATTCTTTGCAGACGTCGAGCGGGGGGTCGGAAAATTTTCGAATGACTTCGAAACGCTGTCGACAAGCCTGGCATTCGTATTCATATAGGGGCACGGGTTACTCCAGCACCGCGCCTGAGACATCGTCGAGCAGAAGCTCGCGATGCGCCCAGAACGGCGCGCTGCCATGCGCGAGCACGGCATCGTGAAAGGTGCACATCGAAAACGCTCCGGTTTCTTGACTCTTGTAGTCGCGCCGCAACTTCAGCATCATTAGCTTGCCGAGCGACCCCGTAAGATAGGCTGGATCGAATGCTCCCCGCTCTGCCTCCTGGCGGGCCATGCGTTCCTCAAGAAATGCCTCGTCGCGGAAGAATCGCATTCCCTGCTCAACGGAGAGGTCCTCGCAGTGTAAACGAACAGCAACTACGACACGCGCCAGCCGGACCAGCGATTCAGCCAGCTGGCCCAACCTGAACGTGACGTCAGCGCGACCGAACCCGGCCTCCACCATCATTTGCTCGCTGTAGTGAGCCCACCCCTTCACAAACGACTTCGGCGCCAGCAATGTTGACTTTCGTACCTTCGAGTCGACTCGCCGCAAGTGGTGATGCTGGAGGCAGTGTCCCGGGTAGACCTTATGAATCGACATGCTCCAGAGCCTCGGCACATTGAGCTCGCGCATGTGCCCGTGCTGGCGCTCCTCCGGCCAGCGGCGATCCGCGTCTGTCACGTAGTAATGGCCAACACCCGGACTGCTTTCGAATGGACCAGGCGGCCGCACGCTGGAAAGCACCGAACGACAGGATGCCGGAGACGCTGCCACAACCACGCGGTCGGATTCCGGCAGTGAAACAACTGCCCGCCGCTCCAAGAACTCCGCCAGTTCGTGTACTTGCCGCTCCGCAAGCCCAACAAGTTGACCGGGCTCCGGATGCTGCTCTTTAGCCGCGCGCCAGGCCGCAATCGGGTCGCTGCCGTTCAACTGGCCCGCTACGCTTCTGAACTCCTCCTGGACCTCGTCCAGATTGCGCAACGCGATCGCCAACAGGCGGTCCGCGCTGAAGCTAATGCCTTCTGCCAGGTCGAGTTTCCGTTCGAAAACCTCTTGACCGATCCGAAACGACGCTTTCGCGCGCGGCGCGACTTCCGTTTCGAGATACCGGACGTAGTCACCAACCGACTCGGCGGCTTCCGTTGACGCGTCTGCGAGATCGCCCAGAAGGTGCAAATCATCGAGGCCAGAGAAAGCACGCGGGAGATCAACCTCGATCAGCGTTACCGCACCTCGCCAGGCTTCGAGGCCAACCTTGACGAACAAGCCAGGACAGTCACTGATGTTATCGCGCGCTGCCTGAACCAACCGAGGGGCCTGCCGCAATTTCGACACGACGCGTCGAGCGCGTTCGACTTCTGGAGCGTGGTCACTCAACGCCTGACCGGCGAGGCTACTTACGAACGCCTCGGCATATAGCTGCGGGCTCCGTAGCCAGCCACGGAGCGTCTCAAATTCATGTATCTGGGATTCGATTTGGGCGGCAAGAATGCGCCGGTCGATGCGTTCACTCGGCTGAAGAAACGCCGCGTCGATATGCTGAAGTCTCCGGCCGAAACCGGCAAGGCCACGAACGTGGGTCTCAACTGCCGAACGACTGAAGTTCTCTAGTAGATCATCGTGCAGATGAACGCCGTCGCAACTCGCCTTACCAGGAAGGAACTCGTGGAGATGGGCGAGGTAATCCTCGACAAAATGGGGGAACGGCTCTGATGGGTGCATTCGTGATTACAGCACACGCTCGATACCTTAAATCCAAATCCGCGAGCGGGAAGCCTGCAAATGTTACAATAACGGTCCGCTCGATGCCCGGCACGTTGTTCGTCGTCGCCACGCCCATCGGCAACCTTGAGGACATCACGCTCCGAGCCCTGCGTGTACTGCGGGAAGTCGATCTCATCGCCGCTGAGGACACGCGGCGAACGGCGAAGCTCCTCGCCCATTATTCGATTCCATCACCAACGCTCAGCTTTCACGAGCACAACACTCGGACCCGTATCCCGGCGCTGCTGGCAAAATTGGAAGACGGGGCCCACGTAGCGCTAGTCACCGATGCGGGCACGCCTGGCATCTCCGATCCCGGCGGCGAACTGATTCGGCTCTGCCTGGAGAAAGAGGTCCGCGTCGATCCGTTACCCGGCGCCTGCGCTCCGATCACCGCTGCTGTCGCATCCGGCTTCCCACTGGACTCGTTGACGATATTCGGATTTATACCTGCTCGGGCAAAAGACAGAAAACAGTGGGTCCTTCGCGCACGCGGAGTTAACGGTACGTTCACTTGCTTTGAGACTCCACACCGAATTCTCAAAACGTTAACAGAAGCGAGCACGGTATTTGGTAATCGCCCTATTTTTTTGGCAAGGGAGATGACTAAGCTTCATCAACAGTTTATCAGTGGTTCTAGCTCAGATATTATTGGTCGTATGACCTCAACAAAAGGAGAGTTCACGCTGGTTGTTGGCCCAGAAATCAAGGCTCCTGGCGGTCAGGGAGCCCTGGACGAACTCGTAATCTTTAAAGAATTTGAGCAAATGGCAGTTCTTCCTGGTGGTAGACGGGCAGCCGTGTCAGCCGTGGCCAAAAAGCATGGTTGTTCGAACAAATATGTTTACGAACTCATCGAGAAACACAAGAATTTTGCTTTATGACCAATAATGGCTGACGTCCACGCCGTCATTCTCGCTGCTGGTCGGGGGACACGGATGAAGTCCTCCTTGCCCAAGGTGCTTCACCGTGTTGGCGGCGAGCCAATGGTGGAGCACGTCCTGCGATCGACCGCAGAACTGGCACCGGCTACCACGACCTTGGTCGTCGGTCACGGAGCAGAAGCAATACAGGCGAGTCTGGCAAACCGCGGCGGCCTTCGTTTCGCATTGCAGGTGCCGCAAAAAGGCACTGCCCACGCACTGCAACAAGCAGAACGAGTCCTAGCCGGTTGTGTTGGCACTCTCGTGCTCTTGTCCGGTGATGTGCCCCTTCTGCGTGCTGAAACGGTCAGGCAGCTCCTTGCCAAGCACGAGGCTGCCGGTGCTGCTGCTACGGTCATGACGGCCGTGGTGAAGCAGCCGTACGGCTACGGTCGCATCATCCGCACAGCTGGACAGATCGTCGGAATCGTCGAGGAACGCGACGCTTCGCCAGCACAGAGACGGGGCTGCGAAATCAACAGCGGAATCTACGCTTTTGATTTGGCACTCCTCTTCGACGCCCTGCGCACCATCGCGACACGCAACGCTCAGGGAGAGTATTACTTGACTGATTTAGTTGCTATCTACAGGCGCCGTCAATTGTCCATCGAAACGCTTATTGTAGGGGACCCGCACGAGGTTCGCGGGATCAACACACGCGGTGAACTTTCGGAAGTGAACACGATCATGAGAAACAACAAAAACGCAGAACTGATGGCCGCCGGTGTAACGATCGTCGATCCGGCAACCACCTATATCGACACCGAGGTTGAGATCGGGCCGGACACGGTGATCCATCCGGGAGTGCTGATCCAGGGACGATCAAAGATCGGTGCCGCCTGTGAAATCCACGCGAGCGTGCGGATCGCTGACTCGAAAATAGGAGATCGGGTGACCGTACACAATTTCTGCCTGATCCGTGATTCGCAGGTCGCCGATGGGTCAGCTGTCGGACCATTCGCTCATTTGCGGTCGGCAACGGCTCTTGGTCACGGAGCCAAGATCGGCAACTTCGTTGAGCTCAAGAAGACAACATTCGGGGCTGGCTCGAAAGCAAACCACTTGTCGTACCTCGGTGATGCGACGATCGGTACCAATGTCAACGTCGGGGCGGGTACCATCACCTGCAATTACGACGGTCAGAAAAAGCATCAGACGGTGATCGAAGACGACGCTTTTATAGGAAGTGATTCGCAACTCATCGCGCCGGTTAAAGTGGGTAAGGGGGCCTATGTCGGCGCCGGCTCGTCCATTACCGAAGATGTCCCTCCAGGGGCGCTCGGTGTTGGCCGAGGACGGCAGACCAACATTAAGGGTTGGGTAAACAACAAACGGACCGGGCGAACGAAGACGTAACGCGCGACGGACTGAACGAGGAACACATCAATGTGTGGAATTATTGGGTACATAGGTTCCAAACCCGTCGTGCCGCTCCTGCTCGACGGGTTACGGCGCATGGAATA
>Ga0315339_1001904_pt1 | contig 16890 bp, 9 predicted proteins | sample ASW17metaG_FD_204514 | JGI IMG/M metagenome (GOLD analysis project Ga0315339, IMG submission 204514) | Ammonia-oxidizing marine archaeal communities from Pacific Ocean, United States - ASW #17 | ecosystem: Environmental > Aquatic > Marine > Oceanic | place: USA: California | collected 2016-12-05
CACCCGGCCCAACGCCCGCCAACACAAATGCCCTGGCGTACACCGGGATGACCGCCGATTGGTTCCCGAAAAAAACGGGCGTCACCATAGACGAGCCGACTGTCTTCGTTTCGAGTCAACGCGACCTGAGCACTAGGAAGCTGGAGATTGACGGCAAGTGAACTTGCCCGGATGAACCATCGCTGCAACAGTTCCCACCCAACGAACATCACTATCATGAAAAGTAACCTTCCACACTGCATGGTCGGTTTGAAGTAATTTCAAACCCCAGCCGCTCTTGTAAAAAAAGACATTCGAGGCTAATTATTCCGCGTGAACCGCACTCTGACTTTGTTCGCCTCGGTGTTCGCGGTGGCTTTTTCGACAACGGCTGCTGAGACGCCCGTGGATTTTTCGCGGGAAATCCTCCCTATCCTCTCGAATAAATGTTTCGTCTGCCACGGGCCGGACTCGAGGAAGGAGGATCTGCTGCGGCTCGACTCGTTCGAGGGCGCAACGAGCGATCTCGGCGGCTACAGGGCAGTCGATCCCGGTGACTTGGCCAAGAGCGAAATCATCGCCCGCATCCACGACGCGGACGACCCCATGCCGCCGGAGGATGCCGAGAAACAACTCACCGCCGCCGAGCGGGCGCTGCTCAAGCGCTGGGTGTTGCAGGGCGGCGGCTACACCGAGCACTGGGCGTTCGTGCCGCCAACCAGGCCAACGCCGCCCAGCCAGGATCACCCCATCGATGCGTTCATTGAGAATCAATTCACCGGCGACATCGACTTTGCCGCCGAGGCGGACAATCCGACGCTCGCCCGGCGGCTCGCGCTCGTGCTGACCGGCCTGCCGCCGTCGCCGGAGTTGCTCCAGTCGTTTTTGGACGACGGCAGCTCGAACGCCTACGAGCAGTTGGTCGAGCGGCTTCTCGCCGATCCACGTTACGGCGAGCACCAGGCACGCTACTGGCTCGACGCCGTGCGCTACGGCGACACGCACGGGCTGCACCTCGACAACAAACGCGGCATCTACCCGTACCGCGACTGGGTCGTGCGCGCGCTCAACCGCAACCAGCCACTCGACGAGTTCATCGAGTGGCAGTTGGCCGGCGACCTGTTGCCGGAACCGACGATGGAGCAGCGCATCGCCACCGGCTACGTGCGGATGAACCCCACCACCGCCGAGGGCGGGGTGATCCCGGCGGAGTTTCAGGCCAAGAACAACTTCGACCGCACCGAGACGCTCGGCACGGTGTTCCTCGGCATGACGATGCTCTGTTCGCGTTGCCACACGCACAAGTACGATCCCATCGAGCAGACCGAGTACTACCGGCTGCTCGCGTTTTTCAACAACACCGCCGAGGGGCCGCTTGACGGCAACAAGTACGAATATGCACCCACGCTGAAGGTGCCGGCCGACCAAGCGGCGTGGAATGACTGGACGCATCTCGAGTCGGCGAGCGACCGGTTGTTGGCTAAGGCCGGGGCCAAGCCGGGTGAGTCGCTCGCCGACTTGGCCAAGCCGGAGGGCCGCCTGGCCAAGCTTGGTTTGCAGGCCGAGGCCGGGCAACTCATCAAGCAACGCACCGACGCCACGGCCAGGTTCACCACCACGCTCGTCGCCAGGGACTTGGCCAAGCCGCGCAAAACCCGGCTGCTCGATCGCGGCGAGTACAACCTGCCCACCGGTGAGCCGTTGCAGCCGGACGTGCTCAAGGCGATGAATCCCTTCCCTGAGGGCGCACCGCGCAACCGGCTTGGCCTGGCCAGATGGCTCACCAGCCGCGAGCAACCTGTCGTCTCCCGTGTGCTGGTCAACCGCATCTGGCAGCGTGTCTTCGGCGCGGGACTGGTCCGCACGCCGGAGGATTTTGGCCTACAGGGGCAGCAGCCGACCCACCCGGAGTTGCTCGACTGGCTGGCCGTCGAGTTGCACGACAGCAGCTGGGATCTCAAGCACATGTTGCGGCTGATGGTGAACAGCCGCACCTTCCGCCAAGGCTCCGCGCTGCGCGACGGCGTGAACGATCCCGAGAACAAACTCTGGGCTCGCGGCCCGCACTACCGGCTCGACGCCGAGGTGCTGCGCGACATCGCTCTTTGGGCCAGCGGCCTGCTCGACCCCCACATGGGCGGTGAAGGCGTGAAGCCGTACCAGCCGGCCGGCCTGTGGAAGGCACTCGCCCATCCCGGCAGCAACACGAAAAACTATGTGCGCGACAACGGCCAGCGGCTCTACCGCCGCAGCCTCTACGTTTACTGGAAGCGCACCAGCCCGCACCCGATGATGACGCTTTTCGACGCGCCGAGCCGCGAGTCGAGTTGCGTGCAGCGTTCGCGCACCAACACGCCGCTGCAGGCGCTTGGCCTGCTCAACGAAACCCAGCGCATCGAGATGGCCCGGATGTTCGCCGAGCGTCTGCTCAAGGAACGTGCCACCGACGCCGAGCGACTCGACCTGCTCTTCACCCTGCTCGCCTGCCGCGAGCCCAGCGCCACCGAGCGCAACGCCTGCGCCCAACTTTTGAAAACCATGCGCGAACGCTATGCCGCCGCTGAAAAGGACGCCACCAAACTGCTCGAAACCGGCGAAGTGCCCCGGGACAAGTCACTCGACCCCACAAGCCACGCCGCGTGGACACAACTCTCCGCCACCCTCCTCGCCAGCGACCTGGCGCTGATGATGTTTTGATGATGCACCCACTCGACTCATGAAGGAACAAAACCCAATTCGAGAATCCGAACTGATGATGACGCGGCGACAGTTGTTCGGCCGCGCAGCGCTTGGCCTGGGCACGGCCGCCCTAGCAGACATCATTGGCCCGGATCTGCTCGCCAACTCCCCTGGCCAAGCGGGCGGCACGCACTTTGCGCCCAAGGCCAAGCGTGTGATTTATCTTTTCATGAGCGGCGGGCCGAGCCATCACGATCTCTGGAGTCACAAGCCGAAGATGCGCGAGATGTTCGGGAAGGATCTGCCCGAGCACGTCCGCGACGGCCAGCGCATCACCGGCATGACCGCCGGACAAAAGACGCTGCCGGTCTGCCCGAGCAAATACAAATACACGAGGCACGATAACAACGACCAGGGCGTGTGGGTCAGCGAGTTGCTGCCGTACACGGCCCAGGTGGCGAAGGAGCTTTGCGTCGTGCACAGCACCTTCACCGAGGCGATCAACCACGACCCGGCGATCACGTACATCCAGACCGGCAGCCAGGTTCCCGGCCGGCCCAGCCTCGGCGCCTGGCTCAGCTACGGGCTGGGTCGCGTGAACGAGAACCTGCCGGGCTACGTCGTCATGCACGCTCGCTCCAAGTTCCCCGAGCAGAGCTTGTTCAACCGGCTTTGGGGAACCGGCTTCATGCCGTCCGAGCATCAAGGCGTGCTGTTGCGCAGCGAGGGCGACCCGGTGTTGTACCTGAAAAACCCGGCCGGCGTCACCGGCAGGGATCGCCGCGCCCAGCTCGATACGCTGGCCGCGATCAACCAAGCGCATTACAAGCAGTTCGCCGACCCGGAGATTTTGGCCCGCATCCAGCAGCACGAACTGGCCTACCGCATGCAGACCTCCGTGCCGGAACTGATGGACCTGACAGGCGAGAGTGATGCGACGTTTGAACTGTACGGTGAAGCAGCCAAAAGCGCCGGCTCCTTTGCCGCCTGCTGCCTCAACGCCCGCCGACTGGCCGAGCGCGGCGTGCGCAACATCCAGATTTTCCATCGCGGCTGGGACGCGCACGGCAGCCTGCCCAAGGAACACGAGTCGCAGTGCAAAGACATCGACCAGGCCAGCGCCGCATTGATCACCGACCTCAAGCAGCGGGGCATGCTCGACGAGACGCTGGTCGTCTGGGGCGGCGAATTTGGCCGCACCGCCTACTGCCAAGGCAAGCTGACCGAGACGAACTACGGGCGCGACCATCACCCGCGCTGCTTCACCACATGGATGGCCGGTGGCGGCATCAAGCCCGGCATCACCTATGGCCGGACCGACGACTACGCATACAACATTGCCGACGCCGACGGGAACATGATCCGGCCAACCAAGGACAAGTGGACGCCGGGCACCATGCACATTCACGATCTCAACGCGACCATCCTCAACCAGTTGGGTATCGACCATCGGAAACTCACCTACCGATATCAGGGCAGGGACTTCCGCCTGACCGACGTCCACGGCCACGTCATCAAAGACCTCATCGCATGAGCAACACCGGCATTCCCGCCGCCTTCTCGCCCCCCGAACGACTGCTGCTTGGTCCCGGGCCGAGCAATGCGGCGCCTTCCGTTTTGAAGGCCATGCAGCGGCCGCTTGTCGGCCATCTCGATCCCACTTTTATCGGCATGATGGAGGAGATCAAGTCGATGCTGCGCCATGTGTTCCAGACCGAAAACGAGATGACGTTCCCCGTCAGCGCCACCGGCAGCGCCGGGATGGAGGCCTGTTTCGTCAATCTACTCGAGCCAGGTGACGAGGTGGTGATCGGTGTCAACGGCGTGTTCGGTGCGCGAATGTGTGACGTCGCCGAACGCTGCGGTGCCACCGTGAACAGGGTCGAGGCCGAATGGGGCACGATCATCGAGCCGTCAACTATTGCCGCCGCACTTGAGGGTTGCCAACCCAAGCTTGTGGCAGTTGTTCATGCCGAGACTTCCACCGGCGCGCTCACGCCGGTTGAGGAAATCTCGCGCCTGGCCCACGACGCCGGCGCGTTGTTCCTACTCGATACCGTGACGTCGCTTGGCGGCTGCCCGGTGGCCATCGACGCCTGGCAGGTTGATGCCGCATACAGCGGCTCCCAAAAATGCCTGAGCTGCCCACCGGGTCTGGCGCCGGTTTCGTTCAGCCCACGCGCGATGAATGTCCTCACCAACCGCAAAACCAAGGTGCAGAGCTGGTATCTAGACGTGAATTTTCTTGCCAGCTACTGGGGCTCGGAGCGCGTGTATCATCACACCGCACCCATTACCATGAACTACGCACTGCACGAGGCGCTGCGTCTGGTCTTGGAGGAAGGCCTCGAGGCTCGCTGGACTCGGCACCGGCAGGCATACGAAACCCTCAAGGCAGGCTTGGCCAAGCTGGGCCTATCGATCATCTCGCAAGAGGGACATCAGCTTTGGCAACTCAACGCTGTCGGTGTGCCGGATGGCGCGGACGAAGCTGGTGTGCGCGCTCGCCTACTCAGCGACTTCGGCATCGAGGTGGGTCCCGGCCTCGGCCCGATGAAGGGCAAAATATGGCGGGTCGGCCTCATGGGCCACAACGCCACCCCGGCCAACGTCAAACGCTTCCTCGACGCGCTTGGCCAATGTCTCGGATAAGAGCAAGCGCTTGGCCAAGTGGCTTCAGTGCATCTCGACGTCGCAGGTGCCGAGCCCGCCCCGGTAGTAGTTGAACTGGACGTTCGGGTGGTCAGCGAGCAGCGACATCGGCACGCTGCTGTCGGTGATGCCCTTGGAAATCATCAGCGCCGTGAGCCGTTGGCCAAGCGGGTTGTCGTGCGCGCCGGCGTGCCAGATGCTGACCTTCTCCGACTGCCATGTTTCGATCGGCCCCACGGTGACGGCGCGTTGCGGCACCATGGTGATGTTGCCGCCGCCAGAGGTGCGGGCGTTTTGCGCCAGCGTGATCGGGTGCAACTCGACCACGCGCGTGGCGAGTTTGCGGTATTCCTCCGGCGTCGAAGGTGCATCGGTATACTCCCCCTCGCGTCGCAGCGGGTCGTTGAACGCCCAGTGCTTGATGTCGCCCTGGCCACCCTGCATCACCGCGCAGCGAACGCCGTCCCAGCTCTCTCGATAGGCCGTCGTGTCGGCCTTGGGGAAATGCAGATTTTTCTCCGGCATCGTCTGGCCAGGCGTAATCCGGTCGAAACACAGTTCACGATCCGCCCGCTCGAACGACAACGGGTGGTCGGTCGGCACTTCGCGGCCGTCGTCGCCAACCCATTCATCCATGCCCCAGAAATGCGAGTGTTGCAGCGACAAGCCAAGCTCGTTGACCAAGCGGGCGACGAGTGGCAGTTGCTCGGTCGGCCCGATCGGGCCGCAGATGCCGACCGGATTATCCGCAGTCGCCTCACGCCAGGCATGGATATATTCAAGCGCCTCGGCCAAATAGAAATCCTCCAGCGTATCGTACATCACGACGCGAAAGCCGGGACGCGACAATTGCTGGATGTCACTTGGCGTGAGCGCCGCTGCATCGCTGATGAGGTCGTCCTCGAGCGTGGTGTAGTCCCACCAGTCGGGAGCGATGGAACTGAGCTTTCGCGGCATGGATTATCGGGCGCTCCGGTTGATCGGCTCGTCCACCACGAGTTGACCCGGGAAGGCACCCGGCTTGGAGCGCGACTTGAGGCGCTTGTTCTGTGAGTTGCCCCTTGGCTGGTTGAGCGGGATGAACATCCCGCCGCTCTCGGCCAGCATCCCGTACAGCTTGTCTTCCATCTCGCGAACGACCGGTTTGAGCTTGGAATCGGCGATGAGGTTTTTGGTTTCGCCAGGGTCGCTGCGTATGTCGTACAACTCGTCGGTGTCCCACAGGCCGTAGTAGGTGATGTACTTGTAGCGGTCGCCGCGCAACGCAAACACCGTGGGCGATTGAGGGAAGTTTTTCTCCCAGTAATAGACGTAGAGGAAATAGTCGCGCCACGAAATGTCCTTGCCTTGGCCAAGCGGGATGAAGCTTTGGCCGTCCATGTAGCCGGGCGTCTTGATGCCGGCGGCCTCGAACACAGTCGGGGCGATGTCGATGTTCGCGACGACCTGCTCGACCACTTGGCCGCCCCCGAAGAGCGCCGGGCACTGCATCACCATCGGCACGCGGATGGAAGTCTCGTAGGCAACTCGCTTGTCGATCAGACCGTGCTCGCCGAACATGAAGCCGTTGTCGCCCATGTAAATCACCAGCGTGTCGTCGTGTACGCCCATCTCCTTGAGCGTCTTGAGCACCCGGCCGATGCTGTCGTCCACCGCGAGAAACGCCTCACAGTAATCCTTGTAAAACTTCTCGACGTCGATGCCGCTGTGGTACGCGAAGTCGACGCCGTGCCAACTGTTACGCTGATCCTTCAGCCAACGCGGCTTGCCGTCGTAGTTCGCCGGCGAGTCGGCCTGCGACTTGGGCGGCACAACTTCCGCACCGGCATACGTGCCGCGATGCCGCTCGGCCGGCGTGAACTGCGCGTGCACCGCCTTGTGCGAAAGGTACATGAAAAACGGCTTGTCCCGCTTGCGGCTGCGCAGCCAGTCCACCGCGTAGTCGGTCAACTCATCGGTGATGTACCCTTTCTGAGGCACCTTTTTGCCGTTGACGTTGAGGCCGTTGCGCGACGGTAGATACGTGCCCTGACCGCGAAAGCTCACCCAGTGGTCGAACCCCGGCCGGGGCTGGTCGGTGCTGCCTCCCATGTGCCACTTGCCGATGTACGCCGTCTCGTAGCCGGCCTTCTGCAAATGTTGCGGAAAGAACACCGTCCCCTCGGGCACGAGCCGGTTGTTGTCGATCACCCGGTGCTTGTGCGTGTACAGCCCAGTGAGGATCGATGCCCGGCTTGGCGAACACAGCGACGTAGTGACGAACGCATTTTTCAAGTGCACACCGTTCCGGGCCATCGAGTCGAGGTGCGGCGTCTTCAAAAACGGATGACCCATGAAGCCCATCGCGTCGTAGCGATGATCGTCGGTCAGGATGAAAACAACGTTGCGCGGCTTGGCTTCAGGCACGCGTTCGATGGCCAGCTTGTCGTCAGCAAGCGCCTGGCCAAGCGCAGCCCAGCCAAGCGCCACGGAAAAAAATATTCGGATGTTTTTCATGGTAAAAAGGAAACGGCTGCAACGCCGCAGTTCAGCCGAGGAGTGTGGCTCCGCCGCTCCGCCCTGTAAAGCCGGAGTGCGGCTAATCGCGGTGGAGGCGCCAAAACTGAACGCGCCCTCCTACCCGCAGGAAGGTGGACACCGTGCCCCCGTTGCCAACCACCGTCTCGACCGTCTCCCAGTTCTCGAGGTAGGATGATTTTTGCAGTAGAAACTCATCGCCGTCGGTGCCCTCCCACTCGATCTCCACAGCGCGATGTATACCGATAAGTCTGCCTGTGACTTCCCCGCTACCGCCACCCTCCCCAACAATCACTGGATCATCGGTTGGATTCTTTTTAGGCAAGCGCGTGGCTAACTCGATGTCCAGTTCATCCACGTCCACACCCTCAAAGATTTTCTGGAAGCCATCGATAAAATAATACTGCGTGCCGCCCTTTTCGGCATAAGCGCGAATCGACACATAGTAGTTCATCCGCGTTTTGCGCGTGGCCGAGAAATGAACGTCGAGCAGCGAGTGCGCCTTGGTGCTGAAATCAAGGCCTTCGAACTCCACTTGATCCACGAGCGTCGCCGGCGCATCGGCAAGCCACGGATCGTACTCATACAGCCGGGCGTCCACGTAAATGCCGAGCATCTTCTGCTTGGTCAGCGGGAAGGTCAGGTGCACATCCGCCTCGAGCGGCCCCGCCAGCGGCTTGGCCAAGGCGGCGGCAAAAAAGGCGGCAAACAAAATTAATCGCATATTTATGGTCGCAGAGACGCTAGGTCCACCTAAGCGTTACACTTCATCCAAGGGCGCGGTGGCGTCTCCGAAGGTTTTTGGATGGACGTCCATTTTGTCCATCATGCTGAGGAAGAGGCGGGACATTTGTCGGTCGGGCTTGCCGAGGTAATCCAAATTCTGGCCGCCCTTGATGCGGCCACCGCCGCCACCGAGCATCACGACCGGGAGCTGGTTGGCGTCGTGATGGCCGTTGACCATGCTGGAGCAGAGCATCAGCATCGTGTTGTCGAGCGCGGTGCGTTCGCCCTCCTGTATTTTATCCAGTCGACCGGCGATGTAGGCCATTTGCTCGAGGAAAAACTGGTTCACTTTCAGCCAGTCGTCCGTGTCGCTGTGCGAGAGCAGGTGGTGGATCATGTAGTCCACGCCGAGGTGCGGGAAGCGGAGCGTGCCGTGGTCGTTGTTCAGCTTGAGCGTGCAGATGCGCGTGGTATCGGTCTGGAACGCCAGCACGAGCAGGTCGCTCATCAGCCGCATATGCTCGACGATGTCCTGCGGGTAGCCGTCCTGCGGGCGCGGGATATTCGGCTTGGCCAGGGTCGGCCGCCAGCCTTGCAGTTCGCCGCGTTTGCCGGCGCTCTCGATTCGTTGTTCGACTTCGCGGACGGAGTTTAAATATTCGTCGAGCTTTTGCTGGTCGAGCCGGCTGATGTTGCGGCGCAAATCCCTGGCATCGGACAGCACGGCGTCGAGCACGCTTTGGTCGCCGGCCTGCGCCTTGTTTTTGAACATCTCATCAAACGCCAGCGCGGGATAGACCTCGAGCGGCGTCGGCGTGGTCGGGCTGCTCCACGAGATGTGCGAGCTGTAGAGCATCGAGTAATCCTTGTGCACCGAGGGGTTCGCCTTTTCGCAGCCGAGCACGAGGCTCGGCAACTTGGTGCGGTGCCCGATGTGCCGCGCCACCAATTGATCGACGCTCGTGCCGGACTGGATCCGCCCGCCCGGGGCCAACGGCGCGCCGGAGAGCAGGTTGCCGGTTTGCGAACTGTGGATGTTGCCCTTGAGCGCCTCGGCATTGTACAGGCCGCGGATGAACACCATCTTGTCGCGAAACTCGTTTAGCGGCGTGAGCACCTTGCCCAGCTCCATGTCGGCACCCTCGCCCTTGGCCCACCATTCGTCCCGGTGATAACCGCAGCCGGAAAACAGGATGGCCATGCGCGTCGGCGCCTCGCTGGCCTTCGTCGCGGCGAGCCGGGTGTCGCCCCATACGCGGCGCGATTCCATCCACGGCAACGCCATCGACGCGCCCAGCCCACGCAGCATCGTGCGACGGGAAAGTTGGTAACGCATCTTGTTCATATCGAGTTCAGCCCTTCGGTTCATGCTAAATTGGTTGCGGTCACAATCAACCCTCATCTTTGGCCAGACGCCCTCGGATTTTGCGAAACTGCTCGCTGGTGACGATCGCCTCCACCGCTGCGCTGAAACGGAAGTCATTTGCCTTCAGGCGCTCCTGCATTTCTTCGAGCAACAGCAAGTCGGACAACGCCACCTCGCGGCCAAGCGCGTAGCCAAGCAGTTTGCGGCAAAATTGCGCCAGCACATCGTCGAGCCGCTCGGTGGCCAAGTGATGTCGCAGTCCGTCGATGCCCTCGACGGCCGTGCCGTTCGCGAGCCTGGTTTTCGTGTCAACCGCCTTGGGCCGAAATCGCCCGATGGCGTCGTACTGCTCCAGCGCAAAGCCGAACGGGTCGATGAGTTTGTGGCACTTGGCGCATCCGGGGGTTGAACTGTGTTGCTCGATCAACTCCCGCGCAGTCAGCCCTTTTGGCACGCTCTCCGGTAACTGCGGCACGTTGGCCGGGGGCCTCGGTAGGCGCTCGCCAAGCAGCGTCTCGTAAACCCAGTTGCCGCGCAGGATCGGGCTAGTCCGCGACGCGCCGGAGTTGGCCGCCAACACCGTGGCCAAGCCGAGCACGCCGCCGCGCCCCCTGGCCTGCACGCCATCGACCCGCCTCCACTTGCTTCCGATCACGCCTTCGATTCCGTAGAACTTGGCCAAGCGCTCGTTGAGAAACGTGTGATCGGCGCTCAGCAAATCCAGCACCGGGCCGTCGTTGCGAAACATGTCCTCAAAAAACCGAACCGACTCCTCGTACATCGCGCCGCGCAGTTCCGGGAACGTCGGATAAAGCTTCTCGTTCTTGTCGTCGTTTTGGTCGAAGCCGCGAATGTGCAGCCACTGGCAGGTGAACTGCTCGGCCAGGCGCCGGGTGCGCGAGTCGCGCAGCAGGCGCCGCGTCTGCGCGAGCAACGGTTTGTCGCCGGTCAACTCGCCGGCGGCGGCGGCGCGGCGCAGTTCCGCATCCGGCAGCGACGACCACAGGAAGTAACTCAGCCGCGTGGCCAACTCGGCGTTTGTCACCGCCACCGGCTTCGCGCCACCACCCGCTTTCTCACGGCGATACAGAAACACCGGCGAGGTCAGCACCCGGGCGATCGTCAATTGAATCGCCTTCTCGTGCGGAATCTCGCGCTCCCGCAATCCGCGATACAACGCCCGCAATCCCTCCTGCTCTTCACCACTCAACGGCCGTCGCCACGCGCGCCCCGCAAACTCCAGCACACTGTAAAGATGCCTCGGCTCGTCCGCCTCGAGGCGTTCGCGAAAGGCCGCAACCCGTTTCATCAGCGGTTCCCTGTACGGCTTCCACGCGATGACTAGATCCGGCCGGTCCTGAGTCGAGAACTCGACGATCTGCTCGTACGCGACCTCCACCTTGAACGGCTCCCTGGTGATGTAGAGCAACTCGTCCCAAAGCCGGTCGAGTTCCGCCTTTTGCTCGCCGCTGAGCATGAGCCGTTGCAGCGGATCGTCCTCGCGAAAGTACAGCGCCAGCGTCACCACCTCGTCCACCGGCACAATTTTCGGGTAACAAATCGACGCCGGAAACAGGTCGCGGAAATCGTCCAGGCCAGCCGCCAACCGCTTCTCCGCTGCGCTGCCAGCGGCCACGACAATCGGCCGTCCCGGTGAGAGCCCGCGCGGCTCCGGCTTGGCCAAGCCGGCCGTAAGTTGGACGCTGCCTTTCTGGCCGTGCTCCGGGTCGAGTTCACCGGAGAGCACCAGCGTCCGGCCCTCGGCCAACTCCGCCGGGATGCGCAGCTCGACAATCGCCGGCGCCTGCACGATTAGGTCCGCCGTGACCACCGACGGGCCAAGCGGATGTTTCCCGAACCGCTCGTCCGGCACGATCGATTTGAGCACGTTGCCGTAGCGGCGCGGCACCGGGATTTTTTGGAGATGCTTGAACAACATCGCGTCGGGCGAACCCGGCTTGGCCGTTGCCGTGCCGGTGGCCAGCGCCTCAATGCGCCGGGCGAAGCCGGTTCGCTTGGCCGCGTCCGTCTCCGCCTTCCAACTCGCCAGCAGCGACCCGGTCGGTACCGTCATTGAGCCGCCAGACGCCCTGGTCACGTCCGCGACGTTGCCGCTAAAAAAATGCCAGATGCCGGCGTTGCCGTGACTGTCTTTCAGTGGATTGCCCTCGAGAATGTTCCCGGAAATGTCCGCGGCAACATCCCACACGCGCCGGCCGCCGCCGGTCTCGGTGATGGTCATGTCAACGTGCGTCAGGTCGCACGAGTGGTTACCCTGCCTCGGCCCGATGGCGAGTTGGATCACTTCGCCTGCCCGCACCGACACGGTTTTGGCGGCCAACTCCGACGAGCCGTTCACCCCGAAATCGCCGTGCCCGAGGTTGCCCACCCTGCGGCTGTTTCGATGCTGCACCCACCACTCGACGCCGTTGCCGCAACTGTGCGCGTCGGCGATCCTGGCCGACACCGACACGATGCCATCGATCGGGCTGCGCCAGCCAACCGCCACGTACTGCGTCGGCGACGGGTGCGCCACCACCGCATGCGGCCGTGCGGTGCCGGGGATGCGCACTTCCGTGTCGGACGAGTTGGCCGCGACGGACGGCGTGCCTAAGGTTCCCCAGCCGTTCACGAAATCGTAACCGCCACTCTTCAGCATTTTCAGGGTGAACAACCCGTCAATCGTCACCGGGCCGCCGGGGCCAAGCGCGAGGTAATCAAGCCAGGCCGCCAGCATGTCGGCATCCACCCCGTGCCGTTTGGCCAGGGCGTCGATGTCCGGCTCGTCGCCGGTGGCCTCCGCGGCAGCGGCGAGGAACTTGGCTGTATTGGCCAGCGTCTCGCGACGCAGCTTGGCCAGACGCCCGGCCAAGCCAGGCACGTCGCGCATTGGGAGATCCGCCTTGCCGCCGCCGACCAGCCGGGGGTTGCGCCAGCGAACAAAGTCGTTCTCACTTCCGTCGCCGGCATCGCTGGCAGCGAGGTGCACCACCACGTCGCTTCCGTCCGCCGGCGGCTGGAGTTCCAGGCTGAAATCCACGCTGGATTGCGTGATGCTTTTCGGGTTCATCCAAGCGGTTGGCCCGCCCTGCCGGCCGATATGGCCGATCGGGTCGAACCGCCACAACGCCTGCTGCCACCGTTGCACTGCATCGACGATCGGCTTCGGGTTGTCATCCGCTGCCGCCCGCCAGCGCTCGCGAATGTTGTTCAGCAGAAACGAACCGGACGGGGCATCGGCGCGGGTGAGCATCGTCCAAAGCGAACCAAGATACTTCGCGTTAAGTCCGCGCGCGCGCGCAACCGCCGTGACCGACTCGCCGCCCTTGGCCAGCGCGTCGCGATCGGCGAGCGTCGCGGCAAAATAGGGCTCGAGCGGAATGCTGCCGTTGCGGTTGATCACGTTCGCCTTGGCCTCGGCGGAGTCGTCCCAGTTGTCACCGGCGTTGCTCCGAACCGCCACGTACTGCGCATAAAAATTCTGGATTTGAGCCATCAACCCGTCGGCTCGGTCGCGCTCGGTGGCGTATTCCGAGAACCGAATGCCGTCCGGCAGCAGCACGGCGTGTTGCGCGACCTCCTTTCCGGCGTCGAGAAATTTGCCCACGAGCGCGGGCGACATCACCATCGCATCGCCGGCATTGGTGAACCCCTCGCCCGCCGCGCCGTCGATGGGAAATTCGCGGGTGGGGTTCAGCGAGGCAACGCCGGTGAGGTCGCGGACGGAGTAGTTGTATTCGTCGTTGTTAAGCCGCCGCAACGCCACGCGGCCGGGGTCGCCCGCCCGCGCCCTGGCCTCCTCGAGCAACAGGCTGTGCACCCACTGCTGCAGTTTCGCGCGCTGGTCATCGCTTGGCTTGTCGGCTTTCTTCGGCGGCATCTGCCGGCTCGAGAGCATGTCGTCGACCTTGAGCCAAACCTTGGTGTTGCGCCGGATGTCGGCGACCGACTGGAACGAGTCGAGATTGATGTCCGCCTCGGCGTCCTCGTCCGCGTGGCATTCGAAACAGAATTGATCAAGCAACGGCCGGATCTCCGACCGGTATACCGTGTCCAGGCCGGCCGCTTGGCCGGGCGACAGACAGAAAAACGCAGCCAACAAAACAACTGGCGAGCGGCCCAAGCGCTGGAGAATAAGCGGCATGACAAGCCCTCGTGGGGTTGCGGCAATCCTTCCCCCAACCCCGGAGTCCGTCAAGGGATGTGAAAAGCAAACCTCCCCCTCAGTCCTTTCCCCCGTCGGTGTGTTTTTACCAGTGACCACTTGGCCAAGCGCCGAAATGTGAGGAACTCGCTTGGCCCGGCGCTACTTTTTCTCGAGATCTTTGCGCGGGAAGAGCGGCGTTGGCTTGTTGCAGGTGTGGCCCTTGGCCAAGCCGCCCCACTTGGCCAAGCTGAAGTTTGCCGGCGAGTCGTCGAGGCCAAGTTGCTCGAAAATTTTCCCGGCCGTTTCCGGAATCACCGGCCAAAGCAGCACCGCCAAGATGCGACACGCCTCGGCCAGATTGTACAGTACTTCGTTGAGCCGATCGGCTTGGTCATCCAGCTTGGCCAGCTTGAACGGCGCCGTCTGCTCGACGTATTGGTTGGCGCGATCGACCAATCCCCAGATGCTCACAAGCGCCGCCTGCAAGTGATGCGACTCGTAGTTTTTGCGCGCCTCGGCGATCCATTTTTCGGCGTCGGCGGCCAATTCGTCGGAGGTCGTCTCTAGTGTGCCGCCTCGGTAGCGGTTGAGCATCGAGAGCGAGCGGTTGACGAGGTTGCCCAAGCCGTTGGCCAACTCGGCGGAGTAGCGGGCCTGAAAACTTTCGTCGGTCCAGTTGCCGTCCGGGCCAATGTCCAGCTCACGCACGACGTAGTAGCGAAACGCATCGACGCCCCACTCGTCGATCACCGTGATGGGATCCACCACGTTACCGGTGGTCTTGCTCATTTTTTGGCCGTCCTTCTGCCACCAACCGTGCACGAGCACTTGACCAGGCAGCGGAAGTCCCATCGCCTTGAGCATGATCGGCCAATAGACGGCGTGGAACTTGAGAATGTCCTTGCCGATGACATGAATGTCCGCCGGCCAAAGCGATGGGGCGTCCGGCTTTGTCTCGAGGCCGACCGGGCCAGCGGCAGCGGCGTCGCCGAGTGCCGCAGGAATGCTGGCGTAGTTGCTGAGCGCGTCGAACCAAACGTACGTCACGTATTCCTCGTCGAACGGCAACGGGATGCCCCACTCGAGCCGCGCCTTGGGCCGCGTGATACACAGATCCTCAAGCGTGTTGTTTTTCAGGAAGCCAAGCACCTCGTTGCGGCGCGTCGCTGGCTGGACGAAATCGGGGTTGGCCTCGATATGGTCGATAAGCCACTGCTGATGTTCGCCGAGCTTGAAGTAGTAATTGTGCTCAACCAACTCGGCGACCTCACCGTAAAGAGGATCGAACGTGCCGTCCTCGCGCCGGTCTTTCTCCGTCAAAAACGTCTCCTGCCGCGCCGAGTAAAACCCGCGATACTCCGCCTGATAAAAATGTCCGGCGTCGTAAAGCTTTTGCAGCACCGCACGAACAAACACCTTGTGCCGCTCCGACGACGTACGGACAAAGTCGGCATGCGTCAGGTTCAGCCGGCCGGCAAATGCCTCCCAAATCTCCGCAAACTCATCGCAGTACGGCTGCGAATCCTTGCCGGCGGCAGCGGCGGCGGCCTGCACCTTTTGGCCGTGCTCATCGAGACCGGTCAGGTAAAACACCTCCTGCCCCAGACTGCGATGCGCCCGGGCAATGATGTCCGTGATGACCTTCTCGTAAGCGTGCCCGAGATGAGGTTCCCCGTTGACGTAATCGATGGCCGTGGTGAGGTAAAACTGTTTACTCATCCGTCGCCCACTATGCAGCCAAGGCCAAGCCCTTGGCAATCTTGGGGTGCAATGCTCACTCTAATTCCGGATTGGCTGGGCGATTCGGAGGTAGGCGAAGAAGTCACGGAGCTGCTGGTCGGTCAAGCCGGCGAGCAACCCCTCCGGCATCAGGCTTCGAGGACTCACATACGTCGACTCGACCTGCGACTGCTCGACCACTGCGTCGCTGCCGTCGATGCCGCGCAGGATCAGCAGCTTGTCGGTGCGATCGGTCAGGAAACCGCTGAGCAGTCGACCGTCACGGGTTTGCACGTGCATTTGCTCGAAGCCTTCACGGATTTCTCGACTCGGATCGAGGATGCCCGGCAGAAGCGTGTCGAGATCGTTCCGCTGATAATGGGTGAGGTTCGGGCCAATCTGTCCCCCTTTGTGGAACAACTTGTGGCAGGCCGCGCAGCGCTGCATGTACAACTCGCGTCCGCGATACGGACTGCCGGGCCGCCCCTCCACCACCGAACGCACCCGGGCGATCTCCGCTGCCTGGGTGGTCGGCTTGGCTTCGCCTGCGCGTGGCCAAAGATTTCTCGCTTGGGCGGCGACGCTGCTGCCATGAGCCAACAACAGTTCCACCGTTGACGCCGCGATGTCGCGCTTGGCCAAGCTGCCCGACTTGACAGCAGCCAACAACCGGCGACTCCACGCGGGGCGACTGGCCAGGAATGAAATCGCCGCCGGTCTGGCCGCTGCGGGAAATTCTGGGTACCGCCCGACAACCGCCTGGCCAAGCGAATCATCAACGAATCGTTGCAGCGCCAACAACCCGGCCACAACCACATCGGCATTGGGTTCCGTCTGCACAAGAATCAAGAGCGATGGCTTTAAACCGTCGGCCCCGGCGTCACTCGTGGCGCGGATGAGTTCGATCCGGTCCTTGGCCGGCTGGGTGGCGTTGGCGATGACGGACAGCGCCTGGCCAATCGCGGCGGAGTCGCCTAGCCGGACACGCAACACCAGCGGCGGGTTGTCGAGTTGCCGCAGTTGCTCGATCAATTCGTCCGGCAACCGCGGCAGCGCCTGGCCCTCGAGCGCCTTGCTGAAACCGGCCATCAACTTGTCGCGGTGC
>Ga0315339_1001906_pt1 | contig 16888 bp, 15 predicted proteins | sample ASW17metaG_FD_204514 | JGI IMG/M metagenome (GOLD analysis project Ga0315339, IMG submission 204514) | Ammonia-oxidizing marine archaeal communities from Pacific Ocean, United States - ASW #17 | ecosystem: Environmental > Aquatic > Marine > Oceanic | place: USA: California | collected 2016-12-05
TAGGTTTGTTCAGTAACACTGATCTGCCGGATCGCATCAATCCGAGGCATGCCTTGCCCCATCAGAACTTCAACCTGCCGTAACTTCACGACAATCTCTTCAGGCTTAGGTCTCTTAATGGCCATCGGTGGTCCTCCGCTTTCCTAACTATAAGGGCGGACCACTTCAAAGGGGGAGGCTCACGCCGTTTACATCAATTCCGGCAGCAACGATGTGTTGATCACCAACAGCGGCACGATTACGGCAAATGATGACCCGACGATCAGCATTGCCAGTGCGGGCAACGTGATCCTGAATAACACCGGTGAAATCTCTTCTGCCACCGGCAGGACCGGCTATGCCTTTGTCGGGCACAGCGGCCTGGACCAGATCACCAACAGCGGCGCGATTTTTGGCTCTGTCTGGATGTTAGAAGGCAACGATATTTACGTGGCCCTCGATAACGGCTTTGTCAGTGGCCAGATCATTCTGGACAGCGGCGATGACAGGGCGACGCTGGGCAACATTGCCGGTTACGTCGATGGCGGCCATGATGATGATACGATCACTGGCGGACTGGGCAATGACACGCTGCTTGGCGGGCACCACCAGGACTTGCTGAGCGGTGGGGCGGGTGATGACAGCATCGACGGCGGTTATGGCTTTGACACGTTGTCGGGCGGGCGCGGCGATGACACGCTTTTGGGCGACCGCAACAATGACGAACTGAACGGCGGTGCCAACGAGGACCTGCTGGATGGCGGCACCGGCGACGACACGCTGCATGGCGGCAATGGCCATGACACGCTGTTGGGGGGCGACGACAACGACCAGCTGTTCGGCGAAAATGGCAACGACCAGCTTTCCGGTGGCACCGGCAACGACCAGCTTTCCGGTGGCACCGGCAACGACCTGCTGGACGGCGGGGCCCATGATGACAGCCTAAGTGGCGATCACGGCAACGACACGTTGCGTGGCGGCACCGGCAATGACACGCTGAACGGCGGCGCCAATGAGGACCGGCTGGAAGGCGGTGCAGACCAGGATCTGCTATATGGTGGCAACGGTCAGGATACGCTGATCGGCAACAACGGCGACGACACACTTTACGGCGAAAACAGTAACGATCTCCTTAATGGCGACGCCGGAAGTGACCTGCTGTATGGCGGGGCCAACAACGACACGCTGAACGGTGGCACTGGCAACGACACATTGTACGGCGGGGCCAACGAAGATCAGGTTAACGGCGGCGATGGCGCGGACCGGCTGTATGGCGAAAACGGTGGAGACATTCTGTCGGGTGGTGCCGATAATGACACGCTGAACGGCGGCAATGGCAGCGACCATCTGACCGGCGATAGTGGCTCGGATGACTTTGTTTTCAATGGCAATTTCGGCAGCGATACGATCACTGATTTCGACGAATTCGATGATGCCGAAGACATCGACCTCAGCGGCGTTGCAGCGATCACCGACTACACCGATTTGCTGAACAACCACATGAGCCAGGTCGGCGCTGACGTGGTGATCGACGATGGATCCGGCAATACAATCACCGTGCAAAACGTGCTGATCGGCGACATGAACGCGGCCGACTTTTTGTTCTAGGGCTTGCGGTTTTGACCCCCATGAGCAGAGAGCGCTCGCTCTCTGCTCATTCGGGGGCCAGTGGCGGGACGGAGTGTCTGACAAAGTGGCTGTGGACAGAGGATGAAAAGCGGTCGACCTGTTTTCAGACAACGGCCGCGGATGGTTCGGGGGGCACAAGCCGCCCGGTACCACGCGATGAACGCGAACACGATCTTCAAGTGGTTGTGTGATGCCCGGATTGGTTCTGAACCTGAGGTGCTTGAGGATCAAGCGACTGAGGCTGCCTGTCTCTTGCCAGTTGATACAGTTGATCGCCCTCGACGGGATGACCCGGCTTCCAGGCCTGACCCCATGACCCGGTGCCGCGCGATTGAGATCGACATCGCCGACGGCCACTGCCCACATTCTGGCCTCGCTGGCCTGACACCAGCGGAAAAAATCAACCGGCCAAAGATGACCACAAACCTGAACAGGGCCAACCGAATTTTCCGGACATTTCAGGGGGGGGCAAGTCTGAGCTGCTTTGCCCTGCAAGAGATCTATTGATGTCTCTTTGGCTCATCGGCACTTTGAGTGCCATGCCCGCGCCAGGCCTACAAAACGCCGATTGGTCGTTGGTCCATCTTTTCCTCTCTCGCCGATTCTGTTGTTCGTTGCCCTTTGCGCAGCGCTTTCAGATGCCAGCCAAACCGATCAACATGATGGCGCGCCGTCACAGACCTCCATCGCAACCGCGCAGCTTGGCAGCGTCGCCCAGAAATCTAACAGTCGAAGTCGTTGAACCCGTTTGCGGAAAATAACCGCGCCAGTGGCATCAAGACCAGCCAAGCTGCAGACGGTCTTTCCCAAGTCGCTCCCGAGTGGGTCGAAATTGCCATCAGAATTCTCCAGCATTCGCTGCAACATTAACGGCACCTCGGCGGAAAGGCAGTTCATCACATTAGGTCATTTCCAGAAAAGCGATCAATCTATCCGGTATAGCCTGTATGCACGCCAATATTCCCCTTGTGGAATGATCGCTGCACACGCAATTATTGCTCTGATATCTAACGGCCTGCCTGGCCCCTGAAATCGGCCACGCCCCAACAGCAGGAAAACACGACCTATGGCCAAAACCCCAAGCCCATGCATTGATGTATGCAAGTACAAGCGTGAAGGCCATTGCATCGGCTGCTCTATGACAAAACCACAGAAATCGCTGTTCAAGAGTTTGAAGAAAGACAGCCACCGAGAGGCCTTTGTTGACCTGCTTGTCATGCAACAAACAGCAATGGGCGGTTTCACGCATTGGACGCCCAAGTACTTGCGAAAATGCGCTAAGAAAAAAGTGAAGCCCATTTCCGCGCTTCAGGACGTCATGTGACGAGTTGTCTTCAACGCCCGCTGGCGGGCGCTGATACTATGCTAACAGAAGAGATCAACGCAGGTGGCTGCGCAGGAACCAAGCAAACTTTTCATGGGTCTGACCGCGTGCAATGCACAAATCCTCGGTCAGTGTATCGCCATGAGACGCCGCCAACTCACCAGCGCCTGCGACAGTCGCGGCCAGTGTTTCCTGGGCATCCAGCATCGTCTTGATCATCGCCTCAGCGGACAGATGCCCGTCGCTTTCCGAAACTTTTGAGCGTTTGATCATCCCCGCAAGCGTACCCTCAGCATGCTCGTCAATCGCCTTGATCCGCTCTGCCAGATCGTCCTGAGCGACAAAGTGATCTTCATAGATCTTCTGGAACAGATCATGCAGCGGGCCAAACGCCATGCCCGTCACATTCCAATGAAAGTTTTGCGCAAGCATCGTGGTCACAGCTGTTTCCGCAACAGCTTGGTTCAATGCTTCCGCGATTGCGGTGCGTGCCTCTGTGGAAAGTGCAACTGCAGATTGGGTCATTCCCGGTACCTCTTGTTCCAATTAAACATAACGCTGGCTGGCAGTGGGCTGGCTTGCTTTTTCTTATTTAGCGAGCCAATTCAGCAAGGCAAGTCTTTTTTAGAATTATTCTAAACTTGACTGAAACGCTCGGATACCTGCCCAACAAGGAACCGAATCTGTCGGCGATTATGCCGCGCAATTCGTGAATTCAATAAAAATGAAGCGCTATCATGATCTTGCGCGTTCAATGCTGTCGCCAACTGAATCAACCACGCTTCGTCGAACGAGATTTCGTCAACACCGGGGCGAAACAAGACCGGCCTCTTGCCTAGCGCCTGATCCAAACACCGCATCAGCGCTTCTGCGTGAGCCTTGCGTGCGTCGTCTTTGGAAATCGAAAGGAGCGCGCAGGCTTCAAACAAATCCGAACGCGCTTTGCTTCTACACTCCAGCGCAACCAACCGAAGATGATTGAGGAAAGGCCTTAAATTTGGCTTTAACGGCGCTCGCTTAAGGTCAACAGGAGCGGTTGAAGTCGATACAGCCCGAAGTGGCACCATGTCATAGCTTTCAAGGTTGGTTTAGCGCAGAAAAACTCTTGAGACACATTTCCTGACTATAATTATCAGATATATGGTCAGTGGCAAGGTAATTCCCGACTCTTTTTTGTCAGGGCAATACCGACCTCGGCGGATTTCAAAGAAACTGATGTCAGGAAGCGGCCTCAACGAAACCCCACCGACGCCCACACCGGCGCGGGCTACGCACGCAGGGTCCACTCTGCGCGCATCGAGGGGCCCGACGAGTTCCGGCCGATTTGAAATGGTGCTGGCGAAGTTGCCGGGCTGGTTGTGTCCGTCTTCGAAGACGGCTCTGGGCTGGTTACCAGAGGGTCAGGTCGTATAGTGTTCTGGGAGGGACGGCAGACTTGGCCCGTTGCCCTCTTCGCCGCGCGTAGGTAGCGCGCGGCACCCAAATCGCCCATTGGACCCGTAGTTCTATTATTCGCCCCAGAACCGCCCATAATGACCGTAACCGCAGCGAGTCTTGATGCGGTTCACCAGAGATCAAGTCTCTGACCTCCCCAACCAATCCTCTTGATCAATGATTTGCGGAGGCAACTGGCGGCCGAGAAACGTTTGATCTCAAAAGCGGAGAGTTGACGACAAGAACTCAGTAGTCTTTTTCGAAAAACAACCCAATCCCGGTGCTGCCATCGGTACCCGCCTGGCCGCGCAGTTTTGTAGATGGCGTCAGGTCGAGATTGAGGTTGATCCGGCTTTGGCCATCGCTATCGATCTCGACATCTGTGTACACATTTTCGCTGATGTATTTCCCGACTCGGAGCGATGTTTCGCCCTTGGCATCGGTCGTCAGGTCCAGGTCATCCAGACCGGTGCTTTCCCGCAGCCGTTCCACAATCCCGACGCCGCCGCGCCCGGCCAGTGTCGCCACCGCAGAGGCAAGCTGCACCGCCTGCAGCGCGGAGATAGACGTCACGCCGCGCCCGAACAACAGCCGCGCCAATACCTCATCCTCGGGCAACTCAGGCTGCGACTCAAACCGGATTTCGGGCGCGTCTGCCGGGCCTTCGACGATCACGAAAATCACTGTGTCGTCGCTGGTGGTGCGGGCGACAAGGCGCAAAGTCGGGATCATATCACCCTGCAGCCGCGCCGATCCTTCCTCTAGCGTCAGGCGTTTGCCCAGAATATCCAACCGCCCGCGGATCAGGCCAAACTGCCCCTGGGGAATGACATCCGCTGTCGTACCCGTCAGCTGGACCTGCCCGCCCAGTTCGGCGTCCAGCCCGCGACCGCGCACGAAAATCCGGTTCTCGGCCACAATCTGCACATCCAGCCCTACCGACATGCTGCTGCCCGCCGCGCCAGCATCGCCTGTCTCTAGCAATCCGGCGAAGCCCCGCGTGCGACGCACTGCGGCCGGTTCATTCAGATGGGTGATTTCAGGGATATCCGTGAAGCTGGCGATGCCGGTTGAGGGCACCAAAATCTCTGTCTGGTCCAGCACCAACCGCCCCACTGCCGACAGGCTGGACGGCGCAGCACCACTAAGCCGTAACGTGCCGTTGGCGCGGGTTTCATACAACTGCGGATCGGTGACCCTGACGTTATTTAGCTGCACGGCCACTTCCGTGACAAACGGTGCCTGCAGCCTGACGCGGCCAGTCGCCGACAGTGCCCCGCCAGAGGCGACAGTGGCGCTGGTCTGAATTTCGGCGCTGCTATTGGCCAGCGAGATTACTGCGTCAATGCCGGTCAACGCGTTGCGCAAGCCGGGAAGCGACAGACGCGCGCCACTGGTGCGGACCTGACCACCTAGGGACGCCAGCGCCAGCGGGCCATCCAAGCGCAGATCAAACTGCGCATTGCCCTGCATCGAATTGGGTTTTAGCCGCCGGTTCAACAGTCCCAATGGCAGCGACCCATTTAGCGCCAAATTGGCCTGCTGCGCATCCTGAGAGATTTGCCCCGCCATGCTGACCGTACTGCCGCCGGGGCCAGAAGCATCGGCGTCGATCGACCACAGGTTGCTTATCTGGCGGGCAGAACCACTTATTCTGCCCAGCCCGGTCAGTTCTGGCGAGATCCAGGCAATCGAACCAATGGTTGCGTCAAACTGCGCGCTGGGTTGTTGATCATTCGGCAGGGAAACCTGCGCCGTGACAGCCACCGTATTCGGAGCCTTGGCATCCAGATCAACTGTCCAGCCGTTTTCGGTTTCCACCGCATGCCCCGACGCCCGCGCCGGTCCGTTAAAGCCGTCAACAATTTGGCCTGCATCGGTCAGCGCCGTTGAAAACCGCAGATCACTTTCGCCACTGGCAAGCGTACCGGTCGCATTGATCGCGCCTCCCGTCGCGGCAACTTTGGCGGCGTGCAGCGTCAAGCCATCCACGGTACGCGCTGCAATGATATCCAGATGGCTCTCGCCGGCCAGTAACCCGTCCAGCTTAGCAATGCCCACCGCCAAATCCTGTGCTACCGCGGTTAGTGACAGGTCAAACGCGCCAGTCAAAAGCGTGGCCTGCCCGCTTAAATCGGCTCTGACAGCACCACGCAGCGGCAGGTCAACCAGAGCCTGAAACCGTGAAATGTCAGCGACCCGCGCCGCAAGTTCGCCATCGGCGGTGATTGCCGTGTCCAGCCCGTCAACCGTGCCAAACCCCGAAAGATTCATCCCCGCCGCAGACAGATCAAAACCGTTCACATCTAGCGGCTGACCATCGCGCCACAGGATATCGCTGTGCAAGGTCACCGCAGTGCCAAGCGCCGCCGCCAGCGCCGGATCAGTCAGGGCAATGCCCCGCGCGATGGCGTCAATGCTAGCGGTCACTTGCCGCGTCTCGCCGCGCTTGATGTTGCCGCTGGTGTCCAGCGTTACCGAACTCAGCGTGCCCTCTACGCGTTCAAGATCACGCAGTTCACCTGCAAGGGTCCAGATATCACCCGCGTCACTGTCAAAACCGGCGCTGATCACCGCGCTGCGAACACGTGTTTCAGGACCAGTCAGAGGCAGCAAAACCAAGTCGCCACTGGGGTCCTGTAGGGCGAAATCAATCTGAAACTCTTCCGGCAACCGGTCAGCAGACAGCGCCAGGTGCCCGTTCAGACGCAGCGCGCTGGTGGTCACCGTCAAGTCATCCAGCGATGCCCGCCCATCGGCAAACAGGCTGACCTGACTTCTCAGGGCAACGTCCGGGCCAAAGAACGCGCGGTATTGCGGTATGAACAAAGGCGTCAGATCGCCAGAGATATCAGCCGAGATCAACCGAGTCGGAGCGTCATCACCCGTTTCTGGCACCCGCGTGCCGATGCGTCCCGACAGGCGGGTTTGTCCGTCGCTTTTCAGGGTGACGTCGGCTGCGAAATTGTCAATCGGCGCGGTGCCCTTGACCGTTAGCGCCAGCGCCGGTTTTCCCGGCAAATCCAGCAAGTTGGCCGATATACCATTCGCGGCCTCATCCAGTGACAGATCAATCGCCAGCACCTTTGAAGCGTTCGAATACCCCGCGTCCAGCTTGAACGCGCCGCGCGGGCCTTCCAGCCGGGTGATCGTCAGATTTGCCGTTCCCTGCCCCTCTGCCAGCGACACAGAGCCATTCACGGCGATCACGCCCGGTATGCCAATCACCGCCTCGCCCAGCACCGCGCGCTTTACCGCGATTTTGTCGACCCGCAGGCTGACCGGCAGTTCTGGCAGCGCAAATGTGCCCGCCTCTGGGTTGACGCTATCGCCTGCGGTGGGCACGCGCGGCAAATCAATGCGCGCGGCGGAAAGCTCATTGATCTCAACCCGGCCACGCAGAACGGCGGTTCGGTTCCAGTCCAGCACCGCATCTGTCAGGGTCAGCCAAATGCCATTGGCATCCGCGATCGTCAGCTTGTCCATCGTCGCGCGGGAACTTAGCGCACCGCGAAAACCTTCGATCTGAACGTCCCGCCCCAGACCCGACAGAGCCTGTTCCAGATACTGCGTGATGCGATCTTTGTCTTCCTGCGCCACCGCCGACACCGCCTGAAAGACCACAAGGATGGCTGCCAAAAACCACCGCATCAAAACGCCTGCCCGATGCCGACGTAGACCTGAATTCCGTCACCTGCGCCAGACGTTGGCGTGGCGACGTCCAGCCGGATCGGGCCGATACCGGTTTGATAGCGAATGCCAAGCCCCACGCCGCTGTGCCAGCCGCCGGTGTCGTCGATAAAACTGTTCGCGCCTATATATCCCGCGTCGTAGAACCCGACTGCCGAAATCTTGTCACTAATCCGCAGGCGCAGTTCGCCCGCGAGGCCAAGAAACGCCCGCCCGCCGGTTTCAACCCCGCCGGTAGTTATCGACAGTGACTGATAGGAATGGCCACGCACGGTGCCGCTGCCGCCAGACAGAAACAGCAGGTCGGGCGGCGTGTCGGCAATCGACGGGCCTACAATTGTGCCAAACTGCAGCCGCCCGGCAAAGGTCACGCCATCGTCGGCCCCAACGCTGCGGTAGGCCCGTGCATCCATGTAACCACGCCCGCCCGACGCACTATTGCCCAGCCCGAAGAATGGCATCGCCTCGGTCCGCAGATAGGTGCCCGTGGTCGGGTTCAGCAGGTCATCGCGGCGGTCCCAGGTGACGGCAAGCGGCAGGGCCAGATGCGAAAACTGCCGCGATCCCAGCCCGTCCTCTACATCGCTGTAGCGATAGGCCACCCCGGCCTCTGCGTTCAGGGTTTCGGAATAATATCGGTTGAATCCTAATTCGATATTGCCCTGACGCGACAGGTATAGCGGTTCGTCCAGTTGCTCGATCTCGGCCAGAACATACAGATCTGTGTCGGTATTGAAGGTCGATGGGCGGGTTAAACTGGCGCTGAGGTGATAGTCCAGCCCATCGGTTTCTCCCGCCAGCCCCGACACTTCGCCCTCTAGACGCAGGCGCTCGGCCCCGCCCAGCAGGTTGCGATGCAGCCAAAAGGCCGACAGCGTCGCGCCTTCGGTTGATTGTATCTCTGCGCCAAACCCGAAACGACGAGGTTTGGCATCGACCACGGCCAATTCAACGTCCATCACGTCATTCGGCCCCAAAGCTTCGGCTTCTCGTAGCGTGACCGAACCAAATGTGCCCGTCCGCCGCAGCCGAGCCGCCGCGCGTTCCAGGACGGCCGGATCAAAGACTTTGCCTGACGGTATACCGGCGATGCGGCGGATGCGGGCGTCGCGCACAGCGCTGTCGCCCGCAATATTCAAGTCGCCAAACTGCACGCGTGGGCCGGGCGCGATGCGCAGGCTGACATCCAGCCGGGCGGCATTGTGATCGGCAACCACGTCCTGCTGAACCACCTGCGCCTTGGCATGGCCAACCGCGCGCCAGCCATCGACCCCGGCAAGCGCCGCATCGCGGATCGCCGCAATTTCTGCAGGCATTCCGGCGCGAAAAGAACTGGGTAAAACTGTGGCCGCCGTCAACGGGGCCACATTCGCCGCCCCAAGCCGAAACGCCGGACCCGCCGTAACGATTATATCGACACGCGAAACTGCCGCCAGTCGGGACAACGGCGGGATCGTCGCGGCTTCTACGCCGTCAATGCGGATTGTGACAGTCGGCCCATAAAACCCCTGCTCATACAGAACGCCGACCAGTCGCCCATAGTCTGCCTGCGCGGCGGCCAGAATATCCTGCGGGCTGGTGACGCCATCACGTTTGGCTGCCAGCACCAGCGACGCGTTTTTCAGCGCCGTTTCAGTTGTTTTTCCGGCTAATTCAAACCTTAGACCGATCTCAAACGCCAAACCCGATGCGGGTAATAGCGCGCACACACTCAAAGCCAGCCAGATGCCTACCCAGCGGACGGTGGATAGAGGTTTTCGTACTTTGCTCGCGGCCCCGGACCCGGGACCAGAATCCTGCGGTGTCATGATCGTTTGTGTCTTTCAGACATATTCATACTAGACCTAGTGTAATGTCGGCCCATCATCCATCACAATGTGGTTATTTCCGCTGGCTGCGCGGGAAACCACTTCAAGTGGTTCGGTCAGCTTTCGTCACCCCCGCCGACAAAACCGCCTCACTACTGACACGGCGATAATTCGTGAAGGCATTCGCGCTAAGCACCACAAAGAAACTGTCCATATCGATCAGGACATACCCCTCTTCCAGTGTGGCACGTGTCAGGGCTTGAATATCTTCCGGGTACAACCTGCGTCGGCCCGTCATCTCACGCACCAGTTTGGCCGCAATACGATAGCGCCCCGAGACTTTTCCACCGAAGTGTTCCGTATATAGCGCGGCGAGCCGTTTGGCCGTGTTTTGCATAATTTCCATGCGCCGATCATAAAAGATAAAAATATATTGTCTATAGACAAATTATTCTTGCTATTGTAGCGAGCGACCAGGAACGGAGAAACTGTATGACCCAGATCGTGACGCCCATCGAGACAGAGATCGATCTGTTTACCGAAATCACGCAAAGCGCAGTAGCGCAGGACGGAACGCGGCTAACGGCTCTGCTGGAACCGCTGCCGTTGGCGACGGCGTTGCGCGAAGTGCTGCAGTTGACGCCCGATGTGCGTCGGGATGTGCTGACGCTGATATCACCAGATATGGCCGCCGCCCTGATCGAGGAAGCCCCGCATGAAATGGGTGCCGATCTGATGGAAACATTGGATGCGGCGCGTGCCGTCGAAATCATGGACGAAATGGATTCCGACGTTCAGGCCGACCTTATTGGCGACATGGAGGACGTCGAGGCAGAGGCGATCCTGCTGCAAATGGACGCCGAAGATGCCGCTGATGTGCGCCGTCTGGCCGAATATGACGATGACACCGCCGGTGGCCTGATGATGTCAGAGACATTTCAGTTTTCCGATGCCCAGACCGTCGGCACGGTTCTAAAGCAACTTGCCAGTGATGACGATGATTTTGACCGCTATCGCGGCCAGCATCCTTATATACTGAACAGCGACGGCGTGCCGGTCGGTGTGGTCTCGCTACGCGGGTTGCTGACGGCCAAACGCGCCGCCCGGCTGACCAGCATCATGGTTGAACCGTTGACGGTCAAAGTCACGGCCACGCTGTCGGACCTTGGTGATATTTTCGACAAATACCCGTTTCTTGGCGTTCCGGTTGTGGATGCAGACAGTCGATTGGTCGGCGTCGTGTCACGCTCTGCCGTTTCACAAGCGTTGCTGGAGCGTGCGGAAAGCGAGACGCTGAAAATTCAGGGTGTTGTCGGGGATGAGCTGCGCTCGATGCCGACATGGCTGCGGTCACGCCGTCGTTTGGCCTGGCTGTCGGCCAACATTGTCCTGAACATCATCGCCGCCTCGGTCATTTCCGCCTATGAGGAAACGCTGACAGCAGTCATCGCCATCGCGATCTTCTTGCCGATGGTCTCTGACATGTCCGGCTGTTCCGGAAACCAGGCGGTCGGTGTAACCATGCGCGAACTTAGCCTAGGTCTGGTCCGTCCGATGGACGCCATGCGGGTCTGGATGAAAGAGATCAGTGTTGGCGTGATCAATGGCGTCGCCCTTGGCGTGCTCATCGGCATCGTCGCATGGATATGGAAGGGCAACCCGGCGCTAGGCCTGGTGATTGGCCTTGCGCTGGCGCTGAATACCATACTGGCGGTGTCAATCGGCGGTGTCGTGCCGCTGTTGCTGAAATGCCTGGGTCAGGACCCCGCCGCCGCCAGCGGTCCCTTACTGACGACGGTCACGGATATGGCTGGCTTCTTTTTTGTGCTTAGCCTTGCGACGTTGATGATGCCGTGGTTGCTGTGATGAATACGCCCCACCTCAAGGTCAAGAAACCTCGGCCCAACCTAAGTGTCGTGGGCTGGATGGAACATATCGACCTGCCCGATCTGAGCCTGAGCCGCGTTAAGGTAAAATTTGACACCGGCGCGCGCACCTCGGCGCTGCACGCCATGCAGATCCAGACATTCACCCGCGATGGCGAACCTTGGGTGCGGTTTCACGTCGACATAGAGGTCGCGCCGCCCGAGCACTGGGTCGAAGCGCCAATCTTTGACATCCGCCACATCAAAAACACCGGCGGCGTCCCCGAAGAACGCATCGTCATTCAGACGTCCATCAAGATTGCCGGGCGCACATGGCCCATTGCCGTGTCTCTAACCGACCGCAGCAATATGCGTCTGCCGATGATCGTCGGGCGCACCGCCCTAAAAAAACAAAACATCGCAGTCCATACACGAAAGACCAATTTAGCCGCCGATAAGCGTCACCCAATGCCCAACGGGCAGAAAGGATTTTCCAAATGAAAATCGCGATGATGGCACGTAATCCAGACCTCTATTCGCATCGACGCCTGAAAGAGGCCGCCGAAGAACGCGGCCATGAATTGCGCATCGTCAACACGCTGCGCTGTTACATGAACATCGCCTCACGCCGCCCAGAGATGTATTACAACGGCGAAAAGCTGACCGGGTTTGACGCTGTGATCCCGCGGATCGGGGCCTCTGTTACCTTTTATGGTCTTGCCGTGTTGCGCCAGTTTGAAATGATGGGCGTCTACCCGCTGAACGAAAGCGTTGCGATTGGCCGCTCGCGCGACAAGCTGCGCTCGATGCAATTGATGGCCCGGGACGGCATCGGTCTGCCGGTGACCACATTTGCCCATGACCCCAAACAAACCGAAGAGGTTCTTGAGCTTGCGGGCGGCGCGCCGGTTGTCATCAAACTGCTGGAAGGCACGCAAGGCATCGGCGTGGTTCTGGCCGACACAAAACGCTCTGCGACTTCGGTGGTCGAGGCATTTCGCGGGGCCAAGGTGAACATCCTGCTGCAAGAGTTCATCAAAGAGGCCGGCGGAACCGATATTCGCGCCATCGTTGTCGGCGGCAAGGTGATCGCCGCGATGAAACGCACCGGAGCCGAGGGCGACTTTCGGTCCAACCTGCACCGCGGTGGGTCGGCGCAGGTGATCAAGCTTTCGCCAGAAGAACGGGCAACCGCTGTGCGCGCCGCCAAATCCATGGGGCTGAACGTGTGTGGCGTCGACATGCTGCGCGCCAACCATGGACCCGTGGTGATGGAGGTCAACTCCTCCCCCGGTCTTGAGGGTGTGGAAACCGCAACCGGTCTGGATGTTGCGGGCAAGATCATCGAACATCTTGAAAAATCAGCCAAACCCGGCGCAACCAAGACCAAGGGCAAAGGCTAATGCCGACGCGCACAGCGTTTGAGATTGGCGGCCATGTCATTGCGGCAGGCACGCGTGAAACGGTCGATTTGCCGATCAGCGTCCTATCGGATCACACGCCCGTTTCGATGTCGGTACATGTCATTCACGGCAAGGCCGACGGGCCTACCGTGTTTGTCAGCGCCGGAATCCATGGCGACGAAGTCATCGGCGTAGAGATCGTGCGCCGGTTGCTGCGTGCGCCCAACCTGAAATCGCTGCGCGGCACGCTTATTGTGATCCCGATTGTTAACGCCTTCGGGTTCATCAACCACTCGCGGTATTTGCCCGACAGGCGTGACCTCAACAGGTCATTTCCCGGCAGCGAAACTGGGTCTCTGGCGTCGCGTCTGGCCTATATGTTTCTAAATGAAGTGGTCGCGCGAAGCGATTTTGGGATTGATCTGCACTCTGCCGCCATTCACCGCACCAACCTGCCGCAAATCCGCATTTCGGCAAACAACCCCCACACGGCAGAGCTTGCAGAGGTGTTCGGCGCGCCGGTGATCATGCAATCCACGCTGCGAGACGGGTCGCTGCGCGGGGCTGCCAAAGATATCGGCAAGGACGTGTTGCTGTTTGAGGGCGGCGAAGGCCTGCGGTTTGACGAAATGTCGGTGCGCGCCGGTGTGGCGGGCATTCTGCGGGTTCTGCGTCACGTCGGCATGGTTACCGCTAAGGGCATCGCCAAGCCCAAGTCCCCGTCGCAATATTGCACATCCAGCAAATGGTTGCGAGCGCCTGTCGGTGGCCTGCTGCGCACGTTCCGGGCCAACGGCGATGTTGTCGCGACTGGCGATGTGATGGCCGTCGTGGCCGACCCATTTGGTGACTATGAACGCGAGATCATCGCGCCTTTCAACGGCATCGTCGTCGGGCGGGCCGTCATGCCCATCATCAACGAAGGCGACGCGGTCTTTCACTTGGCACGGGTAAAATCCGTGCAAGTCGCCGAAGTCGCTGTGGAAAACCTGAACGATCAACTGACCGACGATCCGCTATTTGATGAGGATGAAATTATCTAAGGTACCCTGGTCATACGACGTCTCCCGGCGTGTCACCTTTGGCCTTAAAGCTGCCGTTGATGCAAAAAAATGCTTCGTGGCGGACTTACATCCTCTTCGGAAAACGACATGGCGGGGGGAAAACGTCTCTGGAAACGGCAAGTCTCAACCGTAGCAACAAGCATCAATACGTGCTTCTCCCGTCTATCTTGGCCTGGACGATTTGCCCGCAATCGACACAACCAGGCCCGTTCCGGATCTTCGCCGAGGGAAAATGTGAAGGGCGGCTTTCCGCATGGTGCGCCTGGTTGCCTGCCCCCCAAGAGTCTTGCGCCGCTTCGCTCCACTCTTCGTATTCCTGTGCCAAAAAACTCTGCCTCAGCCATCGCGCCGTCGGTTTCGATAAAATTCGTGCGCGCACACACGCAGAAGATGGCGCATCGCACTGTTAGCACAGAGCCGACCCTGAGAGTCTGGCCAGTTTGCGGCCCATTTAAGGTAGATCAGGGTTTCACTTGGGCTGCTGTTCTCATTGGTTCTGTTTTGGTGTCATCGGCCACGTTTAGCGTCACTATTCCATGTGTCGAAGGTCGGCGTTCGGCGTTGTAATTTGCTTCCCATTCACCGATTGTGGCGCGGGCCTGCGAGCCGGTCTCGAATGGCCGCAGGGAGACGCTGTGGCATTCCAGGGTTCGCCATAGCCGCTCAATCATGCGGTTGTCGCCCCATCTGCCTCGTCCATCCATCGAGTTTTTGCCACCTGCGTCTTTCAGCACATTTGTCCATTCGAAGCCTGTGAACTGGCTGCCATGGTGGCTATTCTTGATCTCGGGCTTGCCATATTTGACCAATGCCTCTCTCATTGCATCAATGTTCAAGCCCGCTTTCAAGCTGTTCGATCATCGCAAGGCCAGAACCTTGCGACTGAACCAGTCTGTGATCGCAACCAAATAGAGAAACCCGCGCCCCATCGGGATGTCGCTGAGAACAACACATCACACCGGAATGGAGCGGTCGATAGCCTGCCCCTTGAGTTGCTTCCCAAAATGTCCGGCGTTTAAGTTTAGCCTGTTCTCCAACTGAGAAGACAGCCGCTAATCAGGATTGGAGGAACGCCATCTTTCCTGCACAGTTCCGCCAGCGTCATGTCTTCCCAGATCTCTTCAAACGCGACCTTGACTTTGAACTCGGCGAAATCGTCGCTTCTCTTCTCCATTGCAGATCACCCTTATCAAGAGGCCATCCACCTTAAACCATGCTCTGAAACATCGCGAACACCTCTGGTTGGTTGGTCACCGGTGAAATAGCCCAACTGGCTGCGGTCTTGGTCATCGCACCCCAGTTCACGACGTCCCGGCCTGCCGCCGCCACACCCGCGCCCATGACACCGCCGATGACACCCCTCATGATCGAGTGGGTCGCAGAGACCGGCGCGCCTAGCCATGTTGCGGCGTTTAGCCAGATTTCCGCACCAGTCAATGCCCCCATCATGACCCAAACGAAAACCTGCGGGTCGGCCACATCGTCAGCTCCATATTGGTCGCCATGTGGGCACCAATCACCGCGGCACCGACCAAGAGTTGCGACTGCCCGATATGCACGCATATTGATCCTGCGTAGATCATGACGCCACGTCGAATAGAATCGCGGCCCCCAAGCGCCCAACCTGGGTGCGGCCTAAATCCGTCGTACTCTCGATTTTCAGACAGTCTTTGATCTTCATTGACGCCCCGAGGCATCATAAAGCCAAACAAACCCTTCCGCCGCGGACAAAGACACAACGGCAGAACCGGCATGCGAGTTTCGCGTTGAGATGGATCAACAGCATCTTCAGGAAGGCCTCCCGCCTTTCGGGCACGTCCGGCGGCGATTTGGCCATGGCGGCTTGTCGCATTGAATACCTGTTTCGGCAAAGTCAGGCTTGCGTTACTTGTGCCCCCGCCGCGACGATCGCTGTTGCCAGCAAATGGCGCTATGATCCGACAGCATGATCAATCCCGCTGTTACACGAGGGTATCGCCATCCGGCCTTCTTGGGCGTATTGCATCGAAAGGTGAAAACTAAGATGAATGATAAGGGCCAAAGCGACGCCTTTGAAAGGCCCGTCACGGCGGTGGCGAAGGATCAAGGTGTCAATCCAGAGCGCGGACTGGATGCCGATGATGTGGTAAGACGCCGTGGCCAATATGGCCCGAACCAGTTGCGCATGACCGAAAAACAGAGCGCGCTTGTGATTCTTGCACATCAGTTCGAGGGCGTGATCGTCTGGCTTTTGGCTTTTGCGGCCGGGCTGTCGTTTTTTTACCGGGATATTGCCGAAGGTATCGCGATCGTCGTCGTCCTTGTGATTAACGCCGCGATCGGCTTTTTCACCGAATTGCGCGCTGCGCGTTCGATGGAAGCCCTTGCGCATATGTCAGAGGTCACAACGCGGGTGCGGCGGGCCGGCAAGACGATCAGCATCGACGCGCATGATCTGGTGCCGGGTGATATTGTTTTGTTGGAAGCTGGCGACGTGGTGACCGCCGATCTACGGCTATTTCAGGTCTCAAATCTGCAAAGCGACGAATCCGTGCTGACCGGTGAATCCGTGCCTGTTGTGAAACACGTTGACCCTGTCGCACGGGGGGCTGTCATTGGCGACCGTACGAACATGGCATTCAAGGGCACCGCCATCACCCAAGGCGGGGGTGAAGGCGTGGTGACCGCGACCGGCATGGCCACCGAACTTGGC
>Ga0315339_1001909_pt1 | contig 16869 bp, 16 predicted proteins | sample ASW17metaG_FD_204514 | JGI IMG/M metagenome (GOLD analysis project Ga0315339, IMG submission 204514) | Ammonia-oxidizing marine archaeal communities from Pacific Ocean, United States - ASW #17 | ecosystem: Environmental > Aquatic > Marine > Oceanic | place: USA: California | collected 2016-12-05
GCCCGTTCCAGAGCCGCCTTTCGAGGCCAGTCGCAATTCAAATCGCCGCAAGCCAAATGCCCGCTTAACTCCCAGAAACAACGCGACTTGTCAGCGGAGAAACTTGCGTTAGCCGGACAGTAATGATAATCCCTATCGCCTTGCCGAACGACGACAACCGCATCGAGCTCCACTCCTGAGAACATGTCTTGTACAGTTACTTTTAATTCACCTGTTTCGGCAATCGAATTCGTTACACAGAAGGCTGCTGTGAAGATAAGAGGCAACATGCAACACGGAAGTCGAAGTATCAGTGCAGGATCTCCTAGAAGTTATCTTTACCTTTTAAGTAGAGTCGCACAGTCTAGTCCGTGGGTGTGTGATCGACTGCATCCTTGCCGATGAGCCCGCTCCTCGAATCTACGTCGCGGCGATAGATTCTGGCCTTCCCTTTGGGGAGCGGCATCCCGAGGGCAGGTGACGAGATGAGCAAGAAATCAGGGTTTACGGTGCCGCCGCGTGAGACGGCGATCACCGGCGGTGCGGCAGAATATTGGCGAACGTCAGGGTTTTGTGGTCTGTGGAGGGTGCCCGTGGTATGTGCCCGTGGCTACCACGGCGGCCGGTCCACGCATGGTGACGTCGTCGCCCGACCAGGTGACGGTCAAGTCACCGGCCGGAGTCGTGACACGCACCGGGCTCGTTGCTTTGCCGGCAAGAATTGCGGCGACGGCAGCTCCCGTGGACCCGGTTCCGGAACTGATCGTTTCGCCCGCGCCTCGCTCCCAAAACCGGACGTCGATAGTGTGACCGTCAAGGGGTTTGACGAACGAAACGTTGGTGCGCTGTTGAAAGCGCAGGTGACGCTCGATCAGCCTGCCGAGAGCCCGCCAATCCGAATCAAAGTCTTCGACAAAGAGAACGCATTGCGGATTGCCCACGCTCAGGATCGTTACCGTACTGGCGCCGAGATCGGTTTCAAGTGTACAGCCTACCTCCCCTGGGTCATAGGACGGCCGGCCCATCGTCATGTCGAAGACGAATGTGTGACCGAGTCGCTCGACCACTCGCAACACTTTTAAACCCGCCTGTGTCGTGATGCGCAATGGCGTCGCCGATGGGCTTTCAGTTTCGAGAGTGGCGGCGACACAACGGGTTCCATTGCCCGAGATTTCCGCCTCACTACCGTCGGAGTTGAAGATGCGCAACGATGCATCGGCCGCGCCACGATCGATCCCCGGTGCATCGAGCACCTCAAGCCCGTCGGCGCCGACGCCTTCGTGACGATCGCACATCGCACAGGCGAGTTCCGGGAGGTCACCTTCTTTGAGGCCGAGGGACTCGAGTTCGCTCCAACGAACGACAAGAAAGTCGTTTCCCGCCGCCTGGCACTTGGTGAATGAGATTTGCATCACGAGGTAAGTTGAAAGCCCCGATTGTAGCGAACAGGGGCGGCTCTAATGGGTTTCCAACTTCGCGACGGTCGCTGCCAGGAGTGAAGGCTGTGGGTCGAGCGCTGCCGCTTCCTTTACGTAGCGCAGCAGGTCCGGACCGGCATCTTTCGGGAAGTCGATCCTCTCGCCGCGGTGCAGCGTGTAGGGGACGCCGTCTTCGATGACCAGGCACGCCAATCGTCCGCCGTAGGCCGACGCCATGCCGACGTCAATCATCACGACCCGCCCGCCGAAGCGCGGCCAAACGGTTCCGGGAGAGACGGTATGGCCGATGACGATTCGTTTGGCCTCGAGGTTGTCGAGCAGTTCCTCAAGATGGGGCTCTTCGATCGCCTCTTCCTGCTGCGCCAGACCTCGATACCACAACGGCCCTTCACTGTTCGTCGCGATGCCCGCTTGCAGCTTGCTGAAATCGCGAAGCTCGCCTACGATGCTCTGGTTCAGCCACTTGAGGCTTTCGCCCACGAAGCCCGACCCGATGCCGCCGTGAAGGAAGATCGTATCGTTGATCTTGATCACCGCGTTGTGACCGGCGATCCACTTGCCATAAGTTCCCAACACGTCGAACGCCTTGCGGTGCTCGAAATAACCCAACGGATACCTCGCAAACCACGCGGCGCGATACGCATCGTTGAAGTCGGGTAGTCCACCACCCGATGGATTGGCCTTCTGTTCCCTCTTGTACTGCTTGTAGGCCTTCTCCCGAAGGTCTTCGGACTGCTCGGCCGCGAACGCTGCCCACTCGCCGGAATGGACATAGTTCAACTGCCCATACACGTTCATCGCTTGGTGATTGCCGATCAGCGCGTGGACGTATCCCTTGGCCTTCTTTGCTTCGTCCTCGAGACGCATCAGCAGGTCCATGATCTTGCGGGTGTCCGGTCCACGGTCCGGCACGTCGCCGGTCTGGACCAGATGTGTTTCGCCGCCGATCCAATGGTCGTCTTCGTCGATCAGGCCCGCCGAGCGCAGCAAGGCGACAAACTGGCCGTAGTCGCCGTGGACATCACCCACCGCCACAATCTTCTTAATCCCTTGCCATTCCTCTTTCGCGGGCGCGGTCCCTGCCGCTAATGTGGCAATGGCAGTGATCGCAATCAGCTTCAGAAATATTCGACGCGTGTGTGCCAGGGTGTTCAAAATTAGCCACTCCCTTTCCGAGGCGCTTTGCTCTCACCTTAGCAATGCTCCCCAAGAAGCAGACGCGCTTCCACGCACTCCTGCCGCGAAGCGAAGACTTCTATCTGGTTAGACGGTGCAACGCCCATGAGCGTTGCCGCTGCTACATGAGTTGGAATAGACCGGCGATCTTCTGCTGGACCCAAATCAGGGCGATCAGGACGATCACAGCCATGCCCATCATCTTCTTACGTGTAAGCAAAAGGGGTTTCATGATTTGGCGTCCAGCGGTGCCTATTCCGAGCCTTCCGGCTGCACGACCGGCAGCCCCGCTTCTTTCCACTCGGTGATGCCACCGAACTCGATCCCGGTGTGGCCGTTCTTCGCCAATAGCTCGGCTCCGCGGCCGGCACGCCCACCGCGCATGCAGTAGACGACGACCTTGCGGTCCTTTGGAATCTCCGAGACGCGGCTTTCCAGCTCATCAATCGGGATATTGACGTATCCCTCGATGGCGCCATGTTCGACCAGCTCCTCGGGGCGCCGGACATCGAGCAGATAGACATTCTCTCCACCGTCAATGCGGCCCTTCAAAGCCGCGGGGTCGAAGGGCTTTGCTTTGACGACCTCGGCCGGCTCCTGATGGCCCGCTTCGGGGGCCGGCTCTTCGGCCGGTTCGCTGGAGCAGCCCGGCGCAGTGAGTAGAGCGGCGCACAACAACGCTGCTGGGAATCGGTAGTTCATGAGAATCTCCTGAGGGAATCAGTCGCGAACCCAGTATAACGGGCTCGTCCGTAGTCGAACCTAGTCGCCCGGGTGCTCCTGCAAGTATTTCAGGAACGCGGATGCGGTCGGCGAAAACGTCTTGCGCAGCCGTTGCAGGATGCCTACCGGGCGCACCAATTCGGGCGCGTCAATGCGGCGCGACACGAGCCGCCCTTCCGTGACTTCCTGCCTAATGGTCCGCTCCGGCAAGATGCTGATGCCGGAGCCGATCACCAATGCTTCTTTGATCATCTGAATGTTGTCGAACTCCAGTACAACTTTCCGTTGCAGTCCCCTCTCTCGAAAGAAGCGATCCATCGCTTTGCGAATCGAGAGGTTCGGATCAAAGCTCACGAAGTCCTGTCCGGCCAAGTCAGCGACTTCGACAGTCCGCCGTCGTGCCAGCCGATGTTGCGGATGGCAGACGATGACCATCTTTTCGATCCGCCAAGGAGTGACTTTGAGGTTCTTCGCCGCCGTCGGGTAGCTAATCAACCCGAGTTCAGCCTGGTCTCCCCGCACTGCTTCGTACACTTTCTCCGGGTGCATGTATTCGAGATGCACTCGTGCCTGTGGGTGCTCCTCCTCGAAGTCCTCGCGAATGCGGCGCATCTCATAAAGGCCGGTCGAGTAGATCGAAGCGACGCGGACTGTGCCGACCAACTCCCCCTTCAGCGCATCGATCTGCGCCCGCATCCCCTCGTAGCGCCGCACAATGTCGCGGCTCGCGTCGAAGCAGATTTGTCCGGCCGGGGTGAGTTTGAGCGGACGCGTGCTGCGGTCGAGCAGCGCGACGCCCATCTCGTCTTCCAGATGCTTGAGAAGCTGGCTCGCCGCGGATTGAGAGATCCCGTTCATCTCAGCGCCGCGGCTGACGCTGTGGTTTTGGGCGATATCCCGAAAGACCTTGAACTGGCTGGCGTTCACGGCAGGTAAATATTAGTATAGCTAATTATACTGGCAACCCTGCATCATTAGACTTAATGTCCAAGAAAGCCGACTATGCCTATTCGGCCGTCCCGCTTGGCTCCGGGCGGAGTTGCGCGGCCAGTTTCGCCACCAAGGTTTCAATGCGGTCCCGCACGTCCTGATACACGATCATCGGTTGGCCGATCGGGTCGTCGACTTCCCAGATTAGGTTCCCACTTTTGAAGCCTGGGAAAAGATGCAGGACGGTCACCCTACTCATGTTGACCAGTAGGTCGACCTGCTCCGCCGCGATCGACTGAATGGTCTTTGGGGTTTGCCCTTCCAGCGAAACCGACTTCTCGGCCATCGTTGCAATCGTCTCGGGCTGGACGATTGACGCCGGGTAGACGCCGGCGCTCAAGGCAGCGATCACATCACTGTGTTGATGCCGCGCGAAGCCCTCAGCCATTTGGCTACGACACGAGTTCCCGATGCACACGAACAGCACGCGCGCCGGAAGCTTGGTCGGCAGAATCATTTCTTGTCGGGTACTTTCCGCAGGAGAATCTCATGGATCCGCGTGTCGCCGGTCATCTCCGGATGGAATGTAGCCGCCAGATGGTGACCGTGTTCCACGAGAATCGGGTTGCCATCCAGAGATGCCAGTATCCGCGCTTCGCCGCGAACCTCCCGGATAATCGGCGCGCGGATGAAGACCGTTTCCAGTGTGCCCGGCGAAGTGAGGTCCTCGAACGCTTTCTCGGGCTGTACGCTGCGGATGGCGCTATCGACCTGCCGCCCGTAGGCGTTACGCTCGACGGTCATGTCGATGATGCCGAGCGAGCGCTGAGCGGGCGACGTCACTTCCGACGCAAGCAGAATAGTGCCCGCGCAGGTGCCGAGGATCGGCTTCTCGTCAGCAAAGTTCTTGAGCGGCTCGAACAGGTTCTCGATGTCGAGCAGCTTCAGCATGGTGGAACTCTCTCCACCGGGTAGAATCAGTGCATCGATCTCCGCAAGCTGTCGGGCCTCGTTAACGTAGAGCACGTCAACGCCCAGCTTCTGCAGCATATGAGCGTGCTTCTCGAAATTACCCTGGATTGCGAAGACACCGATCTTCATCCGGCTTGCATGACCTTCCCGGGTATTCTTTCGAAGTGGAGATGCGCCGCTTGCCTACCAGCCGCGTGTTTGGAGAAGTTCTTTCTCGTCGAGTGAGGCGACGTTGATGCCGCGCATGGCTTCACCCAACTCTTCGCAGGCTTCGAGCAGTTTGTCAGGATCGTTGAAGTAGGTAGCGGCTTTGACGACGGCCTTGGCGCGCCGGGACGGATCTTCCGACTTGAAGATACCGGAGCCGACGAACACCGCTTCGGCGCCGAGCTGCATAACGAGAGCGGCGTCGGCCGGTGTAGCGATCCCGCCCGCGGAGAAGTTCGGTACGGGCAGCTTGCCGTGTTCGGCGACGTATTGCACGAGTTCAAACGGCGCTTGCAGGTTCTTCGCGGCCGTCGCCAACTCGTCCTTGCCCATCACGGTGAGCTGCTTCATTTCTCGTTGGATCGTCCGCATGTGGCGCACGGCCTCGACGATGTCTCCCGAGCCTGCCTCGCCTTTGGTGCGAATCATCGCCGCGCCTTCGCCGATGCGGCGGAGCGCTTCACCCAGATTGCGCGCGCCGCATACGAACGGCACTTTGAAAGGGCGTTTCTCGATGTGGTGTGCCTCGTCAGCCGGCGTGAGGACTTCGCTCTCGTCGATGTAGTCGACCTTGAGCGCTTCCAGTACCTTCGCCTCCATGAAGTGCCCGATCCGGGCCTTGGCCATGACGGGGATGTGGACCGTTTTCATGATCTCGCGCATTTTAGAGATGCTCGCCATGCGAGCCACGCCACCCTCTTTGCGGATGTCGGAGGGGACGCGTTCGAGCGCCATAACCGCCGTTGCGCCGGCGTCCTCTGCGATCTTGGCTTGTTCGGCGTTCGTGACGTCCATAATCACGCCGCCCTTGAGCATTTCGGCCAACCCGGCCTTTAAGCGAAAGTCTTCATCTAGGAACATTGCTGCTGCCTCCGATTGCTACCGCGGGCACCACCCGTTGCGACTGCTTTGCCCGCGCCCCTAACGAACCTCTCACAGGCGCGAGGCTCGCATGGGACAGCTTTAGGGTACCACTCATCGTAGCGCCGGTCCCGTTGCGCGGCAAGACCCCTATCCGCTCGCAAGAGCTGGCCCGTCCCGCCGGCAGTTCTGGTCCACGTTGGGATCGACATCAAGGAAAGGAGGCGCGGGTGTCAACCTGCGCCTCCGCGGGCGGAAGGTCGCGGAAGGCCCCTGGAAGGGGCCCGGCAACCCGCGCAATCCGCACACCCATCCGCCCGTAGCAACAGGCCTCCTCGGCGTCCCGCGCCCGAGCAGACGCGTACAACGAACCACCCCAGTTCTCCATCGTGGGGAAACGTGTAACTTAATAGGGTGATGAGCCCGGACGAAATCTACACCACCGTCAAGGAGATCCGTGACCGCGCCCGCGACCGGTACCAGAAGAAGGTCTCAGCAGTGGCCGATTTCGAGCTTCCTTCGCTCGACGGACTCGGCAATGCCCGCGACGCGGCCGAAGGGCACGTCACCTCCATCGGACGCGTGAATCCCCGTCCACCGGGGCTGGTCAACAACATCGCCCAAGGGCTGAAGAAGCTCGTCGGACGGGCTCTCGATTGGCACATCCGCGATCAGGTGGACTTCAATCGCGCCGTAGTTCGCTTCATGGATACCGTGATCGAAGTTGAAGCTGAACAGAACCCCAACCTCGTCCGTGTCGCCCGAAGCGTCGCCTCACTCAAGGAAACCCACGAAGAGCGCTATCACGAGTTGAAGGGGCTGATCGAGCACATGGTCGCCTCACTCAAGGAAACCCACGAAGAGCGCTATCACGAGTTGAAGGGGCTGATCGAGCACATGAGTGAGCAGCAGGACGACATGCTGCGCCACTGGAATCAATGGCGTCCGGCCTGGGAAGAGCGTCTCACGGCGTCGGAGATCAGCCTGTTGCACTCGATACGGGAGATGGAGGCGGGTGCGCGGGAGCGGGAGGAGCGCGTGCGGGAGGGGGAGGCGTCGTTCCAAACCCTGGTCGAGTACAAACACAAGCAATACCTCGACGCCCTCGCGAAGGCGACGGACGAGATTCAGGATCGCTCCTGGAACGACATCGAAAAGCTTAAGTCGCAGCAAGAGGATTTGATCCACACCGAGCTGCGTTTGATTCGCCGCAGGGCCGCCGGTGGCAGCGCCCCGAGTGCATCAGCCCCTGTTGCGCCAGCGTCCGCCGGCGGCAATGAACAGGCTCCGGCTGCGAATAGCTTCCCGCCTCTCGAAAACTTTGACTATGCCCGCTTCGAAGAGCGCTTCCGAGGCCGCGAAGACTACGTAGCGCGATCGCAGCAATTCTATCTTTCGCGGTTTCGTGACTGCCGGCGCGTCCTCGATCTTGGCTGCGGGCGCGGCGAGTTTCTCGAGTTACTCAGCAAAGAAGGAATCGAAGCCCAGGGTGTTGATCTCGACGCCGATGCGGTCGCGGCCTGTCGCGAGAAGGGCCTCGCTGTCTCGCAGGCCGATCTGTTCCAGTTCCTGGCCGAGCAACCGAATGGTTCGCTCAACGGCATTCTGTGCTCGCACGTGGTCGAGCATCTAGCGCCGGCACGCATCGCCGCTCTCGTCACTACAGCCGCCGAGAAGCTCGCGCCCGGGGGACTTCTCGCGATTGAGACCCCCAACCCTGCCTGTTTGGCGACCTTGGCGGGAGATTTCTTTCTCGACCCCACGCATGTCCGGCCGGTTCCGTTCAATCTGTTACATTTCCTTTACGAGGAAGCGGGCTTGGGCGACATCGAAATTGAAGAGTTACGGATGGCGTCCGAGGTGATTCCTGAAGTTATGGCGCTCGATCACGTGGAAGGCGGTGAGGCCTTCCGCAAGAAATTCTTAGGTGGCCTCGATTACGCCATCTTGGGCCGTTTGCGGGCGTCTTGATGGAGTTTACAGGCGAGCGCGTAGTACCCGGTAAGACTGACCCCGACCTGATGAATGAACATTGGGCGCGGTACCGTTTCGCCGAGCCTCTTGTCTACGGCAAACGCGTCTTGGACGCTGGTTGCGGAACCGGCTACGGCTCGTCTTGTTTGGCGCGATCGGCGCGGCAGGTGCTGGCGCTCGATGCCTCCGGCAAGGCCCTCCGAGCAGCGCAGGCGGAATACGCTAACCCGAAAGTGGCTCTGCTTGAGGCTGACTGCGGACGGCTGCCGGTCCGCGACACCTCAGTCGACGTGGTGGTCGCTTTCGAGGTGATCGAGCATCTCGAGAACTGGGAGGTGCTCATCGCCGAGGCGGCGCGCGTCCTGGTCCCGCACGGTCAGTTCGTCGTCTCCACGCCCAACCGCCGTTACTCCGAAGAGTCGCGACAGGAGCCCAACCCCTTCCACGAGCACGAATTCGAGTACCGTGAGTTCGAGTCGGAACTGGGCAAGCACTTCCCGCACGTCTTGCTGTTCCTCGAAAACCACTCCGACGCGATCACGTTCATCCCTCCGGAAGTCGAGGGCGTTCGTACACGTTTGGAAAACCGCGACCGCGACCCGGACGAAGCCCACTTTTTCCTCGCTGTTTGCTCAAAGCATCCGCAGCACGGATCGCCGGCGTTCGTCTTTCTCCCTTCGGGAGGAAACGTCCTCCGTGAGCGCGAGCAGCACGTCAATTTGTTGCGGGAGGAAGTACAGAAACGGCAGGTCGCGCTGGACGAAGCTACGGTGGAAATCGAGCGGCTAAACAGGCACCACGCCGAATCGCAGGAACAAGCCCAACAGGCGATCGACGCGCTGGAGCAGGAAAACGCGGACCGGACCAAGTGGGCCAAACAATTGCAGGCCGAGATTGAAAGCGTTCAGGCGGACCGCGAGACGCTCATCAAGCGCCTGGATGAGACAGAACAACGCGTCGTCGAGCGATCAGAATGGGCGATGAGCCTCGACAGTGAACTCACAAAAGCGCGGGAAGAGCTCGATCACATCAAGTCGACCCTCGCTTATCGCGCCAGCCGCCGCTTCGGACTCTTCCGCGAACCCAAGCCCAAAGGGGAGTAAGACTCCTTCAGACGGTGGCCGGCTCGGCCTCACTGCCCTTCGGCGGCCGTTCTTTCCACCAAGAAGCCAGAGTCGAGCCAGAAATATTCATCCACGTGCCGAAGATGGCCGGCCCCAAGGCGGCGCTGGGGCTCTTGAGCACTTCCATCGCGAGCGCCGTGCCCATGCCGCCGTTCTGCATGCCGACCTCGAAGGCCACCGTGCGGGCATCGCGTTCCTCGACGCCGGTCGCCCTCGCGCCCCAGTAGCCCAGCAGATACCCAAGACAATTGTGCACCAACGCCGCGGCGAATAACCCCGCACCCATCGTCAGGATCTTCTCCTGATTATTCGCTGCAATGATCGCGATGATGTAGCAAATCCCGCCCATCGATACCGCCGGCAAGCCGTGCTCCAGCCATTCCTGACGCAATAGCCCCATCAGAAGCAGCGCGATCGCCAGCGGGATCATCTGCCGCGCCAGAGTCGCGTCGACCGAATCCACCACGCCTGAGAAACCCAAGGCAAAAAACACCGCCGACAGCGCGAGCACAATCGGACGCCAGACCCGGCCCGGCGTCTTCGAGTGCATCATGGCGTTCGTAATCAGTCCCGCCCCGATGGGAAGGATGATCAACTCGACAATCGAGATCATCATCTTCCAGGCATCGATCTCCATCAGTCGGCCCGCCAGTAGCTTCATCGCCAACGGCGTCATCAACGGGGACATCAGCGTCGAACAGGCCGTCATCGTCACCGAGAGCGCCACATTGCCCTTGGCGAGATAAGCCATCACGTTCGAAGCGACCCCACCCGAGCACGCCCCGATCAGGATGATCCCTGTCGCCACTTCCGGGTCGAAGTCGAAGGCCGTTGCAATCGCCCACCCGGCTGTCGGCATCACCGTGAACTGTAATAGGATGCCGACGCCGACGGCCTTGGGCATCCGCAACGCGCGTCCGAAATCGGCCAGGCTCAATGTCGCGCCCATGCCGAACATGATGAGCTGGATCAGCGGAACGATCAGCCGCTTCTGCTCGAAGCTGCCCCACGTAAGGAAGCCGCCCGGATAGAACAGCGCACCGATGAAGAAGGCGAACACCCAAAACGTGAACGCGAAAGTCTTCAGCGTCGGATGCATCTGGAAATACACCGCCAGCATCCCCACAATGCCGGGGCCGAGAAGCGACGTATTGCCCGTCGCCCAGCCGGCGAGCGCGGCTACGAGCCCCGCCGCGCTCAAGATCAGAAAGAGCTTACCCTGCCCGCCCTGTGGAGCTTCCGATGATGTTCCTGGCATGAATCCCCGCACCTCGCGGTTCGGCCCGCCTCATGGCGACGGCCTGATCCCGCTCAAACCCTGCTACAACCCCAATCCTGCTACTACTATTAGGACGTGCCGCGCGAGATGATTGGTCACGCCGCCCAGTCCGCCGCACCTAAACGCGGCATCGTATCACAACGCTGTCCCGCGCCGACGCCGGACCGTGTGTCGTTGCAGCGCACCGCACTCATCCTTCTCATCGTCACCGTGTTCGGTCTAGGTGCTGGCTGTCGCAAGAAACCGAAGTACCGCGTCCCGCCGCCGATCCCCGCCGTCTTGGGCGCCAAGGAAACGGGCCATGCCAGTTGGTACGGCCAGCCCTACCACGGCCGCCGCACCAGTAACGGCGAGGTCTATGACATGGACAAGATGACTGCCGCCCATCTGCGTCTGCCGTTCGGAACCTGGGTGCGGGTCAAGAACCTGGAGAACGGACGTCGAACCGAGGTTCGGATTAACGACCGCGGACCGTTCGTGAAGAACCGGATTATTGATCTTTCCCGAGAAGCGGCGCGCCGGATCGAGATGATCGGACCCGGCACGGCACGCGTGCGGGTGGAAGTGATCGCCTTGCCGGGAACGAGCCGGGGCGAACGCGCGCCTACAACCGCCTCGGCGCCACCCCCTGAAACAGCGCCCGCGACTCCTACGCCGGCGCCATCCGATCCGTCCACTTCCACCGAGCGGCCCTGCAACGATAGCCCCGGATACGGCGTGCAGGTTGGGTCCTTCGGAGTACCGGAGAACGCCGCGGGGCTTCGCGACAAGATGAACGACGCCTACGGCAACGCCAGGATCCTGCGAAAAGAGACACAGAACAGTCCGCTCTACGCGGTCCTGCTGGGCTCTGGAAGCGATTCGTACACCGCCAACGCCCTCATGGAACGCCTGCGCCGCGATAATATCGATGGGTTCGTTGTCTTTACAAATGAAGGTGAGTTCTTGGATTGTTTATAATGCAAAAGATAACGACCTAAACGAACCGGCATTGTTCGAAAACAACCCTGTCGAGGGCGATACATCTGAATTCGGCTTGGTCGGCGACTCGCCGAAGATTCAGAACGTCCTGCGAATCATCCGAAAACTTAGCAACGATCGATCGCCTGTGCTCATCACTGGCGAGAGAGGCACGGGCAAAGAACTCGTGGCGCGCGCCGTTCATCAGGTTTCGCCCATCGCGGGGAAGAAGCTGATCCCGGTCAATTCGGCAACGATTGTCGGGTCGCTGATGGAAAGCGAGTTATTCGGCCACCAGAAGGGAGCCTTCACGGGCGCGGTCGACAACAAGTTGGGCCTGGTGCGCGCGGCCGACGGCGGTACGCTGTTTCTCGACGAGATCGGAGAGCTGAGCCCCGAGACACAGGCGAAGCTGCTGCGGCTCCTCCAAGAGGGCGAAGTGAGGCCGATCGGCGGCACCGATGTGCTTCGCGTCAACGTTCGTGTGATCGCGGCGACGAACCGCAACCTCGAAACCGCCGTCGCCGAGCGCCAGTTTCGCGAAGACCTGTACTACCGCCTCAAGGTCACCACCATCCGCATTCCGCCACTGCGCGAACGCAGGGAAGATATTCTGCCGCTCACACGCCACTTCCTTCGCAAGTATGCGGTGCACTTGGTCAGCCTCTCGGAGGCTGTCGAACAGCGCTTCGTCAATTACGCCTGGCCGGGCAACGTGCGCGAACTCGAAAACATGATCCGGCAGATGGTCGTCATGAAATCGAATCCGCTCGTCGAGATGCGCGACCTGCCAACTCATCTACAGCCCAACGACTCCCTAAACGGCAACGGTTCGGAATCATTCCTGTCGCTCCACGAACTGGAGCGACGCCACATTCTGAAGGCGATGGATTACACGAACGCGGACATCAACGTGGCCGCCGGACTGCTCGGCATCAGCAAGACTACGCTCTATCGAAAGCTTAAGAAATACGAGGCCATCGGACGCGGCCACGGCGACCCCCAAGGGCTGCTGTTCTAACCGGCGCGTCCGAATATCGGGCCGAAGAGAATGCAGGCCGGCCTGCATATTTCACCACGGGCCGCTAGACGCTGGCGCCCCGGCCTGTGCGAAATTCCACATTCCTGATCGCAGCCGCTCAATTCAGATACTTATCCAGGTCGGGGTGCAGAAGCTCATCGATCTCGGGCCGCGAGAGGTCGTCGGCTGTAAGCACGTGGATCGGCGTCTCAATCCGCTTCTGGGGCGTCTGTCCGTCGAGCGCGTCCACGACACTCTTCACCGCGGTGAAGCCGATTTGAAAAGGATCTTGCACAATGAGTGCATCCGTCATGCCGTCCTTCAGGTCCTGCTCGATCGTCTCACTGAAATCGAACCCGACGAGCAGCACCTTGTCACCCAACTCGCGGCCCCGGATCGCTTTCGCCGCGCCCACGGTTCCGGGTTCGGCGGAGGCAAACAGCGCATCCAGATCCGGATGAGCAGTGAGCATATTTTCGGAGACTTCCAAGGCCTTCGCGCGGCTCGACATGCAATAGCGCGCGTCGGCGATCTTAATCTCCGGGAACTCCTTCGCGAGCGTATCCTCAAAACCCTGTTCGCGCTGCATGGTCGACGAGCTGCCGGGGACCGACTTCACGATGGCGATCGTTCCCTTGTTTTCGATCAACTCGGCCAGTTTGCGCGCGCCGAGCACACCGGCCTGATAGTTGTTGGTTGAAACAAACGAAACGTAGTTCTCTGTGTTGATACCAGAATCGAAGATCGCGAGCGGTATGCCTTGCTTGGCCGCTCTTTCCACCGAACGCACGAGAGCCGTCGCCTCGGTCGGGGCGAGGACGATGCCGTCCATGCGGCCATTCACCATTGAATCGACAATCTCGATTTGCCGCGAGAAATCTGTTTCCTGCGCGGGGCCGATCCACTCGATGTCGACATCGGCTTCGCGGCCCGCGGCGACCGCCCCCGCATGGACGCTCTGCCAGAACACATGGGCCACCGCCTTCGGCACAACGCCGATCCTACGCTTGCCGGAGGGCCGCTCGCAGCCTAACCAGCAAAGCGACAGTGCTAAGGCAAAGAGAGTGAGAGTGCGAATTCTTGGCATAGGGGATCAACCGTTTCAGCGGGCGTCGGCGTGCCGGCTACAGCCCCTCTCAGGAGCCGTGTCCTACATTTTCGCCTACTGGACGCTGACCGTCAGGGTCTCTGACACGCCCTCGGCGTTCCCGACATTCACTGAAATACGATCGACGGCATCGACATCACCGTCAACGTTCAGGTTCACCGTCGCGGTGAACTGGCTGCCGAAGGCCATCGAGCCTCCCCCTTGGTAGTAGGAGTTGAAGGCGTTTTCCACGTCGGCGACGATCGTACTTGCTTCGAGGCTGGCTCCGGGGACCGGTGTGAAGCTTAGCTCGATGTCTTGAATGGAACGCGACGTGGCGAAGCCCGTCACCTGCAAGGTGAGGCTGCCGGCTGTCGCCGAGGACAAAACCACGTTGCGCAATACGGGCCGGTCCCGTAGCACTGTCAGCGTCGTCCGCGGGGCGCTGCCCGGCGTGACATCGAGTCCCACATCGGTCGCTTCAAATGCTCCGCTGATGTTGATGACTCCGGCCACGGTCCCGGATTGAATCTGTACCGCCTGCGACCCGGTTCCGAAGATAGCGTTCGTGCTGTTCGCAGGGACAGTGAACCCCGCAACGCGGCCCCCGGTTGAGAACTGAATGGACGGATCGTTACTGAAAACATCGGAGACGAAGTCGAGTACGAGAACGCCCGTCAACTCCACCGGGTAAGGCTGGTCCAACGTGAGACTGACCGAAAGTTGATCGGCCGGGTCGACTACCTCGCTGCCGAGACTGATCACCGCGTTCGGCGCCGCCGCGACCGAACCACTGAGCAGGAACACCGCTTCGTTGACCTTGAGCTGTCCCGAGGACGTGCCGATTTCCGTGGGTTCGAAGAGCACCAGGAACTCCGTGGTCCCGCCGGGATTCAAGGTGAGCGGGAGGAAAGGAGTATTCTCCAAGCGGAAGTCGCTGCCGGAGAGCGCGATGGCCGTGACGTCCGTCGTAACGTTGCCTCCGTTGGTGACCCGAATGGTTTGAGCACCGCCGTCACCGACATCGGTGATGTCCTGCCATAGGAGCGTTTCGCCGCTTTCGATCGGAGTGCTGATCGAGTCGACGATCGATTCAAAGCTGAGCAGCGCACCCAAGGCGCGGCCGGCCAGGATTACGCTGCGCCCACCTGCCCCGAAGGTCACTTGCATCGAGCCTCCGAAATGAGAGCGCTCGGTGGGCGTAAACACGACATCGAAGCGCACGTTGCCCCCGGCGGGGATCGTCACCGGCAACAGCGCCAAGCCGGTGAGTGAGAACGCGCTGCCGCCGTCGAGTGTGGCCGCCTCCAGGCTGCCGGGGACCGTCCCGCGGTTGGTGACGATCATGGTTGCGGTCGTTGAGTCGTCGATCTCGGTGTCGGGAAACGAGAGCAGGCCGCCGTCGGGCAGCAGCGTTTCGTTGCCGTCCGGCAGATCGAAGCTCAGCGTGTAATCCGCTGCCTGTCCGTTGAGGACGACGAGAATATCGAAATTCAGGTCCGGCGCCGAAACGCGGCTATGGCTCAAGTTCAAATTTAATCGCGCCGTGAACGGGCCGATGCCCGTCGGGGTGAAGCGGACCCGGAAGTCCATGATGTCGCCGGGTTGGAGTTGCAGGGGAAGGTCCGCGCTCGTGGAAACAGCGAACGTCAGCGAACCATTCAGGTCAGGCTCTTCCACCCGAGCAGTCGTGTTGTCTTGCCCGTTGTACTGGATGCGCAATCTACTCTCGACGGTTTGCCCGATACCGGCGGCATCGAGTGTGAGGATGCTGCCGTTCGTCAGCTCTGTGACGGTGTCGTCATCCTGCGCCAAGATCAGGAACTGCCCTCGGGCGGGGCCGGCGGCCCACAGGCTCAGAGCAAGAGCAATCAATGGTAGAAATCGTAGTCGCTTCAGCATGACTATCTCGGGGTCCCCACACTAACGGAGCCAAAGGTAATCGCCGTGGGATTGGACGGCGTCCCATTGTTGTCGTCGCTCCGGCTCACGCCGGCGATGATGGCGATGGCCGCTCCGGCACCGATGGCCGTAATCAGCCGCCATCCGAACGGGCTCTTCTTTTTCTTGGCTAACGTGGCTCCCTGGGCGTTCGTCTGCGTGATTACGGTTTCCGCCTGGAGTGCGCCGTGCGTCGCCGTGACTTGCATCTCAAACACACCCAGATCCGTGTTGGGCATCATGCCGCTAACGGCGGCGCGGCCCTGCTTGTCGGTGGTGAGGGTCGTAGTGCGAGTGGCTCCGTAGAACGTTGCGCTCGGCCCCGCGGCGGGCGTGGTGAAGATCACTTCCGCTCCGGCGACGGAACTGCCGGTATCGTCCTGAACCTCAACGACGGGCTGCGTAGCGGTTTTCGGCTCGATGTTGTTGATCGCATCCTGACCGGCGAGCACAAGAATGCGAATGGATTGCGGCGGCGGGTCTTGGCCCCACGCCGCCGGCGGCAGCGCCAGGAACGCGCTGAGTAAGAGACACAACCATCGGCATCCTTTATACATGTTTCCCCCGGGGACACGGCGCGAACGGGTCGTGCTGCGCCCCTTTACCACAATCTCAAACAGGCGAACATCTACGCCGCGTGGTTACTCAAATCACTGTATTCGCTAAGGTTGACAAGCCTTGAGGGGGTCAACCAGCGCGAGTGAACCCATGCCCAGACCAGACTATGACAATTCTAGCTAACAAAGCCTAGCCGTGGGAGGGGGCCGCTAACGCACCCCCAACCACCCCCTGGGTCCCCCTTTGGGTCCTTGGCCTCGGGAGGCCTAGTTGTCAGGAACCGGGGCTCGCGGACTACGGTGCCGCCCTGACCTGCCCCCTGAAAACGAATCCGAATCTTGAGAGAGAATCGAAGGCTTCGGGTGTGTGTAAGGAGGCAGGAAATGACGAGGAAGCGACACACGAGCGAACAGATTATCCACAAGCTGAGGGAAGCAGAAGTTGAATGGGCAGCGGGCAACAGCGTGCCGACGGTCTGCCGCAAGCTGGCGATCAGCGAGCAGACGTACTACCGCTGGCACAAGCAATACGGCGGGCTACGGATCAATCAAGCCAAACGTCGTAAGGATCTCGAGCGAGAGAACTCGCGGCTGAAGAGGCTGGTCGCGGAGTTGCATCTCGACAAGGCGATTCTGCAG
>Ga0315339_1001910_pt1 | contig 16858 bp, 15 predicted proteins | sample ASW17metaG_FD_204514 | JGI IMG/M metagenome (GOLD analysis project Ga0315339, IMG submission 204514) | Ammonia-oxidizing marine archaeal communities from Pacific Ocean, United States - ASW #17 | ecosystem: Environmental > Aquatic > Marine > Oceanic | place: USA: California | collected 2016-12-05
CAACCATAATGAGCGCAGCGCCGATAGATATCAGGATGATACGCCGAGTTTCGCGGAAACCTGCGCCGACAAATCGCGCGCCGATGGCTGCACCCAGTGCAACCTGAGCTGCGGCAATAATTTCACCTGGCGGCATGGCGCTGATAAGACCGCTCAGATGCGCGGCGGCACTGAGCGCGAGCGGGCCGACAAGCTGTGCTGCCGGTATGCGCGCTAAGTGTGCACCGGGCCATCCAATTACGGCGCAGGCTGCCAGAAGAAGGCCGTCAAGCCAGTTCATAGTCGCGATATTCTCCCCCACCATGCTGGCCGGTTGATAGCCCTCAAAAAAGCGAAAATAGAACGCTATTAGAAAGACGGCGGTCAGGATTCGAACACCATGGGAGAGCGATATGCGCCGTGCATCCCCGCCCATGGCCTCGCCCAGAACCATCATTTCACTGAGGCCGCCGGGAATAGAGGCAAAATAGGCTGAGCTCCGATCATAACCTCCGATTTTGCGGTAATAGAGAGTGCACAATATTATCATTAGCGCGCTCGAAGCTGCCACACCAGCCAGGCCGACATACCAATCGGAGATGCGATCAAATATCTCGGCGTTGAATTGTGAGCCCAGCAGTACCCCGAGAATTGCCACCATGGCATTGCGAAAGCGAGATGAGGAAGCCACTTGAACGCCGGAGAGAGCGGCAATAGTGACGACGGACATGGCGCCCAACATCCAGGGTAGTGGCAGATTCAAAAAGTAAAAGACAGTGCCGCCTAGGGCGCCCAGCGCCAGAGAAAATACAAAGCGTGTAGCAAAATAGCGTCTGGAAGTGGTTTTATGTAATGGGGAAGGCCTGTTCACTATGGGGCCGGTTGGTCGTTTTTTATTCACCAGACACAAAACGGCCAAGACGGACCGCGGTTTGTCCTCTGACCGGTTGGCGCGTCGGCATGACGAGGACGCAATCATCATAGGGTGTCATGACCTTTAGCGTACCATCGCGGGCGATCTCCGTGCCTGCCTGGGGAATAACTTCGAAACATTGAAACTCGCCGCCAAAGGCAAAGCGATCAGAGCGGATAGTGATGTTATCGCTGATTTCGATGAATTGCTGCTGACCAGGGCGCGGCAGCAGGGAAATATCCTCAGGCGGCTTATCGATCACATCGCAGGCAAGTAAGAAGGCCATGGTGGTTCTTAAGGCGACCGTCGGGCTGTCATTGTCAAAATGCTGGCCGCATTCCACAAGCATGGCACATTTGGCACTTGTGGGATCATTGAATTCACCAAAGTCACGTAATCGGACGCCTGAATTATGACCAGCATCAGCCACTACATAGCTCGGATAGCCCATTTTGCGGGCAAAATTTCGGCCTTTTTCCAGGATGCCTGAAAGCAGCATGGCCGGTGCAGGCAGCGAGGTTGAATGCAGGTCGAGAATTAAATCCGCACTCTCTACCAGGGGCCAAAGAGCGCGTGCCCGGATGAGCTCTACGCTTTTCTTGCGGCTATCAAGCTTGTCTACCGTCCACAGCCGGTTCATGTCTTCGTCGATAAAGCGTGAGGTATAGGGCCTAGCTGAATCAAAGCGTGAAAAAGCGGCGACGTTTGCAAATGCCAAAATGAGCCGACCACGCTCAGGCGTAAATCTGGAAGACAATAAATGATTGAGCGCCACCGCACCGCAGAGCTCATTGCCGTGTATCAGGGCGCTGATCATGACCGTCGGCCCAGGTGCCTTACCGTCCACAATGGTTACGTAGGGGATGCCTATATTACCGCTTTTATGGCGCGCGATATCAGGGGGCTGGATCAATTTAGCGCTTCCGTTCCTAAGGAGTGAATTGCTCGTTGAGAATACGTTCTTCGAGATTATGCTCTGGATCGAACAGAAGGTGGATGGTTACGTTCGAATTCATTTTGACGCTGACCGAGGCGATATCACGCACTTCGGTGTAGTCGGCTACTGCGCTCACCGGACGCTTTTTCTGTTCGAGAACCTCGAATGTTACCTCTGCTTCATGCGGTAAAAGCGCACCGCGCCAGCGCCGTGGCCGGAAGGCGCTAATTGGCGTCAGGGCAAGGATATTGGAGCCGAGCGGAATAATCGGGCCGTGCGCTGAAAGATTATAGGCTGTGCTACCGGCTGGTGTAGCCACCAGTACGCCATCGCAGATCAATTCCGGAACGCGAATTATGCCATCCACACTGACACGAATTTTCGCTGCTTGGCGGGTTTGACGCAGTAGCGATACCTCATTAATGGCAAGTGCTTCATTAAGGTCTCCATTTACTGTCTCAGTTATCATTCGCACCGGATGCAATTCTGATTTATGTGCGACCGCGAGGCGTTCTTTGACCCGCTCGACACTGAATTCGTTCATCAGGAATCCGACCGTTCCCCGGTTCATGCCATAGATCGGCTTACCATGATTGAGATAGCGATGCTGTGTTTCGAGCATGAAGCCGTCGCCGCCGAGGGCAACGATGACGTCGGCATCTTCTACGCCGCAGGTTTCATAGCGCGCATTAATTTCCCTCAGCGCAGATTGCGCATCGGGCGAGCGTGACGCGACGACGGTAAATTTTTCAACCATCATGGTAACTTCCCCCCCCGGCGAATCTATTTTCTGCTGTCGCCAAGGAACATTATAGTCGCACCAGCCATATCAGCCATGCTCGAATTCATAGTTTGGCAGATGGTTTCGAAAACGGGCTGTTCAGCCGCCGGTGACACTCATATGACGCGGAACGGCGCTGCCACTGGCAGTGCGGTCAATGAGAAAATCATGGCCTTTCGGCTTACGCGTGATGGCCTCGCGAATTGCCGCAATAACGGCATCGTCATCCTTGCTGGCACGCAGCGGCGCACGAAGGTCTGCTGCGTCCTCTTGGCCGAGGCACATAAAGAGCGTGCCGGTGCAGGTGAGGCGAACGCGATTGCACGATTCGCAGAAATTATGGCTAAGTGGGGTGATAAAACCGACCCGCTGGCCGGTCTCACGTAAGCTGACATAGCGCGCAGGACCGCCGCTGTCATGATCATTTTCATCCAAGGTCCAGGTTTTGGCCATGCGAGTGCGGACCTGGGAAAGCGGTAGATATTGCTCGCTCCGGTCGCCATCGATCTCGCCCATGGGCATGGTCTCGATGAAGGTCAGATCCATATTTTTTTCGCCGCACCAGCGAACGATGTTCTCTATTTCGCAGTCATTGACGCCCTTCAACGCCACTGTATTGATTTTCACCCGAAGCCCGGCAGCCCGCGCCGCCTCAATACCGGCCATCACCTTTTCATATTTTCCCCAGCGGGTAATGGCGACAAAATTGGCCTCATCCAGAGTATCAAGGGATATATTGATGCGCCGCACGCCGTACTCATACAATTCATTAGCATAGCGTGATAATTGGCTGCCATTTGTGGTGAGGGTGAGCTCCTCCAAATCGCCGCTATCGAGATGGCGGCCGAGCCTTTTCATCAGCGTCATGATGCCGCGCCGCACCAATGGCTCGCCGCCGCTAATACGCAGCTTCTTGACGCCAAGCTTGATAAAGGCGCTGCACAGGCGGTCGAGTTCTTCGAGGCTAAGCAGCTCGACCTTAGGCAAAAACGACATATGTTCCGACATGCAATAAACACAGCGGAAGTCGCAGCGGTCAGTCACCGACACGCGCAAATAGGTGACATGGCGTTTAAATGGATCTATCAGCATAGTTCGTAAGCCCAATAGGAAAAGGTCAATAATTTGATACCTGGGAATATAGCGCGTTTGCTCTGAAAGTTCCGCTTAAAAATTATTAACCCTTTTAATTAATAAGGATTTGAACTGCATTACTGCGCAAGTCCCGGAGCGTATTCGAGGCAATCCAACGGGTCCGTTTCGATTTTTCTAATGAGCGCCAGCCAAGTGATAAATATTTCATTATAGGCCTTCTTAGTATGTACGGCTAAAATAGCGATCATTAAGGCGAGCAGGCGGGTATCATGGACCCCAGAGCGCCAGAGGGCGAGAGCGAGGTTATAATCGCGGCCGATTCGCTTGGCTCGGCGGCGCAAATCGGGCAGGCAAAGCCAAGGGTGTTCTCGGTATCAATGGGGAAATGCAACATTTTGGCGATCGCCTCAGGGCGACCAAGTTCGTGCAGGCGGTTTAATATTTGTTTTTCGCTCAAGCCCGTGGAAGATTTGCCGAGCGCTCCTAGATTGGGCGTAAGGATTTTGAGCGGTAGTGGAAATATGGCAAGCGATTCGTCCAACATAGAAAACATCACTAAAAAAAGCACTAAGGCCATTTTAGCCGGTGATCGGCGGGCATTGGCGCGTGCCATAACCCTGATTGAATCGGCACGGGAAGATCATCAGGCGGAAGCTCAGACTTTGCTGGGGGCGCTTTTACCCCATACTGGCAAGGCGGTGCGGATTGGCATTTCCGGCTCACCCGGTGTCGGTAAGTCGACCTTTATCGAGGCGTTTGGCCTCTATCTCACATCTATCGACAAGCGTCTGGCGGTGCTCGCCGTTGATCCGTCAAGCTCGCTTAGTGGCGGATCGATCCTTGGTGATAAAACCCGCATGGAGCGTTTGGCGCGCCAGTCCAGCGTATTTATCCGCCCCTCGCCGGCAGGTGGAGCGGTTGGCGGTGTGGCGCGGCGCACGCGGGAGACCTTACTGGCCTGCGAGGCGGCGGGTGTTGATGTAGTGCTGGTTGAAACCGTCGGCGTCGGCCAGTCGGAGGCCGCTGTGGCCGAGCTGGTGGATATCTTTGTCCTGCTAGTGCAGCCGGGCGGCGGCGATGATTTGCAGGGCATCAAACGCGGCGTCATGGAGTTGGCAGACCTCATTATCGTCACCAAGGCGGATGGGAGCTTGCGCGAACTCTCATATCATACCGAATCGGATTATCGCGCTGCCCTGGCCCTGATTCGCCCCCGGGCGCCGGGCCTAAAAACCAATATCCTCAGCTGCTCGGCGCTTGAGGAGCGTGGTCTGGAGGAAATATGGCGGGCCGTGGTGAGTTATAATCAGGTATTGAACGAATCTGGCGAATTGGCGGCGCGCCGGGCCGAACAGGCCACAAACTGGATGTGGCGCGAGGTTGAGGAGTATATGATGGCGGCGTTGCATGGTGATTCTAACCTTGAAGTACTTTCAAACCGGCTAGAATCGGAGGTTGCTGCTGGTAGAAAAACGCCCGCCGCTGCCGCTGCCGAGATTTTGGCCACATTTCGTCATGAGAATAGCGTGGATTAGGCCGTAAATCGCCGGCTTGGGCTTGACGCGGGGCGCGATCAGGCTTAAACAAGCGCCTTTTGTAGATAAGCTTAATTCACTCGGAGCAGACCTCATGGCGCGGCGTTGCGAACTTACGGGCAAAGGCGTGCAGGCGGGCAACAATGTCTCGCATGCAAACAACAGGACCAGACGGCGGTTTTTACCCAACCTGCAGTCCAAAGCAATGTTGAGTGATGCTCTCGGGAAATCTGTTCGCTTTCGCGTGACTATTTCAGCGATGCGTACGGTTGAGCACCATGGTGGCCTCGACAATTACCTCGTTAAAACACCGAGCTCTCGCCTCTCTTTGGAAGCGCAGCGGGTGAAGCGCAAAATTGTCCGCGCCCGTGCCGCCGCTGCTACCTAAAGTACTACTCTAAAAAGTTTAATTCTCGGATTTGCGCCAATATTGTTTGGCGTGCCCTGCCGCGCGACCTATAGTCCGGCGCAAGTCAAAGTGCGCACCATAGAGTATATCACCTTCGCAGGAGCTCACATGAGATGTTCTATTTTTTGGAGTTGAAGAAAATCACCAACCAAATGTGATATCTCAGGTGATTTCACCTACTCGGGATTTGTTCTAGGAGATTATTATGGTCGATGCTCAGGAATTTCCGAACCTTCATGTCGTCGATCATCCGCTGGTGCTGCACAAACTCAGTCATTTGCGCGATGAGACAACATCAACCCATGAATTTCGCGCCCTGCTGCGCGAGATGGCGCTGCTGATTGGCTACGAAATTACTCGCAAGCTCGATATGTCGAGCAAATTAATAAACACTCCGATCACCAGTATGGAAGCGCCGATCCTTTCCAGCATTAAGCCGGCAATTGTACCGGTTTTGCGCGCTGGCCTTGGCATGGCTGAAGGTTTATCGCAACTCATGCCAACTGCGCCGATCGGCCATATTGGCCTGTTCCGCGATCCAGAGACCAGACGACCGGTGGAATATTACGTTCGCTTGCCGGACAACAAGGATCGCCTGTTTATCCTGGTTGATCCTATGTTGGCGACCGGCTATTCGGCCAGCTATGCGGTCGATGTGCTCAATAAATATGGGGTGCCGGACAGCAAGATACGCTTTATGGCCATGGTCGCGGTACCGGAAGGCATGCGCGCCTTTAACGAGGCCCACTCGACGGTTGAAGTTTGGGCTGCGGCGCTCGATGAAAAACTCAACGAGAAGGCCTATATCGTGCCCGGACTAGGCGATGCCGGTGATCGTCTGTTCGAGACCAGCTAATCCTCGTCGTCTTGTCCGTTGCGCCGCTCAAAAATGATCAGCAGGCTGCGCTGTAGGATGAAAAAATTGTTGTCTGATAATAGATAGATGAGGGTTTGCTCGGTACTGTCACGCTGCGCTGAGACTCCCTTGATATTGGCAACCGTAGGCGGTGGCGCGAGACGGGAGCGCTCCGGGCTTGTCCAGGGCGGCGTCGCCTCGAATGCTCTCAAGCGGGATGCACCGCGACTCCAAGCGCCACTTCAGGGTTAGTATATAGCCATCCGGCAGGTGGGTAGCGTCGGTTGGGCAAATATCACCGCGCGGTGATATTTGAGCTGCCCCTCACCCTCGCTCATGCCGTCGCACAATAGCTAGCCTGGTTTGCTCTCGCACTCCCTTCGGTTAGCACCAGTTGGTTGTTCCCATAGAGAATCAGTAGTGCCTCCATGGCAGTATTGTGTTTGAATGCCTTTAGTTCGGCGGGGCGCTTAAACGCCGCTATGTCTGTGTGATGAGCAATTGCGCGTATAACCGCTCGGCCGCGGCAAAGTGTAATAATCGGTGATGCTTCTCGAAGGCGAGGACTATGGCGCGGCCCGTCATTCGCGTCAGCGTTTTCGCATCGCGCTAACGCCCGGGCAGCGGTTGGCCGTCGGTGCCGTTGATAAGCGCTATTTTGCCCCAGTAATGCCGCTAAAATCACCACTGTCGTCATACACCAGTTCGGCGGGAAATTAATTTCCGTGATCTGAGGGGGCCAGTATCTGTGCTCCATCGGCGCTGATCAACAGGGAGGAGAGACCACCGAAGCGTTCATCGTGGGAGCTTAAGGAAAGCTCTCCTCGATTTTTCAGCAGTCCGATCCGCTGTTGTGTGCTGTTGTCACACTTGAGCGGCAGATGGGAGGCGGAGAGGGTAATGTCATCTGCGAGCGCTAGACGATAGTGATGCTGCTTTGGCTTGTCGACACAGGCTGGATTTGCTCAGCGAGGGTCTGTTATAATTCGTGGCAAAATAATCTGCTGCGAGGACGAAATGAAAGATGGATTGAAGATTACCGATTGCGATCTGCATGTGATCGAAAATGGCGAACTTTTCGAAACATATCTTGATCCGAAATTTCATAGCCAAATGCCGGAATATCTCGGCTGGGGGCCAACGAACTTTCCCCATTGGGATGTTGGCGGCCAGATGATCCCGCCGTGGGCACGCGATGCCGCTGTGATCGGACCACAAAAGGCGCTTGATACACCGAGTGAGGATATCTACGCGCCGATTCGTGAGAAGCAGTATGACGCTGCCTCCACCGTGGCAGCGATGGATGTGGAGGGCATCGATGAGGCAGTGATGTTTCGCACCTTTGCTTCCATGTTCCTCTCCATCGACAGTCTCGCTGGTGACGTGGCAACGGCCTACAGCGCCGCGTTCAATGATTGGCTGGCCGATTATTGTGCGCCTTATTACAAACGCCTCAAGTCAGCGGCTATTGTCTCTCTGCATGACCCCGAGTTGGCTGCTGCTGAAGCGCGCCGCGCGGTTGAGGAAAAGGGCCATGTGGCGATAGTCTTGCTGCCGATGCCAGTCGGTGGGCGCTATGTGAACGCGCCTGAATGCGATGTTTTGTGGGGGGAGATAAGCCGTCTAGGCGTGCCGTTGATTTATCACGGCACGAGCGGTGGCGCGTCCAGGGATTACGTGTCCAACCGCTTTCGTGGCCATCCTAATTTCCGCACCCTCAATCACGCCTCGGCGTTTCCGTTTGAACTGATGTCGGCCATGGGGGCCATGCTGGTCGGCGGCGTCTGTGATCGCTTCCCGGATATGCGGGTCGGATTTCTCGAAGGTAATTGCGGTTGGCTGCCGTGGTGGCTCGACCGCCTGGATGGCCAGTGGAGCAAATATGGCGGCGGCGAGGCCACCCAGCTCTCGGCGCTACCGTCCGAGCTTTTCCTGCGTCAATGTTTCATCGCTACCGATTCTGATGAGGCGCTGGTGGCGCAAGTCGTGGATTGTTTCGGCGATGAAAATATAGTTATGTCGATCGACTATCCCCACGCTGATGGCGACTACCCTAACAGCATCAAGAAATTTCTCGGTCTGCCGGGACTTGGCGCAGAGGCGAAGAAAAAAATTATGTGGGAAAACTGCCGCAAACTTTACGGCTTTAGCAATTAATGCGCTTATGCCGGAAGTTTAGCTCGCTCTACGGCGACCGCGGGCACCGTTTTCCTGCGCATCTTCTTCGAACAGTTCGGCCAGTTTTTCAGTCATGACGCCGCCCAATTGCTCGGCATCGGTGATAGTTACCGCATGTTCATAATAGCGTGCGACGTCATGGCCGATGCCGATGGCGAGAAGCTGCACTGGTGAATTTGTTTGAATCCAATCAATCACATCGCGTAAATGTCGTTCAAGGTAATTGCGCGGATTGACCGAAAGCGTGCTGTCATCGACCGGCGCACCGTCAGAAATTACCATGATAATGCGGCGTTCCTCGGACCGACCAAGCAGGCGATCATGTGCCCAGATTAGCGCTTCGCCGTCGATATTCTCCTTCAACAGGCCTTCACGCAGCATCAGGCCCAAGCTCTTGCGGGCGCGGCGCCAGGGCTCATCAGCATTTTTATAGACAACATGACGAAGATCGTTGAGTCGGCCCGGCGTACGCGGGCGGCCTTGCGCTAGCCAGCGTTCGCGGGCCTGCCCGCCTTTCCAGGCGCGTGTGGTGAAACCCAAAATCTCGACCTTGACTCCGCAGCGTTCCAGAGTGCGGGCGAGAATATCGGCGCTCATGGCGGCGACCAAAATCGGCCGGCCGCGCATGGAGCCAGAATTATCGATCAACAGTGTCACCACTGTATCGCGGAACTTCGTCTCCTTTTCCTTCTTGTAGGAAAGCGGGTGGAGCGGCTGGGTGATAACGCGTGAGAGGCGTCCAGCGTCGAGCAGGCCTTCTTCCAAATCGAATTCCCAGGAACGCACCTGGTGAGCCAGCAAGCGCCGTTGTAAGCGGTTAGCCAGACGCCCAATGACGCTTTGCAGTGACGAAAGCTGTTGATCAAGCTGTTGGCGCAGGCGGCCTAATTCGTCGGCGTCGCAAAGCTCCGCTGCGTTGATGATTTCATCAAATTCCATGGTGTAGCTGGTATAGCCCGGCCCCTTATTTTCGTCGGAGCCATCGCCCGGCAGCATGCGTCTTCGCCCGCCTTCATCGGAATCATCATCGCCGTCGCCAGCCATGGCGTCAGCGTCGCTATCATCGGTATCGCTGGCGTCCGCGTCCTCGCCTAATTCGGCGTCGGCGTCAGCGCTGCTATCGCCATCCATTTGCTCGCCGCCTTCAGCGCCGCCACTTTCGTCTGAATCCGAATTTTCACTTTGATCGGGCGTTGAATCCGCTTCGGAATCGTCACCCTCGTCGCTGTCCTCATCCTCAATATCGAGGTCCTGAATCATCGAGCGGATGAGTTTGCCGAATACTTCTTGATCTTCTGCCGCCGCCGACAAATCCAAAAGATTATTGCCGGCTTTATCCTCAAACCATGGGCGCCATAAATCAGCGAGATGCTTGGTTGCTTCCGGCAGTGGAAGGTCATGCAGACGCTCGCGCACCAATGCACCAATAGCATCGGCAATAGAGGATTCCTCTGGCGTGGCGATATGATCATAACCCTTCAGCCGGTTGCGCTGCTCAAGGGTGGAAGAAAGGTTTGCGGCGACACCGGCGAAGCGCCGCGCACCGAGAGATTCGATTCGCGCTTGCTCGACTGCCTCGAATATGGCGCGCGCATGCTTGCCGCGCGGCTGTATGCGCCGATGCGCGGTTGAATCGTGATAGCGCAACCGTAGCGCCATGGAATCTGCTGAGCCCCGTACCATATCGATATCGAGTGGGTTCAGGTCGCGTGCCGGGAAGGGCAGTTGCGCCTGGTCGCCGCTTAAACTTGGCGTATCTGAATCAAACGAGACCGCCAGTTCCTCGCCTTTCTTGCCGGCAATTGCGCGCATGGCGGTGCCAACAGCGCGCTGGAAGCGCTCGACCGGGTTTTCTTCCTTGGTGGTCAAGGCACGGCCTTCAGTCTTTTGCCGGCGCGGGCACTGCTGATTCGGGCAAATCCTTGCCGAAGCAACGCTGATAAAATTCAGCTACCGCCGGGCGCTCCATTTCGTCGCATTTGTTCACAAAAGTGGCGCGGAAGGCGTAACCAATATCGCTGAAGATTTTGGCATTCTCCGCCCAATGGATAACCGTACGTGGTGACATGACGGTCGAGATATCGCCGGACATGAAGCCGGTACGGGTCAGCGCCGCCACTTCAACCATTGAAGATACAATCTTGTGATCTTCCTCATTGGCGTATGCGGGCACTTGGCCAATCACGATATCCACTTCCTGCTCATGCGGCAGATAATTCAGCGTTGTCACCAGATTCCAGCGATCCATTTGGCCTTGGTTGATTTGTTGCGTACCGTGATAAAGGCCGGTGGTGTCACCGAGGCCAACTGTGTTGGTGGTTGAAAAGATGCGGAAGGCGGGATGCGGATGGATCACTTTATTTTGGTCTAATAGCGTCATCTTGCCGTCGACCTCGAGAATGCGTTGAATCACGAACATCACATCCGGGCGTCCGGCATCATATTCGTCAAAGCAAATGGCCACCGGGTTTTGCAGTGCCCACGGCAGAATTCCCTCGCGGAATTCAGTAATTTGCTTACCGTCTTTGATGACGATGGCATCCTTACCTACGAGATCGATGCGGCTGATATGACTGTCGAGATTAACCCTAATACACGGCCAATTTAGGCGTGAGGCAACCTGCTCCACATGGGTAGATTTGCCGGTGCCGTGATAACCCTGAACCATAACGCGGCGGTTATGGGCGAAGCCGGCGAGGAGAGCCAATGTTGTGTCGTGATTGAAACAGTAAGCGGGATCAACCACCGGCACATGCTCTTCCGGCTCGGAAAATGCCGGGACTACCATATCGCTGTCGATGCCAAAGGTTTCGCGAACTGAAATTGTGATGTCGGCGTGACGGTTGCTTAACTTAAGTCTACCGTCCATCTGCTCTTTAGAGGCCATTTTTATCCCTTTCGCGGGAGCTTGAGCCGCAGCTGCGGCGCGTTCGAGTAATTAGGAGATCTGATTTAGAAGGTAGGTATATGCTTGATTAATTGCTTTCAGCAACTCTTCCGATTCTTTACTACCGCCATTGACGTCAGGATGGTATTTTTTTGCCAATTCCATGTAGCGTCTGCGCAGTTTGGTCCGGTTGAAGCCGGGCTTTAAATTGAGTGTGGCGCAGGCGTTCTCAATATCGATGGCAGCAGCATGATGCTTTTTATTACGCGATTTTTTTTCATTATTTTTGGTTTTTCCGCCGCCGAACCATTCATGTGAGAAATTGTGGAAGACGCTCTCTAGGTCGTCCATTTCCTCATGCAGGGGGCGTTTGCCATAAACCGGCCAGGTCGGGCGGTGTCCGGTGACGTCATTGCGTTGAAAATGCTCAATATCGTGGCGTGTCCAGCCTTCGAAGAAATTCCAGGCGCGGTTATATTCTCGCACATGATCCACGCAGAACCAGCGATAGGTGCGCAGATCATCCGGCGCATGTGGCGCGCGGTGTGGCCCGAGCTCGCTACAATTAGGGAATTCGCACATACGCTCAGCCAGCGCTTCTTGTTTTGGCGGGCGCGTTCTTTGGGTGCCTTCAAACACTTTCATAAAATAATTATGCCGATTGCCACTTGGCGAGTAAAGCCAAGGCGTATATTGATCTTCGAGAATAAAAACGATAGCAGTTTCACTTGCTTTTACCATGACGGGAAGAGGTTAGAAAATGCGGGTTGCCAAATCAATTGAGAAAAAATTAAATGTCGGCCTGTCGCCGGAAAAATTAATTATAGAGGATCAGTCGTCGCTCCATCAAGGTCATATCGGGGCGCGCCCCGAAGGGGAGAGCCATTTTAAGGTGACGGTGGTAAGTAAAAAGTTCGAAGGCCTTAGCCGCCTCGAGCGCCAACGTATGGTCTACCGCCTCCTGGCTGACGACCTGAAATCTGATATCCATGCCCTGGCGTTGACGACAGAAACGCCGTCTGTCGACTTATAATTCAAGGATATTTTGTGAACGCAGGCGTATGTGTAAGCTTTCTAAGAATCCGAAGCGTTTTCATCTTCTTTATACCATGCGGGATATTGCGCTTTGACCACCGGACCAGAGGTTGACCAGGCGAGGCAGTTATCGAGCATGGGCGGCCTTTGGCCGTCAGCCATCAAGCTCTTTTCCTTGAGCGAGAAAATGGTTTGAAAGGCGACGGTGGCGAGCACATTCATCAATTCGACAATATGCGTGCAGCCCTTTACACCGCCGACGCGCGATTTGATTTGACGCTTCCAGCCCGGCGCAATACGCACACCCACCAAAGCCTGGAAATTTTTGGCCACGTTCGGGCATTCTGCATAGGGCGTTACGTCAGACGCCGTCTCAATGGCTATAATGAGGAAATCATCGTCGACCGTCAGGCGCACCCACAGATCATGGATCGGATCCCCCGGCGCAACGGCGCCGCGCCAATTGCGCTCGACTGAGTAGGATTTAACGTCTGTGAGATTGGCTTCGATATCCCATAATCCATCGTCGCGGAGGTATCCCTGGCATTCGATTTGGCGGGTATGGATGGCTTCGCGCGGGGCAGGAGCGCTGAGTGGCATGACGGCCTCTTAAGTAGGTTCGGGAAAAGGGATAAATAGGCGCTTTAGAGCACGGCGTAAATAAGTAATGGCATCAGCAGGAAGGCAAGAGCCGAGGACAGCACTACAAGGCTCGCCACTTCTTCCGGGTCGCGCTCATAATAGGAGGCAAACAGATAGTTAAAGACCGCAATTGGCATGCTGCACTGAATGATCAAAACTCCACGCTGCATGCCTTCAAATTCAAATAATTCAGCAAGACCAAAGCCACCGGCGCCACCCATGCCAAGTCGAAAAAGCGAAAGTAGTAGCGTGCGGCTGAAGCGAACAACGCGAAGTTTAGCGAGCGATACGCCAAGCGTGAAGGTCATCAGCGGAATGGCGAAGCCGCCGATCAGGTCTGTGGTGTTGTAGATGAATTGCGGTGGCTGGGTGTTAGTCGCAAGAAATATGGCACCAATGACTACCGCATAGGGGATAGGCGCCTTCAGGAGCGGCAGCGGTGATGGCAGGCCGGAAAACAGCCACTGGCCAAAGATTAATTGGGCCGAGGCCGAAACGGCAAAGAATCCGATTCCGAGCGCCAGGCCTTCATCGCCAAAAGCAAACAGGCATAGCGGCAGGCCGATATTGCCAGCGTTGGGAAAAGTTACAGGCGCCAGATAGGTGCGCAGCGGCAGCTTGGCGATTGACAGGATAATTGCGGCAATGGCGGCGAAACAAAGGAGGGCTGTTACTGCGCTTAACGCCATTTCGGCGATCTGACTAGACATGCCCTGAATGCCGACCATAGTCGAAAAAATTAAACAGGGTACGCCGATATGGCCGACTAGACGGGTAACTATACGGGTATCGTAGGGTTGATCAAAGCGTGCCCAGAAATAACCCAGCCCGGCACAGGCAATGACTGGGAAAATGGTATTAAACAGGTCCCAGATCACGGCCCCGCAATGCCTTTCGGCATGATGCAGTGAAACGCGGAAGCGTCAATCATGGTGCTGCGTATCATCTTCCTCGGCAGCCTTAGGCGTATACGCCGGGGGGATCACCCGCACCGATGTAATGCGATTTTTCTGACGTCCGCGCACATCCAAAATAAAACCATCAACTTCAAAGCGGTCGCCAACTTGCGGGATTTGTTGCGCCACATGGAGCGCTAATCCGGCAATCGTTGCAGCTTCTTCATCAGGGAAATTCCAGCCGAAGCGACGGTTGAGATCGCGAATCGTGGATTCGCCAGCAACCAGAACCGAGCCGTCAGCGCGCGACAGCGTATTGCGGCGCGTTATGTCATGTTCATCGACAATATCACCAACAATTTCCTCAAGAATATCTTCCAGTGTCACCAGGCCCATCAGAGAGCCATATTCATCGACCACCAGGGCAAAATGTGCACGCCGTTCGCGAAAGGCATTGAGCTGTTCGCGCAGGCTTGTCGTCTCAGGAACGAACCAGGGCGGTGTCAGGATGCCTTCTATATTGAGATTGTCCGCATCGCACATCGGCATGTTGTGGCTACCCTGAATAGCACGAAGTAAATCCTTTGAATGGAGGATGCCAAGAATATTATCAGGCTCATCGCGCCACAGCGGAATTCGCGTATAGGGGCTTTCAACCACTTGGCCTATAATACCGGGTGCGCCGATGTCGATGTCGATGTCGAGCATCGCCATATTGTTGCGGTGGGTCATGATTTCACCGACGGCGACTTCGTCGAGATCGAGGATACCGTGCAGCATGTCATGCTCATGCTTGACCACCGCCCCTTCCTCAGCCTGTAGACTAATAGCTCCGCGCAATTCTTCTTCGGCCTCGGCTTCTTTGTCGCTATTGTCTTTGTTGGCGCCGAACGGCACCAGCGTCACATAGACAATCCCGCGTACCATCTGCACCAGGGGTGCGAGTAACCACACCAGGGCGAGCAGAAGTGGCGCGACGGCGAGGGCGAAACGGTCGGCGTTGCGGATAGCGTAGGTCTTGGGCAAAACTTCGGCAAAGATCAGAATTAGTAGGGTCAGCCCGACGGTGGCGTACAAGATGCCTGTCTCGCCAGCAACCGATATGAGGAGGCTGGTGGCCAGGGCCGTCGCCAAAATATTAACGGCATTGTTGCCGAGCAGGATAGTACCGATAAAGCGCTCGCGCTCGCGCATCAGCTTGCCGATCATCTGAGCGCGCCGATTTCCGTTTTTCTCAAGATGGTGAAGGCGGGCGCGTGAGGCTGCAGTTACGGCTGTTTCCGAGCCCGAAAAAAATCCGGAAATCAGGATCAACAGGCCGATCGCCACGACGGTAATGATTTGTTCGGTGCTCATGGCCCTAGCGTGGCGGTTTTTTCTCAGCGCCGTCAATGCTGAGGAATTCGTCCAGTGCGGCGCGGATATCATCGGCGCTAACATCGGCGGTGACAAACGCCTGGCCTATACCGCGCACCAAGATCAAATGCAGACGGCCATCCTTCATCTTTTTATCGCGGCTCATATGTTCGATTAGTGCATCCCGCTGTCGCGCACTAGACGGTAATTGGCCGGCATGAGTCACTACACCGAGCGCCGCCAGGTGGCTGGTCACGCGCGCCGCATCGGCGGCATCGCAGAGACCCATCCGGGCTGATAGGCGAAACGCCAGAATGATGCCAATACTGACTGCTTCGCCGTGCAACAGCGCACCGCCATAGCCGCTTTCGGCTTCGAACGCATGGGCAAAGGTGTGGCCGAGATTGAGCAGCGCGCGGTGCCCGCTTTCGCGTTCATCTTCGGCGACGATACGCGCCTTGGCGCGGCAACATTCGGCAATGGCATGGCGCCGGGCTGCGGCATTGCCGTCCAGGATCGCCTGACCATTGGCTTCAAGCCACGTGAAGAATTCGGTATCGTCAATCAGACCGTATTTAATCATTTCGCCGTACCCGGCGGCCAGTTCGCGCGCCGGTAGAGTATCAAGTGCACCGGTATCGGCGAGCACCAGGCGCGGCTGGTGAAAGCTACCGATCAGGTTTTTCCCATGGCTACTATTGATCCCGGTCTTGCCGCCGACGGAGCTATCGATCTGAGCCAACAGGCTGGTCGGCAATTGGATGAAATCGATGCCGCGCAACAGCGCACTAGCGGCAAAGCCCACCAGATCACCAATGACGCCGCCGCCGAGAGCCAGCAGCATAGTGCTGCGTTCCACCCGGGCGCCAAGAATTTGTTCTAGCAGCTGTTCGAATTGGGTAAAATTTTTGCTCTCTTCGCCTGCGGGCACAACGAATCTTTCGTGAGCAATACCATGCTGATCAAGAGAGTGTTCGACGCGCGCCAGATAAAGCGGCGCGACATTTGTATCCGAGACAATCATGGTGCGCGGCTGTGATAGGAGCGGTGCAATATGTGCGCCAACGTTCGCTAGCAGTTTGTCACCGACGATGATGTCATAGCTGCGCGCACCCAGTGCAACGTTTACCTTATCCGCTTCTCCGGCGTTCATAAGTCAGGTCTCTACGGGCTTTCGTTTGGCGACGGATTACTGGTGCCGACGCGCGATTCATTTTCCAGAAACTGCCGCAATGCCACGAGCACCTCGCCGACGGTCTCTTCATGCGGGCCATCCTGGCTTTGCACGGTAATATCGGCCTCGCCATAGGTTGGATAACGCTCTTCTATCAAGCCGCGTAAAATGTCTTCCTTATTATT
>Ga0315339_1001911_pt1 | contig 16850 bp, 16 predicted proteins | sample ASW17metaG_FD_204514 | JGI IMG/M metagenome (GOLD analysis project Ga0315339, IMG submission 204514) | Ammonia-oxidizing marine archaeal communities from Pacific Ocean, United States - ASW #17 | ecosystem: Environmental > Aquatic > Marine > Oceanic | place: USA: California | collected 2016-12-05
CTCGCCGCCGTATTCAGTGGGGATCAAGATGCCGAGCCAGCCGGTCTGGGCCAATTTCTGCCACGGCCCGTCGGGCGTGGGCTCAGTGGGCGAGGCGATCTGTAGCAGGGTCTCCTTGGGGTATTCCTGCTGCACGAAGCGCCGCACTGCAGTCTTCAGCATCTCTTGTTCGAGGGTTAGGGACAGGTCCATGGGTTGGTCCTTTTGTTGTTAGTTTTCTATCTGTGTGACGGGCTTCGTGACGGGTCGCAGAGGGCATTACACCCTCACCTCCGACGACGTCGAGGGTCTCGGCTTCGTCGGATCTAACCCTCTCCCTCAAGGGAGAGGGGATAAATTCAGTTTCCGTTAAGACAGGGCTCCGGCCTTTTCTCTTACTTCGCGGCCGATGCCGATGCGGCGGGACATGATGACCTTCTGAATGTCGGTGGTGCCGCCGGGGTGGATGGCGATGATGCCGGCCCTGGAATGGGCTTCCATGTGACCTTCAGATGCCCCGAGTTCGGGGTCGAAGGTCAACGCGGCCGGTCCCAGTATGTCCAGGATGTGACGGGACATCTTCAAGCCCAAGGTCTTCTTCATGTAGGACGCCTGCGGGCCTTCGTAGGTTGTCGTCACGCCGCTGTGGCGCATCCAATAGTTGCGCAGCTGCAGCAGCCGCACGATCTCCTGTTCGACGTAGACCTCGACCAGCTTTTCGCGGGCATCCGGGTCTTTCGTGATGGGCTCGCCGCGCCGGTCGTTGGTGCGGCAATAGTCGAACAACTTGTCGACCACCACGTTGCGGGAGATCTTCCCACCAGTACCGTGCTCCAGTTCCAGATGGGTGGTGGCTACCTTCCAGCCCTGGTTATGGCCGCCGATCAGGTTGAAAGCCGGTACCCTGACGTTATCGAAGAACACGGTGTTCTTGACGCCAGAACCGGCACCGGACTCACCGCCGGAGATTAGCAGGTCCATGGGCTGGACGGTGATGCCAGGCAGGGTCGAATCGATCATGAACCAACCCAGGTTCTCGTGGCGCTTCGCCTCGGTGTCGGTCACGGTGAGGGTCCACATGTAGTCGCAGCCCAGGGAGCTGCCCACAAAGACCTTCTGGCCGTTGATGATGTAGTCTTCGCCGTCCTTGACGGCCGTGGTCTTTACGTTGGCCAAGTCGGAACCCGCCTCAGGCTCAGACAAAAGCTGCCAGGTGCGGACCAGCCCCTTGAATATGGGAGGCAAGAAGAAATCCTTCTGCTCGTCTGACCCCCAGACGACGATCGACGCTCCGCCCAGTCTTCCGCCGGAGTCATAGAAGGGAGGGATTGTCAGACCAGCGGCATCGGCCTCTTCTTCCAAGACGATGGCATGGTCGACATCGAGGCCGCCGCCGCCGTATTTGGTCTCAGCAGTGGACCAAAGCCAGCCTTTCTCGCCCAGCCTGCGGCCGAAGTCGCGCCGCTTCTGATATTGCTCTTCGGTCAGGTCGATGGGGTCGGCCGGATGAATTATGCCCTTGGGCATGTTTTCCTTCATCCAGGCCTTCACCTCCTGGCGAAACTCTTCTTGCTCGGGGGTATATTGGGGTTCGAAATCCATTGTGGTGTCCTCATCAGCTATCAGCGGTCAGCCGTCAACGTTTTTGGTGCTTGAATCGGCTATGGATTATGCCTTATGGAGCGCTAGGCCAACAAGTCTAGTCGGTGTAAAAGCTGCTTCTGAGAACCTCAGGAGGCACAAATCGACCGGCTTGTCTAAATATTGCTTGCAGGGTTCCAACGTCTAATTGTCGGTGCCTCGGAACGGTAAGCGTCTGATTTTAACCATCCGTGAAAACTCGCCGAAGTTTCACGTGGCAGCCGCGTTGGGAAATGATTTGGAAACCCAACGTCTCTAGGATTCTGATCACTTCAACGCCTGAGAGCCGCTTAAGTCTGGGCACCAGCCAACTCCAGCTCAAATGTCAGCAAGATCCACGGGTCTTTGGCAAGGCCGAAGTCAGCCGGGTCTTCACCTTCCAGGTGTAATTCCACTGCTTCTCTGAGATTCTCGACCGTCTCGTCTAAGGTCTTTCCCTAGGTGACGACGGCGATCTCTAAGCACTCAGCAACGTAATAATCGTCTCCTCGTCGAATGGTCGCTTTTACCGCGTGCTGTAGTGTCATAAAACGCTCTTCTCTACGAGTAAATTTCAATCCTATTCCGAATCGCAGCCGATTGCTGACAACTGCTACTGCGATTTCAGCGCCCGGCCGGGTAGCGCTCCGGTGTGGGTCCCATTATCGATGACCAACTTGCCGTTAACAATGACGTAGTCGATGCCCACAGGGTACTGCTTTGGGTCTTCGAACGTTGCTTTGGCCTCGATGGTGTCCGGGTTGAAGACGACCACATCGGCCTTCATGCCGTCCCTCAGGATGCCGCGGTTCTGTAGCCCCAGACGCTGGGCGGGAAGCGCCGTCATCTTGCGGACGGCCTCCTCCATGCGGAACAGCCCCTCCTCGCGGGCGAACTGGCCCAGTACATAAGGAAAAGTGCCGAAGGTGCGCGGATTGGGCATCTCGCCGGTGAGAACGCCGTCGGAACCGACCATGTGGGCCGGATGGCGGACGATGGTGCGTATGTTCTCTGGGTTCCCTGTCCGGGCAACAAACCCGACTTCCAGGTTCTCTTCGATCAACAGGTCGCAGATGCTGTCCACCATTTTCTTACTCTGGAAATTGGCCAGGTCAGTCATGGACCGACCCTCCCATTCCTTATTCTTGTCAGAACCGATGTGGCTGAACATATAATTGTCCAAGGTCGAACCCCACATGGGGTTTACGGCATCGCCAATCTGCTCACGGACCGCCGGGTCCTTGATCCGCTCCAACAACGCAGACGGCCCTCCGGCATGCACCCAGTAGGGGAGCAGCGAATGCAGGATGGTGCTGGCGGCAGCGTAGGGGTATTGGTCAAAGGTTACGTCAACCCCGGCGTTCCTCCCTTCGTCCACCAGGCCGATCATCCGCTCGCCCATGCCGTCCACCGGGCTATGGAAGTGGGAGATGTGTACCGGCACGCCACTCCTTTGGCCGATCTCGATGGCCTCCCGGAACGGATCGAGCAGTTGGTCGCCCTTGGTGTAACGGGCGTGCGTCATGTAGAAACCGCCCAGGTCGGCGACAGCCTCGGAGATGGCCACCAGTTCGTCGGTATCGCTGTAGGCGCCCGGTGGGTAGGTCAGGCCGGTTGCGAAACCGAAGGCGCCGTCTTGCATGCCCTGACGGGCCAGCTCTTTCATCCGTTCCAATTCCGGCGGTGTGGGCGCGCGGTCCTCCCAGCCCATGGCCTCGATGCGAATGGCGGCGTGGGGCACCATGAACGCCACGTTACTCGCCGCCCGGCCGTCCAGGATGTCCAGGAACTCCTTGACCGTGCTCCAGCGGGTGTCCGGTGGCGGCGTGCCGTTGATGGCGGCCAGGAAGACGAGTAGCTGCTCCAATTTGGGCGGCGATATGGGAGCGTAGGAGAGACCGTCCATGCCGATGGCCTCGGTGGTCACGCCCTGCCTGATCTTTGCCTGATGGTCAGGCTCGGTCATCAGCTTTAGTTCTGAGTGGGAGTGCATGTCGATGAAGCCGGGGCAGACGACGGAGCCTTCAACGTCGATTGTCCGGCCGGCCTGCACTTGGGAGACGTCCCCTTTGAGGATGGTTATCTGGTCTCCGGTGACACCCAAGCTGGCCCGGAACCAGGTCTGGCCGGTTCCGTCTACGATCCGGCCGTTTGTGAGCAAAAGGTCAAACATGGTTTATCTCCGTAAAAATCCGTCCGTAAAAATCCGTTAGATAAAAAACCGCAAAGCCGTTAGAACCAAGCGGCTTGTTTGAGCTGGGCCTGCTGCCGAGAGCGCCCCTAAAGTACCACAAAGTCAGGCAAGGTGGTCAGACTCAGATCCTTGCCAGTGACCGTAGTTGTGGATAGAATCTGGGAAATCCTGGACCGGTAGGCCGGAATACCACGAACATCGACCCTAGGGAGGCTCAACATGGGTACCGTTGGCATCGACCATCTAGCAATGCCCACCGCCGATGCGGAAAAGCTCATCGCTTTCTATAAGAAGCTTGGATTCGAGATCAATGACGAGAAAGAATGGCGGGCCGGCGAGGCCAGCATCTTTTCCATACAGGCCGGAGACTCCAAGATAAACGTGCACCCTGAGGGATTTACCGCCAGCCTGCGCGGGGACACCGCCGTGCCTGGGTCAGCGGACATCTGCTTCGTTTGGGATGGCACTGCCGAAGAGTGTCAGCGGATGTTGGCCGATGCTGGCGTCGAGATCATACGCGGCCCTGGACCAAGAAAAGGTGCCCGCGCCAAGGGTTCGCTCCCCGCTGTCAGCATGTACGCCCGCGACCCCGACCATAACCTACTAGAGTGGATGGTCTACGTCTAAGCCGCTAATACGCCGCGAGCAGCGCTGACGTGTCGGCTGATAGGCCCATCAAGAACTGATAAGAGACCCTGCAGTTGAATCGCTGCAGGGTCTCTTTCGTAGTCTCGAAGACGGCAGTAATCTCACGTTAGTCACGCCGCCAGAATAACGGTATCCTCTGGCCCGGAACGCGGCTGTCATTCTCGGAAGATAATGCGCGGAATTACCGTTTGATGCCGAGCCGAACCGCTGTATCCTAGTGTGGTAGGTATCCAATTTATTCTGCAAAATTAGCAGCTTCAGATGGGATACTCAATCGAGCCTGCGCGGTGGTCGGCGCGTTAAATCTCCAAGACGAACCGATTTCGTTTTAAATCGACCCAGAATGAGATGTCATTAGTCGAAAACACCTGCTTTCTGAACGGAACAGGCGGGATACCCTTGCTGAATTTGACATCATAGCGGCTGGCATTATAAATTATGTTACTGTACGGGCATTCTGTTATGTCGCGTAACGGCGTGTTTAACTCACAACGAAACAGGCACATCGAGGTGTGTAGGGAGCAGGAGGCTTAATGGTCACACAAACCGGCAGGGACTTCGACGGGCCTCGCGCCGTCAACGCCAAATTGGCAAACCGGATTGCATCGCCATCAGTGGTGATTGGTCTCGGGTCCACGAGCTGCCAGATAGCACGAAGACTGGACGAAGTATCATCCGCTTGGAGCTTCTCCGACCGAAAGAGTCTCGGTTTCCTATATATGGATACCAGAGAGGCGACCAGGGGCGAGATATCACGGTCGTCACGGTTCATCCCTCTGACATTGCCCCACTTCTCCAATCTACGGGACATGCGTCCGTGGATTACGGAGTGCGTGCCAGAGCTGAAAAACCTCAGCCTGTCCCGTGAAGGCGCGCTGGGAACCCTGGCCAATGCCGGTGTTGCCGGACGCTTCAACTACGGAAACCTGCGCGGCCACATCGACGCCACCATCGAGCAGGTCTGCCCTTACTACGAGGGCGTGACCTATCTGAGGGTGCATGTAATCGCTTTTTTGGGCGGCGGTACCGTAGGCGCCCTGCCGGTGCTGCTCGCAGCATTGGCCGAGGCCCGCGGCACTTCCTATAACTTCAGTGTTGTGCTCCACTTGGTGCTGCCACAACGCGGAATGTCCCGCGACCCGGAAACCACCTACCCGCTGCAACTCAGGAATGCCTACTCAACATTGCAGTTCCTACGCGCCGCAAGCGGAATAGAGGTCGGCAAAGGCGAATTTACCGGCAAGGACAGCTACAACGTGACTGTCTACCCGGACAAGATCATCAACGCCCTTGGGCCTCACTTTGACGTTGCATTGCTACACCGTTCGCCCAAGGACTCTTTACCGGTCCAACGGGTGCACGTAGCCCGCATCCTCGAAGGCCTGGTGGCCGATGCTTGGGGCACCGGTCAAGACTGGTGGGCCCGTTACCACGAAACCATGCGTGAGGCCAACAACAATGCCGACGCACGGTTCGGTTCGATAAGCTCCCGTGAGGTCGGTTTGCTGGAAGGGTTCTTCGTGCAGACGGCCAAGCAATACCTGCAAAACCAGTGGCGGACCCAGCTGTAGGGAGGAAGAGGAATGGCCAGGTTTAGTTTTAGAAGAAAACGGCTGTCATTCAGCGAGCAGACCAACCGGGTGCCGTCCGCAGTGGACCCGCTGGACTTCTTGGGCGGCGGCCGCACGGCCTCCAGAGATGCGTACTCGCAGATTCATGGAGCCATTCATGGTGTTTTGAGCGAGGTAGAGCGTTCGATCGGCTCATTGTTCGAACGTCTGCGCCCGGACGGAAATATCAGCGACCGGATGGTATTGGAAGCTAACGCTGAGCTCCGCGCCGAACTGGCCCGCGCCAACACTTTCGCCGACGTCAAGCGCGACGAGATGCTGATCAACATCGGTTCCCGGTTGGAGAGTCTCTTCATCCAGAGACTGGTGATCGCTCCCGACGAAGAGCCGCCGGTGCGCCGGTGGACCGCCCTTGCCGATAGAGCGATTCAGCGGGAACTGCCAATGGTCTCCGAGCCGAGCCATGCCAACCTGGACGTGTCCCCCAAAGACCGGAAAAAACGGTTGGCCAGATGGCAAGCAGAGACCGATCAATACCTGGAGACGGTATGCCTCAACCACGTGCGCGAGGTCATCAATGGCCTTCTTGAAGAATTGAACGAGTATTCCGTCAGCTGGATGGAGTTGGTCGTTGACCTAAGGCGTTTGTCCACCTCTGGCGGCCGCCTCTACCAAGAGGTCACCGACGCCGAGCATTGGACCTTTGACAGCGACGACCCCACGGTCAAGAACCTGCTGACCGGCGGGCAGGCCCAGGACATCGCGATGCGAATCCTGGGCCGGTTCCAGCTTGGCAATCAAGAACTGGCCGATATTGCCGAGAAGGTCCACGACTCCCTGGCCGGCAAGCCGGTCTATGGCTCCAATCGAGTTGACCCGGTCGAACTCCAAGAACTATTGGCCCGGGCCACAGCACACAAGATTCAGGAAACCGTGTCCATCGACACCGGTTTCCTCTCTCTCATGTCCAACGGCTCCCGGTTCGGCGAAGAGCTGGGCGAGCTGCTGGTGGATATGCACATGGGCGCATCCGCCATGGAAGAGAAGATGTGGCGCGTCGGCGACGTCCGCGTGGGTCACGTCGACTCTGCCTCGGGCGTTGGGATCACAGCCTCCAACCTCCACGACTCAGTTCTCAGGGGCCTGGGTGGTGGACGGAAGTTCGCCGCAGTGGAAGGCCACCCCGGCGACAACCACCGGTTTGAGGTACAGATGTCCACTGTTGGAGCGCCAGTATCTGATCTGGCTATCTTCCGCGACATGGTCAATGCCTGGTACGCCTGGCACTTCGAAGACGTCCGCGGCGGCAACAACGGGGATACTTCCGGCTGGCTGGCCTCGGTCAGCAAGGAGTCCTGGAAGCTGTACCCGGACATCGGAGAAGACACGGGGGTTCGAAGGGCTATCATCGAGCTTATCGATGACGACCTGAAGAAACTCTGGAACGGCCGAGAAGACATCGCCACCAGACTCACCAACGGTTCATTCACCGACGGTGACTTGCTGAACGGCGTGGTCAAACCTCAGGACAAGATCCTGAACACGGCAGACCCGGATTCCTAGGCTTCTAACTCGATAACTAAAAAGACCGGCGTCTCGATAGATTGGGATGCCGGTCTTTTTGTTTCCGGGTCGGCAGGACCTCGGCAGTAAAGCCTACTCGTCGGGATGAGTGGTTATAAACTTGGCTGCCTTGGCCACATCGATATCCGCCCGAATCTCGACGTTGGCCATCTCTTCCTGCAATTTTACTATGACTGTGCTGTCGTGGTTGCCCCAGCCACGGTTCATGGCCTGGATGGCCAGTTGCTCAGACAGGTTGGCGATGGGCATGGGGACGTCGAATTCCTTGGCCAGCTCAGTCGCCAGACCGATGTCTTTCCGGGCCAGGCTCAGGGCGAACCCAGCAGGCTCGTACTCCCCTTTGAAGACCGTGCGTACGAACCCCTCATGCAGGACGTTCATCCGGCCCAAGGAGCCGCGGCGGATACACTGCCACAGCGCCTCGGTGTCCACTCCAGCCTTGACGCCCAGAGTCATACCCTCGGCGATCGCCTGACGGACGCCGTGACCGATCATGTTGTGGACCAATTTGGCCACCGAACCTGCCCCGATCTCTCCGGCGTAGAATACCTTGTCGCCGAAAGCTTCCAACAGCGGCTTAACCCGCTCAAATACCTCTTTGTCGCCGCCGACCATCACGGCCAGGTTGCGGCTCTGTGCACCAGACTTTCCCCCGCTGACCGGGGCGTCCAAGACGTGTATCCCCTTCTCACGGAACTTGGGTTCCAATTCGCGGATCAATGTCGGCCGGCTGGTGGAGAGGTCGATATAAACCGAACCGGGCTTGGCCCCCTGCAGCACTCCTTCCAATCCAATGGCAACGGCCTCAACCTCCTTAGGACCGGGCAATGACGTGAACGTCACGTCGCATTGGCTGGCCACATCGGCAGGTGAACTTGCCAGCCGGGCCCCTGCTTCCAGGAACGGCCGGGTGGCCCCTTCATTAATGTCATGAATGATCATGGGGTACCCGGCTTTCTGGATATTTCCAGCCATGCCGCCGCCCATGTTTCCTAGCCCTATGAATCCTACTGTTTCCATCTGAGACTCCTTAAGCTTGATTTGAGGCCGGGCCGCACCCCCGGATCGACGCCGGTCCGGCCTGAGTAACCTGCCTGAATTTGGTGAGGCGCATTATATACTCGGCATCCACTGCGCACCACCGGACCGGCCGCCACGGTACTGAGGCAGAGACATGAGATATACTGCCAGAAATCCCACTCGCCGTCATCGGCAAGGGCTGGTGAGTGCTCTTCGAACCGGGCGATCTATCCGAATTCGAAACTTGGCCGATCTGGCCAATCTGAGGATAAGACCTTGATAACCTAATTCTCATCGCTCGACACGGGGCACGTCTTGGAAGGCGAAGGGGTCGGCTTTGACGGCACCCTGAATGACGACCGTTGGTATTCCAACGACCGCCTGATCGAGGCATTTGATATCGCCAAAGAGTTGGCCATCTTAATGGACGAATTGGGCTATGACGTGCTCTGGATGGCGGAACACCACTTCCAGAGAGAAGGGTATGAGTGCATACTCAATCTCTTGATGCTCAGCCAGTATTTATGCCAGTTCACCACGAACCTGAAGCTCGGCTGCGGATTTAATAACCTGCCCATGTGGCACCTCATCCGCCTGGCTGAAGACTTTGCCATGGCCGATATCCTGACGGTGGCCGGGTGATCTTCGGCGTCGGCCGGGGCTACCACACCCGAGAGATCGAGACCTTCGGTGCGCCGCTACTCGACCCTGACGCCAACCGTGAACTCTTCGAAGAGCAATTCGAGATCGTCATGAAGGCCTTCAACGAAGAGTCCTTCTCTCACAAGGGTAAGCACTACACCGTTCCCCCGGAGGTGCCCTACCGCGGTTACACCTTGAAAGACATCACAGTGGTGCCCCGCCCGGTGCATCCGGTCGAGTCCTGGCAGCCCGTGGTTTCCGGCAGCGACCGGGGCATGGATTTCATGGCCAAGCACGGCATCAAGGGCCTGATCCTAGGCACCCACGCCGACTACGTTGACGAATACATGCACAAATTCCAGAAGGCCAACCGGAAGTATGGCCGTGACCTGCCCTTGGGCGGCAACCTGGGCATCGGCCTGTGGGCATACCTGGACGACACCATTGCCAAGGCCGAGAAAGCCTTGGAGCCATTATTTGAAGAGCACGTCAAGTTTGCCGCTCCCCTGGGCATGCTCCGCTACAACGACGATTAGATGAAAGAGGTAGGCCCCGGCGGCGTCGCACGCCACATAGCTGCGGGCGCCGACTTCCGCGAGTCCCTGAACAAGAGAGCCTGGTTCGCAGGCGATTCTAACTCCACCGTCGCCTACATCAAGGAGATCGAGGAGAAATACCCCGGTGTGGAGCAGGTAATGATCGGCTTCCCCATGGGCCAGACTACAGCCGGGTTCAAAGAACAAATAACCCGCTTCGCCAAAGAGGTCATCCCGTCGTTCAAGGGCGAGAAGGTCTCCGCCTAGCCATCATATCCATGGCATTCCTCTAAGCTGCACCAGGGCGTTCCAATAGGATCAGGACGCCCTATTTTTGTGCCGCGCGCTCATTTGGGCTAAACTTCCTGCTGGCCGTCCAAACCTGCAGCCACCAGAGGTACAACACCGTGCTTTTCCCCACAGAAGAAACCGATCGATTACTGGCCAACCTGAAGAGCGGCAAGCCATCGCTTTGCGCCTATGTGTTCAGTCACCCCAACATGGTGGAAGTGGCAGGTATCGCGGGCATCGACTGCTTCATGGCCGACATGATGTTCACCGCCCACGACTGGGACAACATCGCCCATCTGGTCCGGGCAGCCAGAGGCACCGGCATCTCACCCATGATCCGCGTGCAGTCGTTCCCCTGGGCCGACGGAACCGACCGCCGCACCATCTCCGACGCCGCCAGAGCACTTTCCCTGGGCGCAACGGCCGTCACCATCTCGGTGGGCTCCGCTCAGGAGGTCCGTGACCTGGTGGAACTCAAGGACGATTGGCACCGCCAGATACACCTCCGGCGGTTCTGGACAGCCGAGGAATTCCCGGAATACGCTGCCAAGGTGCGTAAGGGCACACTGATCGTGCCAACCGTCGAGAGCAAAGGCGCACTGAACGACTTGGACGAGATCCTGGCCATCGATGGCATCGAACTCGTCTGGCTGGCGGCCGGCGACGTCACCAAGATCCTTGGCGTGCCCTTCAAGTACGAAGACCCCAAAGTGATGCGGCTGGTGGAAAACGCGGTGAAGACCGCCGAGAATAACGGCGCGGCCATCATGTACAACATGGGCCTGGACTCGCCTGATTTCGACTCCATGGCAGCCGCCGCCAAGCGGTTGTTCGACCTGGGCGTCCGAGTGGTCGGCCTGGGCGCCATGGAATGGCACATGCAGATGGCGCTGGAGCACATCCGCAAGAACTCTATCGGCTAATACGGCGCTCAGTTGCTGTAGAGCCAGTCTGGTACGGGACGCCGGTCTCCGCCGGCGCCCCTGGCCAGCGAGTCTTTAAGAACGCCGTACTTAGACCGGAAGGGCCTCACCCGGTTGGGCGTAGCGGTGCGGCCAAGCCCCACCAGAAACATCAGGCTTTTTCCGGCGGCGTGGGGCGAGAAGAAGGCAGTCACGGCATCGTCGAAGAAGGTCATACCAGTGGCGCCCAACCCCATGGAATGGGCGGCGATGTAGACGTTCCCGCCCATCACCCCTGCCTCCAACTGCGCTATGCGGTAACCTCGATTTCCGAATCGTTCCATGGCCGATTCTAAATCGACCATGAAGCAGATAACAGCGTTGGCATCCGCCCCCAGAGCCTGCTCGAAACACAGGTGTCCGGCCTCTTCCCGGAGTTCTCCCTCTTTCAGGAGATCCAACTCACCGGACTCTCTGGACAAGTGGTACGAGCCGGAATTCAGGCCGTCCACGGCGTTAACGATCAAATATGGCTCGGTCAGACCACCGCCAAAATCAACGGGCATCGTCGCCGAGGCCGCCATCAAAAGGGCTGAGAATTGGTCCAGCGAGATATCCTCCCGGGCGAACCGGCGGGTCGAACCCCGCTCGAGAATCGCCTCCCCCAGCGGCCCGGACGTTACATCTGCCGCGATTGCTCTATCGCTCACATGTAAGTGTCGTCGCCAGGCCGTGACGTCTTCGGCTGAAGCCAGGCGGGACTCGACATGGAGCAGGTCGGACTCGGGGTAGGCGATGAGGTCAGTGAAACCTAGGTCGCCAGGATCTATGTCAGACAAGGCCTGCACGGAATGCGGGCTGTGGCTCCCGGCTTGGCCCAGCGCCACCACACAGGTGCTCGCCTCTTGCTCCGAATCAACGCCCAGGACCGAGTCCACATCTTGGTCGATGAAACCCGTTAGCACTCGGACAGGCTGCCCCAGCGAATTGGCAGTCGCCAGCAGGTTGGCCAGCACCGTGCCATTGTCCCAGAAGCAGTAGCGATAGCCACGCGTGCGGTACTTCCAGGCGCTCCGCCAGAACACAGCCGTGCTGACGATCATGGCGGGAAGCGTAGTAAGGGTCTCGTCGGCGGTTGCGGCGGCCAGGTTGCCCCGGAAGTCGCCTTCCCTCAGTTGGCTGAGGGCGTTATCAGCGGGGGAGTAGTGGTAGACACCGGCAGGCAGGCCGGGCAGGTCGCCGCAGACTAAGTAGAGTTCGATGGGGTAGAGGGCCCCGGCCGAGGCGGCGGCACGGTAGTGCACCTCCCCGGCGACGGCCAAGTTTTTCTTTCTAATCAGTCCGGCGGAGAAGTGGAGCAATTGGGCCAACGCGCCCAGGTCCAGGGCGTCGGAGCTGGCTGAGGGAGTGCCCGAGACCGCCTCCAAAGTAGACATACCCGGAAGTGCCGCCTCGGGCAGGGTTATCTGAGTCAGACCAGGATAGGACTTATAGAGCGGCGGCTTGGTCAGCAGGTTGATATAGCTCAGTTTGGTGGCGTCGTGAAACGCCTTGGCGGCCTGTTTATCGTTGTTGGCCAAGACCTGATTCCTTTTAGCCTAATGCCTTCTTGTAGAAATAGCTCCTGGAGTTATCCGCTCATCCTGAGCCCGTCGAAGGACGCCGTCTGGGCGCACGCGTGGTTCAACGAAGCTCGACACGAACGGCCAATTCCCAAGTTTATCGCCGCGATGGCTAAAGAGTCCCTTTATATTCAGGAGCGCGCTTTTCGACGAAGGAACGGGCGGCCTCATTGTGGTCAGGGTGGCGCGAGCTCCGTTCTTCCAAGGCAAGGCCCATGGCGCCCATTGGCCGTTGTTCCAGAACATTTTCCGACCCGCGTTCGTCCATGGCCCGGACGTCGCCGCCGGAGCAGAAGCCGCGGCCGGACCCGGTCACCACCACCGCGCTGACAGTCCCGTCGAAGGCCACCTCGCCGAAGACCTCTTCCAACTCCCGGTGCATCGTCCGGTCAACGGCGTTCAACCGCTCGGGGCGGTTCAGGGTGACGGTCAGAACTGATCCATCCTGTTCCACCAATAGCGTCTCGTACTTGTAGTCAGGCATTTTAAGCCTCCGTGAATTTGTTAGGCGGTATCCAAGTCCAACGTGCGGTTCAAGCGGGCCATCATATCGTAGTAGTAGGCAGTGACTGCGAGGGCGACGGCGCCCTCATCTCCGACCAGATGCGTTGTGGACTGCCAGGTGGAATCACGCATCTTGTCCTGGAGCAACTCTTTGGTGAAGTGCACCCAGATCCCTTCTTTGGGCAGCAGTCCGCGCGGTGCCGTCCCGGCAGCTATGCCGGCGATAACTACGTCGCTGACACCGGCCTCACGCGCCAATGGCTCGAATGACGCCCATAGGGCCTGGTTGTCCCGTTCGTGGGCGACAGTGAGGGCCACGGTGAGCGTTACCCAGGGTTCCAGACCGGCATTAGCAGCGGCCTCGTGAAGGCCAGCCAATCCGGACCCTATTTGAGGGTTGGCGAATAGGAACTGGAAGGTTGACGGCAAGCCCGTGGCAGGCTTGGTGGCTGCTTCGTACTTGGCCTGCAATTCGGGAGAGAGCTTCGATTCCTGAGGGGCTTGCAAGCGTGACATAGACGCTCCTTGAAGGGGGTCGAATAAACTGGAGCTTAGTCGGCGATCGGCCTGACCTCGGATTCAACAGTTACATCCCGGACGCCGAACAGATCCCAAGGGGTGAAGGATTCCACAAATGACTTAGCGTCCTCTACCGTGTCGAAGCCCTTTCGTGATCGCTCCGGTTCATAGCCCATGGTCTTGGCATAGGCGTCGATGCCGCTCTTATTCTCCCGGTACCCGCCGATGACTTCCTCAAGACCCGAGGTATCCTCAATGATCAGGTTCTGTCCCCTTTTCATGGTCTTCCAATAAACGCTCATGGCATTCACTATCCTCTCGGGAATCTCAAGGTTGAGGCTTCCCTTTTATTTTCTTGATATGGCACTTTATTACCCGACAAGCCCCCGGGTGAGTCTGTCGAACCACTGGTCTGGGTATGGCACGGAACTCAGAACAATACCATGACTTCTACCATCCTTCGACGGGGCTTAAGGACGAACGGTAGCTCGACGGTCTTTTTTTTCGCTTGTGGCAATCTCGTCTATGCGCCACCCATAGATAGAACCTCATCAAATTCTTCTTTGGTCACCGGTTGTATGGACAGGCGCATGCCTTTTCTGATTAGCAGCATGTCTTTCAACTTGGGGTTGGCCTTGATGTCGTCCAGGGTGACGGGGTTGGGCATGGGGCGTTCGGCTTTGATATCGACCATCGACCAGATAGGGTTCTCCTGAGTGGCTTTGGGGTCGTAATGCTGGTCGTCGGGATCAAGTCCGTGGAAGTCATCATAGCCTTCCCGGACTACGCTGGCGATACCCACCACGGACAGCGGCTTGGCGTTGCTGTGGTAGAAGAGGATGCCGTCGCCAATCTTCATGTCGTCGCGCATGGAATTCCGGGCCTGGTAGTTGCGGACGCCGTCCCATTCGGCCCAGCCGTCGTCCTCGTTGATGAGGTCATCGAAGGAATAGGCGTTGGGCTCGGACTTGAAGAGCCAGTAGCGTGTTTCGGGCATGTGCTCGTTCCTCGCAGGCGGTCAGCGTAATTTGATTCCGGCCGCTTCCATGTCGAAGCAGCCTTCGATTAAGTCTTCTTTTTCTTGGCGGAGGACGTCTTTGCGCACCCGCAAACTGGGGGTGCGGGGGAGTTCGTCCCTGATCTCCCAATAGCGGGGCACTTTGAAGTAGGCCAGGTTTTCGGCGCACCAGTAGATCAGCTCTTCGGGGTCGGGCGTGGCGCCTTCCCGGGGCGTGACGTAAGCCTTGACCTCGTCCTCACCCAACTCGGATGGGACGGCCAAGATCGCGCAGTCCAGCACATTGAGATGCCGCTTGATCACGTTCTCCACTTCCTGGGACGAGATGTTCTCACCCCGGCGGCGGATTATGTCTTTCTTGCGGTCGACGAAGTAGAGGAACCCGTCCGAGTCTACCCAACCCAGGTCGCCGGTGTAGAGCCAGCCGTCGCGCAGCGTCTCGGCGTTCTGTTCGTCGTTGCGCCAGTAGCCGGGCATTATGGCCGGGTTGTGGATGGTGATCTCGCCTATGGTGTCGACGCCCACATGCACCCCGGTAACCGCGTCGGCGATCTTGACCTGGTTCTCGAACCCGGTTTGGGGGTGCTGCCGTGGCCCGCCTGATGAGCCGGCGCGCCGTTCTTCTCCGATGTTCTCGATGGTCCCGAAGCACGTCTCGGTCATACCGAAGCCGACGATGATGTTGGTGTCAAAACGCTCTTGGAAGGCGCCCAGGAACTCTGGCGGAAAGGACGGCGAACCGTAGAACAGCCGAACCGTATTGTCTTTGTCGTCAGGCGACGGGTCGTTCTTGGAGAGTACCGGCATCATCATGCCGATGAAGTTCACCACCGTGGCCTTGGCGTCGCGCACCTGGCCCCAGAACCGGGAAGCGCTGAAGCGGTCGACCACCACCAGCGTCCCGCCGGCAGCCAGCGCTCCCATGGTCGAGTAGTACTGGATGTTGGCGTGGTAGTAGGGCAGGCAGGTGAAGAAACGGTCTTCGGCTGTAGCCCGGGTCCAGTGGGCGAAGCCCTGTCCGGCAGCCACGTACATCAGGTGGGTGCACATGACACCCTTGGGGTTGCCGGTTGTGCCTGATGTGTAGACCAGCATGGAAATGTCATGCGGCGATATCTCAGGCAACGTTGCCAAAGGCTCGACGGCGGCGTGGGCTATGGAATAGTCGGTCCAGCCGCTGGGGAGCTCGCCTTCGGCGCCCTGTATCAGTTTGACCTGAACGCTGGGGGCCATGTCGGCAGCCGCGCCGGCGACGTCGAACAGGGACGGGTCAGTAACTAAACCTTTGGCCTCGGCGTTATTCAGGATGTAGGCCATCTCGTCCCGCTTGTAGGCGGTGTTCACCGGCACGGCGATGCCCCCGATGAAGGATAGGCCGAACCAAGAGTAGACGTACTCGATGCAGTTGGGCAGGAATAGGCACACCCGGTCGCCTTTCTCGACGCCCATCCCGGCGAACATGGCCGCGGCCTTCTTGACCCCACTGAAGAACTCTTGGTAGGTGCGGCTGAGGCCGCCGATCTCGATGAATGTCTTGCCTGGGTCGCGGGCCACCGCCTCTTCCAGAAACTGGCCTAGGGACTGCTCCCAAGCCTTTGTTGTGTCGGTTGGCATGTGCTAGAAAATCCTCGTGAAAGTTCTGCCTGCGCTAGTCGCCAGGTGAACTCAAGCTCTCTATTTGAGGTCGACTGCGCCAGCCTCAAGCGAACTCAAGCTAACATGTGGCGCATGGGCGGTCAATGGGCCTGTATAATGCCCGATATGCTAGACTCAGAACAACCGGCAACGCCGGTTTCAGTTGACCCTAATCGACTCAAGTTGAAGAACGACGACGCCTCTAACAGCCCACTAGGAGGCACGTTGATCGGCTTCCGATGCAAGGAGTGCGAAACGACCGTGTTCGGCCCAGCCGTCTTCTGCCAGTCGTGTACGTCCACCCAATTGGAAGCCGTGGAACTTGGCGGCAAGGGAATTTTGTTCAGCTACACAATCGTCAGGATCCCGCCCGCCGGCTGGCCGGGTGACGTCCCCTATGTGTTGGGCCAGGTTGAGCTTCCCCAGGGCCCTCAGGTGCTGGCGGAGGTTATCGACTGCGAGCACGACGACCTGAAAATCGGCATGGCGGTGGAGATGGAGATCCAGGCAGTCCCGGCCGAAAACGGCGGCCCGGACATGGCAGTCTATAAGTGGCGTCCGGCCT
>Ga0315339_1001912_pt1 | contig 16849 bp, 15 predicted proteins | sample ASW17metaG_FD_204514 | JGI IMG/M metagenome (GOLD analysis project Ga0315339, IMG submission 204514) | Ammonia-oxidizing marine archaeal communities from Pacific Ocean, United States - ASW #17 | ecosystem: Environmental > Aquatic > Marine > Oceanic | place: USA: California | collected 2016-12-05
AGGCCTTCCTCAAGAAGACCGCCGCCCGCACCGTCGACGACATCTGGGACGCCACCGCCAACGGCATCAACACCTTCACGCCCACCGAATGTCAAAACTACTTCACTGCTGCAGAATATGACCGCTAATGATCAGAATATGATCTAGTGGCTAACTGAGCCGCGCGACGGCTTCGGCGAACCTCTTCACTTCTTCTTCCGTATTGTAGTAGTGCACGCTGGCGCGGACGATCGACGTGATTTCACGTTCTTGCATGTCAAGCAGGGTAGAACTCGTAGGAAGACGTCGAAACATTGTTCGTGTCTTCCTGCAGATCGGCCTTAATGTCGTCAGCTTCGATATCTCTCTTAGTGAAGGAAACGATACCGCAGCGCTCCATGCCAAGGTCATGGACGTTGACGCCGCTGATGTCTGTAAGTTTTTTGCGCAAATCATCTGCCAAAGCCTGCACGCGGGCATAGATCGCATCGAGTCCCCATTCCATCGCGTACTCTATTGCTATGCAGAGGCCAGATTTTCCCGCAACGAAGCTTTCCCAGTTCTCGAAGCGCCGTGCGTCGGGTCGCAGTTCATACGAGTTCGGTCCCGTCCATTCCGCCGCATGTAGATCGATGAAGGGTGGATCGAGGCGGCTGATCAGTAAGGGATGAACATAGAGAAAGCCCGTTCCGCGCGGCCCCCGCATGTACTTTCGGCCGGTCCCTGTGAGGATATCGCAACCGAGTGCCTCGACGTCGATCGGCATCTGGCCGACGGACTGGCAGGCATCGAGTAGGAACGGGATGCGGGCGTCGCGTGCCAGCTTCCCGACCTTTGCAGCGGGATTGACCAATCCGCCATTTGTTGGCACGTGGGTGATGGCGATCAATTTGACGCGATCATCGATCATCTCCGCCATCCGGGTCACGGAAACCTGGCCATGTTCGTCCGAGGGGATCACATCGACCACGGCGCCGGTCCGTTTGGCGATTTGCAGGAAAGCGAGGTAGTTGGAGGCGTACTCCGCCTGGGCAGTGAGGATGCGATCGCCAGCCTCAAAATTGAACGAATAGAACGCCATATCCCAGACGCGCGTGGCGTTCTCGATGATTGCCACGTCCCGAGGATTGCAATTGATCAGTCGCGCCACCGCCTCATAGACGCGATGGATCGCGTCTTCGGCCCGATCTGCGGCTTCGTAACCGCCAATCGTCGATTCCAGTTCGATATGGCGGATGACGGCATGGACGACCTGTTCGGGCATTAATGCCGCGCCCGCGTTGTTGAAATGAAGGACGTTCTCGCAGCCTGGTGTTTCGCGGCGCGCGCGGACAATGTCTATTCCGCCGTCGGATGGGTGTCCGAAAACCTTCCCGGGATCCACGCCGTGATCACCCGTGATGCTCATATCGAAGTTTCCAGCACCTCGAACAGCCGATCGACGTCTTCAACGTCATTGTAGAGATGTGGGGTCACGCGCATCGCCGTGCCGCGGACACTGACGTGAACGCCTGCGGCAGACAGTTTTTCGACCAAATCCGGGGGCATATCGTCGGGAAACCGAATTCCCAGGAAATGACTGGCGCGCAGGCCTTCCGGTTGGCTCGTCAGCCCTAACGACTGGGCTCGCGCCGCGATGTCATACGTGAGTGCCCCTAAGGTCCCGGCGATCCGGTCGACACCCCACTCCCTGATCAATTCCAGGGAAGACCGGGCCACTGGCATCAAGGCGAAGTTCGACCGCTCGCCAACGTCAAAGCGCCGGGCGCCGGGCTGGAATGTGTCCCGATAATTGATCAGGCCGGCAAAATCTTCTGAGTTTTCCCTGCCAATCCATGTTTGCTCCAGCGGCTGTCCGTTCTGGTGCTCGGGCGAGACGTAGATGAAACCCAGACTGTAAGGCCCGAGCAGCCACTTGTAGCAAGCGGAAATAAGGAAATCGGGCTTTACGAGCGTGACGTCAAACGGCAGCGCTCCGAGCGATTGTGTGGCGTCGATAACGAGTGCCGCGCTGTTCTGTTTGCAGGCGTCCGATACCCGTTCCAGATCGATGAGACTGCCATCCGTCCACAGGCAATGAGGCAGGGCGACGACTGCGGTTCGGTCGTCAATGGAGTCAATCACGGCAGTCCCCCAGTCGCCATCGCCGGGTGCGGAGATCGTGATGACCGTGCCGCCCCTCTCGGTGGCGAGTTGACGCCACGGATACACGTTCGACGGAAACTGTTCCTCCAGTACGACGACGGTTTGGCCCCCATTGAACGCAACATTCGCGGCGGCGATCCCAACGCCGTAACTGACCGATGGAATTATCGCGATATCTTCTGCAGTTGCCCCGATCAACTCAGCAAACAGACATCGAACAGCTTCAGATTCCGAGAAGAAATCCTGCGGCTCGATGGTCCAGGGTGTTGATTTTCTGGCCATTCCGGCATCACCGGCCGCGCGTGAGGCGGTGGGGATCGGTGAGACGTAGGCGCAATTCAAATAGGCCACGTCGCGGGGGATATCGAAGAGATGCCGCTGACACGGGATCATGAGAGCATCGCCACTTTTTGGTACTGGAAGGGGGCGTCACAAAGCCATGGGTAGCTGTGTGGTGTCAATAATTGCCTCGAATGCGGGAATAGCGGCTCCGTCCATTGACATTCGCGCTCCGGACGCCTATCTCCGCGGCGGGCCACACCCCCCCAACGGGTTGCTGCTCTTCTGGAAGGGAGAGGTATGAAACCGAACGCACGTCCGCGGCGGCCTCAATTCTCATCGGGGCCGTGCGCAAAGCGCCCGGGTTGGACACCGGCGGCTCTCAATGACGCCGTACTTGGACGGTCACACCGTTCCGCGGACGGCAAAGCGAAACTCCAACAGGTGATCGAGAGGACGCGCACCGTCCTCCGCGTGCCCGCCAGTCATCGTATCGGGATCGTTCCCGCTTCGGACACCGGTGCCGTCGAAATGGCCTTGTGGTCCACGCTCGGTCCCCGCGGCGTGGATGTCCTGGCTTGGGAGAGCTTCGGGCGCGAATGGGTCAATGACATCGTCAGCCAGCTTCCACTTGATGACGTCAAGGTGGTCGAGGCGCCGTACGGGCAATTGCCTGATTTGGATAGTGTTGATTGCGATCGGGATGTGGTTTTCGTCTGGAATGGCACGACGTCGGGTGTCGTTGTTCCGAATGGCGATTGGATTGCTTCGGACCGGGCGGGTCTGACGATTTGTGATGCCACGTCGGCCGCCTTTGCCATGCCGCTGCCCTGGGACAAGCTCGACGTGGTTACATTCTCTTGGCAGAAGGTCTTGGGCGGCGAAGCCGGGCAAGGCATGTTGATCCTTAGTCCACGAGCTGTCGAGCGGATCGAATCCTATACGCCGCCCTGGCCATTGCCGAAGATATTCCGGTTGACCAAGGATGGTAAGCTCAATGAGGGCATCTTCGTGGGTGAGACGATAAACACCCCGTCGATGCTATGTGTTGAAGACGTGCTCGACGCTCTATCCTGGGCCGACTCCGTCGGTGGTCTTGATGCGTTGGTATCCCGGAACCAGGAGAATTTCTCCATTATTTTGGAATGGGTGGCAGCAACGGGATGGACGGGTTTCTTGGCCGCGTCTCCCGGGCTTCGTTCTTCCACTTCGGTTTGCCTAAGTTTTTCGGAGCCGTGGTTTGGCGGACTTTCGAAGGATGAACAGGCGGCTCTCCCCAAGAAAATGGCAACGCTGCTCGCTGACGAAAAGGTCGCTTATGACATCGCCAGTTATCGCGATGCACCACCGGGTCTGAGGATTTGGGCCGGCGCCACTGTCGATCGCGATGATCTTTCGGCTCTGATGCCATGGCTTGACTGGGCTTATGCCGAGGTGAAGTCGGCGATGTCCGTGACAAATTGACATCCTGAATATGGATAGTCCTGATGGTTAAGGTTCTTGTTTCCGATTGTATGAGTTCGCGCGCAATCTCCATATTTCGCGACCGTGGCGTGGAGGTAGACGAGCGGTACGATCTCGACGCACAACAACTATTGGACGCGATTCCGGAATACGACGGTATCGCGGTGCGTTCGTCGACAAAGCTCACGGCGGATGCCATTGCTGCGGCAACGAATCTTAAAGTAATTGGTCGTGCCGGTATCGGCGTGGACAATATCGATGTACCTGCAGCGACGGCCAAGGGTGTGGTTGTCATGAATGCGCCGTTCGGCAACTCGATTACGACTGCAGAACACGCCATCGCGATGATGTTGGCGTTGGCGCGCCATATTCCCCAAGCAGATCAGTCGACCCAGGAGGGGAAGTGGGAGAAATCCAGATTCCTGGGTGTTGAAGTCGCTGGAAAGACGCTCGGCATCATCGGTTGCGGCAATGTCGGCTCGATCGTCGCCGACCGGGCGCAAGGCCTGAAGATGAAAGTGCTCGCATATGATCCCTATCTTCCAGCCGAGCGTGCCATGGAACTTGGTGTGGAAAAATTCGAACTCGATGAACTTCTCGGGCGTGCAGACTTCATCTCGCTTCATGCGCCGTTGACGGACTCGACGCGTGGAGTGATCAATGCTGAGACGCTCGCTAAGACCAAGGCGGGAGTACAGTTGATCAATTGCGCGCGCGGTGGGCTAATCGTCGAAGAAGCCTTGAAGCAGGCTCTGGAGACGGGGCAACTCGCCGGTGCTGCCCTCGATGTCTTCGCCGAGGAACCCGCGCGCGACAATGCATTGTTCGGGCTCGAGAACCTGATCGCCACACCACATCTCGGCGCATCCACGACCGAGGCGCAGGAAAACGTGGCGGCACAGATCGCCGAGCAGATGTCGGACTATCTCTTGCTCGGGGCAGTCAATAATTCGTTGAACATGCCGGCAGTCTCGGCGGAGGATGCGCCCAAGCTCCGGCCCTACATGGCGCTTGCCAGTCAGCTTGGGAATCTCGTCGGCCAGATCGTCGAAAAGGGCCCGCAGACTGTCACGATCGAGTTTTCCGGCGCGGTCACGGCTCTCAACACGCGCCCCCTGACGTCGATCGCTCTTGAGGGACTTCTGTCGCAGCAACTCGATTCCGTCAATATGGTCAATGCTCCCGTGATCGCACGCGAGCGAAATATCGTGGTGCGCGAAGTGACCACGGAATTGGCCAGCAACTATCAGACTCTGATCCGATTGATCGTCGAGACGGATGATCAGGTCCATGACGTGTCGGGCACGCTGTTCTCCGACCAGAATCCGCGCGTCGTCGAGATTGACGGAATCAAGGTGGAGGCCGAACTCGGCCGGCACATGATCTACCTGAGCAATGAAGACAAGCCAGGAATCATCGGCAATCTTGGGACGGCATTGGGTGATGCGGGGGTGAACATCGCCACGTTCCACCTCGGGCGGGCCAACCAGGGTGGCGACGCGATGGCCTTGATCTCGGTGGATGACGCCATCCACGAAGGGGTTTTGAAGAAACTGCGCAAACTCGCGCACGTGAAACAAGTGAGGGCTTTACGCTTCGAATGAATTTTTGCCACCGTGCTGCGACAACAGGGCGCGGTGGTGAGAATTACCGGCTAAACTCCGCACCGCCATGAACGAATCTCAACCACAATCTCTCCTGCCAAACGGATTGCGCGACGCCTTGCCACCCGAGGCTGGAGCGGAAGCACGTGCGATCGGGCGCTTGCTCGACGTATTTCATGCCAACGCCTATGACCGGGTTGAGCCACCCTTGGTGGAGTTTGAGCAGAGCCTGCTCGATGGGCCGGGCCAGGCAGTCTCGCCACAGACATTTCGTCTCATGGATCCGGTATCGCAACGCATGATGGGATTGCGGGTCGATATCACGCCACAGATTGCGCGGATCGCGGCAACGCGTCTGGCTCGGGCGCCGCGGCCTCTCCGTTTGTCTTATGCCGGGCAGGTGTTACGCGTTCGGGGAAATCAGCTACGGCCCGAACGTCAATTCACACAAGTTGGCGTAGAACTGATCGGTGCGCCGGTGCCAAGTGGCGATGTCGAGGTCGTGGTTCTGGCGGCGGAATCACTCTCAGCCGTCGGCGTCCCGGAGATCAGTATTGATTTGTCGATGCCGACTCTTGTTCCCATCGTTTGTCAGGACCTTGGCCTCGCCGAGGATGAGGCAAGACGCGCACGTATAGCACTCGATCGCAAAGACCCTGCGGCCCTAGTGGGTTTCGGCGATGCGGCACGCCCGCTCCTGACGGGCTTGCTGGATGCGGCGGGTCCGGCAGATCAAGCGATCGCTGCTCTGGATGCCCTGTCGCTCTCCGATCGGGCAAAGAGCATGTGTGCGGAGCTGGCAGAGACCGTCGAGCGCGTCGCTGCCGCGGCACCTGCGCTGGGCCTGACCGTCGATCCGGTTGAATTCCGGGGGATGGAGTACCAGACCGGCGTGAGTTTCACGATTTTCACGCCGCAGGTCAGGAGTGAAATCGGTCGTGGCGGCCGTTACGAGCTTAACACCGGCGAATCGGCGACTGGGTTTACGCTGTTCATGGATGCGCTCGTCAGAGCATTGCCGGAGCCGGAGTCGGGATACCTCGCCTACCTTCCCTATGGCACGTCACCACAAGTGGCTGCACGGATCCGTGGGGATGGGTGGCGCACGCTGCAGGCCCTGTCCCCCGAGGGTGATGCTAGCGCCGAGGCACGCCGCCTGAAGTGCAGTCACATGCTAAATGAGGACAACGTGATCGAAGTCACATGAGACCAATTCACTGTTCAATTACAGGCTGAACATCAAATGGCGCACGTAGTGGTCGTAGGGTCCCAATGGGGCGATGAAGGCAAGGGCAAGATTGTCGATTGGCTAAGCCAGCGGGCGGACGTCGTCGTGCGCTTTCAAGGTGGACACAACGCCGGTCATACACTGGTCATCGATGGCGTGACATACAAATTGAGCCTGTTACCTTCCGGCGTGGTGCAAAAGAAGCTCTCGATCATTGGCAACGGTGTCGTGATAGATCCTTGGGCACTGTTCGAGGAACTCGACACCCTGGACGGCCAAGGTGTGCGCGTAACACCTGACTCCCTCAGGATCGCCGAGAATGCCAATTTGATCCTGCCGCTGCATCGGGAACTGGACGTGCTACGGGAAGAAGCCAAGGGCGGCACGGTCATTGGCACGACGCGGCGCGGGATCGGCCCCTGTTACGAGGATAAGATTGGCCGGCGCGGCGTGCGTGTCTGCGATCTCACGGACCGTGAGGCTCTGGAAGCGCGCGTCGATGCACTCTTGGCGCACCACGACGTCCTGCGCCGAGGCTTCGGCGCCGAGGCCGTGGATCGCCAGGCGCTACTCGCAGAACTTGAGGATGTCGCCCAGCGTATCAACCCTTATGTGGACGTCGTGTGGCGACTGCTCGACGAGATTCGGCGTAACGGAAAGCGGATCCTGTTTGAAGGTGCGCAGGGGGCTATGCTGGATGTCGATCACGGCACCTATCCCTATGTGACGTCGTCGAATACCGTCGCGGCGCAGGCTGCCACGGGCTCGGGCGCCGGCGTGGGCGCTATCGACTATGTGCTGGGCATCGCCAAGGCGTATACAACGCGGGTTGGTGCCGGACCGTTTCCGACGGAACTCAACGACGATGTCGGCCGAGGTCTTGGTGAGCGGGGTCGTGAATTCGGGACAGTAACGGGCCGTGAGCGCCGGTGCGGCTGGTTTGATGCCGTTATGGTCCGCCAGGCGGCAAAAATTAGCGGCCTCAACGGAGTCGCATTGACCAAGCTCGACGTGCTTGACGGCCTTGGGGAACTCAAAGTGTGTACCGCCTACCGGCTCGGTGGCGAGACGCTGTCACACCTGCCGTCAAGTGCCGCGAAACAGGCCGCTGTCGAACCGGTCTACGAGTCGATGGAGGGTTGGAGCGAAAGCACCCAGGGCGCGCGGAGTTGGGTCGATCTACCTGCCACCGCTATTAAATATATCCGTCGAATCGAAGAGCTGATTTCCGTGCCCGTGGCACTCTTGTCGACAAGCCCGGAGCGCGACGACACGATCCTCGTGCGCGATCCCTTCGGCGGATAAGTGGCCTCCGCAGTCAGGGAGTGATCACGCTTCGGCGCTGTTTTCGGCTTCTTCGCCGGCGCCTTCGGGTTGGCGCCAGACTGACTCGAAGACCGGGACGGGCTCAGCAACACCCTTGAATTCCCGCGCCCCGGCACTGGCGAATTCGGGATCCCTGCCCACGGAAATCTTCCGGACCACGGTCGAGACCAGAATCTGGTCGGCGACCGCATTTTGAGCCAAGCGCGCCGCAACCGGAACCGTCGTGCCGAAAATGTCGTCTCTCTCGATGATGGGCTCGCCCGCATTAATGCCGATCTTCACGTGCAACGGGATATCGCCCTCTTCGAGATTGTGTGCGTTGAACCCGCGCTGCATGATGACGGCAGCGGCGACCGCATCGACTGAGGTCTCGAACGCCGCCATAATACTCTCGCCCGTATGTTTTACTTCGCGGCCGTTCTCTTCGCGAATGGCCTGGCGGACAATCATGTCGTGTGCACTGGCCTCACGCCGTCCCGCGGTTTCGCCATGTTCTTCGGTAAGGTCGCTCAGCCCGACGATGTAGGTGAACATGACGGAGATGGTGCCGCCTTCCGCCTTTTTCTTGTCTTTGCGGCTCATTGGCGTGGCGAAATCATCGAGCGCATGTAGGAGGAAGATGCCGATATCGGTCTCCGTCTCCCAGTCTTCGCCACCCTGCGCAGCGGCGGGCGGTGATGCATCCTCGCGATCGCCCTCGGAACCTTCATCTCCGGCCGCGGTGGCCGACTTGCATTCATCGACGATGTACGTCTCCATGGTCTCGCGGCCAACGCGGAACATCTCGTTGTAAGATGGCTCTAGGAGGTACTCGTCGTATTTTTCGACGAACGTACGGACCCGGTCCGGCTTGCGTCCCATCGCGATGACGCAAGGCTCCAGGAACTTGGCCTGAACCGTTGGCGGTAATCCACGGGCAAGGCACAAGGCTTCGGCCGCGCCCGCGAAATACAGCCGCGCCCGCGAAATACAGATGACAGCTGAATGTCGTCAGCGGATTGAGCTTGCCCGTTTTCGTCGGTAGTTCGGCGTCATTGATGAACCGCAGGCAGTGCTCAAAGAACGTGACTATCGTCTCGCGCGCTGAACCGAGCTTACCTGCTATTTCCTTGTCGAGTTTGGGTTCGAAAGGCGGCGCATCGTCCTCATCTTCGTCGTCTTCGGCCCCATCTTGAGCGGCGGTGCGCGAAGGTGCGGCGGCGGCACGTTGCGGCCCGGCCTAGTTTTGTGTGGCGGGACGGCCTCCACGTTGGGGGGTGCCGTCGGAATCCGTGCTGTAGAAGATGGCCTGTAAGTCTCGGCCCGATGATCAGGCTGTAAATGAAAAATCCGACGATGATGGCCTTGAGAGGCAGGTCACGTTCGCCAAGCACGCCCGCCAACGACCCCCCGAAGCCAAATCGCTAAAGGATGAACCATGTGCCACCCGCCAGCAGGAAGCTGATGGTGAAGACCATGATGAACTTGCCGAACACCGTGCCTGAACTGGGCCCGACACCTCTCCCAAAGGCTTGACCGCGCGCCGCGGGTGCTTCGTCGAAATCACCTCCGTCGTCGACGTCGGAACCGCGCCGGGATTTGCGCTCTGGTGCCGCCGATTCCGGTTTGACGACACGCCCATGGAGGTTGGAGACATCGTCGGTCTTTGTGTTGCCGTAGACGAGGCTTCCCGTCGATACGCCGCTGCTGGGGTCATAACGTTCGCGCATGACCCCGACAGCGTCGCACTGTCCAGAGGCAAACATTTCGCGGGCCCTCTGAACGGCGCCCTCTTTGTCGTTCTCACCGTACTGTTGGGCGAGCATCCAGCGGCCACGCTGCAGATGATAGAGATCGTGTGAAATGTTGCTGGCTACGAGGCTTCCTCACCACAAACTCGTGCTCGATGCGCCATGCTTTCGGCGACGCGACAGCGCCAATAAATTCGGGACTGCGCAGCGCGCCAACCAAAATCCCACACTCCCGCGCGATACCCAGGTCCCATCGGCAAAACGATTGTAGGTAGTTTAGCGTGACAGCGAGAGTGGCGGCAATCGGCTGAAACGCCAACGGCCGAGTTACGGCAACGGAAATCAGATTCCAATATTCTCGTCGATTTGCGCGTTGCGGATCGATTTCTGCAGCTTTTCGAAGGCACGCACTTCAATCTGACGGACACGTTCCCGGCTGATCCCGAACTCTTTGCTGAGATCCTCTAGCGTGCTGGGATCGTCCTTGAGCCGTCGTTCCGTGAGGATCTGGCGTTCGCGGTCGTTGAGGGTCAGCATGGCATCGGCCAGCAAATCACGGCGCTTGCCCAATTCCTCCGATTCGCCAAGGGTCGTTTCCTGGTTCGGGGTCTCGTCGACCAGCCAGTCCTGCCATTCCCCCTCGCCATCCACTCGCAAGGGCGCGTTCAGGGAATGATCGGCTCCGGCCAGACGCCGGTTCATCTGCACGACATCGTCCTCGGAAACGGCCAGCTTGGTGGCGATCGTGGTGACGGTATCCGGATGTAGATCACCTTCCTCGATGGCCTTCAACTGCCCCTTCAACTTTCGCAAGTTGAAGAAGAGTTTCTTCTGCGCGGTCGTCGTGCCCATCTTCACTAGGGACCAGGAGCGCAGGATGTACTCTTGGATCGACGCGCGGATCCACCACATGGCGTAGGTGGCGAGCCGGAATCCCTTGTCCGGCTCAAACCGCTTTACGGCTTGCATCAGGCCGACATTGCCCTCGGAGATCAATTCGCCCACGGGAAGGCCATAACCGCGATAGCCCATGGCAATTTTGGCGGCAAGGCGCAAGTGGCTGGTCACCAGCGTGTGCGCCGACGCGACGTCGTCGCACACGCGCCAGCGCTTGGCCAGAATATACTCCTCTTCCGCATCCAGCATGGGGAAATGACGGATTTCTTGCAGATAGCGCGACAGTCCACCTTCGGGCGAAATGACTGGGATAAGGTTTTTGGCCATGATCTTGCACTTCTAATCGACGGTTTGCGTCTCTTGCAGGCGGTTGCTGCGTGTCAGTGCGAACACTGGCACGCGTCCAATATTGCGATCATCGAATCGCTATCATAATCGGGAATGGTGACCAAAGTGTGATTGGGTGTCGATACCCGATTGGACCAAATCCCGCAGCGATCCGGGATTCGCTATTTAAGCCTTTCTAATACACCAATTAATTCCTCCATCTCAACGGGCAATTCAGATTCGAATCTGACCGCTTGGCCTGTTGCAGGATGCAGGAAACCCAAAAGTTCGGCGTGTAGAGCCTGGCGCTCGAACGCACGGATGATGGCTTGCGCCTGGGGTGAGGCGCCGGCGGCTTGCCGCGCGCGCCCATATAGCCGGTCTCCGACGATGGGCGTCCCGGTATGGGCGAGGTGCACACGGATCTGGTGCGTGCGTCCCGTCGCCAGCTTGCAGCTGACGATACTGGCGTTTGCAGTGAGGCGCCGGCGGACCCGGTATCGCGTCAATGCCTGCTTACCGCCGCGCTGTACGACGGCCATCTTGCGGCGGTTGTGAGGATTGCGGCCGATGGGGGCATCGATCTCGCCGGCTAATGGTTGCGGCACACCCCAGACGACCGCCACGTAGGCCCGCTCGATACTGCGTGCGGCAAACTGCTGCGCCAGAGACAGGTGTGCCCGGTCGCTCTTCGCTGCGACAATCAAGCCGCTGGTATCCTTGTCGAGACGGTGCACGATCCCCGGGCGGCGCACGCCGCCGACTCCCGACAGGGACTCGCCACAATGGTGGATGAGTGCATTGACCAGGGTTCGGTCGGGATTTCCGGGCGCCGGGTGGACGACCAGCCCCGCTTGTTTGTCTATGACGACGAGTTCTTCGTCTTCGTGCACGATATGGAGCGGAATCTGCTGGCCCTGCGGCATCGGATCGGTGGCTGGTGGAACCACGACGACATAGGTCTCCATCAGTTTGACCCGATTCGAAGGCTCCGATATCGTCGCTCCGTCGCGGCTGACGAGCCCCGCCTGGATGAGCGCCTTGACGCGCATGCGTGAAAATCCCGGCAGGGCGGACGCGAGCACCCGGTCGAGGCGAACGCCGGCTGAAGCGGCATCGACGGCGACTTCGTGTTTCTCAAGTTCCGGCACGTGCGATGGTCCCATCGTTTGAGTGTGAGGTCCGGCGGGCAGTAATTGGAAATGACTGACAGTTTACGCGCCTTGAAGTTTCTGGTCATTGCTATGGGCGCGGTGATCGTAATCGGCACCGGTGTCGTCATCATTACCATCATTCAGCGCGCCAGTGCCAAGTTGTCCGATGGGGATCCGGCTCCTCGGGCCAGCCAAGCTTCTGTGCCCGGAAGTACGGCCCCCACGGGGTTCGGGTCGCGCACGCTCGAAGTGCCGAGTGGCAGCCGCATCGTCAACATGGTCGCCGAAGGCAATCGCCTGATCGTGCGGCTGGACGTGGCCGGCGGTGGCCATAAGATCCTCATCCTCGATACGATGACGGGCGCTCGCCTTGGCACCTTTGAGGTCCGCGAGGCGCCTTGAGCTCAACCCGGGTAGCGGTCGTGATCGTCCCCGACCGGCTGCGGGCGATTGTCGATCACGCCGAAGCCGCCTTTCCGCAGGAATGCTGCGGTTTGCTGTCCGGCCGTGAGGCCGACGGCGTTATCCGTATCGATGATGTGCACGAAAGCGAAAATCTTGCCGCGGCACCTGACCGCCGCTTCGAGGTCGATCCGGCGCTCCGCCTTGGCCTGCAACGAACGCTCCGGGGCGATGGCAGGTGTGTCGTCGGCATCTATCATTCGCATCCGGACGGACTGGCCCAACCCTCGCCCCGGGACTTGGCGGCGGCGTGGGAACTCGACTTGGTATGGCTCGTCGTCGGCGTTCGGCACGGCCAGGCAGTTCAATGCACGTCGCACGTCCTTGTCGAGGCCGATGGGGAAGCGCGCTTCACCGAAGTGCCTCTGACCACGACCGATGCATCTCCGGCTGTTGGACGAAAGCCTATTCAAGGCGGCGGACTGGATCTTTGAGTAAGTGAATGTCGCGTTGCCGGCATGACGATCCATGCTAGAACGTCGGCGAGATCACCGAAGGCTATAGGGGGGAGAGCCTGCCAGTGAAGAACGCGCCCGCCAATTTCGCCAGCGACAACATTGCGCCGGTGGCACCTGAAATCATGGACGCCATCGTCGCGGCCAATGCGGGCCATGCGCCGCCTTACGGCGCCGATGACGTCAGCGCCGGGCTTGCGCCCGCATTTGCAGATCTCTTCGAAACCGACGTCGCGGTGTTTCCGGTCGCGACCGGTACGGCGGCGAACGTGTTGTCTCTCGCCATGCTCACGCCGCCTTACGGTTCCATTTACTGCCACGAGAATGCCCACATCGAGGAAGATGAATGTGGTGCTCCCGAATTCTATACCGGCGCCAAGCTGGTGCCGCTGCCGGGAGAGCACGGCCGGCTCGCGGCCATGGATTTGTCTGAAAAATTCGGCGGCTTAGCCATCGGGTTTGAGCATCACGTTCAGCCCGCGGCCATCAGTCTCACCCAGGCGACGGAGAGCGGCACGTCTTACCGGCCTGATGACATCGCCGCCATCGCGGACGTCGCCAAACGCTTCGACCTTGGCCTTCATATGGATGGTGCGCGGTTCGCCAACTCGGTCGCCTTCCTCGGTTGCGCGCCGGCCGATGTGACCTGGCGCGCCGGCGTTGACGTGTTGTCGTTCGGCGCGACCAAGAACGGCGGTTTGGCGGCGGAGGCGGCTGTCTTTTTCCGGCCCGAACTCGCCGAAACCTTCAAGTACCGGCGCAAACGAGGCGGGCATCTGTTCTCCAAGATGCGCTATCTCTCGGCCCAGCTCGACGCCTACGTGAAGGATGATCTATGGCTCCGTTATGCGAGACACGCCAATGCCCTGGCGCAGCGCCTGGCCGTCGGTTTGGCCGCGGTCCCCGGCGTTGAGATCGTGCATCCGGTGGAAGCGAACGAGGTGTTCCCCAATGTGCCCGAACCGATCATCGCCGGTCTCGCCGCCCAGGGCTTCGGATTCCATCGCTGGGGCGGTGGCACCTCCCAGATTCTCCGCCTCGTGACCGCCTTCAACACCACGACAGACGAAGTCGACGCCTTCGTGACCGCCGCTTCACACCTCGCGCCTGACGCGGCGGAATAATTGAATAGCACTCCTCCCCCCGTGCAGGGGGGAGGCCGGGAGGGGGGTAGTTTTTTTAATTTTGCATCGACAGGCACTGCCCTCTCGTTAGTAGGGGGGCTTGATCAAAACCGAAACGCTGGCTATCTCTATGGGTACAGCGTCCCCTTCGTCTAGTGGCCTAGGACACCGGCCTCTCACGCCGGGAACAGGGGTTCGAGTCCCCTAGGGGACGCCAGTTATTCACTAAGAACCCCAAAATACTGAGGCTTTCAGGCCGGTATATTTTGTCTTAGCTACAAAATTAGCTACAAAATGGGCCTGCCATGCTAATGTTCGTCATGCGGCATGTGCAGATCGATGCCAATGGCCGATACCGATACAGGCGGGGCATCCCAGAAAATTACCGGAAACTCCTCGGCAAAAGGGAGTTTCTCAAGGTCCTTGGCACTACCGAAGCCGAGGCGATCCGGCAATATCAGGCCGTCCACGATCACTTCGACCGCAAGCTCAAGGCCCTTGCCAGCCTGAACCCCGAGAGACCTGACCGTCAGAGCTATATGGAAACAGCCGCCCAGCTACAGGCTCTCGGTGTCTCCACACAGAAGCCTGCAAGCGAAGATGAGGATGTGGGCCGGGGGCTGATTGCCGATACCATCCTTGAGGAATTCCAGCAGGATGAAGAGGGCGACTATATCGGTCTCCCCAACCGGCAGCGTCAGCTTGTGCAGGCCCTCTATCAGGGGCTCGATGCACAAAGCCTCAGCCTTGGAGAGGGCTTTGAGTTTTATCTCAAGGAAAAGGCCAAGCCCGATGAAACCCATCGCCAGAGGCAGCTTAACCGCTATGGCCGAGCCCTTGGCACACTCGATCAGTGTCTCGGACAGCACCGCCCCATCGCCAGTCTTACCCGGCAGGATGCACGAGAAGTCAGGGATTATTTGCTCTCAACGGGTGTGGAGGTCACCACCGTCCAGAGATATCTGAAAGACATACGGGCCGTGCTCAACTTTACGATCCGGGAGCACGATATTGCCTGTCCCAATCCCTTCGCCCATCTCGAGCTTCCTGCAAGGGAAACGCCTGTCAGTGAGGAACGTCTGCCCCTCCCTCTCGAGGTCATTCGAGCCATAGAGGACGATCTTTGCGGGAGAAAGGACCAGACCCTCTTTCATCTGTTCACTCTGCTCAAGCTCACAGGTGCCCGCCTCTCGGAAATCACTGGCCTGCTGATCGAGGAAGTTCATCTCGATGCAGACATTCCCTTTGTGGATATAAAGCCACGGTCCGGACGATCCCTTAAAAATGAGTGGGGCAAGCGGATCATACCCCTTACCCCAAAGGCCCATGCTGTTGCTGTCCTTGCTGTAGAGGGGGCAGGCTCAAGTCCGTATCTGTTCGAGAAGTTTGCGGTCGGCAGGGGGTCGGATAACGCATCGGCCAGATTGCTGAAGGCCATTCGCAAGCAGACTTCCGATAGAAAACATACAGCCCATTCGCTTCGTCATAATTTTAGGGACCGTATACGGCAGGTGAAGACCATTCCTCTGGAGCTTGGCAACGCCCTTGAGGGCCGGAAATACTCCATGGGTGAAGAAGCCCGTTATGGAGGTGGCTACAGTCTGGAAGTTCTCTATAAAGCTCTGCTGCTGATAAATGGTGAGGCCCGAGAAATAGAACATTAAATATGTTCAGGTGGGGCAGGCATGGGCCACCCGGCTAGGCCCTCTATATATACGACTGGGTGAGAAAATTTTAGTGGTGTGGAGGATTGTCTAGGCAGCCATTCCCGTCACAAGTGAAGGCGGAGCAGATGTAAATCATCTGCCCTGCCTTGCTATTGAATTATGTAGGTGGTGAATTTTTAGTTAAAAAGGACAATATTAATTTTTCACACTCTTTCGCATGAGAGTGTTGAAGCAAGCGCCGGCCATGATCCTTGCCCGAAAATATTTTCATCTCTTTTGGAGATTTAGCTAACTTAAACATCTTTTTTGTGTGGCGAGCAGAGCTGTCTCTAGAGGCCGAAATCAACAAAAGGGGGCTGGTGATCTTTCCTATGTCGGATTCTTTGGGCCCGGCATATCTTCTACTGCCAAAGTATGGGGCCATTAAAACGACTGCTGCGAATGAGTCCTGAGATGCCACTTTCGCTGCAGCCATCGCTCCCATACTCGCGCCAATCAATACAATTTCTTCTGCGCCTTCGCTACGTGCATAATTAACCGATGCCACCAAGTCTGTGTCGTTTTTTGAAGAATTCTTTGAACCCCCTGACTTACCACGACCCCGAAAATCAAACGTAAATGTCCTATAGCCGATCTTTCCCAATTTGGCGGCAAATAATTCCCAGTCTTTCTGGGTATCTGGTTTCATATGAGCAAAAATAATGGTCGTTTTTCCAAACCCAAACCAAGTGCCACTAAGAGTTTTATTATCTTCTGTCTGAAAGTTTATTTCACTCATGCCCTCTGAATTAGCCAAGCCTTGGCCATCTATTTGGACTTTCTCGGCCTTATTTACTTTATCGTCCTTTGGTGGGGGCGATTTTTCACGTTTGGCTTTTACTTGAGTATCAGAAGTATTTTCCTGTGTGGAAGTCAGAGAACTGTCAGTAGTTTTCGTATTTTCGCCGCCTTTATCACTTTCTGACACATGACGACCATACTTACTTTTTAAAAGGTCCAATTGATTTT
>Ga0315339_1001913_pt1 | contig 16849 bp, 12 predicted proteins | sample ASW17metaG_FD_204514 | JGI IMG/M metagenome (GOLD analysis project Ga0315339, IMG submission 204514) | Ammonia-oxidizing marine archaeal communities from Pacific Ocean, United States - ASW #17 | ecosystem: Environmental > Aquatic > Marine > Oceanic | place: USA: California | collected 2016-12-05
GCTGGCATCGCCACCGCTGACCACTTGCACCCGCCCCGGCCTACTCACCCGTTCCAACTCGACGGTAAAGGTCGTGCTTTGCAAAAAAACCTTGGTGCGAAATTTGATCTCGTAGATAAGACTGCCATGCAGAACCGGCGCGGGAAAAACCAGCTCGACCTCGCCCTCCGCCCCCGGTTCCAATAGCAGCTCACCTGGCCACAAATCCTGACCCGCGCCGATGCGCAACGCCGTATCCCCGCCCGAGCGCACCGAGAGCAACTCGATCGCCGCCGCCGAAGAAGAACGCAGGCGCAAGCGATCGAAGCCCGGGTTGCCTACCGCGAACTCGGGATGCAGATAAAGCGTAAAGTCCTGCTCGACACCCGGTTCAATCTGCCATACCGGCCAAATCTCGCCGACCACCTTGTCGACCAAAGGCGGCTCAAAGCGCAAACGCAAATCGCGGATCTTCGCCGCCCTGAGCGGCTCGCGTGACAAAAGCCGCACCTGCACTTGCGTAAAGGCGCGTGGACTGGGAGACTTAAAGGTGACGCCCGAGGCTTCGTAGACCTCGCTCCAACTGCTCCAACTCGCATCGGCGACTTCTTCGATCACGACGGCAGGACGCCGGTTTTCCGGGAGCAGGTCCCACAGGCTCTTGGCGATCTCACGACCGGTCACGGCAAAATAATGCGGTATTTCGATAATCTTTTCACCGCTGCGGGTGCGAATCTCGACCTGGGTGCCCGGCGGTTCTTCCCCTTCCCACTCGACCACAGAAAACAGCCGCGGCCTATCCAGCGGGATAAAGGGCGAGGTCATCTCCACCTCGGAGACAAAACCCTCGCCATAAGCCTGAATTTCGCTGATAAAACCATCGACCGATTCGTTTGGATTAAATTCGAGGTGGCGCATTTCGATAAATCGTACTTCCTGCAGCGGAAAGGTTTCTTCGAGGTGCTGATGCCCGCTGAGGTTGCGTTTTTCGTCGAAACTGTTCCAGATCCGTTCCCCGTTGGGACTCAGCGCCCCATTCGAGACCCGCAACTGATAAGCCAGCGGCGGCATCTCGTTGGCCGGCGCTAGCAATTTGATACGGTCGAGCCAATATTTGGCGCCCAAGTCGATCTTCAGCTGCCGCTCATCGGCCACCGGATCGTAGATCGGCACGTCAAAGCTCGAAGAATAGAGCCCGTCGGAGAAAATCTTGCGAAAAAGAAATTCAAAACCGCCTTCGTCGGCGCCGCGTTCGACCTCGCTCTGGGTCAGCTTCACCACATTCTGGCCCAGGGCGAAAACCTCGACCTCGGCCAAGCGGGGACGCTCGTGACGATAATAGCGCACCGGTCCGCGCTGGTCCTCGGGCAAGTCGAAATAATCACGCTCGGAAATAAGGATCTCGCGCCCGCCCACCGTCACACGAAAATAATCGACGGCGCCCCGGTCGTCGTCGGCCAGGATCTCATAGGTCTCGGCCTTCACTTCCTGCGCTCTGGGCCCGTCGGTATCGAGCACGTCGAGCCGCAAAAACTGAATAATCTCGCCTTCGATGCCGTCGGTGACCTGGCGGTCGGGTTTGATGTCGAAGACATATTCGCGTTGGTCTTTATTGGGTTTAGTCTCCAAACCAACGCGAAAGAAGCGCCGGCGCTGATCGCGCCCTTGCCCGAAACGCAACCCGTCCGAGGCCATCAAACGAAACTTCAAAAAGGGATCGCCCTGCCCCTCGTCGACAAAGCGCAGTACTACCCTGCGGGCGATTACCGCCCGCCCCAAATCAATCTCCAGAAACCACTGGTCCACCGGCGAGCTACGCAAAGGCTCCCAATAGGTCCTGGGGTCGCGATCCAAAATAGCCGCCGCATGGTCCCGACTGGTGCCTACTTCACTAATACCGCCCTGCAGGGTGTCTTGCGAAACGAAAGGGTTCACGTAGATAAAATCGGCCGCGTCTTGTGCCACCTCGATTCCGCTGCGCAAAAAACGCGGTTCGACGGTGCCGTCTTCGCGTACGATCTGCACCCCGGTGGGCGCATCCCAGGCCTGCCAGTGCACTGGTTCGTTGATGCGCACTTGGTTAAAAAGTAGGCGGTAGCCTTCGCTTTCCTGGGCGAAAAGCGGATGAGCCAGAAAGAACAGTAGAATAGGTAACATTATGCGCACTGGACTAGCAAAATTTTTACCGAGAAATGGGGTATGCAATTGAGTTAGTGTACGCACTGTGAGTTACGAAATTTCCAGCTAAAAGTGGGCCATGACACGAGCGCGAATCTCGTACTAACCCGTCACAAGATATCACCGGAAGGTAGCGGCTGCTTGCTAAAGACGTATCAATTAGGTAGACAGCTATAAAAACGACGATTGCTAGCGTAGGAACAAGGGTGGATGGTGTCGATTCACATTGAATAGTTTACAATACATGCTGCCGCAAAGCGCATAATAAGATACTCTGACATCCGTCATCTGGTCGTTTCTTCCCGCAAGATATCGAGATAACCCTCGTATTCTAGTCCCTCGCTATACGCTCCGTCGCGACCATCGAGGCTCGTTGGCGCCGCCTCGACCACCGGTTCGATCTGGGTGTCCTCGTGCCACTCGTTCCACGAAGTAACCAGCAGCATATGTCCGGTAGCCGGTTCCGTGTAGGACGCCGCCTGCTGCAACATAGCGCGAAATAGGCTGCCGGGTTCACTCGTCTTGGTCAGCTTGCGAGACACCGCCGGGTGCCCATCGCGCACACCTTTGTCGTTGAAACCCGGTGTGGCGGCGGGAACAAACGCCGCACCCGCTGCATTCGCCAACTTCTGCCATTTGCTCTGCGCCGCATAATAAGCATCAACTTTCTGCTGCCCGGCGTAGCCCTTCGCGCCCATACTACCATATACATCGTAATTCGTCACGCCGTCGAGCAGTCCGAGGGCGGACGAATTTGTCGGTTGTCCGAATACCTGGTCGCCGACAATATAAATGTCGTGGCCCGCATCCGTTGCCGCATTGCGCATTCGCGCTACCACCTCGTCGAGCACACCATTGCGTGACAGCACGCGCGTTAGATAGACAAATAACACGGGGCGACCGTCGATGCGCAGATAGTTAGCATGATCGAAATAATTGGCCGCCATATGGGCGATATCCGCGGAGACATTAGACATATCCTCAAACTCGGGAATACGCCCGGAGGTCTCGTAGAATAACGCCACTTGCATATCCCCCAGTTCCTCATGCGGCAAAATGCGCTGCAATAACGTAGTATCCTCGCGGCGACCCGGCCCCCACCAACTAGCGACCCACAGCGATACATTGGCCGCGCGACTCCACTGCAAATGCTGGGCGATGACCTCTGGGACGCGGTCGTCATACTCGCCAAGGCTGGGTGGCTGCGGCGGTTGCAAATGCTCGCGCATATAGCGACCACCATGAAAATCACCCGCATACCACGGGTAATAATAAACGCCGACCGTATAGGCCGAGTCCAAAGCTGGGTCTTCGGAATCGATCATCTCCTGCCCTTTTGTAGAATTTGTCGTCCCTTGCCCTGTGCAGGCACTCGCCAAGGCTAGAAAAAAGCTACAAGCGCAAACGAGCAACAAGGCCCGTTGAGATGGATCAGATATGCTATACTGAGACATTTTTGCAAGCTTTGCCGAGTTGTTCAATTTAGTCCTTTATGGCGCTGTAGTAGCACTCTTTTTTATGTTGAGACCAGTCTGGGCCAAGATGCAAGACCTCATTTACCCTCTCAATAAAACTCGCTTTCAAATGCCGCCAATGCGGCGCGGACCCCGATCCATGGCTATCACAGAGGTGTCAAAACTGCGTTTGATAAGATCGGCGCGGATATTGGCAAAGGCCGGATTCTCCCACTGATTGTCAAATTCGTCGGGATCCTCCTGTAAGTCGTAGAGTTCGCCGTAGTCGCGACCGTGGTAGACGACAAGTTTGTAGCGCCGATCGCGGTACATCGTGGCGAGCGTGCCATCGCGGGCCTTTAGTGCATCGTAATACTCACAGCGCACGAAGTCCCGGTGATGCTCCGGCGAAACCTTCCCGGTCAGTATCGGTGCCAGTGATTTTCCGGTCATATTCTCGGGAATCTCCTGCCCGCACAACTGCAACAGCGTCGGGGCCTTGTCGCTCAACTCCACCAACGCATCCGAGCGCTGTCCCGCCTCAATATGACCGGGCCAGGAGAAAATTAGCGGCACTCGCACAAGCCCTTCGTAGAAACGACAGCCCTTCTGTACCAAACCGTGATCACCCAGCGTCTCGCCGTGGTCAGAGGTAAAGACGACGATTGTATTGTCGCGTTGCCCGCTCTCTTCCAAAGCCTGTAGGATTCGCCCCAACTGGTCGTCGACCAGTTTGATCATCGCATAGTAGACCGATTTTAGCAGACGGGCGTCACTCGGTTTCCAGGGCGCGTCTTTCTCCGCGGAGTAATAGTCATTCTTCCAGGTCAACTCCTCCGGGTAGCACCCCTTTGATTGAAAGTCGGCAAAGGACAGCCGCTCCTGTTCGGCAAGGTCAGACTCGCGAAATAATGGTCCTGACATGTCGGCCGGGTCAAACAGATCGCGGTACTCGCGCGGTGCATTGAACGGCGGGTGCGGATCGTAGATATTGACACTGGCCAGCCATGGGGTATCGCGCTTTTGTGCCATAAATTCGATGGTCTTGTCTGCACACCACGTCGTCTGGTGATACTCGGTGGGCACACCGTCCGGGTCGGGCACTAGGTCGCCGAGGATCTTGCCCTTTTCACGCACCCAGTCAGCATAACCATGGCCCACGGGCCAGTCGTCGCGCGGCGCGTGGCTATACTCCCAATAGCGGTAGCCGTCGTCGGCGCGTGGCTCGACGCCCTGCGAAGCGCTGGCCAGATGCAACTTACCGATCAAACCGCAGTCGTAACCCGCATCGGCGAATGTGCGCGTCACCAGCTTTGGTCGCTGCAGAAAGTATTCGAGACCGTTGCCGTTAACATGCACCGCGCTGGCATACATACCGGTGAGGAAACTGGCGCGGCTCGGCGTGCAAATCGGGCTCTGACAATAGGCGTGGGTGAAGGTCGTACCCGAGGCGACCAAGCTATCGATATTGGGTGTCGACACATGTTCGTTTCCCAGAGCGGCGATCGTATCGTAGCGCTGCTGGTCGGTGCAAATCCAGAGAATATTTGGCGTCATATATTGGGCCTCGTTATCATAAATGAAATAAATTGCGTGGGGTCCAATAGGGAAGGAATGTTCTCCGTTCGACCTATGGATAAACCTTCAATGCCTCGTCGTTGAAGGCAATGATCTCATCTTGCAAACCGTCGACCACCTTGTTGCACCAATCCGCATCGCTGAGCAACGGGCGACCGATGGCGACTAGGTCGAATTCGCCGCGGTCAAAACGCCGCATCAATTCTTGATTGCTTTGCGGTCCGTCGCCAAAGAGCTCACCGGTCACCAGCCCCACATTGCCCACGGTGATCGTCGGCAGATCGGCGATCTTTTTGCTCCAGCCGGCTATATTGAGATCAGAACCATCAAACTCGGGCAGCCAGAAGCGCCGCGTGCTGGCGTGAAGAAAGTCGATGCCGGCGTCTTTTAAGGCGAGCAGCGTCTTTTCCAGTTCTTGTAGTGTCGCGCACGGTCCACTGAGAAAAGCGAATCGCCGCTTCAATCGCCGTCGGATGTAAGAGATGATAGGTATTATAGATAAGGATGCGTCTTCCCTACCGCCTCGATCAGCGCCTCCGTATTACCGAAGCCGCTGATCCCCAGCACCTTGTCTTGCCCACTTGCATCGCCCGCAGCAAATTGCCCTAATGCAATAACATCATCGGCCGCTGCAGCGTGCTGTAGTCGGTAGCCAACTCGTATATATAGGTACCCGCACTAGCTGGTTGATTCTCATGGTCCGTGCCGTCCCAGATTACCTCTCGCGCACCCGCCGCCTGCGACGCATCGACCAAGGTCTTGATATGCTGCCCTAAACTATTATATACCTTGAGCCGCACGTTCGTCGGTGCCGCCAGCGCATAACCGATCGTCGTCGAAGGATTAAAGGGATTGGGATAGTTTTGCTGTAGATTGAAACGGTCGGGCTGGTCTTGGGATTCTCTAATACTAGTAGCCGCAAGTTGCACGGTAATCGTCTTAGATCCAGGCGTCAAAACAAAGCTCGAAGTAAAGGTCTCGCCGCCATTGCGGACCCAGACCTCGTAATCGCCGTAGAACCCCCGATCGCTAAAATTCCCGTTGGCATTGCTCTGGCCTTTAAGGCTAGTCCACCATTCTTTAAAAACCAGGTCCTTGTAAATCTGCGCATGCGGCCTCGGCGTCCAATCAGCCGCATATAGCGCGGCGGCCGGCCGCCAATGCGCTTTCTCCCAAAAACCCCAGAATTGCAGACCAGTGACGGCGGGATGGCTGAAGATCGCCGTCATAAAATCGCGCGTATAATCGTTGAGTAACTCCTGGTCGGCGCTATTGATATCAAATTCGGTGATCTTAATATCGAGACCGAAACGTGCAAAGCGATCGAGCACGCTGAGCACCTTAGACGGAGCCGTCACGCTCTCACCAAAATGGCCCTGCATGCCGATCCCCGTAATCGGTGCGCCCTGGTCCAGCAAATACTGAATCGTCTTTTCATAGTGGTTTTGGTGCGCGATATCCTGGCCGCCATTGCTGAGGATGCTAAAGTCATTGATAAAAAGCGGTGCCGTCGGTAAGTTCCGGCGCGCCGCGGCAAACCAATCGACCATCACCTCCTCGCCGCTCAGATCCATCACATCGTGGTTATGATAGGGCTCATTGATTACATCCCATTCCTGTACCAGATCGCGCATCTGTTGGGTTATTTCATCGATATGCGCGATAATCAGCAGTGGGATAAGTGTCGCCGCGTCGGGATTGCCCTCTAAACTCTTGAGGCTTTCGGGCAAGTTGGACCAACCGGGCCAGACGAGCACATGGCCGCGCCGGTGTAAACCATGGGCCCTGAGCCATTCGAAACCAGCCAGCGTCTTTTCGCGACTGAAGTTGCGGCCCCAATCACCGTCCCAGGGCGGCCACTTCAGCGCGTTCTCGTTAGAAGCGGCGTTGAAGAGCTCTTTGACCTTTTCGCGATATACCACATCTTCGGCCGCAGCGCTGCTAAGGCGCCAAATCTGTAACGCAGAGCCAAAGAGAAAGGCGTGGCGCCGCATCTCGACTTCGACTTCTGCGTTAGCCAAGGGCTGCCCGTTTGGGCCGAGTATGGCTAAAGTGAAATCGCCTTGGCGGTGTTGCCGAATACGATCCGCAGCCGCACTGCGCCATGTCGCGTCAGGCTCGCGACCGGCATAGGTCGGTTTTACTGCCGGCAAGTCGTCGACCTGCAATTGCGTCCCGTAATGCAGCACCGCAAAACCGGCGACCTCAATGGTCTGGCGTCGACTGCCAACGCCAAAGTTGATCGCGGCCTGCCCGGTGGCGTAGTCGTCGATAAATTCAAAGGGGAAAAAGAACTCGCGCCATTCGGCACCAACACTAACCCCGCGATGCAGCGACTTGTCCCAATCCGGTGCGCCCTTCTGCGCGTACACCGTAAAAAAAACCTCGCCGGTCTCATCGGTCGATTCGGCTCCGCGGGCCCAGAAATGGATCAGCGCGACATCGCCCCTAGCCACGGGTGCAATCGTGGTGTTGCCGATTTCAACGCTCCAGGCATCCCCGGCATCATGCAGGATCTCGACGCGCAGCGCCCGGTTGAAATCCGCGTGTTCGACATCGACGATTCGACTGCGAGCCTCGCTGCCAGAAATTGGCCTGCGGGCAGTCGTAAGAAAATCATCCGGCGTCAGCGGCGTACCACCGGCGGGGATTTGTGCTTGTGCGGTATGCAAAGTACACAAAATGAAAACGGCAGGAGCTATATATTTTATCACAGTGATATTACTTGATCGATAGAGAAAATGGCAGATGCTCCGGCGCGCACGGATTATCCGCTGGCTGATCCGCCATCGCAAAGCGCAATATACAACCACCCGCCAAGACTTGGTGCGCGATATCGGCCGCAGGATGCGCGGCACCATCGACCTCTACCTCTTGCACATAAATATTTTCCGCGTCATTGCTCGGTGCTTCGATAATCAGCTCTTTGCCATTCGGCAGATGCACCGTGGCTTTTTTGAACAACGGGCTACCTAATACATAAGACGGATGCCCCGGACAGAATGGATAAAAACCCAATGCCGAAAAAATATACCACGAGGCCATTTCACCATTGTCCTCGTCGCCGCTGAAACCCTGGGGCGAATAGAGTTCGTTGAGCACGCGTCGCACGCTATATTGCGTGCGATGGGCCGCCCCGGCAAACGCGTATAAATAGAGCACGTGGTGTACTGGCTGGTTTGAATGCGCGTACTGGCCGAAGTCAACGGCGCCCATTTCGGTCATTTCGTGTATCTCGACATTATAGGAGCCCACTTCAAAACGCGGCGGCAACGCCAGCATCTTACCCAGCTTGTCGACCGTGGCCTGTGGCCCGCCCAATAGCTCGATCAAACCAGCCGCGTCGTGCGGTACCGCCCAGGTACATTGCCAGGCCGAACCTTCGATATAGGCGCCACCCCAGCGGAATTCATCGAAGGGTGTCTCCCAGGACCCGTCGCGCAGACGCCCCTGCATAAAATCCGTCGCCTTATTAAACGTGTTGCGATAATAAAAGGCGCGTTCGCTATACCGCCGATAATCATCCTCGCGACCGAGCGCCTTGGCCACCTGTGCAACACAGAAATCATTATACGCGAAATCTTGGGTGCGCGAAGCCGCGTGCTCAACCTCGTCGTGCGGCACCCAACCCAGATTGGCAAAGGCCTCGATGCCGCGGCGGCCGTAGTTCCCGGCCTCGTCGCCTATTTCATTGGCATTTTTCAGCATTGCCGCGTACGCCGTCTCCAGATCAAAACCCGTAACGCCACGCACACAGGCATCGGCCACCACCGCGTCCAAATGCGTGCCGATCATGCAGGCGCGATAACCGGGGCTAGTCCATTTGGGAAACCAGCCGCCTTCGCGATAAGCCTGTACCCAGCCTTCGACAACCTCAGCCAAGCGGTCTGGATCGAGCAACGCCAACAAAGGATAGACCGTGCGATGGGTACCCCAGAAACCATTGTCGGCGTAGAGCACACTAGGGTGCAACTCACCGTCGTAAGGACTATAGTGGTAAGACTCGCCGAGCACCTCGTCAAAAATGCGGTCGCCGACCTCGCGCTGCAGATTGCGTTGCGCCTGCTCGACACTGATAAAGGAGGTCGCGATGCTTACGGTAATCGGTCCACTATGTTCCGCAAATTCGAGAAAAGCCCCCAACTTATCGCCCAGGCCCCGCTTTTCGCCTTCCCACACTTTACCCCCCTTGAAGAATCCGCCGTCTTTGACGGGTGAATCCGTTTCTATATAAAAGTACAGCGCATAGTCATCGGGTACCCCACCGCTATTGGCTCTGGTGAAACCGCTAAGCGTCCCTTGCGCCTCGTCAAATACGAACTCGCACTGACCGTCAAAGAGATCGATGATCATGCGGGCCGGCTCGCCCTCGGGAAAATTCAAACGCATCAGGGCACAACGCTCCGTCGGCGTGATTTCCACGCTCGTGCGATTGCGTCCCAAAAAAGTGCGAAAATAATGCGGGCCCAACGTCGTATCCTCAGCGCGAAAGACGGACGAACGTTGTGCCCCTTGCAAGAAACGACGACCGCTTTGCGGACAGAGCAGGAAATTCCCGTAATCGCCAATCCACGGACTCGGCTGGTGCGTGGCACGGATGCCCTGTAATTGGCGCGCGGTGGGTTGATAAAAACGCGGGCTGTCTGCGGCGCCCAGTGCGTCATCGCGAAGGGGCGTGCGACCAGCGGCAGAGTGTTTCCTTGTGAAAAGGTATGCACAGAATTGCTACCCTGAGCGGGGTTCACATAGTCGAGCAGATTGCGCAGTTTTTGTTTTTTCGACATATAAGTAATCCAATAAAAAGCGGCGGCCATCAGATCTTCGGCTCGCCGACATAGGCTAAAGAACTTCCAAACTATACCTTCTTATTCCATTCTACCAGTTCGTCGTTTTTCTGGATAGAACAACAACTCAAGTATCCGAAGAACAAGGTAATGTGATCCGGAAATGAGCGTAGGTGACCTCCTCGTCCTGTCCGTCTATTAGCACATACTACAAGAACACTAAGACCAACTCTCAACAGTGCCAAACACTTATTCAACCCGCACAATCCGCAATCCAATATCACTAAACTTAAACTTCGCGTCATTGCGAATCCTCAGCGCCGACCGCACATTAGCCGCTTCATTAATAAAAGACCCGCCACGCAAAGCCGGTTTATACCCCCCGCCATCCGGCAACGTCGCCCAATCCTCACACCACTCCCAGACATTCCCGTACATATCGTGCAATCCGCAGGCATTTGCCCGCTTCTCTCCGATCGCCTGGGCGTGCTTTTTTCCCGCGTCCCAAGCATTCTCCTTGTACCAAGCATATTCCCGCAATCGCTCCTTGTCATCGCCAAAAGACCCCAACGAGTCCGAACCTGATCGCCAAAAGACCCCAACGAGTCCGAACCTGCCCGACAGGCGTATTCCCATTCAGCCTCCGTCGGTAAACGGAAGCGCTCTTCCCTCGCCCATATATTCAAATGCTGGATAAACTGCTGCGCGTCCCGCCACGATACAAAAACTGCCGGGTGATCCGGCGCGACGACCACATGCTGCTGTTGTAACCACGGCTAGGTCCCCATCACCGCGGAACGCTACGCCTGAGTGATCTCGTATTTACCTAGATAAAAGCCCGCTTCAACCACCACCTCGCGCACAGGTTGCTCGGCCTTCGACAGATCGTCCCACAGTTGCTTGCCACGCAAATATTTCTCTTGCGCCGGGCTGGTCGCCATCTTAAAGGTCCCCGGCTCAATCCACACGAATTGCAAACCAAGATCGCGCAGGCGCAGCGAATCTTCTTCCCGCGCATTTTTTTCGCCGTTGGCGCAACCGCACCAGGCGCAAAACATTATCAGATAGCCCATTGTCCGATAGCTCATCTCTGCCCTTTATCCTGTTCGCGACAAGAGCCCTTGTATCGTCGTCGTTCCAGCTTATCTTTTGTCAGCTACAAACCATTTGAGAATTAAGCTAACCCAATAGAAGCCGCCATGACACCCGATCAGATGCTGACACCCGAAGAAGCCCGGGCCATCGTACTTGAACACATCCAGATCCTAGGCCCCGAACGCGTCTCGCTGCTCGATGCCGATGGTCGCGTGCTAGCCGGCGACATCCTCGCCCAACGCGACAACCCGCCCTACGACAACTCGGCGATGGACGGCTACGCGGTGCGTCACCAGGACGTGGCCCAGGCCAGCGCCGACGCACCCGTAGCCCTTGCAGTCGTCGAAGACATCCCCGCCGGCACCGTACCGCAAATGCAAGTCGGCCCGGGGCAAAGCAGCCGCATTATGACCGGTGCCCCGGTACCCGCCGGCGCCGATACCATCGTGCCCGTCGAAGACACCCGCGGCGAGGGCGAAAGTATAGAGGTTCTTGAAGTCGAGGAGCCCGGTGAACACATCCGCCACGCCGGCGAGGATATGCGCGCTGGCCAGCCGATCCTCACCACCGGCACCGAATGCGGCCCCGGCGAACTGGCCGTGCTCGCCGCCGTGCAGCAGAGCTTCGTCTCGGTCTACCGCCGGCCCCGCATCGCCATTCTCTCCACCGGCGATGAACTCGTCGAAATCGAAGAGACGCCCGGCGAGGGCCAGATCGTCAACAGCAACACCACAGCCCTGGCCGCCTTTTGCCACGCGCACGGCGCCGAACCTATCATGTTGCCCATCGCCCGAGATGACGAGGCCGTGATCCGCGCCACCATTATATCCGCGCTCAAAGCCGATTTCGCTGTCTCGTCTGGCGGCGTCTCAGTCGGCGAATACGACTTCGTCAAAAAGGTCCTCGACGACCTCGGCGCGGAAACCATATTCTGGCGAGTGGCGATGAAACCGGGCAAACCGCTGGTTTTCTGCACGGTCGACGGCATTCCTTATTTTGGCCTGCCGGGCAACCCAGTCTCCAGCATGATGTCCTTCCTACAATTCGTGCGCCCGGCCATCCGCAAAGCTTCCGGTTATCGCGAAGCCGACTGGCCCCTACCCGAGGCCCGCGCGCAGATCGAACACCCAGTAGACAATGACGGCGGCCGCCGCCAGTATATGCGCGCCACCCTCAGTTATCGCGACGGCCTGCTATTCGCCCGCACCGCCAAGAGCCAGGGCTCGCACATGATCAGTTCGATGATCGGCGCCAATGGTTTCGTCGTGCTCGAACCCAAGCAACAGGCCGCCGCCGGCGACACCGTCGCTGTGCAAATCGTCGGCCCCATCTTCTAAACGGAAAAAAAATTGAACCGCCCACCCTCCGAATCCAAACTCGTCCCGGTCGCACAACTACGCTCCTTCGCCGCCGCTTGCCTCAAAGCTGGCGGTCTGCGCTCCGAACACGCCGATCAGCTAGCCGAGCTCTTATCTAATTCCGACCTGCGCGGCGTGCGCTCGCACGGCACCCGCGCCATCGCCGGCTATTGTGCCCGCCTACGCGACGGCGGCAACAACCCCGACCCCGACCTGCAAATCCTGCAAGATACGCCTACTACCGTGCTCGTCGACGGCGACGGCGGGCTGGGTTATGCCCCTATGATGCAGGCCACCGAAATGGCCATCACCAAGGCCAAGGAGCACAAAGTCGCCCTTGGCGCCGCCTGCCACCACGGTCACTACGGCTCGGCCGGCCACTATGTGCGCCGCGCAATGGAAGAAGGCTGCACCGCCTTCTCGGTCCAGGGCGCACACTCCACCAGATTCGGCGAAGGCGGCGGCAACAAAGGCCAGCAATCCGCCTATTGGGGCAACCCCCCGATCTCCTTCGGTTTTCCCGCCGAAGAAGAACCGCCACTGATCCTCGACGCGGCGACCTGTATCATGGCCGACTACCACCGCGGCCCCGAATACGACGCGCTACAAGAGCTCATCCCGCCCGCCTTCTTCAAATCGATGGGCTATACCGGTTCGGCCCTGGCCCTAGGCGGCGCCTTCGTCGGCCAGAACAGCGACCGTGCCCGTGCAATCGCCGAACAGTGGCCACGCGCCAACAATGGCGGTCTAATTATCGTAATGGACATCGGCGCCTTCGCCCCGCCCGAGGCCTTCCGCGAAGGTATCGACAATCTCGTGCGCGGCGTCCGCGAAACGATGGAGCCCGTAAAAGGCTACCAGGAGGCCACATTGCCTGGCACGATCGAAGATCGCAATTCAAAGGAATACACACAGACCGGCGTCCCGATGGCTCTTGAAGATCTTGAGAGACTCACCGCCTGCGGCCATAAGCTGGGTATTACAGCGGAGTGGGTACAATGATCGACCCCGTGCAACGCTTAGTCTTCCGCGGTCACATCCACCCGGGTCGCGAGGAAAGCTTACAGGCCGCCCTGCCCAACCTGCAATCCGCCCTGGCCCAACGCGTCGCAGCCGATGATATCCTCACCTTGAGCCTTTTCACGTGGTACCAGCATATTTTCCTCTACTACGAGTGCCCTGGCGACCCTATCGCGCCAATTGACCTGGTCGGCGATATCGATTCCACTTTGGCCCCATCCGCCACGCGCATTTGGGCACCGATGATGGACATCTTCCATTTCAACCGCCCGCAAAGTGTCGAACACTGGCGCCGCGACACGCCCCCCGAGGCCTGCACCGCGCGCGTGATCTACCTGCGGCCCGAAATGGTCAGCAGCTACATATTTTTACATTATCAAATGCAAGAAGAAACACCGGGCGCCGGCGATAAATACGGCCAGATTTCGCTACACGAAAACCTGCTCTTCTTTTATCGAGAGGATCCGGCAACGAACGAAGCCGCCCAACACGAGGGCCAACTCAAAACCAAGCAGACTCCGCCGAACTGGCACGAGGTGATGTTTCCACATTTTCAGCCTTGGGATGATTTAGAGGGAAAAGGGGAATGGAAGTTCGCGGAAGGAAGCCAATTGTGGCAACCGATTGAGTTGCTTTGCAGCGTTTGAAAACGGTGATGCAGGCAGCCGACGGGGTGATTTGAGAGATTCACCCCCCGAAAATTGGGAAGGGGAATGAGATCTCGAACTGATTTAATCACTCCACAATTTTGTAGAAAAGAGAATAATTTGTCAGGGTATCTTTTATAAACGATAAGTTTCTGGGGTAAATTTTCCCTCCGCCGGAGCGGAGGTTCGGAGGTCTGCCGCAGGGCAAAGCTTCCAAAGGCCATCGGTTGAATTTTATCGCCCGCTCCCGCTGTCCGTTAAGGTGGCTCTGCCACGCCGCCTAAGCGACCCTCCGCAAGCCTATAGGGCCGCCTTAGCTTTGCCCAAAGGCAGACCTCCGAGCCACAGCGTGAGACGCACTCCGATATATGCACACAAAGGAAAAACACACCTTAACCACCTCGCAACAAAGGAGCTCACCATGAGCCTATTTTCACTCGCAGGAAAAGTAGCCCTCGTCACCGGTGCCGGTCGCGGCATAGGCCGCGGCGTCGCCGAAGGCATGGGCGCCGCAGGAGCTACCGTCGTCTGTTCCGCCCGCACCCGCAGCCAACTCGACGAAGCCGTCACCGCCATCGAAGCCGCCGGCGGCAAAGCCATAGCGCTCGAAATGGATATGTCAGACCTCGCGGCGATGGACGCCGGCATTGCCTCTATCACCGAGCAATGCGGACCGATCGACATCCTCTTCAACAACGCCGGCATGAACATCCGCCAGCCCATCGTCGAAGTCACCGAAGAAAATTACGACCAGATTATGTCGGTCAACCTCAAAGGGCTTTATTTTCTCAGCCAAAAAGTCGGCCAACAGATGATCGACCGCGGCGAGGGCGGCAAGATCATCAATATTGGCTCGTTGACCACCGGCTACGCCCTAGCCAAGGTTTCGGTCTACACCGCTACCAAGGGCGCCGTCGGCCAGCTCACCAAAGGCCAAGCCGTCGAATTCGGCCCGCACAATATCCAGGTCAACGCCATTTGTCCCGGATTCATCCTCACCTCGTTGACCGAAAAAATGTGGGCCGACGCGAATATGCGCGCCTGGGGCGAACAGCGCGTGGCGCTCAATCGCCTGGGTACGCCTGAGGATCTGGTCGGCACCGCCGTCTACCTCGCCGCGTCCGCCTCCGACTACGTCAGCGGGCAATGCATTTATGTCGACGGCGGTTTTATGGCCGGCGACGATTGGCCCTTGCCGCCGGTGGCTGCCAGCAAATAACCACCCGAGCTATCTCGTTAACAAGACAAAGGTCCGGTCAATATTGGCCGGACCTTTGTTGTTGTCGGTAGAACGAGCACGAGCCGACCTAGGTCACCAGCAGGATTTTGCCCTTTATGTAAGGAGTTCCACCATCAAGAAAGTCACCCTCATCAAACAACGCCGGCTGCTGGACGCATTTTTTAAAGTCGACGAAGCCGTACTGCGCCACGAGCGCTTCGACGGCTCGTTGAGCCCCGAGTTAAACCGCATGTGTTTAACGGGGGGGACGGCGTCACCGCGCTGCTCTACAAGCCACAGAGCGACAGCCTGGTGCTGGTGCGCCAGTTCCGCTACCCGGCCTGGGTGCGGCAGGGACCGGGCTGGATACTCGAAACCGTTGCCGGCATGCTCGACAAGGCCGAAGCCCCACAAGAGACGATGCGCCGCGAGATTCTCGAAAAAACCGGATACCAAGCCTGCAACCTGCACCACATCTCCACCTTCTACCTAACCCCGGGCGGCTCTTCTGAGCGCATATTTCTCTACTATGGCGAAGTTGCAGTGGACGACCGGCGCGAACCAGGCGGCGGGTTAGCAGACGAGAACGAGGATATCGAGGTCGTCGAAATCGCCGTCGATCGGGGCGAAATTGTCGACGCCAAAACCCTTATCGCCCTGATGTGGTTCAGAAACCACCGGCTGCAGACTTGAAAGCCGGGCAGCTTTGCAATATTATTCATAACGCCAAAGAACATATCCCCACCTATTAGTCAGGAGTTATCGGCATGTCCGAAATATACGAGCCCAGCGCCTCCTTCCGCGATCGGGCCCATGTCAAGAGCATGGAGGACTACCAGAGAGAATACGATCGTTCGATCGCCGACCCCGAAGCCTTTTGGGCTGATAAAGCGACGGAGTTTCACTGGTTTAAAAAATGGGACAACGTCTGCTCCTACAATTACGACATGGACCAGGGCCCCATCTCGATCAAGTGGTTTGAGGGCGGGACGACAAATATCGTCTACAACTGTCTCGACCGGCACCTCGAGACCAAGGCCGAGCAGACCGCCATTATCTGGGAGGGCAACGAGCCGGGCGAAGATGCCACCTTCACCTACCGCGAAGTACACACCGAGGTCTGCAAATTCGCCAATGTGCTCAAATCGCGCGGTGTCAAAAAGGGCGATCGCGTCTCGATTTATATGCCGATGATACCCGAATTGGCCTTCGCAATGATGGCCTGCGCGCGCATCGGCGCGGTGCATTCGATCGTCTTCGGCGGTTTTTCCTCCGAAGCACTCGCCGACCGCATCGTCGATTCGACCTGCAAGACGCTAATCACTTGCAACGGCACCCACCGCGGCGAAAAGTCGGTGCCGATGAAACCGATAGCCGACCAGGCGATGGCTTCCGCCGACGCACAGATGAACGCCAATGTCGAGACCTGTATCGTCGTCGAACGTGTTAAGGACAACCCCGAGTTCGCCTTTGACATGAAAGAAGGCCGCGACTTCTGGTGGCACGACCTAGTCAACGACGCTGACGCCGACTGCCC
>Ga0315339_1001914_pt1 | contig 16845 bp, 20 predicted proteins | sample ASW17metaG_FD_204514 | JGI IMG/M metagenome (GOLD analysis project Ga0315339, IMG submission 204514) | Ammonia-oxidizing marine archaeal communities from Pacific Ocean, United States - ASW #17 | ecosystem: Environmental > Aquatic > Marine > Oceanic | place: USA: California | collected 2016-12-05
ATGAAACATATCATGTTGTTGAAACTCATCCTGAACTCACTTCCTGGTTAGAAGATTTAGATATACAAATAGATGTTTACGATAAACATAATCGTTATATTGTACCGTTTGGCACTCCTAGCAGCCACCTTGAAGACAAAACAACTATTTCTGATGATCTTCGCCTCTACATGGAGCAAGCAGGAATAGACTCTAAAAACTTCAAAGGAGATGCAACCGAAGTTAGAAGAGCTATACAAATCCAACGAAGAGAGCATGGAGCTGAGATGGGTTACGACTTTTCTGAGCTTAATGATGACCAACTCAGTGATGATTTTCACTATTTAATCTTTCCAAATATTACTTTAAATATTTATCCTGAGTCTATGATGTTATTTAGACAAAGACCGCATCCGACTGATCCAAATAAATCTTTTTTTGATCTCCAAAATTATCTTATGCAACCTGGAGCAACAATTCCTGGGGTGATGGATAATCAAGATATATCCGGCACTAAAAATGAAGAAACAGAGAATACAAAAGATGAAGTTAGTCGAAAAAGAAGAATGGGTGGAACCTACCAAGAAATACCTACTGAAATAGAGCGACCTTTACATAGACAATTTAAGCATGGTGAAGAATCTCTCGGTGTGGTTTTAGACCAAGATGCCTACAACCTTCCTCATGTTCAAAAAGGCATGAATTCTGAAGGGTATGAAGGTCTATGGCTTGGAACCCAAGAATTAAGAATTCGACATTTTCATCAAACGATAGATGATTATGTGTTCAAAAATAAAAGGTAGGAAAAAATGGAAGCACAAAAAAAAATTAATGTATATCTAGTAGCAGGTGGTAAATATCATGATATAGATTATGCTCGTCTTGAGATCCTTAAGCTGCTTGCAGAAGATGAGAGAATTAGAACTAAAGTGGGCCAAGATTATAAAGATATTGGTGCAATCACAGCTTCTGATTTTCTTATTACTTATACCTGCGATGTTATGCCAAGCCTTGATGAACAAGAAGCATTAAGAGAATACGTGTCTAATGGGGGAAAATGGTATGCGCTTCATGGTACTAATTCTATTCTAAGATTTTTAGATGATGGACAAGTTAGTGCGCCTAGATGGGCCCCTCACTTAATGGAAACTCTTGGATCTCAATTTATATCACATCCTCCAATAGCTCCCTATATGGTAGAAGTTGCTAATGCAAAAAACCCTTTAGTAAAAGATGTTGAACCTTTTGAAGTCACTGATGAACTATACTTGATGGATATCCATGGTGAATTAGATATTTTATTACATACTGAAGAATGGGGAGGAACTACTGAAGGTTTTGTCGATAGTGAATGGGAGAGTAAAAGATGGCCCGTCTTTTATATCCATAAAGTTGGGAAAGGCTCTGTTTTGTACCTTACATTAGGACATTGCAGGGGTCATTATGACATGGACCCTATTACTGACTTCTATCCAGAAGTTGAGAAAGGATCTTGGGATGTACCTGTATTTTATGATCTTTTAAGAAGAGGTATATCTTGGTGCAAAGGTGAACTATAAGCATGAGAAATCCACAAAGTCTCCAAGAAAAAAAAAGTAAATCTACTCGAAACCTTATTCTTGATTCAGCAATAGAATGCCTTTATGAGGAAGGGTATTCATCTACCTCTACTGCATTAATTGCTGCAAAAGCAGGCTTATCTAGGGGTGCAATGATGCATCACTACCCTACTAAAGCTGATCTTATTAAAGCTTTAATAGAACATCTCAACGAAAAAAGAAAATTTGCCTTCAGTCAATTAGTTTCATTAATTCCTGATACTAAAAGACTTGAACAAGAAGCTGGTATAGAGGCATATTGGGAGCTTTTATCATCTAAAGACTCCATTGCTTTAATGGAGCTTAGAAATGCTGCAAGAACAGACGATCAATATAGTGCAGCACTTCGTCAAGCAACGGGAGAAGTTGAATATGAGTGGAGAGACTTTGTTCTTACCTTATTTCCAGAATGGAAGAATAAACCTGATAGGTTTAATCTGGCGATGGATCTGACACAATTTCTTATGGAAGGAATGGCCATGCATCATATAAACGGAAGCAAAATAATTAAAAAAGATCCGATATTAAATTATTTAAAATTAAAGCTTCTAGAATTGATTCAAGAGTAAAGCTTTCTTGAGATAAAACACTTCTTAACATGCGAAACTCCTAGTTTAATAAAAAAACCCTCTTATAGAGGGTTTTTTTTACTTAAAAGTTGCCTTGGTAAATTGCTAATTAAGCTTATAATAATTAATTAAAGGGGAGAAAATGGATCAAGATTTAGATAAGACTAAACAGGCACCTGGAGAAGCACGATGCCCAGGTCCTTCCACTGCTGAAATAATCGCTAAAGACCCAGGTGGTGCTCCTCCAACATTTCTAGAAGAATCTTATTCTTTTATTGGAGATGAAGATATTTTATTTGATCACTACACCTCTAATAACTTCTTTAACGAAGAAATGGATAAGATGTGGTCAAATACTTGGCAATGGGCTTGCAGACTTGAGCATATCCCTGCTATAGGTGATTACTATGTTTATGATATTGGAAATCTTTCAATATTAATTGTAAATACAAAAGAAGGTATCAAGGGATTTTATAATTCCTGCCTGCATCGAGGTACTCAACTTAAACCTTGTGCATCTGTAGGCAGATCTAATGATTTAAAATGTCCTTATCACGGATGGACTTGGTCTTTGGAAGGAAAACTTTTAGAAGTACCATGTGATTGGGATTTTCCTCATCTAAATTGGGAAAAATCAAAACTTCCTGAAGTTAATATAGAGACTTGGGGTGGCTTTATCTTTGTAAATTTATCTAAAAAACCTGAATCTTTATTAAATTACTTAGGAGTTTTACCAAATCATTTTAAAAAATGGCCACTTGAAGATCGATATGTAGCTCTACATGTCAGAAAAGTGCTTCCTGCCAATTGGAAAGCTTGTATAGAAGCTTTTCTAGAAGCTTACCATGTATTGGAGACTCATTCTCAAGCTATCAATTATGCTGGAGATGCAAATGCTCAATACGATGTATTCGGTGATCATGTTACTCGTTTTATTCATACTCTTGGGTATAAAAGTCCACATGTTAAGGAAGAGTTAACTCAACAACAAATTCTAGATAGCGCTTTAGGAATTAAAGATTCAGATGAAAGTGAAGAATCAAAACTTAAAGTTCCTGATGGAAAAACTGCAAGAGAAATGTTTGCAGCTAATACCAAAAAAAATCTAGAAGAAGCCTATAAAATGGATTTTTCAGAAGCTACTATAACTGAAACAATAGACTCAATTGAATATCACTTATTCCCCAATGCTTGTTTCTTTCCAGGTTTATCATTACCAATGGTCTACAGATTTAGACCAAATGGGAGTGATGTTGATTCCACAATTTTTGATCTTTTATTCATGGAGCCAATACCTGAAGGAAAAACCTGCCCTCCTCCTGCTCAACCTTATGATCTAAGAATTGAAGATTCTTACTGCTCTGTGCCTGGAATAAATGTTGGCCTTGGAGGAGTATATGACCAAGATACAGTTAACCTAGAATCTCAACAAAGAGGATTCAAAACAAGTAAAAAAGGTGCTCAAACTTTAGGAAATTATCAAGAAGTAAGAATAAGACACTTTCATCAAATGATTAATAATTACATTGGAAAAAATTCATGAGTGTTTCTGAGAAAAAAATACAAGAAGTAGTAGATAAACAAGATATATACGACTTAATGGTCAGATATAGCAGAGGCGTAGATAGATGTGACCTCGAAACGCTTAAATCAGTTTATTGGCAGGATGCAACTGATGACCACGGAACTTTTAATGGCAATGCTTGGGAGTTTGCAGACTACTTAATACCAGCTTTAAGTGGAATGGATCAAACTATGCATTTTATTGGAAATGTTTGTATTGAGCTAATAGATGAAAATAATGCGAAAGCCGAAACTTATGTCTCTGCTTATCACTATATACCAGACAAAGAAACTCACAACGATATGATTGTAGGTGGAAGATATATTGATGACCTTGAAAAAAGAGGAGATGAATGGAGAATACAACACAGACTTTATGTTATGGACTGGAACCAAAATTCTAAATCTACTGCTGAATGGAATGAAGGACTTTACGGTCAACTAAAAACCAGGGGAAAGAAATTTCCTAAAGACCCCTTTTATTCAAAATAAAAAATACTATGAAAAAATTTAATCTAATTTCTCTCTTGTTCATTCTTTTATTAACTTCCTGTTCATCAGACAAAGAAATTGTAGGTTTCTTAGAAGGTCCTGGCGAAGTAACAAATGTCTCAATCCCTCAAGACATTGTAGTTCAAAGAACTATAAATCAACGAGAAGCTGCCTTAAAAAGGATAGATAAAACTAAAGAAATTTTATTTGGAGACTTACATGTCCACAGTACTTATTCTACTGATGCAAACTTGTGGAGCCTTCCCATTCAATACGGAAGAAATGAAGGTGCTCATCCAGTAGCAGATGCATGCGACTATGCTAGATTTTGTTCTTCAGTGGACTTTTGGTCTATCAATGATCATGCAGAAGCAACTACTGCAAGAAAATGGAGCTCTACCAAAGAAGCTATTCGATCTTGTAATGCTGTCACTTCAAATAATCCTTTAAACCCAGATATGGTGACCTTCCTTGGATGGGAATGGACACAGGCTGCAGGCGAAAGAGATGCTCATTATGGTCATAAAAATGTCATATTACTTGAAGAAGAAGAAGATAAAGTTCCTCTTAGGCCAATTGCTTCAACTGGTACAGGAAGTGATTTTATTCGAGGTAGAATTCCGTTGTTCAATATAGCTGCCGGTGTTTCTGATCTTGTAGCTAAAGAGGATGTGCAACGTATTCAAAATTTTGTTACTTTTAATGATGAATACAAGCCTATAGAAGATTGCAAAGGAGATGAATCTTTATGGGATGAAAATTGTTACGAAGATGCCTCAACTCCGGAAGAACTTTTTTCTAAACTAGAGAATCTGAATGTAGATCACATGGTTATTCCACATGGTAATGCGTGGGGTATATACACCCCTCTTGGTCAGTCGTGGGATAAACAATTATTTGAAGTTAAACCAGAACAAGATCGTCAATTTCTAATAGAAATTATGTCGGGCCATGGCAACTCAGAAGAATATAGAGATTTTAGAACTATCTTAATAGATCAAGATAATAATATTACCTGCCCCTTACCTACAAAAGATTATGAACCTTCTTGTTGGAGAGCAGGAAAAATTGTAGAAGATAGATGCCTTGCTGAAGGCAAAAATAAAGAAAGTTGTTCTTTGCTGCGCCAAGAAACAAGCCAAAAGTTTGCTGAGTCTAGAATGGCGGAGAGAGGGGAAATTGTAGGAAACACAAAAATGGAAGAATGGTTAAATGCAGGTCAATGTACTGATTGCTTTTTACCCTCATACAACTATAGACCAAAAAGCTCTGTTCAGTATTCATTGGCCAAAACTGATTTTTCAGACCCCGATAATCCAAAAAATTATAGGTGGGGCTTTATAGCAGCAAGTGATGTTCATAGCGCAAGACCAGGAACTGGTTATAAAGAGGTATTAAGACTTAAAAATACTGATGGGAATGGCCCTTCAGAGCCTAGAGTTGCAGCTGCTCTTCCTGGCCTATCAAGTAATATTGAATTAGCAAGATTCTCCTCTTTTTTAACTACAGGCGGCCTAGCTGCAGTTCATTCTAAAGATAGAAAAAAACAATCTATATGGGACGCCATGGATAATAAAGAAACCTATGGTACTAGTGGCGATAGAATATTACTTTGGTTTGATTTGCTTAATGGAGATAAAGGAAAAATGCCAATGGGAAGTGAAACTTCTATAAATGAAAATCCAATATTTGAAGTAAATGCAGTTGGAGCTTTTAAACAAAATCCAGGTTGTCCTGAATTTAGTTTAACTTCCTTAGATCCAGAACGATTAGAAAAACTATGTGGTGGAGAATGTTATAACCCTTCGGACGAAAGGAAAATAATTTCTAGAATAGAGATTATAAGAATCATACCTCAAACTTCTCCAAACGAAGATATAGGACAATTAATTCAAGATCCTTGGAAAACTCTTTCTTGTAAACTAGATAAAACAGGTTGTACTGTACAATTCCAAGATGATGAATTTATTTCGTTAGATAGAGAAGTAGTCTATTATGCTCGAGCTATCCAAGAGGCTTCGGATACTATCAATGCTGGTAATTTAAGGTGTGAATATGATGAAGATGGCATTTGTATCAAAGTGAATCCGTGTTATGGCGACTACAAAACCAATAAATCAGATGATTGCTTAGCTCCAAGTGAAGAAAGAGCATGGTCTTCACCTATATTTATCAACAAACTCTAATTAAAACTTTGAAGGACCTTTAGCAATATATTTATCTATTGTCTGATGATAGTGACGTAACCTACTTTCTTGATAATTCGCATAAGTTACAGCTCCTTTCTTGGAAGTTCTCATTCCAGCTTCAACTTCAGGAATATTAGACATATCTTGATCAAAAATAGCTCCTATTCCAGTAAGTTCTTCCGCATCAGCCCAATTCTGATCTTCACTTAAATGATGAATAGGAAGTGGTTCATAATTCTCATTTAGTTTTGGATCTATATTATTTCTTTCAAGAAAAATAGCTTCCATGATAGCCGAATCTACTTTAGTTCCATTGGGTCTAAATCTGTAAATTAAATTATTTGGATACCCTCCCCATGGAGAAAAATTGGGAAAAACGTTATAAACTAAAGCATCCAACATTTCAGCATCAGATTTATCAGAATAATCATGACCATTTGATGCATTATAATTCTCTCTCATTGCTTGCGCTGCTACCTTTCTTGCCTCTTCTCCCTCTTTAATAAGAATCTTATCGTCTGCTTCTACCCTTCCTGAGCCATAAAAAATAGTATCTAGAATCTCCTGTTCATCTACTTCCCAGCAATGAGGACTAGATTTTCCTGTAGGAGTAAGGTTTCTATTCATATGGTCGCCATAAATATCATATCTAGCATTTTCATCAGCGGTAAAAGGCATTATCTCTGGGTGTATTTCAGTGGCATGAAAAGATTCCATAAAAGCTTCTTGTACGGTTTTCCAATTACCAGGAACTACTTTGGATACATGAATAACTTTCTTACAGTTTCCTAAATCCCACCTCTTATGATGTTCAGGAAGAGGCTCTAAATATTTTTCAAGAGAAACTGCATTATTATCCATATTTATAAAGACAAACCCTTCCCAAATTTCAACTCTAACTTCCGGTAAACTCCATTCATCCTCTTTTACATGGGGGAAATCCCATGACGCGGGGGTATGTTTAAGAGTTCCATCTAAGTTCCAACAATAACCATGAAATGGACATTTTATATCTAAACTATTCGTTCTATGAGTTTTTAGTTTCCTTCCTCTATGTAAACAAGAGTTATAAAAAGCTTGAATCTTATCATCTTCTGATCTCACTATCACAAAAGACCAATTAAGGATGTCATAAACCAAACTATCACCTACATTTGGAATATCTTCAACTCTGCATGCAAATTGCCAGACCCTAGTCCACATGCATTCCGCCTCAGCCTTAAAGTATTCTTCTGAAGTATATCTTTCCATCGAGATATCATCTGAACCAAGAAATTCAAAGTTTTCCTCTACCATAAATGTAGGAACTTTCTGCGAATCTTCGGCTAAATATTCTGTATAACTTGTATATGGGGATCTTGCACTGCCCTCTTTCTTTACTAGATTTTTATCTTTAACATTCTGACTCATTAATTATCTCCTAAACGTTTTTATACGAGGCATCACTAGAATTGCTTACCCCTCTTAAAAGCTGATCAACAGCTGGGGGTTGACCCCATGTGTCAGTTGACGGCTCTAATTGATTCCAATCAAATACAGCTTCTCTGTGTGTAATTTTCCATACTCCATCTCTTTTTTCAAGTGTATCAAGATATCTCCCTGCTGCTACCATATGCGAACTCGAACCTTCTATAACAAGAGTATGAAAAGCTAAAAAATAACTCTCGGTGGTTGCCTTATCACCTTCTAATTTAATAAGAATATTACAGATACAATGCTGAGTTTGTTCCATAGTTTCTAAAACAGGCATTACCCATGTAACAAAATCTTCTGCTGTGCCAACAAATTGGCCATGATCATCTGTTGCACCAGGATGGAAACATGATCTCATTAAGTCTGCATCACATCTATCTACACTCCTAGCTAGGTTATAAATTACTTCTTGAATTTCTAATTTATCAGCCGCTAATTCTAATCTAGCTAAATTACTTTCTAACATCTTTACTCCATATTTCTTATAAATTTAATAGATAACTATATCACCTAAATATATATAAAAAACAGAGTTGTTTGTTTTTTTATACATGAGTTAAGATAGATTATATAATTAAATAATCAATTGGAGATTTTATGACAGAAATGGCAAAAGATTATGAGGATGTAACCCAATATCCTTTAGATCCTGAAAGAGAAGAAGAACTCATAGAATTGCAAAGAGAATGCTGTTTTATGTGGGCGAATAAAGCTGGCCACCCCATTGGAGTAATCATGAGTTATCTTGAGCATGATGGTAAATTATGGTTAACAGCAACAAATACTCGAGCCCGAGTCCCGGCAATAAAAAGAAGTGGCTTAAGTTCTATTTGCATAACAAGTACTGGAACAGAAATGGGTGGAGGAAAAACTGTTACGTATAAGGGCCATACTGTCATACATGAAGGAGATCAAGATATTAATAATTGGTTTTATCCAGCTTTAGCTGCAAGATTGTACCCAGAAGGAGAGGCTTCAGAAGCCAAGAGAGTTCAATTTGCTGAATTCCTTGATTCTCCTCATAGAGTTGTTTTTGAATTCAAAAGTGAAAAGAAAATTTTATATGATGGAGATAAAATGTGGGCGGCCACTCCAGATGCTGATGCTCCAGGTGATTGGGAGCCAGAAGGCTAATCTTTTGTTAACATAACTTTATATAATATTATGGACTCTTTCTTATCTAAACTAGCCAACCCTTTTACTGGATTAGCTCACTGGTTGCTAAGACTTGCTCTAGGTATTGATTTCTTTTTGCATGGTTATGGCAAACTTCCTATATCCGAAGGTTTTATTAATTGGTTAGGGTCACAAGGAGTATATTCTCCTGAAATAATGTCGTATGCAGTCGCATGGGGTGAAATGTTAGCGGGAATAGGAATAATTTTAGGAGGTATATTACCTAATATTTCAGTTTCTTTGGGCAATGTAGTAACAAGATTGTCTGGAGGAACTATTGGTGTAATTATGATAGGAGCTCTTTATGTAGCTCATTCAAACTGGAATATTTTCTTTGGGGAAAGGGGAGCTGTCTTATTTGCTAGTGAACAACTCTTTTTACTAATTTTAGGAATTTATTTTGCTATTAAAGGGAATCAAAACTAATCATGTCTACCAAGCCTTTTAGATTCTCTTGGCAATCTTTTGCGGCAGATTCACCTAAAGAGTGGACTGAAAGAGCAAAAAAAGCAGAAGATTCAGGTTACTCAGCATTTCATCTTGCTGATCATTACATAGGACCAGGAATAGCTTTAGATGAAGCTGCCCACCCGATTCAAAACCTAGCGGCAGTTCCTGCAATAATGTCAGCTGCTGATGCAACTAATACCATAAAAGTTGGATGCAGAGTATTCTGCACTAGCTATCGCCCTGCAGCAGTTTTAGCAAAAGAAGCTATGACAATTGATTTCCTGTCAGAAGGCAGACTCGAATTAGGTTTAGGAGCTGGATGGGTAAGCAGTGAATATGAAGCCATGGGAATACCATATGACTCACCTGGTAAGCGTATAGATCGCTTAGAAGAGACTATCCATATTGTTAAAGCTCATATGAAAGCAAAAGATTTAAATTTTGAAGGGAAACAAACTACAGCAAAGAATTATCAAGGGCTTCCTGGTGCTTATAATGATCATGTTCCTCTTATGATTGGTGGAGGAGCGCCTAGAATATTAGGATTAGCTGGTAAAGAAGCTGATATCGTGAGTATAAATTATAATAATAGTGCTGGTAATCTAGCTGGGTCTAGAGATACAGATACAGCTGAAGAAACTATGAAGAAGATAGATTGGATAAAAGATGGAGCAGGAAATAGATTTGATCAAATCGAATTAGAAATAGGTGCTTACCTAACTATAGTTACAGATAATCAACTAGAAACTGCTGAATCTATGTCAGGAATGATGGGAATGTCAGTTGATCAACTATTGTCTTTTCCTCATGCCTTAATAGGATCTATTGAATACATATGTGAAGAATTAGAAAAGAGAAGAGAACTTTATGGAATAAGCTATATTTCTTTTTCAGATAATTCTGCAGAATCTGTTATTCCAATAGTTAAAAGACTAAATGGAAATTAATTAACGAGCTGATAAAACCATACCGAGCCAAGTGGCTAAGAGACAGCCTAAAACACTAATCAGAACATAGAATATCGCCATTGTAATCACACCTTCATTTACTAGCACCAAAGTCTCTTTCGAAAAAGCCGAGAAAGTTGTAAAGGCTCCCAAAAATCCTACAATTAAAAAAGGTTCTGAAAATAACCAATATTTTGGACCCATTGAGTTGTATAAATAACCTATAGCAAAACATCCCGCCATATTTACTAACAAAGTAGGAAAAGGGAATATATTATTTTCAGAAGTCTCCATAATTTCTGAAACTACAAACCTACTTAAAGCTCCTAAGGCACCACCCAATGCTACTAACAAGAATTTCATATCAAATTATAAAATTGGTGGGCCGTCTGCGACTCGAACGCAGGACCAATTCCTTAAAAGGGAACTGCTCTACCAACTGAGCTAACGGCCCACAAAATGCGTATGATAAAGGTTTACTCTAATTAATTCGAGTCTTCTTCTATATTTTCTAAAGATTTTAATGCTAACTCAGCCACCCCTGTATCAGGATAATTTTTGATAACAATTTTAAAATAATTCTTAGCTTCATCCAATTCATTTCCTATTCTAGCAATCTCTCCTAATTTATAGTGTGCGTCATAATAACGAATATGACCTTTAAATTGATTTATTACTATTAAATAACTTTCTCTAGCATCTGCAAATTTCTCTTGAGCAAGGAATAATTCACCTGACCAAAAATAAGCATCTCCAGTATATTTTCCGCTAGGATAATCTACTATTTGATTATCAAAAACTTTAAGGGCTTCTGCATATCTTCCTAAATCAAAAAGCTCCAAAGCATTCTTATGAAGAAGCAATTCTCTATACTCAATATCATTTATAGACCCTTCTATGCTCTGATTATCGAAGATTGATAATTTAGATTCAACATCAAAAGAATCATCCATTTGATCTTTTTCATTAATTGATAATTCATAAAGCCTTCTGTCAATATCAATATATCTTTGTTGATTTAATTCCTCAAATCTTTCGAAAGCATATGTGCTTTCCTCGAGTTTAGATCTTAATTCTGATATTTCTTGTTCTAGCCTTCCAATTTTCTCATATAAAATTGTTAAACCCTCATCAGATATAATTTTATCTTCAGCAAAGAGATTGAAGCTTGAAATGCAAGCTACCATTAAAGTTAAGTACCTTAAATTAATAATCAATGTTAAAAAGCTTTTACTTCTACCCTTCTATTCTCTGCCCAAGCATTATTATTAGAATCAGTATTAATAGGTTTTTCTTCTCCATAGCTAACTGTTGTAATACGTTTTGAAGCAACGCCATTTATTATCAATAAGTCTCTTACTGTTTGTGCTCTTCTCTCGCCTAAAGCAAGATTATATTCTCTTGTGCCTCTTTCATCGCAGTGACCTTCAATACGCAGCCTAAGAGAACTATTGGAATTAAGTTCTTGTGCCAAAACCTTTATTTCATTTGATGAAGTAGTATTGAGTGCACTACTATCATAGTCAAATAAATAGATCCCTTGAGATTTAGAAGTTGATCCTTCATAACTTGAATTAATTGTAGTAGCACTTACGCTTGAATCAGATGCAGTTTCATAAGCAGGACCTACGGAACAACCTATAACAGAACAAATTAGAACTGAGCTGAAAAAGATAACTTGTAAGATATTCATAATATTTCCAAAATAAATTTAAATTATACTCTAAGACATAATTGTAACCTTTTAGTTCAAAAAAGGTGACCAAGATGGGTCTCGTACTTCACCGGAAGTTGAAGGTAAAACGAAACTGGTAATTCCATCAATAGAAATACCGGCTAACACCTTCCTCTCTTTATGCTGAGTTGCATACATAATTAAATTACCGTTTGGAGCTACTGTTGGCGATTCATCTAAATTTGTATCAGTTAAGATTGTCATCTCTCCTGTTCTTATGTTTTGTTTAGCTATATGGAATACACCATTTTCTCTATGTACATACACTATATCTTTTCCATTTGGTAAATACCTTGCCCTTGCATTATAACTTCCCTTGAAAGTAAGTCTTTTCATTCTACCATTAGATAATTTCAATTCATAAATCTGAGGAGAACCACTCCTATTTGAAGTAAATAAAAGTTTTTTTGAATTCTTAGACCAGTCTGGTTCCGTATCAATAGCATAATGATCTGTTAGTCTTTTCCATAATTTTTTTTTAATATTATATCTATAGATATCTGAGTTTCCATTTTGAGACAAAACAGCAGCTAAAAACTTATTATTAGAAGACCAAACGGGAGCACTATTTAACCCTTCCTGGGGATCGATTAATAATCTCTCTCCTGTTTTTATTGATTGAATATAAATATTAGAAGTACCTGATTCAAATGAAACATAAGCAATTAATTTGCCATCTGAAGACCAACTAGGAGAAATAATCGGCGCATCTGAAGAAACTAATACCAAATCCCTCATTCCATCGAAGTCACAAGCTCTTAGTTGATACAAATTTTTAGAATAATTAGAACCATCAACATATAATATTCTAGTTGAAAAAATTCCTTTAATCCCACTTATTTTCTTATATATGCTGTCACTAATTCCATGAGCTAAACTTCTAAGAGATGACAGAGAGCCTCTAATATAAGCTTTATGTAATCTCTTTTGTCTAGATACATCATAAATAGAATAGGACACCTCTATATCATCTAAAAATTCTTTGGATGTGCTCAAAGATTCAGCCCTTCCTAATAATAAATAATCAACATCTAATAAACGCCAATCCCTATAAAATAATTCTTCTTCAACAGAGGGCAGACTCAACATTTTTTCAGGGCGTAAAATACTATATTCACCAAAAAACTCTAGATCCTTAGTAATCACCTCATGAAGGTAAATAGAAGCAGGAGAGTCTATAGCCCATTCAATAGGAACTATAGCTAACTTTATAGGGTCTTTTGAACCTTTTGTTATCTCTATTCTGAGTTCTGCAAGAATAGAAAATGCTAAAATAAATATAGAGATAGAAAAGATTAATTTTCTTAACATGCTTTATTTTTTTGGGATAAATATTAAAGAAAAATTTCTAAAATTATCATCAAACATTTTTCTAGGTATTTCTTCAACACCTCTTAATATCCCCAAACTCATAACAGCTGCTATCGCAGATTGATCAAATGCATTATTGCCACTCTTCTTATTTACTTTTACAGCAATTATTTCACCACTAGGTAACATGCTAATAGATAGTTCAGCTGAAATACCCTCTTCTGAAGAAGCTGGCTGTTTCCACTTAGTTATAACTTGCGCTTTAATAATATTAGAATATTTATTTATATCATTTAAGTACCCCTTCTCATAACCCAACGGTACAATATTTTTTAACTCATTTAACTCAAGATTTCTTAAAGAGAAGAAAGGATCTTCTATTCTGATAGGAGCTTTATCTCTAGACCCTTTTTCTAAAGATATAGATTTAGTAGGTAAATTAATTTTAGATGTTTGTAATTTGACTACATCTTGTTTTTTTGTTTCATATATAGCATAAACAACTATCGGAGTCAGATTATTTATACTTGATAAACTTGATATCTGAAAAGAAAAACTACCTGTTATCCCAATAATTAAAATTAGATGGAGAAATATTGATACAAATATACTTACAAAGTGATTCTGATTCATATTTAACTTGGCGGTTTAGTTATTAAACCAATCTCTTTTGCTCCTAGAGCTTGCAACTCTGACATCATTGTCATAACCCTTTCATACTTCACTTCAGCATCACCTCGAACTACAACTTGTTGTCCTGGGTTCGCTTCTAAAATATTACCTACGTTAATAGATAGCTCTTCTAAAGATAGAGGAAGTCCTGAAGTTGCAGACGTCTCGAGATAGTAACTACCATTATTTTTTATAGAAATTATTAAAGGATCTGCAATTTTTCTAGGGAGTGCTTCTGATGCTACTTCTGGAAGATTTACAAGCACTCCTTGAACCATTAATGGTGCTGATATCATAAAAACAACTAATAATACCAACATGACATCAATATAAGGCACTACATTAATGTCTGAAATTAATTTATTTCTAGGTCTTCGCTTAATCATGAGGTTAAATATTTTTATGTGTCTCTCTATAAAGAACAGAGCTAAATTCATCAATAAAACCTAGATAGAAAGTTATAAGATTCTCAGATCTAACTGAAAAACGATTGTAGGCTATCTGAGCTGGTATAGCCGCAAAAAGACCCATAGCAGTAGCAACTAATGCTTCTGAGATTCCTGGAGCAACTGAAGCTAAAGTAGCTTGAGATGCTTCTGCTAAACCGATAAATGAATTCATTATTCCCCAAACTGTTCCAAATAATCCTATATAGGGACTCACTGAAGCCACTGTTGCTAAAAAAGGGAGATTTTTATGAAGAATACTTTCTTCCTGTCTTAATGCACTTTGCAAAGATCTTTCTAAACCTTCCATAATAATATCTGGAGATAAATCCTCTGACAGCATCTTTCTATACTCATGAAATCCTGTTCTAAAGAGATACTCAGCACCAACGATATTAATTTCTTTTTCTGAACCTATATCGTAGACTTTATCTATTTCAATATCAGACCAAAATAAATATTCAAAATCTTGGAACTCTTCTTCTGCTTTTGAAAGAAGAGCCCATCTCTCAAATATAATCATCCAAGAAAGTATAGAAAATATAAGTAATAGAATAATGATACCTTGCACAGTTAAGCTAGCGTCTAAAAAGAGACTAATAATATTTATAGTGTCATTCATAATAATGTTTTCATTCCAGCATATAATTTTTTAGGTAAGGGCAAAGGATTAAAAGTATTTGCTTCTAGGCACCCACAACCTACCGTAGCTTCGACTAATAAACTATCTTTGAAATAAATTTTCTGTAAAAAGTCAAAACTTACATGACCAAGTCTTAAAAGCTTAGTTTCTATCATGATCTCATTATCAAGAATAGCAGGTTTCTTAAACTTCATTTCTAATTTTCTTACTACAAAAATTCCTCCCTTCTCCATTAGAGATCGTTGACCATAACCTACCTCCCTAAGATATTCTGTTCTTGCTCTTTCAAAATACCTTAAATAATTTGCATAATAAACTACGCCTTGAGCATCTGTATCTTCAAAATAGACTCTTAATAAAATATTATGCATAAAACTACTAATGATTCTGAGATTCTATATCTTCTTGATACAGCTCCTTTAATAAAAAAATAAAATCGTCCCATAATAAATCAGCATTAAAAGGAGAATTAATATGTAGCAATGGATTGATTGCTCCAAGTGGGATTCTTACTTTAATGGGCCTTCTGTCAAACTTATAAACTAAAGCAGGAATCCCATTATTTTTTTCTGTAGCATTCTTTACTTGAGTCCACCAAGCCTCAAGAGGCTCAGCTCCACTACCATATCTCTTACACTCTATGTACCATGTACCTAATCTTAAATCTGGAAGATGCTTTTCTCTAGTTTGCTCTAAAATTCGCCTAACATTATTCTTAAGCTCTAGGTCTTCTGTTAAAAGATTGGCTATTTCTCTCTCAAAAGAAGCTCCTTTATTTCTTGAATTTGTCATTTATTTTCAATATGACTGATTAATTCTTCTGAAAACTCAGCATTTGAATGTACATTTTGCGTATCATCTAAATCTTCAAGTGCCTCTAATAACCTAAAAACTGACAATGAAGAATCCAAATTTAAAACAACTGTATTTTCAGGAACCATTGTAATTTCTGACTCACCCAACTCAATACTTGCATTCTTCAAAGCTAGAATAACTTCATCAAACTTAGCAGGTTCAGTATAAATAGTAAGAGAATTATCTGGGTTTATTTCTATATCTTCTGCTCCTGATTCAATAGCAATATCTAAAATATTTTCATAATTTTGGCTGGTAGATATCTGAATTTGGCCTTGTTTCTTAAATAAATATGAAACAGATCCATTAGTTCCTAAATTTCCTCCAGCTTTACTAAAGGCATGCCTTACTTCAGCTACTGTTCGATTGATATTATCTGTCATTGTTTCAACTAAAATAGCAACTCCTCCTGAACCATAACCTTCGTATAAAACTTCTTCCAAATTTTCACCCTCTTCCCCTCCAGAACCTCTTTGAATTGCTCTATCTATCGTATCTTTAGTCATATTAGCTGAAAGCGCTTTATCAAGAGCTGTGCGTAATCTAGGATTATCTTCAGAAGACGCCCCTCCTAACCTTGCTGCAACTGTTAATTCACGTATTAAACGAGAGAATATTTTTCCTCTTTTAGCATCTTGACGACCTTTACGATGTTTTATATTAGCCCATTTAGAATGTCCTGCCATTAGTCCTCCTAATCAACATCCCGAATATTTATTCCTAAGTCTTGAAGTTGTTCAGAAGAAG